>Ga0154020_10001895_pt1 | contig 25546 bp, 18 predicted proteins | sample Klosneuvirus_201_FD_109709 | JGI IMG/M metagenome (GOLD analysis project Ga0154020, IMG submission 109709) | Active sludge microbial communities from wastewater, Klosterneuburg, Austria - Klosneuvirus_20160825_MG | ecosystem: Engineered > WWTP > Aerobic digester > Activated sludge | place...
GGCTGCTCAAATCCCCGACGCCGAAGTCAGCATCCTCGTCACCGACGACAAAGAGATCCAGATCCTCAATCGCGACTATCGCGACACCGACCGACCGACGGACGTTCTCTCGTTCGCGCTCCGTGAAGGAGAGGGCGCCCGCTTCGCCGGTGACGCCCTCGGCGACATCGTCCTCTCCGCCCAGACGACCGCGCGGCAGGCTCGCGCTGCGCGGCGTCCTTTCCTCGACGAATCGACCATGTTGCTGGCGCACGGCCTGCTGCACCTCCTCGGCTGGGACCACCGCACCCCGGCCGAAGACGCCCGGATGCGCGCGGAGACGGATCGCCTCTGCATCGCCGCCGGTGCCCCACCCCTATTTTCCAAGGGTGGGGTCGACGCAGCGGGTCGATCGGTGCCGATGACGCGCCGCATCCGCCGCTGAGAAGACGCCTACGAGGCGGCGCGTAAATTACCGTATTCAAAGGCAAAATCCACCGATCGACACCCATCAAACCGCGATCGATTCGGGGCTTGACGCCCGATTCCGATCGCGGCTTCGCGAGCCAGACCCCGCCGGCAGCAGAAAAATAGGGGTTGCGAGGGTGCTGTGCGTGCGGTACTGGTCAGGCGTTCTGGTCGGTTCGTTCATCGTCCGACCTCGTCTTACCAGGAGGAATCCCCATGGCTGGTGCCAAGCGTTTGACCAAGGCGCAGGTTGTTGCCGAGCTCGCCGAGCTGGCGGAGCTGGACAAGAAGAGCGTGTCTCGCGTGTTTGACAAGCTCCAGGAACTGATCAAGAAGCAGCTCGGCAGCCGTGGCCCGGGCGAGTTCGTGATCCCCGGGCTGCTCAAGCTCAAGGCGGTCAAGAAGCCCGCCACGAAGGATCGTGAAGGCATCAACCCCTTCACCAAGGAGAAGATCATCATCAAGGGCAAGCCGGCTTCGAAGAAGATCCGCGCGAGCGCCCTCAAGGCCCTCAAGGACCTGATCCAGTGATCTCGTCGCGCACGGCGTGAGCCGTGTGCAGAGCTCGGGGGGAGGCCCTCGAGCGACGGCGGAGCGCTCCCCAGCACCTGTGCGTGGGAGCGCTTCGGCGTTTTTGTTGGTGCCCCGTGGAGGACGCAGGGGAGCTACGCTCGGGTCGTGCCCTTCGTCCGCGACGCCCTGACGGTGTTCTTCCGCGCGGTCACCGGGGTGTTCTTCCGCGAGGTCGAGGTCGCGTTCGCCCCGCCCGAGGAGACCAGGGCGCGCCTCTTCGCCGCCAACCACGTGAACGGCATCGTCGACCCGGTCGTGGTGCTCACGCAGGCCCCCTTCCCCATCGCGCCGGTCGCCAAGAGCACGCTGTGGAAGATCCCGGTGTTCCGGTCCCTGCTCGACGCCGTGGGTGCGGTCCCCGTCGTCCGCAAGAAGGACGACCCCGACAAGGTGGCCGGCGGCAACGACGACGTCTTCGACAAGGTCGCCGCGCACTTCGCCCGCGGCGGCAACGTCCTCATCTTCCCCGAGGGCGTGAGCCACAGCGAGCCGCACCTCGTGCCGCTCAAGACGGGCCCGGCGCGCATGCTGGCCCGCGCCCGCGAGCAGGGCACCCGGGGCCTCACCTTCCAGGCCGTGGCGCTCGAGTTCGACGCCCGCGAGTCGTTCCGCTCCCGCGTCCTGCTCGTGTTCGGCCCGGCACGCGAGGTCGACGCGCTCGAGCTCGAGGGCGAGCCGCTGGTCCAGCGCATCACCGATCTGCTGCGCGAAGACCTCTCCGAGCTCTTGGTGGAGGGCGTCACCTGGGAGGAGCGCACCCTCGTCGCGCGCGTCGCCGAGCTCCTCGCGCACGACGGCGGCGACCGCTCGCTCGCGCAGTGGAACGCGATCGGCCGCCAGGTCGCGGCCGCGCGCAAGGCCGTCGACGACCACCGGGTCGAAGCGCTCCGGGAGAAGGTGGACGCCTACTACGCCCTCCTCGCGCGGTCGGGCGTGAAGGACGACCACGTCGTCGCGGCGGTCCCTCCCCGCAGGGGTCGACCGCTGCGCGCCCTCGGGCTCGTGCTGCTCGCCCCGCTCGCGCTCGTCGGCGCCGTCACGTTCTACTTGCCCTATCAGCTCCCCAAGCTCGCCACCCGGCTCGCGGGCAGCGAGCGCGACGTCGTCTCGACCTACAAGCTCGGCATCGGGCTCGTCGCCTTCCCGGTGTGGCTCGCCGCGCTCCTGGTCGCGGCCACGCTGGGTCTGCCGTCGCCGCACCGCTTCGTCGCGATCCCCGTGCTGCTCCTGGCCCCGCTCGCGGCGCTGCTGTTCCTGGATCGGCTCGACCCGGTGCGCGCCCAGTGGTCGACCACCCCCTCGGACTCGTTCCTCGGCGGGGCACGGCTCGACGAGCTGCGCGGGGCTCGGAAGCAAGCGACCGACGCGATCGCCGCGCTGCGCACGGAGCTCGGACTCTGATGGACAACCAGAAGCTCGTCGTCGTCATGGTGGGCTTGCCGGCCCGGGGCAAGACCCACGTCGCCCGCAAGCTGTCGCGCTACCTGTCGTGGCTCGGCTATCGCACGCGCCTGTTCAACGTCGGCAGCTACCGCCGCGCACGCCTCGGGCCCGGCCAGTCCGCCGAGTTCTTCGACCCCACGAACGAGAGCGCGAACGAGGCGCGCCGCGCGATCTCCGCCGAGGCGCTCGAGGACGTGCTCGCCTTCGTCGGGCGCGAGGGGCGGGTCGGGATCTTCGACGCGACGAACACCACGCGCGACAAGCGCGCGCTGGTCGAGCGCCGCTGTCGGGCCGCGGGGTTCGACGTGCTGTTCGTCGAGCTCGTCTGCGACGACCCGATCGTGATCGAGGTGAACGTCCGCGCCACCAAGACCCTCTCGCAGGACTACGAGGGCGTGGACCCCGAGCAGGCCACGCGCGACTTCCGCGCGCGGATCGAGCAGTACGAGCGTGTCTACGAGCCGCTCGACGAGTCCGACGGTCGCTTCGTGAAGGTGATGGACCTCGGGCAGACCGTCGTCGCCCACCGCATCCACGGCTACCTCGAGAGCCGCATCGTCGCGTTCCTGCTCGCGAGCCGGCCCACGCGCCGGGTGGTCTGGCTCAGCCGACACGGGGAGAGCCGCTTCAACAGCCAAGGGCGCATCGGCGGCGACAGCGAGCTCACCTCGGCGGGTCAGCTCTACGCGGAGAACCTCTCCCGGTTCGTCGCCCAGCACAGCGACGCCGACGCGCCGCCTCTCGTCCTCACGAGCACCCTGCGTCGGACGATACAGACCGCGGAGCCCATCCCGTACCCGAAGACCGCGCTCCGGGCGCTCGACGAGCTGAACGCGGGGGTCTGTGACGGCCTGACCTACGCCCAGATCGTGGAGCGGTATCCGAACGAGTACACCTCGCGAGCCGAGGACAAGCTCCGCTACCGCTATCCCGGGGGCGAGTCGTACGAGGACGTCATCCAGCGCCTCGAGTCCGTCATCTGGGAGATCGAGCGTTCGGTCCGGCCCGTCCTCGTCGTCGCGCACCAGGCCGTCAACCGCGCCCTGTACGCCTACTTCATGGACTGGTCACCCGAGGTCTGTCCGCACCTCGACGCGCCGCTCCACACCGTCCTCGAGCTGTCGCCCCAACCGTATGGCTGCGAGGAGCGTCGCTACCCGCTCGGCCCGCTGGCGCCACGCGGCCAGCCGCTGCTCGGTGGGCGACAGCGGTAACGGATCGCGCCACGGCGCGACTCCTCCGAGGCGAACTCGGCCCATCATGGCCAGCTCGCTCGACGGAATCACACCGACAAGGGGGGGTGCACTCGCCCCCGCATGCGCTAAGGTGCCAACGATGCTCACGACCGCCGCGCGCGCTGCGCGTGCCTTCGCCCGTCCCGCCCTCCTTCCACTCCTCGCCTGCGCCTGCGCCGCCACCTTCGCGGCCTGCAGCGACGACCCGCCGGCGACCACGCCGGAGACCGACACCGGGGTAGACTCGGGCATCGTCGACTCGGCCGTCGCCGACAGCGCCAAGGACAGCGCCGCGAGCGACTCGGGCTCCGACACGACCACCGACAGCAAGGCCGACGTCACTGACGTGGGCGACGCGGCCGAGGTCTGCACCCTACCGTTCAGCACCAAGCTGTCCGAGATGGGCCTCTACACGAACATCACGACCAAGGCGATCGCCGCAGCCAACGTCGAGTTCAAGCCCACCTACGAGCTCTGGACCGACGGCGCCGCCAAGCGGCGCTGGATCAACATGCCGGCGGGCAAGAAGATCGACTCCACCGACATGGATCAGTGGCAGTTTCCTGTCTGCACCACCTTCTGGAAGGAGTTCGTGCGCGACGGGAAGATCATCGAGACCCGCCTCTGGCGCCGCATCAGCAAGGACGAGTACACGTTCGGCACCTACGTCTGGAACGAGGCCCAGACCGAGGCCATCTGGACCCTCGACGGCGTGAACAACGCGCTCGGCACCGCCCACGACGTGCCCAATCTCGCGGCCTGCCTGCGGTGCCACGAGGGCATCAAGTCGCGTGGTCTCGGCTTCGGCGCCGTGCAGCTCGCCAAGTCCCCCGGGCTCGATCTCGCGGGTGTGAACGCCAAGGGGTGGTTGACCACTCCCCCGGTCGGCGGCAAGGACTACGGCATTCCCGGCAATCCCACCGAGGCGGCGGCGCTCGGCTGGCTCAACGCCAACTGCGGTCACTGTCACAACCCGTCGAACACCACCGTCTGGACCCAGACCGACATGGTCCTGCGGGTGTATCCGCTCGAGGGCGCGGCGGCCGACACCAAGCTGTACAAGACGAACGTCGGCGTCGCGAACATGAGCTACAAGCCGTCGGGCGGCCCGTTCGTGCGCATCGATCCGGGCTCCACGAGCACGAGCACCCTCTACGTGCGCGACGCGACCCGCGACGGAGGCTCGGTCCAGATGCCGCCGGTGGGCACCGAGATCGTCCACCCGGAGGGCCTCGCGGCGGTCAAGGCGTGGATCGACACGCTGCCGAAGACCCCCAAGCCCGACGCGGGAACCGACTGAGCCCCACGGAGCAAGGGGCTCCGCGTCTCGACCTTTTGGCGTTCTTGACCCTTGGGCTCGTCCGGGCTCTTGGGCTAGGCTGCGCGGCGATGCGTACGACCTCGTGGATCCTCGCGGCAGTGCTCGTTTCCCAGGCGCTGCCCCTCGGCGGCCTCGCCCAGGCGGCAGAGGTGGCCATCAGCGAGGAGGCGCGCCAGCACTTCAAGGCCGGCGTCAACCTCCTCAACGACCCGGATGGCGCTCGCTACGAGGAGGCCTATCGCGAGTTCAAGGCCGCGTACGGCGCCTCGCCTTCGTGGAAGATCCTCGGCAACCTGGGCCTGTGCGCGATGAAGCTCGAGCGCGACGGCGAGGCCATCGACGCCTACGAGAAGTACCTCGCCGACGGAGGCAAGGACGTCGATCCCGCCGAGCAGTCGCAGATCAAGACCGACCTCACCACCCTCAAGACCGGCGCGGCCAAGCTCGAGCTCAAGGTCTCCCCGGCCGACGCGATCGTCACCGACACCCGGGTCCCCGTGAAGGGCGACAAGGTGATGAACCTCTACCCGGCCACCGCCGGTGTCGTCTCGATCCGGGTGCGCCCCGGCCACCACGTGCTGACCGTGAAGGCCGACGGCTTCGACACGCAGACCCTCGAGATCGATCTCCCCGCGGGCGGGGCCATCACCAAGGACATCACGCTCAAGAAGCCCGAGATCGCGCCGCCTCCTCCCGTGGGCTCCAAGACCACGAGCGCGCGTCCGGTGACGACCGGCGTCATCATCGGCGGCGTCGCCACGGGCGTCCTCTTGCTCGGCGGCGGCGTGGTCGGCGTCATGGCCCTCGGCAAGAACGGCGACTACAAGACCAAGAACGACGGCAGCGACCCTGCGGCAGCCGAGAAGCTCCGCACCGACGGCAAGACCCTCAACACCGTCGCCGACATCCTGCTCGCAGGAGGGATCGTGGCGGCCGGCGTGACCATCTTCCTCTTCGTGTCCCGGCCCACGGTCCAGGTCTCCACCAAGGACAACGGCGGAATCCCGGCCAAGACCGGCTTCAGTGTAGGTGTGACTCCCATCGTCACCACCCAGGGCGCTGCGTTCTCTTTGTCGGGTGCCTTCTGACCGTTCGGCAGGTCCTGCTCGCCGAGACACCTGGGACCGAGACCGTTTTGCCGCTTCGTTCGTTTTGAGGGAAACGCCTCCAGGTGTTACCCTGACGCAATGAGGGGGCGGAACGAGGTCATCGGGGAGTCATGGCGGAGTTGAATCTCGAAGGCCGGGTGCTGGCCGAAAAGTACGAACTGACCCGGCTGCTCGGCCAAGGCGGCATGGGGCAGGTGTGGGAGGCGCGCAACCACCTCGGCAAGCGCTACGCCGTCAAGCTGCTCCTGCAGAACGACGAGCTGAACGGCGATCCGGCGCTGGCGCAACGGTTCTTCCGCGAGGCCAAGGCCTCGGCGGCGATCGAGAGCGAGCACATCGTCGAGGTCTACGACACCGGCATCGATCCCCAGACGCGCTGCCCGTTCATCATCATGGAGATGCTCAAGGGCGAAGACCTCGAGCACACCATCGAGCGCATCGGCCCCATGGCGCCCGTCGGTGCCTCGCGCATCGTCGCGCAGGCCGCCTCCGGCCTCGGTCACGCGCACGCCGCGGGCATCGTCCACCGCGACATCAAGCCCGCCAACATCTTCATGACCACGCGTGGTCCCGGTGACTACGTCGTCAAGCTGCTCGACTTCGGCATCGCCAAGCAGCAGATGGACAAGCTCGCGAGCACCGACGGCGCCGGCCTCACCAAGACGGGCTCGATGCTCGGCACGCCGCTCTACATGAGCCCCGAGCAGGCGCGCGGCCTCAAGAGCGTCGACGCCCGCACGGACATCTGGTCGCTCGGCATGTGCCTCTACGAGGCGCTCTCCGGCCGCGTGCCGTGGGGCGACGTGGAGACCCTCGGCGAGCTGATCCTCTCCATCTGCTCGCGGGACGTCCCGAACCTGCAGGACATCGCGCCGTGGGTGCCCCCGGAGCTCGCGCGCGTCGTCGCGCAGTCGCTCGAGCGCGACGTCAGCAAGCGCATCCCCACGGCCGACGCCTTCGTCGAGGCCCTTCGTCCGTTCTGCGGCGGCTCGCTGCAGCTCGCGCCCGAGGTGCTCGTCGGGGTCGACGAGGCCCAGCGTCAGACCACCGCGCCGCGGATGTCGCAGCAGATGTCCCAGACCGCGGCCGCCGCGCCGCCCGTCACCGTCGGACAGAGCCAGCCCGGGCTCGTCCCGGTGCCCACCACGGAGCCCGCCAAGAAGGGCACGCCCATGGTCGCGATCGCCCTCGCGGCGGTCGTGGTGCTGGCCGGCGGCGGCGTCATCGCCATGAAGCTCATGGGCGGAGGCTCTGCGGCCGCCAGCGAGAAGAAGGTCGAGGCGCCCGCCAAGTCGGAGAAGGCCGAGAAGGCCGACGACAAGGGTGACAAGCCCAAGCCCGAGGCCTCCAAGACCGCCGAAGAGCCCAAGCCGAAGCCCGACGAGCCCAAGGCGTCGGCCTCGGTCGAGCCGCCCGCCAGCGCGTCCGCCAAGCAGCCACTGGTCGCCGGCCCGGTCATCCCCGGCAAGACCGTGGTGCCCACCGCCAAGGCGTCTGCTTCGGTCGCTGCGCCGCCGGCCACCACGGCGGCGCCCGCGGCGTCGAGCGGCCGCATCATCCGCAAGGACATCTGACCGGGTCGCGCGCGGTCATGCGCGCGAACGACCGCGGGCGTCAGGGGCAGGGGAAGTCGTCGGGCGCCTTCACGGCCAGCAGGGTGGGCTGCAGCTCGGCGGGCGGGGTCCACGAGGTCCCGACGCGCTTCTTGAAGATGGGTGCCTTGTCGGTGCCCGTGACCTCGAGCGCCGCGATCTCGAAGGCTGCCGCACTCGCGCGGTAGGGTGCCAGCACGGTGTGTGTGTAGGGCTCGAAGTAGAGGCGTTGCCCCGAGCGGCCCAGGCCGAACACGTTGGGAGTACCGTCGAACGCGAGCGGCACACCATAGACCTGCGTGCCGTTGAGATCGGTGACGAAGGCCGTCTTGAGGCACTCCGAGACGGTCAGGGAGCGCAGCGTGTTCTTGGCGACGGTGAAGGCGACCGGCGTCGTCCCGGTGACCGGATCGTTGCTGATGGGGCTGAGACGGATCAGCGTGGCCTTGGTCGCGGCGCCGGTCGGCGGGACCATGAGCAGATCTTGCGGCGAACCGCCGTTGTAGAACGAGCCCCAGGCGGGCTGACCAGCCGCGATGTCGAGGGTGTCGGCCACTTGCTTCGTGCCGCTGCTCGTGGCCGGGTTCGGGGCGGCGGGGACCGTCGCCCGCTGGAAGGCGACCTTGCACACACCAGAGACGCAGCCCGCGCTGCTGGTCACGCTGAGCATGTTCACGGTGCCGCCACCGGTGGGCGCCGGCGTGCCGATGACGCCGATGGGCGGGACCGCGAGCGCGAGCCCTGGTGAGATCACCTTGGGCGCCGTGGCCGTGGTGGTGTCGATCACCGTGAGCTCGAAGGTGGTGGCGGTCGTGTACGAGACGTAGGCCAGGCGATCCTTGAGGACCGTGCTGGTCGCCTCGTCGACGATGGTCGGCACCTTGAGCGTGGAGAGCGTGGCCCAGGCGTTCTTGGTGCGATCGAACGTGCGGATCTGCAGCTCGATCTCGGTGGTGGAGACGGGATCGAACGAGGTGCCGCTCTTGTTGATCCAGAGGTACCAGCGATCGTGCGCGCCGTCGTACTTCGCCGCGACCACGGTGATCTTCTCGTCGGTGCCGAGGCGCTTGCCATCGGCGGGATCCAGGACCGCGAGGACGGGCTGACCCGGGCCGGCGTCCCCCGCGATCTGTCCGCTGACCACGACCAAGCCGCGGTCGACCGGGCCGGTGTCCACGGGGGTGTCGACCCCGGAGTCGGTGACCACCGTTCCCGTGTCGATGTCCGTCTCGGTGACGACCGAGTCGGTGATGGTCCCCGTGTCCTTCGCCGTGAGGGGCTTCACGTCGTCGAAGCCGTTGACGAAGGTGCAGGCGACCAGGGCCGTGGTCGGCGCGAGGACGAGCAGGCCGATCCGAGCAGCGCGGTGAGGAGAAGCCATGGAGCCGTGCACCATAACCCAAGCCGGGTCAGTTGTTGAGCGCGCCTTGATCGATCCAGGCCTTGATGAGGTCCTTCTCGGTCGTGCTCAGGGAGCCGGCCGAGGCGGGGGGCGGCATGAGCTCTCCGACGATGCCCGCGGCGTTGGTGACCTTCTGGTAGACGTAGCTGCCAGTGCTGTTGCTCTTCACGATGCGGATCGCCCCTGCCTTGCCCGAGGCGGCCACACCGACGATGTTGGTGTAGGAGACGCCTTCGACGAGGCTGAGCCCCGCCGCGGGGGTGGTGCCGCGGTGGCAGGTGCCGGTCGCGCAGTTGGCCGTGAAGATGGTCTGGACGTTGAGCGAGTAGCTGACGGCGGTGGTGCCGCTCTTCTCGGCCTTGTTGGTGTCGCGGTTGCCGGCGGCGTCCCGGGCGCGGACCACCCAGAACAGCTTGGTGGCGGGCGAGATGCCGGTGAGGGTCATCTTGGTCGCGCCCTTCTCGCTCGTGGCGCGCGGCGGCGCCGTGAAGTCCTGGCCGCCGGCGGTGGTCGACTCGTAGACGTCGTAGACGATGTCGGCGGTCGCGGACTTGTCGTCGATGGCGTCCTTCCACGCGAGATCGGCGGTGGTGGCCGTGACGTTGGTGACACTCTCGAGGCCCAGGAAGTTGGGCGGCGTGCCGTCCTCGGAGGTCTTGGCGACCCACACCGACTTGTTGTCGTCCTCGTTGTCGGCCGCGTCCTGCGCCTTGCACACGAGGAAGTATTCGGTCGAGGGCTTGAGGCCGCTGACGAGGCCGCTGTCGCCGCCGGTGAAGGTGCCGAGGGGCTTGGTGAAATCGACGCTCTTCGCGTCCTTGCCGGCGTAGACGTTGTAGCGAATCGCGCCCTGCGGCGTGACGTCGTCCGTGGCCGGGTTCCAGCGGACGGTGATGGAGACCGCGTCCTTGGTGGTGGCGTCGGTGCACCCCGAGAAGGTGGGGGGCGCGACGTCGGGGCCAGACTCGGCGGAGACCTCGACGGTGTTGAGATCGGTGTTGCCCGCCGCGTCGCGCGCGCGGACCTTGAAGTAGTACTTGGTCTTGGGCTTCGGGAGGCCCTTCACCACAATCGACGTGGCGCCCGGTGCGCTGACGAACGAGGGGACGGTGAGGTTCTCCTTGCCTGCCTCGGCCGCGTAGTAGACCAGGTAGACGATGCCCTCGGTCGCGGTGATCTCGTCCTTGGCCGGGGTCCACGAGAGCTTGACCGCGCTGCCGTCGGCCGACTCGGCCTTGGTCGCGCCGTCGAACGTCGGGGCCTTGCTGTCGTCGAGGGCCTTGGCGCTCTTCTCGACCTTGTTCGCGTCCTCCTCGCCGACCGCGTTCACCGCGCGCACCACGACGAAGTACTCGGACCCGGGCGTGAGACCGGTGAGCAGCACGCTGCTGGCACCCGGGGGGGACGTGAGGGTCGCGGCGGAGTAGTTCTGACCACCCGCCGTGGTCCCGACGTAGACGCGGTACTTGATCAGCGCGGTCGCCGTGAGGGCATCGGTGGCTGGGTTCCAGGTCACGAACAGGCTCGTGGACGAAGCCGACGACAGGGAGGTGATCCCGTCGAACTTCGGACCCTTGACCACCGGCGTGGTCTCGTCGCCGTCTCCACCTCCGTCGGTGGATCCGTTGAGCACGCAGGTCGTGCCCTCGAGGTGGGTGCCGTCGCCGCAAGAGACGTTGTTGCCGCCGTCGTCGCCGCCGCAGCCGAGCATGACGAGGCCGACAGTGAGGGCAGGAAGAGAAGCGATGGAAGCGGTTCGAGACATTCCTGGGTGACTCCAGCTGAGAAAGAACGGAGGGCTCCTCGATAGGAGTAGGGGATCCCCTGCCGGCGTTACGATTCAGCAAGACTATGGGACGACGTATCTTTTTGCCAGGAGCGGCGACCGAGAACAGGTGGGACGCTCGCCGAGGAGGGGTGGCGGCGGCGGGGGGAGGCCGGCCGCGGCCCCGATGGAGCAGCGAAAGCCGGCGAAGGATGGGTATCCGACGGCTGCGGTCCCTCGGGTTGGCGCGGCGAAATCGGCCTCGGCGAGCAAATCGGCATGATCTAAAGTAGACTCCTCGTAACGGGGGCGTCGCCAGGACGACTTTTCGACGTACCCCTGGAGGAGTCTTCATGCGCTTGGCTTTGCGATCGACAGTCTCGGTGTTCACGCTCGGAGTCGCTCTGCTGGCCGCCTGCAAGGGCGACGACGGCGGTCTGGAGCCCACCGACACGGGCGTCGACACGGGCGACGGTGGGTCCTCGGACAAGTCGGTGCCGACCTTCGCGGGCCTCAAGACGGCCACCGCCAAGTCGGAGACGGAGGTCGCGCTCACGTGGGACCCCGCGACCGACGACCTCACCGACGCCTCGCGCGTCGCCTACCGCGTCTACGTCGCGACCAGCGACGGCGGCCAGGATTTCAAGGCCTCCTGGGCGACGACGCCGGCCGGCGCCGTCACCACGACCATCTCCGATCTGCTCCCGGGCACGCGCTACTTCATCGTCGTCCGCGCGGTCGACGAGGCGGGCAACGAAGACGCCAACGTCGTCCAGAAGGACGTGCAGACCATCGACCTCACGGCGCCGAAGTTCGCCGGTGTGACGGCCGTCAAGGGCGTCGACCGCGATGCCGTCACCGTGTCGTGGGCCGCGGCGACCGACAAGGGGAGCGCGGCGCCCTCCATCAAGTACCGCGTGTACGTCGCCGACAAGGCCGGCGCGGAGGATTTCACCAAGCCCTCCGTCGAGACCGCGCCGGGCGAGCTGTCGGCGACGGTGAAGGGGCTCGGCGAGGCCAAGGCCTATTACGCGGTGGTCCGCGCCGTCGATCCTGCGGGCAACGAGGACACGAACCTGAAGGAGAAGTACGACTCCACGCTCGACAAGACGGCGCCCAAGTTCGACGGCGTCCAGAAGGCCACCGTCCTCGGCACCAGCATCAAGCTGCTGTGGAACGACGCGACCGACAACTTCGACAAGTCGCCGGACATCGTCTACCGCGTCTACCAGTCCAAGACCGCGGGGAGCTACGACTTCACCAAGCCCGTCGCCACCACCCTGCCCGGCACGACCGAGTACTCGGCCACCACCCTGGACGTCTCGACGGTCTACTCGTTCGTCGTGCGCGCCGTGGACTCGTCGGGCAACAGCGAGACCAACGTCGTCGAGCTGAGCGCCAAGACCGCCGCGTCCGCCGACATCAAGCCCCCGGTGTTCGGCGGTTTGACCAGCGCCACCGGCACCTCGGCGCGCACCATCGACCTCTCCTGGACGTCGGCGACCGACGACTTCTCCACGAAGGACGGGATCTTCTACGACATCTACATCGCCAACTCCCCGGGCGCGTACGACTTCAGCGTGCCGTCGGCCTCCACGCTCGGTGGCGCCACCTCGTTCCAGGTGAAGGGGCTCTTGCCCAAGCAGACCCAGTACTACATCGTTCGCGCACGCGACGAGGCCGGCAACCGCGAGACCAACTCCATCGAGCGGTCTGCCACCTCACTCGCCGACACGACCCCGCCCACCATCGGCGGGGCGCCCACCGTCAAGGCCCTCGGCCCCACGTCACTGCAGGTCACCTGGCCGCCGGCGTCCGATGACGTCACCGACTCCAAGAAGCTCGTCTACCGCGTGTTCATGAGCACCTCCACCGGGGGCCAGGACTTCAGCGCGCCGATCGGCACGGTCATCGCGGGCGACACGAGCTACACGGTCAGCGGCCTCGACCCGGCGAAGACGTACTACTTCGTCGTCCGCGCGGTCGACGAGGCTGGCAACGTCGACAGCAACAAGAACGAGGCCAAGGGCACCACGGATCCGGACAAGACGCCGCCCACCTTCGCGGGCATCAGCTCGCTGACCGCCCTCTCTCCGACCAGCGTCCTGCTCGGCTGGTCTCCGGCGACCGACGACGTCACGGCGACCAGCGGCCTCGTCTACCTCGTCTACCTGCGCGGCCCCTCCGGGTACGACTTCACGAAGCCGACCTACACCACGGCGGCCGCGGCGACCTCGTACACCGTGACTGGCCTGCTTCCGAAGGCCAAGGTCACCTACGTGGTGCGGGCCCGCGACGCCGCGGGCAACGTCGACGCGAACGTCAAGGAGCTCACCGTCTCCACGCCAGCCGACACGACCGCCCCCACCTTCGCGGGCATCTCGTCGATCTCGGCCGTCTCCGCCACCTCGCTCACGGTGAATTTCCCTGGCGCGACCGACGACGTCAGCGCGTCGAACAAGATCGTCTACACGATCTGCCTCTCGACGAGCGCGGCCACGAAGTGCAACGACAGCGACACCAAGTGGGTCGGCGCGGTGACCGTGACCGGCCTCGCGGGTGCCGGCAACTACAAGTTCACGGGGCTCACGCCCCTCACGGACTACTACGCGCGGGTGTGGGCGACGGACGAGGCGGGCAACATCGCCAAGCCCGTGACCTTCCTCACGACCAAGACCGTCACCGACACGACGCCGCCCACCTTCACGGGCTGCACGGCCGCCGCAGCAGCGGCTCCCCCCCTCCCGGGCGCGGGCGCCTCGGCCGTCGACGTCACCTGGTCCACCGCGACCGACGACGTCAGCACAGCGGGTCAGATCAGCTACGACATCTACCGGGCAGCCAGCTCGGGGGGCGCGCTGACGTTCGTCGCGACCACCACCGCTGGCGCGACCACCTACCGCGCGACGGGGCTCACTCCGTCGACCAACTACTACTGGGTCTGCCGCGCCAAGGACCAGGCCGGCAACACCGAGTCGAACACCAAGTACGTCCTCGGAGCGACCACCGCCGACACCACGCCGCCCTACCTGCTCCCGGGCGGCACGGCGTACACCGGCACCTCGGGCGCCAGCGCGCTGAGTGACAGCGCGATCCAGATCAACTGGGTGGCCGCGAGCGACAACGTCACCGCGTCCGGGTCGATCAAGTACCTGGTCTGCTACTCGACCAACTCGACGTTCTGCACCTCGAGCTTCACGCCGAACGGCGGCACCTTCACGAGCACCTACTCGAGGAGCTTCACCGGCCTCCCGCCCGCCACCACGTACTACTTCCTGGTCCGCGCGCAGGACACGGCGGCCGTGAACAACACGACGACCAACGTCGCCCAGAGCTCGGCCACCACCAACGCGGACGCGACCGCGCCCACGTGGGTCGGCGGCAACCCCTCGGTGACTCGGTACAATCCGAACGCAAACTACCTCTACGCGACCTGGAGCGCCGCCTCGGACGCGAGCGCGGTCCGCTACCAGATCTGCGCGTCGACGGGGGTCTACACCACCTACGCCACGTGCGTGGCGGCGGGAGGCACGACCTACATCACTTCGCCCGGCGCGACCTCGTTCTACCTCGGCGGGCTCTCCCGTCACACGGGCTACTACGTCTCGATGCGCGCCATCGACGCGCTCAACAACTTCGAGACTGGCTCCCACTGGGACTACGCGGTCACCGCCACCTCGTACGCGAGCGACATCAACCCGATCTACGTCGCCAGCTGCAACGGCTGCCACTCCTGGTCGTACGCCACGACGGTCAACGTCGCCTCGAGCTGCGTCGCGAACTACGTCACGCCGAGCAACCCCTCGACCAGCAAGATCTACCAGCGCATCATCGGGACCACGTGCGGCACACGGATGCCCGCCGCGGCCTACCTGAGCAGCGGGCAGATCACGCTGTTCAGCGACTGGATCTCGCAGGGCGCCTACAACAACTGAACGCGCACGGTGAGGTGGGCAGGTCTCGCACGGCCTGCCCACTTCGTCGTTTTGTCGAATCGGGACCCGAGCAGCTGCCGCACACGGCCGCAAAACGCAGTTTTCGTCGAGCGGGCGTGCAGCGTTCGCGCCCCGAATTCGAGCGTAACCCCCTGGATTCACACGGGGTCCGCGGCAGAACGCCACGGGTCCGCGGCAAGTTGATCCTTGAAGTCCGTACCCCCCAACGACCAAAACCCCGCCCGTGGAAAGCCCTGGCACGAGCAACGGGGACGTCCGACGCTGGCTCTTCCCGCGCTGGACCAACCAAGTCCCCACCATCGCCCTAGGTTTCGTCCTGATGACGGTCACGGCCGCCGCAGGTGCGATCACCTATTACGGCACTGACAAGCACCTCTCCGTCGGTTACCAGCCGACGCAGCCGGTCGACTACTCCCACAAGCTGCACGCCGGCGACATGGGGATGGACTGCCGCTACTGCCACTCGGCGGTGGAGAAGTCGGCGCACGCCAACGTACCGGCGACGCAGACGTGCATGAACTGCCACTGGACCGTGCGTACCGACAGCGCCAAGCTGCTCCCGGTCCGCGAGTCCTGGGCGACCGGCAAGCCCATCGAGTGGGTCAAGGTCCACCGGTTGCCGGATTTCGTCTACTTCAATCACTCGGCCCACCTGAACGCCAACGTCGGCTGCGCGAGCTGCCACGGGCGCGTCGATCAGATGGTCAAGGTGATCCAGACCCAGTCGCTGTCGATGGGCTGGTGCCTCGACTGCCACCGCAACCCGGGCCAGCACGTCCGGCCGGCGGGCGTCTCGGTCACCCAGATGGACTGGAAGCCCGCCAAGACGGACTTCCAGCCCCTCGGTCAGGGCCCGAACGACGTGCCGGTCGCGCAGGCGCCCGTCACGCCCGCTGGGCGCAAAGTCAATCCCCCGCTCCACTGCTCGGGGTGCCACCGATGAGCAAGCGTCTACCCGTCGTCCAGGGCCGGGATCTCTCCGGCAAGACCTATTGGCGGAGCCTCGCCGAACGCGAAGGCACCCTCTCCTCCGACGTCCTCGCCCGGGAATTCCCGGAGGGCGCCGCCGAGGTCACCGAGAACGAGGCCGGCATCGGTCGTCGCGGCTTCATGGGGATCATGGGCGCCTCGATGGCGCTCGCGAGCCTCGCCGGCTGCCGCCGCCCCGAGGACCACATCGTCCCGTACGCGAAGCCGCCGGAGGAGATCGTCCCGGGCATCCCGCTCCAGTTCGCCACCTCGGTGCAGCTGTACGGCACGGCCATCGGCCTCCTCGTCGAGTCGCACGAGGGCCGGCCCACCAAGATCGAGGGCAACCCCAAGCACCCCGAGTGCCCGGGCGGCGGTTCGACCACGTTCCTGCAGGGCCTCCTGCTCGACATGTACGACCCCGACCGCAGCATCTCGCCCCGCGAGAAGGGCACGGTCAAGACCTGGGACGACGCCGCCGCCGCGCTCAAGGCGCTCGGCGACAAGCTCAAGGCCGAAGGCGGCAAGGGCCTCGCGATCGTCACCGACCAGCACCGCTCGCCGACCCTCAAGGCCGCGCTCGCGGAGCTCAAGGTCGCGATGCCGGCCGCCAAGGTCGTGCGCTACGAGGCGTTCGACCGCACGAACGCCCACGAGGGCGCGCGGATCGCGTTCGGCAAGCCGCTCGAGGCCGTCTACGAGCTCGGCAAGGCCAAGGTCATCGTGGCGGTCGACAGCGACTTCCTCATGAACGAGGGCTCGCCGGTCAAGGCGTCGCGCCAGTTCGCCGAGGCCCGCTCGGTCCACGGCGTCGCCCGCGTCTGGGCGATCGAGAGTGCGTTCACGGTCACCGGCGGCAACGCCGACCACCGCCTGCGCACCAAGAGCGCCAACGTCGGCGCCGTCGTCTCGGCCGTCGCCAAGGAGCTCGGCGTCACCGACGCGGCCAACCTCAAGGGCACGCTCGACGACAAGGCGAACAAGTTCGTCAAGGCGCTCGCCAAGGACCTCGCCGCCAACAAGGGCCACTCGGTCCTCGTGGCCGGTAACAACCAGCCGCCCGCGGTCCACGCCGCGGTCGCGGCGATCAACGCGGCGCTCGAGAACGTCGGCAAGACGGTCTCCTACCTGCCGCTGTTCGACGACGCGCCCGAGGGTCCGAAGGCCCTCGTCGAGCTCGCCAAGCAGATCGGCTCCGGCGTCACCACGCTGCTGATCCTCGGCGGCAACCCGGCCTACGACGCGCCGGCCGACGCCGGCTTCGCCAAGGCGATGGCCAGCGCGACCACCATCCACGTCGGCGTGCACTACGACGAGACCGCCGCGGCCTCGACGTGGCACCTCAACCGCGCGCACTTCCTCGAGGGCTTCAGCGACCTCGCCTCCGAGGACGGCACGCTCTCGCTCGTGCAGCCGCTCATCGCCCCGCTCTACGACGGGCGCACCGACGCCGAGGTCGTGCACCTCCTCCTCGGCACCAAGAAGCGCGCGTACGATCTCGTCCGCGAGACCTGGAAGCCCGTCCTCGGCGAGGCCGACTTCGAGAAGAAGTGGCGCCGCGTCCTGCACGACGGTGTCCTCGTCCGGACCGCCGACACGACCATCCTGCCGGAGGGCCCCAAGGTCGACGGCGCCGCGGTCGCCAAGGCGGGCAACGAGTGGGTCGCCCCGAGCGGCGCCTACGAGATCACCCTCAACGTCGACGCGCACGCCTACGACGGCCGCTTCGCCAACAACGGGTGGCTCGCCGAGCTCCCCGATCCGATGACCAAGCTCACCTGGGGCAACGCCGCCTGGTTGAGCAAGGCCACCGCGGCCAAGCTCGGGGTCGTCGACGGCGAGCTCCTCAACCTCACTGTCGGTGGCGCGACCGTGTCGGTCCCCGTCACCGTCGCCCCCGGCCAGGCCGAGGACTCGATCGCGGTCACCCTCGGCCTCGGCCGTCGGCAGTCGGGTCGCGTCGGCACCAAGCTCGGCTGGGACTGCTACCCGCTGTTCTCGAGCGCGACCGGCAAGGTCGTCGCCGGCAACGCGGCCAAGGGCGGCCCGGGCCTCGGCGGCGAGCACAGCTACCTCGCGCGGACGCAGGAGCACTTCCTCATGGAAGGCCGCCCCATCATCCGCGAGGCCAACGTCGCGACCTTCAAGGCGGACCCGAAGTTCGCCGAGAAGATGAGCGACCCGCACCCCGCGCTCGAGGCCCTCTGGTACCCATTCCCGTACCAGGGCCACAAGTGGGGCATGGTCACCGACCTGCAGTCGTGCACGGGCTGCAACGCCTGCATGATCGCCTGCCAGGCCGAGAACAACGTCCCGCTCGTCGGCATCCGTGGCGTCCAGAAGTCGCGCGAGATGCACTGGCTCCGCATGGACCGCTACTTCGAGGGCGATCAGGCCGATCCGAAGAGCATCACCATGCCGATGACCTGCCAGCAGTGCGAGAACGCACCCTGCGAGCAGGTCTGCCCGGTCGGCGCCACGGTGCACACCCCCGAGGGCAGCAACGACATGGCCTACAACCGCTGCATCGGCACGCGGTACTGCGCCAACAACTGCCCGTTCAAGGTCCGTCGCTTCAACTTCTTCAACTACACCAAGGACACGCCGGCCACCGTGCAGATGGCCATGAACCCGGAGGTCAGCGTCCGGGCCCGCGGTGTGATGGAGAAGTGCTCGTGGTGCGTCCAGCGCGTCAACCGGGCGAAGATCGACGCCAAGAAGTCGTATCCCGACGGTCGCGTCCGCGACGGCGAGATCGTCACGGCGTGCCAGCAGGCCTGCCCGACCGGCGCCATCACCTTCGGCGACCTCAACGACCCGAAGTCCAAGGTCGCGGCGCTCGCCAACGACCCGCGCAACTACGTGCTCCTCGAGGAGCTCAACATCCGGCCGCGGCTCTCGTACCTGGCCAAGGTCACCAATCCGCACCCTGATCTCGGCGACGCGAGCGCCAAGGCCGTCGGCGAGCACGCCGCCGCGGGCGCCGGCTCTCATGCTCCGGCGGCCGGGTCCCACGTTCCCTCGCATCCGGCCGGCAAGGAGGAGCACAAGTGAGCGCGTTCATCCCGCGTGACGTGGACAACACGCTCACGACCGTCGAGCGGCCCCCCCTGATCCTGGGGAAGCAGAGCTTCAACGCGATCACCGAGAGCGTCAGCGACGTCGTCGAGGGCAAGACCAAGAGGGGCTGGCTCGTCTTCTTCGCGCTCGCCCTCTTCGGCCTCATGATCCTAGGCGCCTCCCTCTCCGACCTCGTCGGGGTCGGCATCGGCGAGTGGGGCCTCAACCACCCGGTCGGCTGGGCCTGGGACATCACCGGGTTCGTGTTCTGGATCGGCATCGGCCACGCCGGCACGCTGATCAGCGCGATCCTCTTCCTGTTCCGGCAGAAGTGGCGCACGAGCATCAACCGCGCGGCCGAGGCGATGACCCTCTTCGCCGTCGCCGCGGCGCTGATCTACCCGGGCTTCCACGTCGGTCGTATCTGGCTCGCGTACTGGCTGCTGCCGATCCCGAACCAGATGGCCATCTGGCCGAACTTCAAGAGCCCGCTCCTCTGGGACGTGTTCGCGGTCTCCACCTACGGCACGGTCTCGGCGCTGTTCTGGTTCGTCGGCCTCGTGCCCGACCTCGCCACGCTGCGCGACCGCGCCACGACCAAGTCCCGCCGCATCGCCTACGGCATCTTCGCGATGGGCTGGCGCGGCTCGCACCGCCACTGGCTCAACTACGAGAAGGCCTACATGATCCTGGCCGGCCTCTCGACCCCGCTCGTGCTCTCCGTGCACACGATCGTGTCGTTCGACTTCGCGACCTCGATCATGCCGGGCTGGCACACGACGATCTTCCCGCCCTACTTCGTCGCCGGCGCGGTGTTCTCCGGGTTCGCGATGGTGGTCTCGCTGATGGTGCTGGTGCGCAAGGCCTACGGCCTCGAGCACCTCATCACGCTGCGCCACCTCGAGAACATGAACAAGATCATCCTCGCGACGGGGAGCATGGTCGGATACGCGTACGCGATGGAGTTCTTCATCGCGTGGTACTCCGGCAACGTCTACGAGCGTTACGCCTTCATCAACCGCGCGTTCGGCCCGTACGCCTGGGCGTACTGGACGATGGTCAGCTGCAACGTCATCACCCCGCAGCTGTTCTGGTTCCGCAAGATCCGCACGAGCATTCCGGCGATGTTCGCCCTCTCGATCTTCGTGAACATCGGCATGTGGTTCGAGCGCTTCGTCATCATCGCGTCGAGCCTCCACCGCGACTACATCCCCTCGAGCTGGGGCTACTTCCGGCCGCAGATCGTCGACATCACGACCTTCATCGGCACGTTCGGCCTCTTCTTCACCCTGTTCCTGGTGTTCATCCGGTTCCTGCCGGGCATCGCCATCAGCGAGGTCAAGGGCGTCCTGCCGATCGCGGATCCGCATGGGCACGACGACCATCACGGCGACGAGAAGGAGGTGGCCCATGGCTGAGGCCAAGCCCAAGGTCCGAGGCAAGGTGGTCGCCGCGCCGACGTGCGCGGCGGTCGTCGGCTGGTTCGAGACCCCGAGCGCGCTGTATCACGCCTGCGAGTCGCTCCGCGACAAGGGCTACAAGGACTTCGACGCCCACACGCCGTTCCCGGTGCACGGCCTCGAGAAGGCGATGGGGCTCAAGCCCTCGCGCCTCCCGTGGATCGTGCTCGGCGGCGCCATCACCGGCTTCCTGACCGCGCTGAGCATGCAGTGGTGGATGGGCGGCGTGGACTACCCGCTGAACATCAGCGGCAAGCCCGGCTTCAGCATCCAAGCGTCCATCCCCATCCTGTTCGAGCTCACCGTGCTCCTCTCGGCCTTCGGCACGTTCTTCGGCCTCTGGGGCCTCTGCGGCCTACCGAAGCTCTTCGACCCCGTCATGCAGCACCCCTCGTTCCACAAGGCCAGCGACGACCGGTTCTTCCTCTCCATCGAGGCCAAGGACCCGAAGTTCGACAGCAAGACCGTGACCGAGCTGCTCCAGAAGCTCGGCGCGCACGAAGTCGAGGAGGTGGCGCCGTGAAGTCCGCAGCATTCGGAATCGCGGCCACCGCGCTGGCGCTGCTCTCGAGCTGCCGCGGGCAGCCGAGCGATCAGCCGCCCGTCAACGTCGTCCCCGACATGGACAACCAGCCGAAGTTCAAGGCCCAGTCCAGCAACCCCTTCTTCGCCGACGGGCGCGCCATGCGCCCGCTGGTCCCCGGCGTCGTGGCCGTCGGTCACCTCGAAGAGGACGACGGCATGTTCCAGGGGAAGGTCGACGGCGTGTGGCTCGAGCGCCCGCCGATGACGGTCGACGAGAAGCTGCTGGCGCGCGGCGAGGAGCGTTACAACATCTTCTGCGCGCCCTGCCACGACAAGACCGGCTCCTCGAACGGCACCGTGATCAAGCGCGGCTTCAAGCCGCCGCCCCCGGCCCTCTACGAGGACCACGGCAAGGCCATGAAGGACGGCGAGCTCTACGCGATCATCGCCAACGGTCGCGGCAACATGCCGAGCTACCGCCCGCAGATTCCGGTCGCCGATCGCTGGGCGATCGTCACCTGGGTCCGCGTGCTGCAGCGCAGCCAGAAGGCCAAGAGTGAGGACGTGCCGGCGGGCACGCAGGTGGAGAACGCGACGCCATGAGCAGCAAGCAGCAAGACCTGAAGGACACCGAGCGCCTCCCCGAGGCGACCGCCAAGAAGGTCCAGACCCTCGCGCTCGGCGTCGCTGCGGTCGGCCTCGCGCTCAGCGCGGTCGGCTACATGGGCGACAAGCAGCGCTTCGCGTTCTCGTTCCTCACCGCGTTCGAGTGGGTCACCACCCTCGGGCTCGGCGCCCTCTTCTTCGTGATGATCCAGCACGTGACCCGCGCCGGGTGGTCGGTCGCCCCGCGCCGCCACGCCGAGTGGCTCACCTCGATCCTCTGGGTGTCGCCGATCCTGTTCTTCGTGGGCGTGTTCCCCAACATGCACACGCTCTACGAGCACTGGCTCGGCGAGCACGCGGCGCACGACGCCATCGTGAAGGCCAAGCAGGCCTACCTCAACACCGGCTTCTTCACCGGCCGCGCCGTCCTGTTCTTCGCGATCTGGGCGGTCCTCGCCTGGTTCTTCCAGAGCAAGTCGCGCGAGCAGGACTCGTCCGGCGACACCAAGCTCACCGAGAAGATGCAGGCCATGGCGGCCCCCGGGCTCGCCCTGTTCGCCCTGTCGCAGACCTTCGCGGGCTTCGACTGGGTCATGAGCATGGACCCGCACTGGTACTCCACGATCTTCGGCGTCTACATGTTCGCCGGCGGCGTCGTCGCGGCCCTCTCGGTCCTCGCGATCATCAACATCCGCCTGCAGAGCGCGGGGCTCCTCCAGAAGGTGAGCACCGTCGAGCACCAGCACGACATCGGCAAGCTGCTCTTCGGCTTCACGGTGTTCTGGACCTACATCGCCTTCAGCCAGTACTTCCTCATCTGGTACGGCAACATCCCGGAAGAGACCATCTTCTTCAAGCACCGCTGGGTCGAGAGCTGGAAGGAGTGGAGCCTGCTCCTCCTCGTCGGCCACTTCATCGTGCCGGTGGTGGTGCTCATGTCGCGCCACACCAAGCGCAACAAGGCCATCCTCACGGTCATGGCGGTGTGGATGCTCCTCATGCACTTCGTCGACATGTACTGGCTGGTGATGCCCAACCTCGACCACCACGGCGTGCACTTCACGCTCGGTGACGTGGGCGCGCTGTTCCTCTGCGCGGGACTCGGGTTCGCCCTGGTCGCGCGTCGGGCGGCGGCGAGCCCTCTCTTCCCGCTGAAGGACCCGCGCCTCGCCGAGGCGCACAAGGTCGAGAACCTCTAGGCCCTCCCGAGAGCAGGCAAGGAGCACCGAGTCGTGTCGGACGAGAGCACCAAGAAGGACGGCGAGGGCACGCCCGCGGCCGAAGAGGCCAAGGAAGAGGCCACGTCGAAGAGCGCCGAGGGCGCCGAGGCCAAGAGCGAAGCCAAGGCCGACGAGGCCAAGGCCGACGAGGCCAAGGCCGACGAGGCCGAGGCGAAGGCGGAAGAGAAGGCCGACGAGAAGGACGAGGCGGCCGAGGCCAAGGACGAGAAGGCCGAGGAGCCCCCCGTCGGAGGGGCCAAGGTCTCGATCTCGGAGAAGCCGCCGGCGAAGGCCGACGCTCACCACGAGGCGACCAAGGCCGCCCACGATCACGAAGGCGACCACGGCGACCACGACGACCACGGCCACGGGGACGGTCACATCGCCTACGACGACCAGGGTCCGCTCGTCGCCGAGCCGGACCGGCCGCGCGCCGGCATCATCACGGCCATCACGATCGGCATCATGCTGACCGTCGCGGTGTCGTGCGCCCTGATCTGGTCGTACTACGTCACGCGCTTCCAGGCCGAGGTCGACGCCAAGCAGGGCAACATCGAGGACCCCGCGCTCCGCGACCTGCGCGCGCTCGAGACCGCGCGGCTCACCAAGTACCAGTGGGTGAAGCAGGAGGCGGGCATCGTCCGCATCCCCGTCGCCCGCGCGAAGGAGCTCGTCCTCAAGGACTACGAGAAGGTCGGGCCGTACGTCCCCAAGGCGCCCGTCTCGCTCGAGCCCCCGAAGGAGCCCGCCAAGGTCGAGGAGCCGTCGCCGGCCCCCGCGCCGAGCGCGTCGGCTTCCACTGCGGCTTCCGCTGCGGCGTCGGGCAGCGCCGCTCCCCCCGCGGGTTCCACGTCGGCTGCGCCCAGCGCCAGCGCCCCCAAGCACCAGCACTGAAGTCGATGTCCCTGCCCTCTTCGTCCCTCGGTCGAGCCTTCGCGCTCGGCGCGGCGCTCGTCGCCGGCTTGCTCCTCGGAGCGCCGGCGATGGGGGTCGGGGGCGAGGCGCGCGCGGACACGGCCAAGCCGACCCCCGACACCATTCCGGCGCCGCTCGTCGGCATCGAGATCGAGGACCACGCCGGGGCCGACCTGCCGCGCGACATCACGATCCGCACCCAGGAGGGGCGCGACGTGAAGCTCGGGAGCTACCTCGGCGACGGCAAGCCGCTCATCGTCGTGCTCGCGTACTACGAGTGCCCGATGCTCTGCACGGTCGTCCTCAACGGCCTGCAGCAGGGGCTCTCGGGGCTCGCGTGGACCGCCGGCAAGGAGTTCCGCGTCCTCACGGTGAGCTTCGACCCGCGCGACACGACCAACTTCGCCGACCGCAAGCGCCGGGCCTACCTGCAGGCGTACGGGCGCGAGGTCGCGGGCAACGGCTGGGACTTCGCGACCGCGGCCCCCCGCGAGATCGAGCGTCTGACCAAGATGCTCGGCTTCAAGTACCGCTGGGACGAGAGCACCTCGCAGTATGCGCACTCCACCGGCGCGTTCCTGTTCACGCCCGAGGGCAAGCTCTCGGTCACCATGCACGGCGTCGCCTTCCCGGCGCGCGACCTCCGCCTCGCCCTCAACCAGGCCGCCGACGGCAAGCTCGGCACCACCTGGGACCGGGTGATGCTGCTCTGCTACCACTACGACCCGAACGCGCGCTCCTACGTGCTGGCCGGCACGCGGCTGATGCGCGCGGGTGGCGTCGTCACGCTCCTCATCATGTCCTTCTTCCTGCGGCGCATGTGGCGTCGCGAGCGCCGCCGCGCTCTCGAAGAGAAGGACGAGTCGCCGAGCGGAGCCCAGATTCCTGCCCCCACCCCCTCTCCGGAAATCACCCCATGATGACGGCACCGAAAATCGACATCGACTCGTTCTGGCTCCCCAAGGCCACGTCGACGCTCGCGGGCCAGGTCGACTCGGCCTGGAACATCGTGCTCTACACCTGCATCGTCTTCTTCCTGCTCCTGATGGTGCCGACCGGCTACTTCCTCATGAAGTACCGGCGGAAGAAGGAGGGCGAGGTCACGAGCGCGATCGACCACAGCACCACGATCGAGGTGGTGTGGACGACGATCCCGCTCGGCGTGCTCGTGGTGCTGTTCTTCGTCGGCCTCACCCCGTGGGTCTCGGCGAAGGTCGCCCCGGCCGGCGCGCTCGAGATCAACGTCACGGCCAAGAAGTGGAACTGGAGCTTCCAGTACCCCGATGGCACCGTCTCGGCGGGCAAGCTCATCGTGCCCAAGGGCAAGCCGGTGAAGCTGACCTTGAGCTCGGTCGACGTCATCCACTCGTTCTACGTGCCGGAGTTCCGCATCAAGCAGGACGCCGTGCCCGGCCTCTACACCTCGCTGTGGTTCGAGGCGACCGAGATCAAGGACCTGACCGTCCTGTGCACCGAGTACTGCGGCAACGCCGACCCGTGCCCGAAGGACGAGTCCATCCCCTGCGGCCACTCGGACATGCTCGCCACGGTGTCCGTCCTCGACGAGACCAAGTTCAAGGAGTGGCTCGAGACCGGCGGTGAGGACAAGTCGATGCCCCCGGCGGAGCGCGGCAAGGCGCTGTTCGCCAGCTGGGGCTGCGCGACCTGTCACTCGCTCGACGGCAGCAAGGCCACCGGCCCCACCCTCAAGGGCATCTTCGGTCGCAAGGAAGACCTCGCCGACGGCTCCAGCGTGACCGTCGACGAGAACTACCTCCGGGAGAGCATCCTCGTGCCGACCGCCAAGCAGGTGAAAGGTTACCCTCTCGTGATGCCGACCTTCCAGGGCCAGCTCAAGCCCTCTCAAGTCGACGCGCTCATCGCCTTCCTGAAGGAGCAGAAGTAGTCATGGCTCAAGGAGTTGCCGTCCCCGGCACCCACGAAGACC
>Ga0154020_10001898_pt1 | contig 25536 bp, 18 predicted proteins | sample Klosneuvirus_201_FD_109709 | JGI IMG/M metagenome (GOLD analysis project Ga0154020, IMG submission 109709) | Active sludge microbial communities from wastewater, Klosterneuburg, Austria - Klosneuvirus_20160825_MG | ecosystem: Engineered > WWTP > Aerobic digester > Activated sludge | place...
CCAACTTGCGCTTAGAGCACGAGTCAGGAAGAAGTCGCAAGCTCAGTACGGCGACTTCACCGACGCGGGAGCTGCCGCGAGCCCCGAGGCGAAGAACGCGACGTATTGATCGATGGCCTCGGCGGTGAAGATCAGACCACCGTGCTCGGCAGGCTTGCCGCTCACTGTGTCGAACTGGCACATCACCACGGTGGCGCCGCCCGCGTTGCCACTGGCAGAAGCGCCCAGATCCGAGAAGCCAGATGCGTCCGTGACGCGATGCATGATGCCGGCGCCCGTGGCCCGGGCCAGCGCTTCACTGGTCGAGTTCGGGACGATGGCGTCCTCGACCACCTCTTGAATCAGTACGTCTCGCGGCTTCCAGCCCGCGACGCCGTCGAGGGGCTCGAGGGCGGCGTGCCGAGCGAAGTTCAGCGGGTCACCCGGATCGACGATGGCCTGAGTGAAGGCCATGAAGCGCGCCACGGCACCCCACGGGGTGCCAGGCGGGGTCATGGACTTCACCACGCCCAGGCTGAACAGCGGCGAGTCGCGGAGCAGCATCATCAAGCCCGCGCCGCCCACGTTCCAGGTGGCCTGGGTGATCTCGGGTGCCAGCGCGAACACGCTGGCGCCCTGCACGCTGCCGAACGAGTGACCGATGTACAGCATGCGCGACACGTCGAGATCGGGCTGGCCGTCGGGGGCGGGGTTGCCGCTCGCATCCAGCGGCAAGAGGTCGAGCGACCCGAGCGATCCAATGAAGCGCACCAGCTCGAGTTGATCCAGCGCCATCTGGCGGAAGTTGTCCCGCGCGCGGCCGATGTCGAACTCGAGGGAATCGGGCTCGACGCCGAAGAAGCCGAACGCGCTCGACACCACCGAGTCGCCGCCCTTGCCCCGGGCGCCGTGCTCGGGGGAATCGATGGCGATCACCGCGACCCCCTTCGGCGCCACCGCGGCCAGCCGTTCGGCGGTGCCCCAAGAGCCGTCTTTGTCGCCCCCCAGACCGTGCTGGTAGATGACCACCGGGCGCGGCCCGGTCTCGGTCGCCTTCGAGAATGCCAGGAAGGTCTCGAGCTGCACCGTCTTCTGGACCACGGGCGCGCCCTTCGGGCCGAGCTGCCACTTTCCGTCGGGCTTCGCCTTGCGGAACTCGGGAGCGGGGAAGCTGGTCTTGAAGCGCACGCGCACGTCGGGCGCCTTGGGCGCGGTCTCGACGGCCCAGCTGGCCAGCGCCGCCGGCGCCGGCGCGGCGCGGCGTTCCTTGGCGGCGGCCAACAGCCCGCGCTGCACGCCGGCGGTCGTGAAGAGCGTGGCCGCGACCACGTGCTCGGGGCTGGTGCCCACCACGGTTGCCGCGGCATCGAGCGCCGAGCGCAGCTCGACGTCGTAGGGCTCGTCCGAGCCGTCGAGTGCCCGACGCATGCGGCTCGAGCGAGCCACGCGCGAGCCGTCTCGGGCCGAGAGCTCGTCGGTGACGGCAAACACGTAGCGGTGCTCGGGCAAGAGCGGCACCGCCGGCTCGGCGAGCAGGGTGTAGTCGTCGCTGGGAAAGTCGACGTCTTTTGCCTGCTCGAAATAGCGGGGCACCAGGCCAATCGCCGTGCCGCTCTCGACCTCGACCAGGAACAACGGCGTCCCGGCCTGGGTGTACTCGCTCGCGTCTTTGATCGGGTCCACGATGGGCGGGTCCGCGTCCGGCATCTTCACCAGGCCCCGCGGATCGATGGGCCCCGAGAGCCGCACGCCGATGCCGCCGCTGGTCGAGAACCCGTCCAGCTCGTTCAGCTGGGCGAGCGTGGTCGGGTAAGAGGTGACCAGCTGATCGGCGGTGTTGTCCTTGCCCAGATGGACGCGCAACCCGGTGGCCGTGGTCGGATCGGCGACCGTGTAGCGATTCGACGGGAACAGCGTGAGCTCGGTCTCGGCGGGCTCGCCGTAGAGCACCACCACGGGCGAAGCCGCGGGCTCGTCATCCGAGCCACAACCCCAGAGCCCGAACAGCGCGCACGCCACCGCCACACGACGCGTCATCGGGCCAGGGTACCCGAATCTCGGCGCCCGCGCTTGGCGCCCACCGGCTCGAGCAGCTTGGCCAGCGCTCGCTGCACTGCCCGCGGATCGGCTCCGCCGCGCTTCAGCGCCAGCATGCGCGTGGTGCCCATCACGATCACGGCCAGCGCCTTCGCGTCCAGGTCGTCGCGAATGGTTCCGTCGGCTTGGCCCGCGCGCAACGTGCTGACCACGAACACGCGCGTCTGGTCGATGCACTTCTGGAGCCGCGTCACCGCAGCGGGCGGGAGCGCGAGCTGGAACTGCTCGGACGAGACCAGCTGGAGCACCCCGACCTGGCTGGCCACGGCAGTGCTGCGGGCCTCGACGAAGCGCGCCAGCCGCGCACGCGGCGAAAGCCCCTCGGGCGGGAAGGTGCCCGCCAAGAGCCGCTCGACCCGGGCCACCACCGCGTCCAAGAGCGCGTCGAGGGTGGGAAAATGTCGGAAGATCGCGCCGCTGGTGATGCCCACGTGCTGGGCCAGGGCCCGGGTGGTGAGGGCCGTGATGCCGCGCGTCGCGATCAGCTCGAGGGCGGCGCTGGCCAGCTCTTCTTGCCGCTCTCCGGTGGGGCGGCGGGAGGTCCGGGGGCATGACATGCTGGTAAGTAAGCGCTTACTTACTAGCATGTCAAGCCTGCTGCGGGTGGTTCGAAGGCTGATCGGGCCCATGGCCCTGCTGGGCGCCGTGGCGTTCGCGATCTGGTTCCGGCTCGGTCGGCCCGTCGCCGCGCGCCCCCTGCGGGTCGAGCGCGGCACGGTGGTGCTCGAGGCTTTCGGCCGCGGCACCATCGAGAGCCAGCGCGAAGCGGCCGTGGGGTTCGACCTGGTCGGGCGCCTGAGCGAAGTGCTGGTCGACGAAGGCGACCGGGTGAGCCTGGGTCAAGAGCTGGCGCGCCTCGAGACCAGCCAGGCCGAGGCCGATCTGCGCCTGGCCAAGACCGGGATCTCGGCCGCGCGGGCGTCTCTCGAGCGGCTTGCCGCGGACGAGAAGCGGGCCAGGGCGCTGGTGAGCGCCGCCGAGCGTGACTCGCAGCGCACCTCGGCTCTGTCGGCAACCGGGGTGGTGTCGGCACAGCAGAAGGACGACGCGAGCGACCGGCTGCGGGTGGCGCGCGCCGATCTCGACCGCGTGCTGGCCCAGCGCGCCGAGGCCACTCGCGGCATCGACGTGGCGGCCAGTGGCGCCAAGCAGAAGCAGGTGGCGATGGTGCGCGCCACGCTGCTGGCGCCCTTCGAGGGCCTGGTGACCCGCCGGCTGCGCGAACCGGGCGACACGGTCACGGTGGGCTCGACCGTGCTGCGCATCGTCGACCCCACGCAAACCTACGTGCGTGCCGCCATGGACGAGTCCGTGCTCCACGATCTCTCCACGGATCAGCGCGGCTGGCTGTGGTTTCCGGGCGCCGCCGAGCCCGTGCCCGGCAAGGTGACCCGCATCGCGTGGGAGGCGGACCGCCAGACCCACGAGGTCTTCGCCGAGCTCACCCCGGACAAGCTGGAGCGGCGCGTGGCCATCGGTCAGCGGGTCGACGCCCGGGTCGAGCTGGCGAGAAAAGAGAACGCGCTGCGGGTGCCGATCGCCGCCATCTTGCGCGACGGCAGCGGGGCATACGTGCTGGTCGATCGGAGCGGGCGCGTGACGCTGGAGCGACCGCGCTTCGGGATCAGCGGGCGCGAGCACGTCGAGGTGATCGAGGGGCTGGCCGAAGGGGACACGCTGCTCAGCCCACCGGCGCCCGGCGCCAAGCTGAGCCCTGGCCGGCGCTGGAGGGCCCAGTGAACCTCGCGCTGCGCGACGTCCGGCGCCACCTGGCGCGCTTCGTGGGCACCGCTGCCGGCATCGGCCTCTTGGTCAGCGTGGTGGTCGCCATGCAGGGCATCTATGCCGGCATGGTCGACGACGCGACGCTCTTGACGCGGGCCATGGGCGCCGACCTGTGGATCGTGCAGCGCGACACCCGTGGGCCATTCGCCGAGGCTTCGCGGGTGGATCCCAGCATCGAGGCGCGCGCGGCGGCGGTGCCCGGCGTGCGCCGCGCTCGCGCCTACACCTATCAGCTGATCCAACGCGAGCACGCCGGCAGCGTGATGCGCATCGCGCTGGTGGGCCTGAGCTGGCCCGACGACACCGGGGCGTCGCTCTCGCTGGTGCGGGGGCGCCCGCTGTCACAGCCGCACGGCGAGATGGTGGTCGACGCTTCGCTGGGGCTCGACGTGGGCGAGACGCTGGTCCTGGCCGACGAGCCCTATCGCATCGTCGGGCTGACCAAGAACGCGCTGACCTCGGGCGGGGATTCGGTGGCGTTCATGACCGTGGCGGACTCGCACCAGGTCGCCGCCGAGCAGCCCGCCGAGGCCATCACCCTGGAGCGGCAACGGGTCGCCGAGCGACTGCGCCGCACGGACCTGGGTCGTGGCCAGCCCGCGCTCGAGGATCTGGCGCTGGACTCGCGCTGGCGCGCGCCGGCGCTGGCAGCGCCGCCTCTGGCCGCCGTGCTGATCGAGGCCGACCCGCAGCGGGTGGACGAGGTCCGCCACACGCTGGCTTCGTGGGGCGACATCTCGGTCTACTCGCAGGCCCAGGAAGAAGACCTCTTGCTGGGCGGCGTGGTGGCGCGGGCGCGGATGCAGATCGGGCTGTTCACGCTGATCTTGACCCTGACCGCCACGGTGATCGTGGCGATGGTGATCTACAACCTGACGCTGGAGAAGACCCACGACCTGGCCATCTTGAAGCTGATGGGCGCGCCGAAGCCAAGGCTGCTGGGGATGGTGCTGCAGCAGTCCTGGTTGCTCGGCGTCGTGGCCTATGCCATCGCGTTCGCCCTGGGCCAGGTGGTGTATCCGGCCTTCCCGCGGCGAGTGGTGATCACCGAGCTGATCGCGGTGGCGGCACCCGCCGTGGTTTTCGTGGTGGTCAGCCTGGCGAGCGTGCTCGGGCTGGCCCACGTGATGCGCGTCGACCCAAGTCGCGCGCTGGAGGGCTGACCATGGGCAACGCGGTGGAAGCGATCGGGCTGAGCAAGACCTACGGCGACGGGACCGCCCAGGTGACGGCGCTGGCAGACGTGAGCCTGGCGCTGGAGCGCGGGACCGTGGCCGCGCTGCTCGGCCCGAGTGGCGCCGGCAAGTCGACGCTGGTCAAGGCCCTGGGCTTGGTCTCGCTGCCGGACGCGGGCGAGGTGATCTTCGACGGTCGCCCGGTGGTGAAGGACGGCGTAGCGCTCACCGACGTCTCACGCCTTCGGCGGCTGCACCTGGGCTTCGTGTTCCAGAAAGCGAACCTGGTCTCGTTCCTGAACGCACGCGAGAACGTCGAGGTCGCGTGCGAGCTGGGCGGCAAGACCGACGGTCGGAAACGCGCGCTGGACTTGCTGGCCTACCTGGACGTGACCCACCGCCAGTCGGCGTATCCCGAGACGCTGAGCGGTGGCGAGCAGCAGCGCGTGGCGATCGCGCGTGCCCTGGCCAACGAGCCCTCGCTGATCCTGGCCGACGAGCCCACGGCGGCGCTGGACAGCGTGCGCAGCCGCGCGGTGATGGAGCTGTTCCGCAAGGTGGCCCACGAGCGCGGCGCCGCCGTGCTGGTGGTCACCCACGATCACCGCGCGCTCGACGTGTTCGACGTGCTCTACGAGATGGAAGATGGTCGGCTCAGGCCGCACTGAGCGTCACTCGAACTCGAGCCGCCAGCGGATGTCGGCGCCCAGGTTGCCCAGCGACGAGCTCGAGATGTCGTTCACGTTGTCGTACGAGCCCTCGAGGCTGACGCGGTTGTTCAAGCGCCACTCCAGGTTCGAGCGGATCTCGCGAGACTCGGCCAGGCCGCTGGTCACGTTGGCGCGAATGCGCTCGGCCAGGCGTTTGCCGATGGTGACCGTGGGCTCGGTGCGACCGGTGCGTGACGAATACGCGCTGCCGAAGCGGAACTCGTCGATCAGCGGCAGCGCCTCGGCCACCGCGCGGTCGGCGCCGCTCAGCGTGCCCAGGGCCTCGAGCGCCACCGACTCGCCCACGCTGGCGCTCTGGGCTTGATCCAGCTCTGCGCGCGTCAGCCCCACGGTGAGCAGCAAGAAGATGTCGTCCTGCGCCAGCGCGGGGTCGCTGGTCAGGTCGATGGCCAGCTTGTCGGCGTCGCCGTGGGCGCGCATCGCGATGCGCCAGCGGCCGCCCTGGGCGGCGGTGCCGCCCTGAGCCGAGCCGCCCGTGGGTGCGGCGGACCCGCCCTTGTCGGCCGAGCTGGACTCGCTGTACCGCCGATACTCGGTGACCGCCGTCACGTCCACCTGCGGCGCGATGCGCGTGACGTCGTCGAAGCGCACCACGCCCTGCCGGATCTCGAACTCGTTGCGGCGCAGCTTGATGGTTCCGCCCTGCTTGAGCTTCACCTCGCCGCGCAACCCGAAGCGCTGGTTGGTGCCCGCCAGCGTCAGCCCCTCGGGCTCGAGCAAGAGCTCGGCTTCGATCAGGTTGTTGCGCAGCTTGAGCGCGCGGTCGCTCTTGAGCGTGACGTCGAAATCCAGGAAGTCGTCGGCCGGGTCGTAGGCCTCGAAGGTGGTGCGCTTGCCACGCTGGGCCAAGGTGGCAATGTCGGCAGTCATCACCACTGGTCGCGTGTACTCGAACGACTTCAACAAGACGTTGCCAGTCAGTCGCGGCAACGTGCGCTCCACCGCGTCCGAGGCGGCGGGCTCCCACTTGATGGCCAGGTCGCCGTCCACACTGCCCTTCACCCCTTCGGCCAGGGGCAACGCGATGTCGCGAGCACGGATCAGTCCGGTCAGCGTTCCGAGCTGAAAGCCCTTGAGGGGCGCGCTGCCGCTGACGGCCAGCGACCCGCTGCCAATCTTGGCCGAGCCCCGTGTCAGGCGCAGCTCGTCGTTGTCGACGAGCAGCGAGACCTTCACGTCGGTGATGGGCGAGAAACCCCGAAGCTGCAGCTCACCGCCGTCGAGGTCGAACCCGCCCTGATAGCGCAGCGCGGCCGCCGGACCGGTGACCTTCAGCCCACCGGCCAGCTTGCCCTTCACGCTCTGCACCCGGGGAAGTGCGCCCGAGAGCTTCTCGAGATCCATCGGTCGCAGCGTGAGCGACGCATCGACGGTAGAGGTCTTCCCCAGGTCGCCGACGCTGCCCTTCACGTCGAACACGCTCTCTTGCCGGCTGGGGGTGCGGATCGCGAGGGCCAGGGCGGGAAAGGCCAGCTTGCCGTCCCCGAGCGCGATGGGCTTCGAGCCCGGCAAGACCTCTGCCTCGAGCCCCCCGCGCCCCAGCGTCATGCGCTCGATGCCGAGCGAGCCTCGGGCAGCGCTGGGCCGGTCGAGCGCGAGGTCGTCGATGGCCATCTTTCCGCTCAGCTTGCCGGTGGTCTTGGCCGACCCGGCCGCCGGCGACAGCTCGGCGAAGGCGCCGATGTCGAGGTCCTTGAAGGCAATGGCCCCCTTCGCGGTCTTCTTGCGCTGACGCGTCACGCGCAGATCGTCGAAGCCGATCTGGCCACCGAACATCTTTCCGCCCACGTGGAAGACGCCGGCCACCGGATCGGACTCCCACTCGGCGCGATCGAACGGCGCGGTGACCAGCCCACCGCAGCGCGAGCGCCCGACGACCTTCAGCGGGCGCTTGACCGGCCGAAGCGTGACCGACAGGTCGGAGGCAGGCAGCGTCTGGCTGCCGACGCGCATCGGCGACACGCGCAGGTGGCTGGTGAACGCCAGCTCGTCCACCGTGCCCTCTACCTCTGCGATGCCGCTGCCGCGGGCGTCGAGCAGCGCACCCAGGGTGCCGAAGCTGTCGATCTTCGCGAGCGGAACCGAGGTCCCGACCAGGTTGCCGCGCACCACGCCACCCTGACGCATGCTGAGCGACCCGAGCACGGTGCCCGTGCCCTTGGTGAGGGTGATGCTGGGCACGTCCATCTCGATGCCCAGGTAGCTGGCGTCGCGGTCGACCCAGCGGAAGTCGAAGTCGGCGCGCCCCGAGTCGTATTTTTCTTCGAACAGATCCAGGTTCTTCATGTCCACGCGCGCGAGCACGCTGAGCAGGCCCCCACCACAGCGGTCTTTGCGGCCGCCCAGGTCATAGTGGACGCGAGCATCGACCTTGCCCTGGCCGAAGATCGGATCGAAGCGCGGGTCTTGATCGAACGAGAACATCGCCAAGAAGTCCCGAACGTCGAAGCGCTCGGCCTGCAGGGTTCCGTCCGCGATCACCGTGGACCCGCTGTCGAAGTCGAGGCGACCGGTGGAGATCACGAAGTCGCTCTTGCCCTTCTTGCCGTGCACGTCGAAGAAGTCGACCACCAGCGGGCGGAAGCGAACCTTGCCGCTCTTGATGTCGCCCAGCGGGAAGCCGCCGAACTCGAACTTCGCGATGGCAATGTCGCCGGTCAAGAGCGGGTCGCCCATCTTGCCCGCCATCTGCACCGACAGCTCGGCGGACCCGGCCCAGGGAATGTCCACCAGCGGGCTCACGTCCGACAGATCGATCTTCGAGCCCTTGGCGACCTTGATTTCGATGTCGTTGTGGAACCCGATGCTGACCAGCTGCGCGTTCAGCGTGCTCTTTCCGAAGCTGGTGCGAACGTCGTAGAACTCGAGGGCGTCGGGGCGCACGCCGAAGCGGCTGCGAATGCTGGCGGCGCGCACACCGATCATGTGCTTGCGAGCGGGGTCGTGGTAGGCGCGGTTGAAGATCTCGAAGTTGCTGGTCTCGGCGGCCAGGTCACCGTCGATCCGCAGCGGCGCAAGCGTTCCCTTGATCTTCGTGACGCGGGTCTTGTCCAGACCCCAGGCAACGATGGTGTTGGGCGTCACGCCCAGGTCGCGCATCATCGTCGAGAACGAGACGCCGTTGCCGTCCACCCGCGCCGCGGTGATCGGTGCGCCCGGCTCCATCGGGTCGATGCGCACGTCGCTCACCACGATCACGCCGTCCGAGAAACCCATCTCGAGGCGCGAGATCTCCACGCGGTCGTTCTCGAGCGCTGCGTCCACCTCCAGCTTCTTGGCGAGTCGGTAGACGTCGATCTGCACGTCGCCGCCTCGCACGCGGCCGCGAAGCTCGGGCAGCTTGGTGCGGCCGTCCCAGCGGACGTCACCGGCAAACGCCACCCAGCCCGCCAGCGGGCCCATCTTCACGTAGCGGTTGGTGATGCTGACCGGTGCACGCACCACCACGTGGCCGTCGATCAGCGGGGTCTGTCCGGCCCGCGGCTCGAACCGCACCTGTGACATCCTGAGGGCCACGCGCGCTGCGCTCGGATCTTCTTCCGCCACGCACGCCGGGCGGGTGTTCTCGCCCGGGTCTTGGTCCGCCACGCCCAGCAGCGTCAGCCGCCGCACCAGCAGCTTGTCGCCCTCGACCCGGACGCGCGCGTCGAGCTGGCAGAGCACGTCTTCGTCCCAGGCGGTGAACGTGAACTCGCGCTCGCCCGCGCGATCGAGCTCGCCACGCCGGTTGGGCGCGCCGTCGGCCGCGGCCAGCGTGACCTTGCGCGGGGTCTTCACCAGCGTCTCGGCGGCGCGCACGCCGATCTCGAAGCTTGGACCCGGGTCGGTGAACACGTCCACGTCCATCGGTCCGGTCGTGACCCGATGACCGTCCACGTCGAGATCGATCTCTGCCTCGGTCACGCCCAGCGAACCGAACGGGGCGCGCGTGCTCTTCTGCGTGGGCGCGGCTCGCTCGGGAAGGCGATACGAAAGATTCACCAGCTTGTCGCCCTGCACCACCACGCGGGCTTTGGGCCGCTGGATCTCGACCTCGCCTACGTCGAGCCGACCCGCCAAGAGCGAGAAGAAGCGCGGCCGGACGGAGGCGCTCTCGGCCACCAAGAAGGGTGCGCCGCCGTCGGACGAGGGCACGCTCAGGTCGTGCAAGGCCAGCTTCAGCGGCAAGAGCTGCATCTCGACCCGGAAGCTCGCGGTCACGCCGAGCTCTTGCTGCAGCACCCGCGAGGTCTCGCGCGAGGCCCAGTCGAGCACGGGTCGCGAACGCACCGCGACGGCCAGCGCCAGGGGCACCACGCCGATCAGGGCGAACAGGGCGCACAAAAGCCTCGCCAGCAGGCGGCCGAAATCGATGGGGCGCCGGTGCGAGGGCATGCAGGTTGGACGTGGAAGCGTACCGCGCGCGCCAAATTACCGGCGGTTCGGCATGTCATTTCGGGACCTTGCGCGTCAGGTCTCGCGAAAAACCGAGCCCCCGCCGTCTACCTGAGGCCGTAGGTGGCCACCACGGGGTCGTGGTCGCTGGCGGTGTTCACCGCGCCGCCGTGGACGATCTGGACCGAGGCCGCGTCGAGCAGGCTGGTGGCCACCGGGTCGCAGAGCTGATCGTCGAACAACTCGGCGTTTCCGCCGAAGGTCACGCTGTAGCGATCCGCAGCGGGCAGCGCCGCCGTCGCGCTCGACAGCAAGAACGGCGCGATCCCCGCCAGCGCATTCATGGGATCGGAGCCCGGGGTGGAGTTGAAGTCGCCCAGAACCACGATGGCGGCGTTGGGATCTGCGAGCCGGACGCCGGTGCCGATCTTGCGGGTCTGCTCGGCTTCGGCCACGCGCTTGAGGGCGCTCTTGGGGTCGCCGTCTTCGGCCTTGAAGTGGATTCCCAGCAAGGCCAGGTGCCGCCCGTTGACGTTCAGATGCACCTCGAGCACGTCGCGGGCGAACTTGAAGGTCTGCGTCGGGTCGGACGACGCCTTGAAGTACTCGTCCTTGTGTGAAGGCCCGATCTGAAAGGGCAGCGCCGAGAGCACCGCGATGTCGATGCCGCGCGGGTCGTTGCCCTGGGTGATCGCCTGGTGGGGGAAGCCACCCAGCTTCGCGGCAAGGTCGCTCACCACGTTCTGGTTCTCGACCTCTTGCAGCATCAAGACGTCGGGCTTCACGCCGCCAACGACGGTGGCGATGGCCGCCAGCTTGGCCTGATAGTCCGACGTGGAGAGGATGGTCTCGTCCGCGACGGCGACCTCGGGGCTGTCTTTCTTGTCGTTGTAGAGGTTCTTGACGTTCCAGGTCATCACCTTGAGCGGCTGCGGCGGCCCCGCCTCGATGTCGGTGGCGGCGTCCGGCGGGCCGGGCTCGGCGTCCTGGGTCGGAACGGAGAAGTCCTGCTCGGTGCCGGGGCAGCCGACCGCTGCCAGGCACAGGGGAACGAGCAGCGCGGCGAATCGGCGCATCGGGGTCGAGCATGGCGCATCACCGCGCGCGCGGTAAGGTCATTTCTCACGAGACTGTGCTAAAGGGCCGACCCCTTCGCCCGACCCCATGACCGAGACGCAGACCCTCGCGAACAAAACGCGCGCCATGGACGCGCTGGAGCGGGCCGCAGAGCTCGCCGAGCGCGGTGTGAGCAGCCGCCCGGTGGTGCTGGTGGCAAGCGGTGATCTCGATCCGCTGGTGACCACGGACGTGCGCCCGCTGCTCGACCGCGTGATGATGGGCGAGCACGCCGACGAGGGCCTGGATTCGCTCTTGACCACCGGCGTGCTCGACGGGCTCTTGCCCGAGGTGAAGGGCCTGGTGGGGTTCGGCGACGGCGAATGGCGCCACAAAGACGTGTGGAAGCACACCAAGCAGGTGGTGTGTCAGGCCGTGCCCCGCATCGAGGTGCGCTGGGCGGCACTGCTGCACGACATCGGCAAGGTCAAGACGCGCAGCATCGACGAGCACGGCGAGGTCCACTTCTTCGGCCACGCCGAGGTGGGCGCGCGGATGTTCGACAAGCTGGAGCGGCGGCGGCGGCTGTTCGCGGCGGAAGAGGAGCTGCGTTCGACCATCCGCTTCTTGGTGCTGCACCACCTGCGCGCCAGCCAATACGACGGCAGCTGGACCGACAGCGCCGTGCGGCGCTTCGCTCGCGAGATCGGGCCACACCTGGACGACCTGCTCTGCCTGTCGCGCGCCGACATCACCACCAAGCGCCCCGAGAAGAAGCGGCGCGGGATCGGTTACATCAACGAGCTGGCCGCGCGCATCACCGACCTGGCCGCTGAAGACGCCAAGCTGCCCCCGCTGCCCACCGGCGTGGGCAACGACATCATGGCCACGTTCGGCATTCCGCCCTCGAAGAAGCTGGGCGACATCAAGCGCGCGCTCGAGGCCGCGGTCGAGGCCGGCGAGATCCCGGGCCAGCAAGAGAGCGCGTTCTACCTGCAGTTCTTGGCCGAGAACAAAGGCCGCTTCGGGCTCTAGCCTAGCCCCGCCGGGCCACTCTGAGCCCGGTGGCGATGCCCCGGACCACGTTGCGGAAGCCCTCGACCGCTCGGCTCTCGGCGGCGGGCACCGGTGCCGGACGCGGCTCGAGCCACTCGGCGATGCCGCCGCCGTCGAGCACCCCCGCGAGCCCGTACACGCGGGTGCGATCGAGCGGGATGCCGGCAGCCTGGGACGCGGCCAGATCTTCGGCCAGCGCGTGCGGCCCGGGATAGCGTTCGCCGGCGTCGATGCCCTCGCCGTGCTCGCCGACCACGCCCAGGTCGATGCCGGCCCGGTCACCGAAGCGCTGGACCGCGGTGCGGGCATACGACTGCACCAGCGCGGGCCCGAACCAGGTACCCACCAGCTGGGCGATCGGCGTCTGATAGACCATGAAGCTGACCTCGTCCCAGTCGATGCCGCTCACCGGGATCGAGAGCGCATCTTCCAGCGTGGCGTCGTGCTCGGATTGGTCGAGCACCACCGGATAGGTCACCGCGTGGGTGAACACGCCTTCGCGCTTGAGCGTCTGCACCGTGCGCGCCAGGCTGGACCGCGCCTTGGCGAAGCGCGTGGGCGTGACGTTGTCGCGAAGCAGTGCCAGCGCCCGGTCGGGGCGACCCCGCGCCCGCGTGCGAAGCGCCTCGCTGTACTGGAAGTCGGGCTCGAGATCGAACGACACCTCGCGGAACTCGGGACCGCCGCGCCGCGCGCGCCAGGCGGTGAGCGCGCGCATCAGGTCACTCACCTCCGCGACGTTCTTCTCGCCCAGCCAGTAGCCGTGCGCCTTGGAGAGCAGGGGCCAGAGCCGAACCGGCACGCCGGCCTGGGCAGCCTTGCGCGTGAGCCGCGCGAATTCCGCGTCACCCAGCCGCACGCTGGGCAGCGAGAGCCCGATGCCGAGGCCGCTGGCGGCCAGTGGCTCGAGCGCCGCTTCGACGGCAGCGTCGTCCATCGACTCGGCCCAGAGCGACAGCGGCATGCGCGCCTGATTCTTCCACCGCTCGCGCCCGTGTGGAAGCTTCGAACCCTAGAGGGCAGGGTTGGGCTTCTGCGTCGGGGCGCTGCCCAGCTTCGCAGACGCCGAGCGACCCACCACGCTGCGACGGACCGCAGAGAGCGGAGCGCGGTCGTCGAAGCGCATGCCGCCGGCGCCGGAGACCACGCCCAGCTGCCGCCAGAGCGCGTCGAGATCCACCGGGCGGCCGCGCTGGGCATGCGCGGCCGCCAGCGGCGCCAGGGCGCGCACACCGGTGGCGCGGTCGCACAGCGCAAGCGCGCGTTCCAGGGGCCAGACCTCGCTGGCGTGCCCACCCGCGGCGCGCACGCCGCGAAGGCCGTCCTCGAGACCGCGAGCCCCGGCACTGTGCCGACGCACCTCCAGATCCGCCAGCATCACCAGGATGGCGCCGCCCCAGTACACACCCGAGAAGTCCTCGGCGCGCTCCACGCCCTGCCGCTCCACGGCGTGCAGGCCCCGCGGCATGGCACGCGTGAACTCTTCCCACACGCTCTCTTCGCTGATGAAGCCGGCGCGCGCGCGGATGATCGGCTCGAAATAGGTCGCAAGCCCCTCGTCGAACCACTTGCCCTCACCCGAGAAGCTGGGCACCCCCAGGTGAAAGAGCTCGTGCACCAAGATCCAGTCCTGGTAGAGCGCCTGGCGCGGGGTGTTCTCGCCGACCAAGAGCGCGATGCCGGGCGCGCTCTCGGGCAACACCTTGCCGAACACCACCCGATCACGGCCGGGCACCACGATCACGGTGATCTGCACGCGGGGCACCGGAAACCCGTGCCAGAAGTCAGCCACGGCGCGCGCCGAGTCGGCGACCCAGCGCGCGACTTCGTCAGGGCCGGCGGCGAGCCGCCCGTCGGTGAACGCCAGCGTGATGCGCGAATCACCCACGGCCAGCGTGCGAGAGTCGAACTGCCCGAAGAGCGCGTAGGTCCCCACCGGGATCTCGTGGGCGTCGAGCCGATAATCGCCGCCCTCTCGCGTGAGCCCGGTCGCGAAGCCGAAGCCCTTCGGCGTCTCGACTCGCAGCCGCACCGGCACGTCGGTCGCGAGCGGCTCGGGTCGGACGAGCCAGGTGGACACGGGCGCCACCAGGGACGAACCCGAGCGCAGCGCCACGTCGAAGCTTCCGCTCTGCGCGGCCAGCGCGTCGAGATCCACACGATACGAGGTGCGCGCCTCGGTCGGGCCGATCCGAGACGTGCGGTCGGAGATGTGCGCCAAGCTGGCCGGCTCGCTGGCCACGAACCCGGTGAAGCCCGCACCGTGACAGCGCACATCCACGTCGAGCAGCAGGGGGCGCTCGCGCGTCACCCGCGCGCGGGCGTCGCACCAGCGTGGGCCCGCGGCGCCGGGAGAGGCCGGGGACCGCGCACACGCCGCGACGAGAGCCGCGGAGAGCAGCGCGGCCCCGCGGGTCACGGGGCCGCCTCGGCCGGGGGCTGGGCCGCCAGGCCCTTGGCGAAGGCCAGCGACGCGTAGGGCAAGACCAGCCCCGGCAGGCCCTGTTTCGGCGCCAGCTGACCCACCAGCCCGAACAGCAGCACCAGCGTGCGCTCCACATAGAAGTAGCCGTCCGGGTATTCCACGCTCTTCATGATCTCGCGCAGCTGACCCTTCACCTGCTGGTAGCCGTTGACCGTCAGCTTCTCGACGGTCTCGCGATCCAGCTGGGCAAAGTCGGTGATGTTCACGCTCGCCAGCATCTTCAAGTAGTCGCGCCCCACCCGGGCCAAGAGCTCGCGATCGCCGCCCTCGGCCACGAACCCCATCCGCTCGAGCCCGGCCAGCACCTGATCGTCACTGCGCGTGATGGCGCCCAGCACCACCATGCGCATGCCGTCCGCCAGCTCGGGCGTGACCTCTTCCACCGCGCCATAGTCCAAGATCACCAGCTTGGGCCCCGGGCGAACCAAGAAGTTCCCCGGGTGCGGGTCGGCGTGGAACACCTGGTGCTCGAGCAGCATCGCGAAGTAGCACTCGGTGAGCAGCTTCGCGACCGCCTCGGTATCGATGCCCTGCTGCTTCAGCTTGGCAAAATCGGTGATCTTGGTGCCCTCTTCGAAGGTCATGGTGAGCACCCCGCCGCCGGTGAGCTCGTCCACGATGGCGGGGACGACCACGTCGTCTCGCCCCGCGAAGATCTGCCGCAGGCGCGCCATGTTCTTGCGCTCGTTGGCATAGTCCGTCTCGCGCGCGAGCATGGCTGCCAGCTGGTCGAGCACGCGCTCGAAACGGGTGATGGGGAACAGCCGGCGCACCACCGGCATGATCGAGCGCAGCACGCCCAAGTCCCGTCGGATCAACGTCTCGATGCCCGGGTACAAGACCTTCACCGCCACCGCTTGCCCGTCTTTGGTGACCGCGCGGTGCACCTGCGCCAGCGACGCGGCCGCCAGCGGCTCGCGCTCGAATTCGGCAAAGCGCGAGAGCGGATCGTCGCCCAGTGCTTCGCGCAGGCGCCCTTCGATCTCGTGAAAGGGCTGCGACGGCACCTTGTCTTGCAGCTTCTCCAGCGCCTCGCCGTAGGCCCGCGGCAAGAACGTGCCGATCACGCTCAGCACCTGACCGACTTTGATGAACACCCCCCGCAGCCGCATGAAGCCGTTCACCAGGCGGCGAGCGTTGGCGCGGTGCACGCCCTCCCAGCGCGAGGCGATGCGCCTTCCACCCAGGACCTTGGCCGCGAGCCAGTGCAGCCCGTACGACGCGAAGATCGTCCAGAACATGAACAGGGCGCGGAGGGTGCGAAGCACGAGCAGAGGCAGCCTACAGCAGGCGTCGGGGGCGCCCCGGGGCGATGCAAATGCCGCAGCGTTCCATAGCCAAATTTCCACGCGAAATCGGTGTGATCGACGGATCGGGCTGATTCATAGGGGGCGCGTCACGTACCCCCGTAGTCAAGAGGGTATTTCCATCCTGAATATTTTGAATAGACTGGGCCGCCGTGCCTAAGCCCGCGAAAAGACCGGCACCGTCCAGCGGTGAGCTGATCCGGCGCGGGTTGGCGCTCGGCCTGCTCGGCGTCGCAGGCGTCGCGATCGTGAGCGGCCTGCGGGCCGAGCCGGCGTCCCGCGCGGCGGCGTTCTTCCGGCGCTTCACCGCGCCGACGGCCACCGCCGCGCCCGTGGCGCTGCAGCCAGCGCGCACCGAGCGACTGCACGCCGAGCCGCTCAGCGACGAGCTGAAGAAGAAGGGCTATCACGAGTGCTTTCCCCACGACCCGATGGGGCTCGGGCCCTACACGCCGTTCAAGAACCTGACCACGGGGCGCATCGCCATTCCTCAGCGCGGCGGGCACACGCCCGACATGGGCTTCGACGTGCTGATCCAGTTCCACGGTCACAGCCCGGTGCGGAAGACGTTCGTGCAGGTCACGCGGGGGCTGGTCTATGTCGGTATCGACAAGGGCCTGGGAAGCGGACCGTACTCGGACGCATTCGGAAACCCAGACGTGTTCACCGCGCTGCTCAAGTCCATCGATGCGGCGCTGAAGCGCCACACCGGCGATCAGCGCGCACACATCCGCAAGCTGGCGCTCTCGGCGTGGAGCGCGGGCTACGGCGCGGTGAACGAGATCCTGAAGTATGGCGACGATCGCGTCGACGCCGTCGTGCTGCTCGACGGGCTGCACGCTGCGTGGAACCCAGCCGCGGCGTCCCGCGACGCTGGCGTCAGCTCGCTGTCCAGCTTGCCGCTCGGACCGACCTTCCGCTTCGCCAAGAAGGCGACGCGCGGCGAGAAGCTCTTCGTGTTCACCCACTCCGAGGTCGTGCCCGAGACGTACCCGTCCACCCGCCAGACGGCGGACCTCTTGCTGGCCGAGGTGGGGGTCCCCAGAACCGAGATTCCGCCGGGAAACGAGCGATTTTCCCAGACGTCGACCGCCGACGTTCAGGGCTTTCACCTGTGGGGCTTCCGGGGCGGAAACGAGCATGCGCACTGCAGCCACGTTCCGCACATCGAGCGCGCAGTGCACTTGCTCGAAGAGGCGTGGCAGACGCCGGCGATGGATCGCAACATGCCGTTTTCGCCCGCGCCGGTGCTGGGGGTGCCGTTGGCTGACGACACCAGTGCTGCGCCGAACCCGCTGACTGCAGCCCTGGCCGCCACGCGCGAGCGCGTCGAGCTGTTGCCGCGCCCGGCGCCGCAAGACGAACCCGAGAACCCGCAGCCGAACGAGGTCGAGTCGCCGCCACCGCCCCCCGCGGCCGAACGACCCCACCCCGAAGAGTGATCACTTGCCGATGGCGTACAGCACGCCTTCGGCAGTCCCGACCAGCAACGTGCCGTCTTCGGCGATGGCCGCCGGAGCGTAGATGGCGCCGTCGGCGTTGTCCCAACCGCAGTTCTTGCCCTTGGCCGGGTGATCGCGGCCGGCGCGCTTCGAGTCACCGAGGAACAGCTCCCACTCGACCTTTCCGCTGGCCGCCCGCAGGGCGTACACGCTGCCGTCGTAGCGCGGCAGATAGACCAGATCACCGGCCGCCGCCGGCGACGACCACTGTGGGAAGAAGCAGCCACCGATGGTCTCGCGGTAGCGCGTGCGACCGGTCTTGGCGTCGAGCCCCGCGACGTCGCCGGAATAGGGCTCACCGTACACCAGGCGATCGCTGACCAGCACCGGAGTGGAGCGCACGTTGCCCCAGTCGCCCGGACCCTTGCCCTTCCACTTCACCGCGCCGCTCTTCTTGTCCAGCGCCAGCACCCCGGGTTGGCCGGTGTAATAGGTGTCGCGACCGAACGTCAGGTAGAGGGCATCTTTGCCCACCACCGGCGGCGAATACGCCACGATTGGCTCGTCGGGCCCCTGGTTGTTCCAGGCGGCGCGCTTCACGATCTTCTTCCACAGCGGCTTGCCGTCCAGGCCCAGGGCTGCCACCTCGCCGCCCTGCGAAGCGACGTAGATGTGCGTGCCGTCGCTGGAAGCCCCGCCCCGGATGGCGCCGGTGAGCTGCACCTTCCACAGCGCCTTCCCGTCCGCGGCGGCAAAGGCGTACACCGTGCCGCTGGCGTCCCCCACCACCACGCGGTCGCCCACGATCAGCGGGTGCGAGTACATCTTGCCCGCACCCTTGGCCTTCCAGGTCACCTTGCCGGACTTCAGCTCGAGCGCGTACACGTGCTCGTCGTCCGAGGTGGCGAAGACGTGCGTCTGATTCGCGGCCACGCCATTGGCGTCTTGGCCGAAGTGGGCGAACCACGCGCGCTTGCCGTTGGCCAGCTGATAGGCCGACACGCCATCCTTCGGATCGGGCTTGTTGTGCGCGCTGCCCGAGCTGGGGGCGATGACCAGCGTCTTGCCCAGCGCAAGCGGCGAGTTGAGCCACGAGAAGACCCCGACCTCTGCCTTCCACACGATCCGCGGTTGGCGGATCTCGGGGGCGTTGCTCGCACCGGTGCGCGCGTTGTCACCGTGGAACGTGGCCCAACCGCTGGCACTGGGCACGTCGACCGCCACCGCGGGCTCGACCTCGGCCTTGGGGGTTTCGGGCACCGGCGGCGGAACTGCAACCACCGTGGCAGGCGGCGGCGGCTCGCCGGGCTCGGCAACCACCGTGCTTGCGCCAGGGGGCCCGCCCGGCTCGGAAGCAGGCGGCGCCACTGTGGCGCACGAGATCAGCAAGAACGAGGCAACCAGCGTGCGGCGCGGCATGTGCGGACGAAACCGCCACGACGGGCCGTCGTCAAGCGGCGCCGGGTGTGCCATGCTCGGCGCCGAATCGGAGGAGGGCTCGCGGTCAGGTGGCGAAGGACCGTGCACGGACCATTTGTGGCAGCGGGGCGAGCGCAGCGGACGAGACCGCTGTCGCCGTGAGCGCGGCCATTGGCCAGGCGAAGGGGCAGCTGGGCGGCGCCACTCCGCAGCTGGTGTTCGTGTTCACCTCACCGCGGCACCCGATCGAGCAGGTGCTGCGCGAGGCCAAGCGCTTGCTTCCGCGCGCCGACGTGGTCGCGTCGACCACCGCGGGCGAGCTGACCGAGCGCGGGTTGACCCGAGGTGGCGTCGCGGTGATGGCCATCCGCTGGGGCGAGGCCACCCACGTGGCTGCGGTCGCGGGCCCACCGCTGTCGGACGTCGTGGCGGTGGCCCGGGCGATCGGCGGTCGCTTCTTGGATCACACTCCCGAGCTCGCGCGTCACGCCGCGTGCGTGCTGATCGGCGACGGGCTCGCGCCCGAGCTCGAGAAGCTGGTGGCCGAGCTCCGCAAGTCGCCCCGTCATCGGCACCCCATCGTGGGCGGCGGCGCAGGCGACGACGGCAAGTACGAGAGCACCGCCGTGGGGCTGAACCAGACGGCGCAGGTCGGCGGCATGGCGTGCGTGATGGTCACGTCGACCCGCCCCTGGGGCGTCGGCGTGGCGCATGGTCTGACCCCGGCGACGAAGGCCATGACGGTGACGCGCGCCGCGGGCAACGTGGTACGCGAGCTCGACGGTCGCCCGGCGCTGGACCTCTACCGGGACTATGCACGGGAGCGCGGCCAGGAGCTCGATCGGCTCGCGCTCCCTCAATTCCTGGTCGAAAACGAGCTGGGGGTGCTGCTGTTCGACGAGGTGGTGCGCGTGCGCGCACCGCTGCGTGCACTGGAAGGCGGCGCGCTTTTCGTGGCGGGCGAAGTGCCCGAGGGCTCGTCGGTGTGCATCGTGCGCGGCAGCGAGAGCGAGATCATCGCAGCGGCACAGAGCGCCGCCGAAGACGCGAAAGATGCGCTGGACGGTGCACAGCCGGCCGGCGTGCTGGTGTTCTCGTGCGTGTGCCGGGGGCTGGTGCTGGGCGCGCGTTACGCCGAAGAGATCCGCGCGGTGCAGGCGGTGTTCCCCGACGTGCCCATAGCCGGCTTCTCGAGCTATGGCGAGATCGCCAGCACCAAGAGCCGGCTGGACGGCTATCACAACGACACGATCGTGGTCGCGGCGATCCCCGAGTGATCAGCGGAAGGGCAGCTGCCCAAGGTCGACGTTGCCACCCGAGATCACCACCGCCACCCTGCCCAGGCCAGGCATCGATCGGAACGCATCGGAGAGCACCGCGGCCACCGACACGGCGCCGCTGGGCTCGACCACCAGCTTCATGCGTTCGAACACCAGCCGCATGGCCGTCACGATCTCGTCGTCGGACACGGTGATGATGCGATCGACGTGATCGCGCACCACCGGCCAGGTGTGACGCCCCAGGCCTGCGCACAGGCCGTCGGCGATGGTCTTCGGGTTGTCTTGGGGCAAGAGCTCGCGCGCGGCCTTGCTGCGGGCCGCGTCGTCGGCGCCGGCCGGCTCGGCCCCGAACACGCCCACCCCCGGAGCCTGCCCCCGGATCGCCAGCGCGATGCCGCTGATCAGCCCGCCGCCGCCGATCGGCGCGACGATGGCGTCGAGCTCGGGAACCTGCTCCAGCACCTCGAGCGCAACCGTGCCCTGCCCCGCAATCACGTCGGGGTGATCGTAGGGCGGAATCATGACGGCGCCGGTGTCCTCGCCCACCTCGCGCGCCACCCGTTCGCGCGCCGCGAGCGTGGGCTCGCAGGGCACCACGCGCGCGCCATAGCCGATCACCGCGTCACGCTTGACCTGCGGAGCGGTGGTGGGCATCACCACGTGGGCGGGGATGCCGCGCAGCTTGGCGGCCAGGGCCAGCGCCTGCGCGTGGTTCCCGCTCGAGTGCGTGACCACGCCGCGCCGAGCCACGTCGTCGGGCAGGCGCATCACCGCGCTCAGCGCACCCCGGATCTTGAACGCCCCCACCCGCTGCAAGTTCTCGCACTTGAAGAAGAGCTTGCGGCTGGCCAGACGGTCGAGCGTGGCGCAGGTGAAGATGGGGGTGCGGTGCACCCAGGGCGCGATCGTCTCGCGCGCGGCACGAATGCTGTCGAGAGTCGCGGCGTGCTCGGTCATGTTGCCGCGCACGCTACACACGTCAGGGATCCCACATCAACCCGACGCGCAACCCGCCGCGCAGGAACACCGCTGAGGCGCGACCCCCGCTCTCGAAGTAACGTTCCCACGCCATGGCCAGCCCCGCCCAGGGCAAGAAGCCCCGGGTTCGCAGCGCGGCCACGCCGATGGCGCCGCCCAGGCGGACGCCATAGCTGAAGTCCTGATCGTCGGCCTGGAACAGCGCAACCGGGGCCAGCTCGAGGTCGTAGTGCCACGACACGTCGTGAAAGCGCACCACCACGGGGATGGCCGGGAAGTAGTTGATGGCCAGCTGGGTGGGCACAGCGCCCGGGCGGATCATCGCCCCGCCGCCGAACTCGGCCCCGGCCAGCACGGTGATCGCACCCCCGAAGCCGTAGCCCGGCAAGATCCGACCGGTGCCGCCACCGCCGAACGTCCAGTCGCCTTCGGTGCGGCGGATCTGGATCATCCCGCCGGTCTCGAGGCTGAGGGTGAAGCGATTGCGGTCGGTCTGCCGCCCGATGAAGTCGGGCTCGGGCTGGACGAAGAACGGGCAGTCGGCGTCGGCTCGCGCCATGGCGTGCTCGAGCGCACCCAGCTGCCGCTCGACGAACAGCGCTTCCTTGGTCTTGCCGTCGAGCCGGCGCCCAGCGAAAACGAACAGCTGGCGCGCGCTGCCCAGCTCGCGACTGCGACGAGCAAGCTCGGTCCGCGCCTCGATGCGCGCGGCGGGCGACGTGCGACAGACCGACTGAAGCATGGCCGGCAGCACCTCTTCGTAGGCCGTACGATCGACGAACCAACCCAGGCTCTGCTCGACGCTGACGATGCGCTCGACATCGGCCAAGAGCCCCGCCGCGTCTTGCCCCATGGCCTGTGCGCGCGCGGGCGCCGCCCAGGTCGTGACCAGCGCAACCAGCAACAGGGCACGGGTGAACATGAACCTCGGAAGTCGTGCCGACCCGAGCGGTCGTCGAGTCACCCGCCCGTCAGAGATACGGGCACTGGGTCCCGCAGTCCGTCTGCATGCAGATGAGGATCGGGTTGTAGACGCCGCCGCCAGCGTTGTGGTCGGTGATACAGGTCTTCACGCAGGCGCTCGAGGTATCGGTGGGTGCGGGGCAGGCACGCGCGCAGGTCACGAATGCGGCACAGTCCGCGTTTCCGGCGCATGCGCCGGCCTGCGAGCAACACTTGCCGGCAAGGCAGGTCTTGCAGTCCGCCGTCTGCCCGAAATCGCCACAGCTGGTGGCATCTCCACCGCCGCTGCCGCCCATGAGCCCGCCGTCGCTGCCACCGCTGGCCCCGGAAGCGCCGCCGCCGCCGCTGGCACCACCGGTGCTGCTGCCACCCGTGCCTCCGCCGCCGGTGCCACCGGTCGACGAGTCACCGCTGTCGTCGTCGCCTCCACATGCGAACACCAGCCCTGCGGCACATAGCGAAAAGACCCAGGAACGGACGGGCATCTCTGATCTCCCTCGAACGCTCACGACGGTGAGTGGGTGCATCCTACCACGGCCGATTGCCAGGGAATTTGCCCGCATTTTCCCCCGGCGCAGGCCCACCTCAAGTTCTTCGCATGTGCGCCGTCGGATTGCGCTATGGAAGGCGGGCCGGACGCCCCCCCGCCCATGTCGGCGAGCCCATCCGTCGCCGGCCGCGCCGCAAGGCGCGTGGAGCCCGAGATGCTAGTCGCCATCCCTAGAGAGGTGCGTCCCGGCGAGCGCCGTGTCGCCGCGACCCCAGAATCCACCGCCCGGCTGAAGAAGCTGGGCTTCGAAGTCGCCATCGAGACCGGCGCCGGCGAGAAGGCATCGTTCTCGGACGAGGACTACCAGAAGGCCGGGGCGAGCATCATCGCGGGCCCGGCCGAGCTGTGGTCGAGCGCCGACATCGTCCTGAAGGTGCAACCGCCCGAAGACCACCCGGGCCTCGGCAAGCACGAGGCGGACCTGATCCGCGAAAAGCAGACGCTGGTGAGCTTCATCTGGCCCGCCAAGAACAAGGAGCTGATCGAGCGGATTGCCGCGCGCAAGGCGACCCTCCTGGCCATGGATCAGGTGCCACGCGTCACACGCGCGCAGAAGATGGACGCGCTCTCGTCCATGGCCAACATCGCCGGGTATCGCGCGGTGATCGAGGCCGCGAGCTTCTTCGGCCGGTTCTTCACCGGGCAAATCACCGCCGCCGGCAAGGTGCCACCCGCCAAGGTGATGGTCATCGGTGCGGGCGTTGCCGGCCTGGCGGCCATCGGCGCCGCGCGTGGCCTGGGCGCCATCGTGCGCGCGTTCGACACGCGCCCCGCGGTCAAAGAGCAGGTCAAGAGCATGGGCGCCGAGTTCCTCGAGGTCACGCTGCTCGAAGACGGCACCGGCGAGGGCGGATACGCCAAAGAGATGAGCCCCGAGTTCATCGCGGCCGAGATGGCGCTGTTCGCCGCCCAGGCGAAGGACGTCGACATCATCGTCACCACAGCGCTGGTTCCGGGCAAGCCGGCGCCGGTGCTGCTCACGCAGGCCATGGTCGAGAGCATGCGTTCCGGATCGGTGATCGTCGATCTGGCAGCCGAGTCCGGAGGCAACTGCGCGCTCACCCGCCCCGGCGAGGTGATCGTCCACCGAGGCGTCACCGTCATCGGTTACGTCGACCTGCCCAGCCGCCTGGCGCCGACCGCCAGTCAGCTGTACGGCACGAACCTCACGCACTTGCTCGCCGACATGGGCGGCGCGAAGAGCTGGCACGTCGATCTGGACGACGAGGTGATCCGCGGCGCCCTGGTGCTGCACGAGGGCGAGCTGATGTGGCCGCCACCCAAGAAGCCCGAGCCCGAGATCAAGAGCCGCCCCAAGAACCCGCCCAGCACCATCCCGCCGCCCGAGGCCAAGAAGCAGCACGACACGCAGAAGCGCCCCGAGGCCAAGCCGGCGGGCGCCAGCGCCGCCCTGGCCCTTGCCGCGATCGCCGCGCTGCTGATCGCGCTGGGCCTGGTGGCCCCAGCCAGCTTCTTGACCCACTTCACGGTGTTCGTGCTGGCGTGCTTCATCGGCTGGCAGGTCATCTGGAACGTGACCCCCGCCTTGCACACGCCGCTGATGAGCGTCACCAACGCCATCAGCGGCATCATCTTGATCGGCGGCATGCTCCAGGTCTCCGGTCCGATCACCGCCCCGGTGACCCTGCTGGGCGCCATTGCCGTGCTGATCGCCACCATCAACATCTCGGGAGGCTTCCTGGTCACGCAGCGCATGCTGCGCATGTTCCAGAGGTGACGCGCATGCCCCAGAGCCTTCAGAACATCGCTTATCTCGTCGCCGGCGTGCTCTTCATCCTGAGCCTAGGCGGGCTTTCGAAGCAGGCGTCGGCCGGGCGCGGCAACGCGTTTGGCATCGCCGGCATGGTGATCGCACTGGTCGCCACCGCGGCGCACCCTGCCGTCAAGGGTTATGGCGTGCTGGCCGCCGCCATCGGAATCGGCGCGGTGATCGGCGCAGTGCTGGCGGCGCGCGTGGCCATGACCAGCATGCCGCAGCTGGTCGCGGTCTTGCACAGCTTCGTCGGCGCGGCGGCCGTGCTGGTGGGCGTCGCCTCGTTCCTGGCTCCGCCGGCCGACCTCACCGGCGCCGAAGCGGTGATCCACGAGGTCGAGGTCTTTCTGGGCGTGTTCATCGGCGCCATCACCTTCACCGGATCGATCGTCGCCTACGGCAAGCTGCAGGGTCTGATCCGCAGCAAGCCGCTCTTGCTGCCGGGCCGCCACCTGGCCAACCTGGCCATGGTCGGAGCGTCGGCCCTGCTCTGTGCGCAGTTCCTCTCTGCCCAAGAGCACGGCGGTCTGCAGCCCCTCCTCATCATGACCGCCATCGCGGGCGTGCTGGGCGTCCACCTGGTGATGGCCATCGGCGGCGCCGACATGCCGGTCGTCGTGTCGATGCTCAACAGCTACTCGGGCTGGGCTGCGGCCGCGGCCGGCTTCATGCTGGCCAACGATCTGCTGATCATCACTGGCGCACTGGTCGGATCGAGTGGCGCAATCCTCAGCTACATCATGTGCAAGGCGATGAACCGCTCCATCGTAAGCGTGATCTTTGGTGGCTTCGGCGCCGACGAGGGCGCCGCCCCGGCCAAAGGCACCGGTGAGCCCCAGGGCGAAGTGGTCAGCGTCACCGCCACCGAGACCGCCGCCCTGCTCGCAGAAGCCAAGAGCGTGGTGGTCGTCCCCGGCTACGGCATGGCGGTGGCCCAGGCTCAGTACCCGCTGTGGGAGGTCGCCAAGCTGCTGGTCGACCGCGGGGTGAAGGTGCGCTTCGCCATCCACCCCGTCGCGGGCCGCCTCCCCGGTCACATGAACGTTCTGCTCGCCGAGGCCAAGGTCCCCTACGACATCGTGCTC
>Ga0154020_10001899_pt1 | contig 25524 bp, 31 predicted proteins | sample Klosneuvirus_201_FD_109709 | JGI IMG/M metagenome (GOLD analysis project Ga0154020, IMG submission 109709) | Active sludge microbial communities from wastewater, Klosterneuburg, Austria - Klosneuvirus_20160825_MG | ecosystem: Engineered > WWTP > Aerobic digester > Activated sludge | place...
ATCTGGGTCTTCCCATGATGCTAATATTCGGTCAATTAATTCTAAAGACATTAGGTAATATATACAAATAAAAAAATAATTTTAATATCTTGCACCTGCATATGCTGTAATATATTGTCTCTCATATTTAGGATTAACCAAGTTAGTTCCGTCTACATTATATGGAGTTTGATCTTTAGTATAACGTCTAGGCGATGGATTAACTTTGTCATAAACAGTTCCTGGTCCAACAGGATCAAACTCATTAAAGTAATTACTTTCATTTCTATAGAATCCACTTAATGCTTGTTCATTAACTTTATAGAATTTACGAGGATGACCGGTTTCTAAACTATCTTTAATATAATCTTCAAATACTTGATCTTGTGTAGTCTTACGTTCGGTACGTTTCATAGCTTTTGCACCTCTATCAAATGCTCCTTTTAAGAAATAATGTTCTTCAGGATTTAACATATCATACACAGGCATATTACCGAGAGTCATATCGTGAAATATTCCACGTGCTTGTTTTGCACTTCGAGGATCTATTTGTATCTGATTATAACGAGTATCTTGATATTCTAATACCGGATCTTTTATTGTCATAAACTCACCTGAATATTTATTAGGTTTGGGTCTTCCATTTGGTAAAACGTTACCTCCATCAGTATCGACTCCTATGGGATCAGTTTTTTGAACTTTAAAGAATGTTGACATATATTTAAGAAACTCTGCATTTAATACTCTAAGATCATCGGCTATAGTAAAGTTAGTAAACCAATCTGACCATTCTCGGGCTAACGATGGTAATGCTCTATCTAACTCGGGCCAACATTTACGATTATACATACCTTTTATTTGTCTATTTAAGCTCACTAAGTTTTTAGCAGTAAAGAACTTTTGACCTGATTCCATTTTTCTTTTTTTATGTAACTTTATATTATATATAAATGAATCAAATTAAATATTATCCTAATGGCGATGTTTCAGAAGAATGCATCAATACTGAAAATAGTATTATAAAAATAATCTATTATATAAATCATAGAATTAATGAAGTAATGCATTTTAGTGCGAATCAAAACAACAATGGTAATCAAAATAGTAATAAATTACATAGAGAAGATGATAAACCTGCGTATATGAAGTTTAATTTAGAAGGCTTATTATTGATTAAGATATATTATATAAACGGTAAATGTCATAGAGATAATAACAAACCTGCTTTTTTGAGATATTCGTATATAGAATCAAGACATAATATATTGGATACTAAAAAATCACGGTTTATAAAAGAAGCGAAATTCTTTATCAATGGTAATTTTGGAAGAACTGATAACGAACCGACTCACTTAATATATTATTCAAAATCGAATCAAGTAGAATATGCAAAATATAAATCCGCGTTATACTTTACTTACTCTTGTTTTAATCATAACTTACCTATAAACATAATAGTAGATAATAACTTATTGCATTCTCCGACTTTTATTGTAGAAAATAATGATACTAATAAAATTACTAAACCCGCTTTAATTAAGTATGATAAGAAAGGAAATGTAATGTTGGAAATATACTACCATAAAGGTAAGATTCATAGATATGATGGACCTGCGAAAATAATGTATTTATCAGATGGGACTATAATAGAAGAACTTAGATTTATTAATGATAAACTCGTAACTACAAAAAATGATTGGGTTAAAAATTGGGGCAAAATGTTTTCCTCAAATTTGAATTTCTTTTGAGTGAATATATTATATGATTTATTACCAATTAGAAAATGATTGATGATGAAAAATCTTATAGTGAAAAAGTTCATTGGAATCCGATGAATGAGTTACATAAATTTGATAATGTATATTATGAGACACGAGATAAACAAGGTAGATTACATAGTTTTAATAATAAACCTGCATTTGTCGCAGGTAGTAAAACATCAATTAATAAAATAATGATTAGTCCGTATGAATTAGACAATTTCTATAATGAATGTAAAGCTCTTTATAGAGAAGAAGAGGAACTTGACGCCAACAAAAAATGTATTCTTAAAAAAGTAGCAGATAACAAATGTAAAATTTGGTATAAACATGGTATCGTGCATCGGGATGGTGATGAACCTGCTATAAAAATGCGAGTAGGACCAGAAATAAATAAATCTTTAGTATGGTATAAAAACGGAGTAATCACTCGTAACAATGATAAACCGGCGCTAATTGTGAAAATACGCACAATTTGTCTAAATGATAATGAACCTTTTTACATGTATAAATGGTATCATAATGGCATAATACATAGGAAGCATTTGCCCGCTATAGTTATCTTACACCATAATAAAAGACCTTACATTATGATGTGGTTATTATATGGAGAATTATGTAGTAACAATTCATTAACTGAACCTAATTATATGTCTATAGAATACGATTGTAATGGAGAAGTTGTAGAGATACTATATGGTGCTCCACATTCAGAAACATCATACAATATGATAACTTACACACCTCATCGTACATTTTATAAGTGGATTGTACAACCTATTTTAACAAAACATTGGAGAAGTAATATTTTAGTTGAGATTGCTGTTGCATATCATAGACTTACAGGTCCTGCTATTATTGCTAAAGATAAAAATGATAAAACAATGAGCGCATCTTTCTATATATATGGCTTTAATATGCAACAATGTTTTTAAAAACAATATTTGATAAATAGTAATGTTATCCAAAATATTAAGACAGATATTAGGAATGTTTGGAATGATATTATAGGTTCCATATTATTGTTATTTTTAGCTAATCTCTGTTTTGAGTTTAATTTTGGTTTTGAATTTGTTTTTGTAGTTGAGTTAAGTTTCGTGGATGAGTTTAGTTTCGTGGATGAGTTTAGTTTTGTATTTGGGAGTGAGTTAGATTGATCTTGTAGTGGAGTCCATTTGAGAATGCGAGATACTAATTTAACATCTTTTGGATTACTCAAATTACGAGATTGGGGCGAACCCGATTTTAGGGTATTAGCGTAACTTACCAATTCTATGACATATTCAATTTCTTTAAGAGTGATATCGAACCACTCATTTAAGATTTGTTTATCTTTGAAATATTCATGCAAGTATTTCTCAATTTCTGGGTTAACATCATCTATTGATCGCTTAATTTCGAGTCTAATTTCATTACCTGTTTGTAGTTGTTTGATGCGTTTTTCAAGTGATTTAGTTTTACCAACTTTATAATTGTCAGTTAAAGAATTATGAATAAAATAAACATACATTTATTAAAAAATTGTAATAATATATCTTTTGAGTAATATTATTGTTATTCATTTTTGTTAATTATGTCTACTAGTTTCTTTTCTAATTCTTCTCGAGTCCAACCACTTAATTCTAAAAATCGGTTAAAATATATGGGCTCAATTGGAAAGTTCAAATTTATAGTTACTAGGTTATAACATTCTTTACATACGCATCTATATAATTTGCATCTATCTTCATATACAACATATATATTGTAATGCGAGTTAATAAACGTATTGCATAACTCACACTTACGATTTGCCCTAAAATATGTAAATTTCATAATAGTATCATTTGCTGTGTAGGAATGTTCTTTGCCATAACTCAAAAATATATTTTCTATTGCCTTTTTTTCTGATTCGAGTACATCAACATTTTCCAAAATTAATTCTGGTTTACGTCTGTCATCTAAATGTAATTCGGGTAAATCATACTTCATAAACACATTATTAGGTTTGGTAGGTCTGGTAAGCTTTTTTAATTTTGGGTTACTCACATCTATAGTCCATTTGCATGTTTCTGGGTTCCATCTTGCACCTAACTTATAAGCATCTTCATAAAATTTGGATTTGATATAGCAATCTACAGTAGCCATTTTAGTAACTATATATAATTTGGTTTATGAAATTCAATTTTAATAATAGTATAGTTTTTTTCGGCTAAAGTTAAACTATTATTAAACTAAGATAAATCAATCTTCTAATATTGTTGCGATATGTGATTATTTAAAATGTGATAAATGTTACTTATCTGAGTATAAAAAAAGATGACTTCGATTTTATTGGTATTGATACACCTTTATTACTTAGTCCTACGCAAATTAACTTTAATATACCTCTCGCATATTGTATATATTGTTCCAATACGAAATTTGGCTCACCTGTATGTTATGAATTTAAACAACATAATGAGCGCGCATGTAAGTTATGTTTATTAAGAATGCTTGTTGTTAATCTTGGATGATACTAATCTTTTTTTCCTCTTTTCTCTTATTTTTCTCTTCTCTTTGTATTGGGAAAAATACAACAAAAAAATACCCATGCCAGGACTCGAACCTGGAACCCTTCGTTAATAAGACGAATGCTCTAACCAATTGAGCTACACGGGTTATTTTTTGTGGGGCACGCAACTCATCACTTGGTGTGTATACTACATATATATTTGTCTTCATACTTTCGTATGGACTCAGAATACTTAACCAAGGGACAATTAAGTCGCAACAACACTACAAACTCTGCAATTTAGTAACTAACCCGAAAAGGGTCAAAAACACCGTATTAAAATCTGTGATGCTGTGAAACCTGCGCACCTTACATATATACGTTTATTTCTTAAATTGAATTACTTTTGGTTCTGAAAGGCTAATTAAATAAAATTGAATTTTTCTCGAATTAAAATTCTTGACTTTAGAACTTTAAACGGACCTTTAAAAGGATTTAGACAAAGCTTATAAACAAAAATTTACGACATGTCAGCGATTAAGATGATTAGAAGTAATAACGACGAATTGGTATTTTCAGGTATCAAAACACAACGCGTTGGAGAAAAATTGTACAAGGATAAAACCGGGTGCAGTTTTGGGGAGGACTCATATTTTGGGGAATTTGCGGAACACATAAAAAACAAATTACGTAGGAGAAGATACATTGAATTGGAATCTGGTTGTTTAATGAAAAGAGAAGATACTCCTCTCAGTTTATATTTTATAACCACCATAAATGCTGAATCTATTACACTCGAAGAGATGGAAATCGTAACGGAATCAATTGCTTTGTATTTCAGACCCATTTTTAAAAAAAATGGATGTGATTTTACATACAAACTAACTGATCCCGAATGCGCTAGACATTTGTATAGAGGTAATAATTCATATGTCATTGAATTTATCCCACATAATTCCCGCATGTTCTAAGGTGTCGACCTTTCAGTTATGTGTACGAGATTGGTACATGTAATAATGAAGAAAGACATATTAAGGGTATGACTCTTAATATTTTCCAAATCAAGTTTGTGATGGGGTTATAAAAACCGCATTGGGTAAGGACCCATTAGCTTTTGATTCTTGCATAATAATGTAAGAAAAAAGAGGTAATAAAACTTCCACTGTTAGTAGGAACTAACAAAATTTAGGATATGACCGAAGTAGGTATATTAGTATTATTAATGCAACTGTAAATATATTTATAGCATTAAGATATTAAGAAGGCCAAAAAGGAATTATTCTAATTTTTTATCTAAAATTGAATTTTATTACTAAATATAATAACATATTAAGAATACATGGAAAAGTATACTACGCAAAATCCAGAAGATATTGTTCCGATTGTATCCAAATATGGGGTAGCTATATTAGAAAATGTACTAGACGAAAATGAATGTAAGCAAATGTTCTCGCAAGCTTGGGATTTCTTCGAGGAATTATACCCAGTATTAAATCGTAATGATCCCCAAACTTGGAAGAATATACATGACTTAAAACCATTACACGGTATGTTATTTCAACACTGGGGTATCGGACATGCTCAATATATATGGAATTTGCGTACAAATCCTAAGATTATTAATGTATACAAAACAATTTGGTCTAATATTCTTACTCAAAATGGTATTGATAGACAACCCAATAGTTTACAACTAAAAGTTAGTTTTGATGGAGCTAGTTTTGGAGTCCCACCTGAGAATACTAACAGAGGTTGGAATGGTAAAGATTGGTTTCATATAGATCAAAGATTTACCAAAAATGATACTTCTTATTATCAACAATATTTGTCGAATACTATTAGTAGGCATGAAAATGATCAAGTATATAATATATATTCTAATATGCAATGTATCCAAAGTTGGGTTACATCTGAAGATGTTGGTCCAAATGATGCAACTCTTTCAGTATTAGAAGGTAGTAATATATTGCATTCAGAAGTAGGTCCTAAAATATACGAAAGTTTAGACTCTAAAAATAAGGTTAAGTTTTATAAAGATGATTGGTATAAGTTTAGTCAAAATGATTTAAGTTTATATCGAGATTGTCCACGAGTAAATGTAGTGTGTAAAGCAGGTTCAATGGTATTCTGGGATTCGCGTACTGTACATTGTGGACGCGGACCAACTCGAGGAAGAGATGAGCCCAAGTTTAGAAATGTAGCGTACTTATGTTATATACCTGATGAGTTTATCCCAGATAAGATTAAAGCTAAGAGACGTAAAGCATACGAAGACTTACGTACTACATCTCATTGGCCAAATAAAGCTAAGTTATTTAGTAAAATGCCTCGGATATATGGCGCGGATACTCTTAAACCGGAACTTAGAGAATACAAAAAAATAAGACCAAGTTTTATAGGTGATGAAAGTTTGATTTAACGGATGTAATCTTTCCTTTTTTTCGTATGATATCGTTAATATTGTAAACTTATTTGTTTGGCTAAATTTATTAAATATGAGTTATCCACAATCGATATTTTAGTACCTTTCAAAATGTCTTTTACGTATAATATTTTGTTATGATATTCAAGCTTATGTTTATCGGATTCATATTTAATAGGTGTACTCTCATTATTTAATGTAGAGCACTTATGTAATAAACTTCTAAAGAAATAAACACTTCCATAATCAAATTTTAATACTATTATAGGTTCGGAATCATGTCTTACTATAAAAATACCACCATTTAGTGGGTTTGTACTATCTAATTTATTATATATTATCTCAGTTCTATAAAGTTCATATTTAATATAATCAGAAATAATTTGATTGGCTAGTAATAAAGAATCATCTTCGTTAAAAGTTAACTCGTAAAATAAACCCGTATCAGTTGATGCTCTTATTGTTATTTTTCCGTTTCTATGCATAATAGAATCATCTAAATTATGGCAGTTTGTTATAAAATGATGTGTCGATATCTTAAGTAAATCATTAAATACTCCTAGATTACTTAGAAATACAGGGTGAGATATTATACTTATAATTGACCCTTCTTGTTTAACAGTAATCGAACCTATAATTCTATCTTTATACGCTATTTCTCTAGTTTGAACTGGATTATAACTAAATGAGGACATAATATTAAGAGGGTATATATGTTATAATCTAATTCAATTTATTATTGGGAAAAAATTGATTTATTAAAATTGAATTATAAGATAAATAAAATTTATAATAGATATGTACGTATCAACATTAACTAACATAGAAATCAGTACTCTATTTACCCTTGTTGGCGAGGATAAATTTGATTTAGATGCACCATATCAACGTGATATAGTATGGGATATGCCTAAACAATCCTTATTCATTAACTCAATTATGAAAGGTATTGTGCCATCTCCTTTAATTTTCGTAAGTAACGATGATAATGGGGTTAAGACTGTAATAGATGGTAAACAACGAATAACGAGTATAGTCCGATTTAAGCGTAACGAAATTCCTGTGATTATTGATAATGATACGTTATATTATGATACGATACCTTTGGATAATAGCGTTAAAAAAGATACGCGTATTTTAAATGATAGGGAACGCACTCGGTTTAACAATACCAACTTAAATTGCGTAACATATCAAGGTATATCTTACGAAGATCAATTGATTATATTTAATAGGATTCAAAATGGTGTTAGTATATCTAGTGCGGATTTACTTAGAGCTGCAGCGCGGACACATAAGGCCACTATTACTTTAAATCAATTTTATGACTCATTAGAGTCCATTATTGGACCCAAATATAGTAATAATACTAACAAGGAAAAGAATAATCACATCATGGTTATAACTAATATTATGTATATGGTTAAATATGATAAGCTTAAAACTTACACCAAATCGGATCGGATATTAGCAGTGCAAAATTACGAAGAGATTATAGATCAAGTTGATAGTTTAATACGTAATGTCTTTGCAATTCTTAATATGAGTGATAATAAGTTATGTAATTATATGCTGTATCCTTATATTTACTACTTTTATAAGTGTGATAAATTGTTAGATGTTGATAAGTATTATACCCAAGTTAAGAAGTATACAGGCAAGAAAGAGTTTATGAATATATACAATACTTTTCTATTCCCAAAATAGGGTTACATTTTTTAATTGTTAATTGTCACAAAAGTTAATTATTAGTTTCAATTAAAAAAAATTGAATTCCATATAATTAAAAATATAATATAATGTCTGAACATAACTTATGGAATGTTGAACTTACTAAAACTCCGTGTTATGAAGAACCCGGTTATCTTACAAAAATAACTATTACTAGTGGTAAAACTAGTATTTGTTTAGATGATGATAGTCGATTTACTTTAGACGAATACGAGAAAATTCTTGAAAGTCTTGGATGTCCTGATACTAATTCTGATACCAAATATTACTGCGATTTTAGTACCAATAATTCATGTTCTATTATTAGAGTTAAGTTAAACAAAGAAAGTAAAGAACCCGAATTAACTTTCAAAACTTATGTTTCTGGGAGTGGCGGAGATATGTCAATTGAAATTATATTAGACAAAGATGAAGCTATTGCAGTTATCTCTACTATAATCGAAAAATACAGATCTCAAGAAGTTGACGAGTAAATTAATTTTTTAATTTAATAAAAGATACAAAACATATTTGGTATAATGAACGCTTATTTAGGAATTAATCACTTGCAAACTATTGAACCAAAATTATTTACTTTGGGTATATTTGATGTATTATTACGGACAATCGAATCCGATACTTATTGTTTAATTACGTGCGGAAAAAATGCTAATTTAGAATATAAGGATAATTCATTGTATTTTACATGTAATAAGCAAAAAAGATTGATAGTAAACAACGATAGACAACAATGTTTGGATTTTGTTAAAGAACATATTAGCACATTCTAATAAAACATACATTTTAAATAAGAATAAACTTGACTTTTTTATATATTAAACATAACTTAGAAAAATGATGGATATTGTTAAAATTAATAATCATGAATGTTCGTTTGAAGACGTGAATCAATTTAAGTACACATTAATTCTAAGACCTATTACAACAGAATTATGCGAAAATAATATACTTTCGTATGAGTTAGATGATGCCTGTAAAGTGTGGAACTATATAGAATTACTTGAAGCAATTAGCTCCGATAGTGATTTTGAATTAGAAGACTTTATGAAAAATAAGTTATTATATGAAAGAGCAACTTTAAAATATCATAATCTTAATACTGAAGTTATTTTACGAAAGGGTAAAAATGAATGCGTAGAATACGTTACTAAAATAATCAAATCATTTCAAGACTCTAATAAATGGCTAACTCAAGTAAAAGGTTCAAAACTTTATATAGCTAATAATTGTAGTAGAATATGTTTAGAACTTGATTATGATTTTGCGTTAGTAGATATTGAAAATATACTCGATAAAATAGTAACAAAAGAAGGAGAATATTGGAAGGTTTTTGAGAAATTCGAAATAGAATATATGTATTTACCGACACGACCAGGATTGTTTATAAATAGCACAGTTGGTAATTCGAGCGTAGGACTCTTAATAAATCCTAATGACGCTTATTTAATATTGACTAGAATAATCGAAACAACTAACATGTTTGAGAGAAAAAAATAAACTAATTACTCGTCGTCTTCATCGTCTTGAAATTCAGATTCGGATCCGTTGTTTGATACTATATCTTCATCATCCTCCTCTTCTTCTTTATTCACATCTTCCATTTGTTTCTTAAGTTTCTCATCGAGTTTCTTTTTCTCTTCTATTTTCTTTTTTTCTATCTCCTCTAATTCTTCTTGACTGGGACCTTCTTTTTTATCATTCTTCTTTTTCTTTTTCTTCTTGTCTCTATCTTTGTTATCATTAGTAGTATTAAAGAATTTACTATAAACCATAAACAATACAAATACAATTATAACAATTAAACCTATGACAAGTATGATAAGAAACAATATTTTATTACGAGATGATTTTGGTTTACGTTCTTCTTCTTTATATTTACTCTTAGAATATTCTCTTTCGCGAGATTCGTCTCTATCATATTTTTGGCGCCTCTCATCTGGAACGGGTTTAGATTTAACACGATCGTTAGAATTAATTGGCTTAGATGATAGTTGTTTACTTACTGGAGCGGATTTTCGTTTTTCCTCCATGAAAAATATTTCTTATATATATATTAGTTTATATATTATATATAATTATGGACTTAGAGAAAACATTGCAATCCGCTATATTGGATACTTATAAAGAATTACAAGTTATTTTTATGGGTAATGAAAATATCAAACTAATCTTTAATAAGATAGATAAACTCATAGAAGATATTAAAGAAGACGATGGATCATTTTACGAACGTAATACTAAGTATGAACAAATAATAAATCTCATATGTTTAACTTACTCTCAAAATCGGATAGTAACAGACAAACTTAAATACTCTATCAATGATATAGATTTATACAAGCTAAAGAAATTGAAACTTAAAGTAGATCAGATATTGCATTATGAGAAGTTAGATAAGTATAAGCCTATGAGTACTGTAGATTTTATAACTAAAAGCAAAGATTTATTTGGTATAACAGATAATGATTTTGATTATACTCTACTTATTTCTAATGGTATTGTTAAAAAAGAACCAGGTCAAAAGATAATAGATTTTAAGATTAAGAATACTAGATGTGTTGATTATGATATTCGTAAATTGGTTGATCGAGAATACATTACTAAGAATTATAACCATACTAACAAATGTGGTATCAATAAACTAATGATAGAAAGATATCAAACGATAACTATGTATGATGATAACAAAGAAGATACGCCTCTTAATAGTACGCCTATTATACCGATAAAAGATATCAAGAAAGAAAATAAACTATATCAAACAATAGATGATAAACATGTACGTGAGTTGGTTCCGATACGATTTTACCAAATGGGCGATTCTGACAATCTTATGGATTATAATGATATTAACCTAATACAACAAATAGTAACGCACTTGGAATCATTTGAGATAACTCTATTACGTACAAATGAATATAATAGAGAACCTAGGAAGAAAAAAGAGAACAACTTCTCAGGTAAAACCGGAGTTATCGAAACATATTTGCGTACAAACTCAATAGAAGATTCACTATGGAAAGCTTATAATAGTATGATAATTGATGAAGAATCCGCGGTTAAATTAGCATCAAGTATTTACGGATACAGTCATGCGTTACTAAAAAATCGAGTAGGTAAACGATTTATACATGATGCTAAATATGTAGCTAAATTAGATGATATAATACAAGTATAACCAAAAATACAATATTTTTTATAATAAACCAAGTAATACACCGAGACCAAGTTTGATAAGGTTTAATATTACTTCCTATTGTATCACATGTTTTAAGTACTGATTTCATTCTCTTATTGTTAACATCATGAGTAATTTTTGCGCGCAAGATTAAGTTATGATATGTTGCGCCATATATATTTTTATGATTAAGATCTGGATTATACTTGAGTAGTAATTCTTCTGCTTTGTTATTACCGAAAGCCTTCGCAATCATTATAGGAGTATTACCATAGTTGTCAATATTGTTTTCGAGTTTACTATCAATCAATAATTTAAGATCGGATATAAAAGTATTGATCTGGATATTACTTTCTGAAGTTGATAAAAATATGATGAGCCTTATTATTTTGTAAGGTTTTTTAATGGCTATATTACGGCGTATCATATATTTTAGTACGTTATTTTGATTATTAACATACGAATATAACAACCATTTATTCAAGAAAATCGGATCAGTTCTATTATTACAAGGTAACGCATATAATGCATCAAGATTATAACCCATTAATATACCATTCTCAAATACTCCAAATCCACGATTATCAGCATTATTATTTTGTATTATGTGTTTTTTATAAATCTCAGTACATAATATTACAAACTTATCATTAAACATAGAAGTATTTAGTAAATGAATCAATAAATTAGCATCATTATTATATCTTGAATGTTGTATTACTATTCTTGCATTACAATTACTTATAATAGAACTTACTACATGTCTAAATTGATTACTCGAAACTAAATTATCATCAATGAGTTTCTTAAATGTATCATATATAATACTACTAGTTATAGATTCTAACCATTGATTTACTTGACTGTTGTTAGCTGCATTTTCGCCTATGAAATTTTGATCATGCAGTAGTGTATATACAGACATAGAATGTGTTATCATATTTAAATTGAATTTTAATTATGCTATATATCTAGATGTACGCGAAATTTTATATTGAAAATAAAGAGGATTTCGCTTTGATGCTTCAATATCGTGAAGCAATTGTATATGAACAAGGTTTAGAAATGTGTTATTTTATAGAAGAGATATACGAAAAATATCGTCATCGCGCATCATTCGAATATATAGTAAATTTGTTAATGAAAATAATTAAGGTATGTATTAGATTTATTAAATATCATAAGATGCAGAATGATAACAAACCTAGTCAAAGATTACTCGGATTTTACAGTAAGTTATTAAACGCTAAGTTTGAATACCTGCCTCAAATAGTTGAGAACTATAGTAAATTTCTGGTATATTAGTTTTTTAAACATTAGTAATCCCAATTATAAATAACTATAAATAACTATAAATAACTATAAATAACTATAAATAATTATGAATAAATATGAGTAACTATGAGTAAAAAAATAAAAGGTTTAGACCATATAAGGAACTGCATATCCCATGTCTATCATATGTTGATTTACGTTTAGCCCATTATAATGTATTGTAGCTAATGCGCGTGCAAAATTATCGTAATCTTTGAATGAACAGTATACTTCTTTACCCAATATTAACTCTGATAGATAAGCTTTTGCTTCTAACGCACCTGGTTGTTTCTTACTGATTTCAGGAGTATTGATACCCAACATACGAATTTTAATGCGTACCTCACCAGACGATGCGGGTAATCCAGTAGTCTTAACCCAAATAGTGTCACCATCATATACTTTAATAACTTCGCATTTCACTTCATTCCCACCTAGCATAACAAACGGGTTATATACGGGGTATTTCTTCATTTCTTTATTCATTATATTATATGTTTGTAATTAATTTTTCAACTTTTTTTCTTGGCTTAACTTCTCCTTGTTTTTTGTAAAATGAGAAAAGGGAAAAAAATGAAATTTAGTATCTAGAAATAAGAAGAGTTTCGTTATATGATGGCCAATCGAAAGGAGTAGTATCATACTTTTTAATTTGAGGATTTACTGGAACATATATTTCTTTAAAGTTACTAATAATATCATATGCAGTTGGTACGATATCAATAACTTGTTGACTTCCGTAAGCATTGTAAAACTGGATGGGAACCGTATCGGGTACAATTGCTCTTCCTTGAGTCTTATATTTGGAAAATCTATGAGATCTAATTCTTTGACGAGCTCGCATTCCTCTCATAGTATTGTTATAATTAAGTAACTCGCTATCAGTAATAGTCATTTTTTCTTTTTAAATTAAATCGTAAGTATATAATATAAAATAAAATAAATATATAAACAAAATGAATACCGATAATTTCGTAAAAAAACTACTTGGTAATACAATACTAATATTCGTATTAATAGTAATATTAATAATTATCGCAACTTATCTCTCATTTCAGAAAATAGAAACGTATAAATTCTTAGTAGTAATAAATGTAATATCCGCTATTATTATATTTGTACTGTTATCTGTTAATGATCATTATAAATCTAAAACTGGGTATGAGTTAATTGAAGGAGGTAACCCATCGCAAATAGATGATCAAAAAATAAAGTACTTCAATAGTATATTTGATAATCCACCATCAAGTCAATCTTTCCAAGTTTCCAATCAAATACCACTACAATTAGGAGGAGGATTAAATAACAACTCATCATTAAATAACAACTCATCATTAAATAACAACTCATCATTAAATAACAACGTACCATTAAATGTTCCAATGCTTCGACAAGAAATAATGCCAACTAGTAATACAGTTGTAGATGATGTTGATAAACAAATAGAAAATATTATAAAGGAGTTGCAGTAACTTTAAGCATCTCTATTTCATTTTTTAACTCTTCAATCTCGGCTCGCAATTCTTCAATAAGGTTTGATTTATTCTCCCGTTTGAGCTTTTCTAATTCTCTCATAGCGGCAATATATTGTGATGCTGGTACCATAGTATCGCAATCGTCAACAATATTATGTCTTATTTTACTGCATGATAATTTAACAGCATTGTATACTATATTAGTAAAGTTATGTTCAAATACTCTTACATCATTTTGGTATTTATCATCATGTGAACGGATATACATCTGTATATGATTTTTGGCATTCTCAATAAAATATGATTCTAGTAAGATTTTAATTGTACCAACATTTACTTTTGATACGAGAGATATATAGTTATTATTTATTATTACATTATTAGATGAATTAACTTGGTACCAACTATTGACAAACTCCTTAATTTTTTTAAGTTTGTTAGATTCTTTTCTAATATATGAGTTATACATATCCGAGAATAAGTCAATGAAATTATTAATCAAATTTTGGTCAGTACTTAATGCATTGCAATACTTTTTTAACCTGCATATGTATATGTTTGGTGCATCAACACTGTCTAATTTACTAATACCTTTTATTATATCATGATGTAAGATACTCGCAAATGTTGAGACATACACTTTGAATACATTTTCGTAATGCTTGGAACTCATTATTTATAAAGCTTTATATAATTACGCAAAAAAATTAAATATTATATCTTACCTAATTTAACTAATTTAACCAACTTAAGATAATCTAACTTATGTTTCTTTTCCATATATTCTATTTTCTTTTCTAACTTCTCTATCTTTAATGCATTGGGTGTAACTTCTTTGTAGAAAATATACGCAACTGTATCCAAATTATATCGATAGATTCTATTATATGATTTCACTTGCATATAAAATTCCAACTTACCATCTATTATTTCCTTGACAACTTTCAACAAAAATCCACCTTGTATTATTTTGTTATTATTCTTTTTAGTTGTAGATTTAAGTTTTAGTTTAATATGATATCCTTGTTTTATCTCATCTATATCATCCATATTTTTAAGTATCTGATATCCGCGTTCAACTAGAGCTTTAACATCACTACTATATTCTTCTTTCTTTTTGAAACTGTTAATCTTATCATTAATTGTTTGTAATGATACAGTAGGTTGAGATATTGATTTATCCGATACAGATCGTTGTATTTTCTTTTCAGGTTTTTCAAGTTTACTAATTTTATCAGATTTTCCTAACTTATCAGATTTTCCGCCTAACTTATCAGATTTTCCGCCTAACTTATCAGATTTTCCGCCTAACTTATCAGACTTGGTTGGTGTACTTAAATTTGTAGTACTTTTGCTTTTGGATAGTTGTTTACTAAATGAGTTACTTTTCTTAATCTTTAATGACATTTTAGTTTTAGTAATGGGAGTATATTTTTGTGAGAATTAAAATTGAATTTAATTTGAATTTTTATATAGGCATTATATATAAACTATGGATCAAAAACAATTTACTAAAGTACTTAATAATGTACAAGATTGGAAAACGACTGAATTAGAAATAAGATATACCAAAGTTACTCCGGATTTTTTGCGTAGCATTGTAGAAGATATTGGTAAGAATTATAGCTTTTCCCAATCCATTTCGTTTATAAAACGCATGGCACAAGAAGCATATTTAGTTAATAAAATCACATTTGAAGGTGATAATAAAAAACAAGAGAGTTATGTTAAGCGTGATCTCGGATTTTACTTTGATGGAACTAAGAAAATTGCATTATCATCTGAGATACCTACTGATCAAAAAGTAGATATATCAAATTCTGAGAATCTTATAGTTAGATACAAATATAGAATGAGTTATCACGTATCGGGATTAAATTGGGTATACGATATAACTTTAGTACATAACTTTAAGAACTTAGAAAACTCAAGTATATTTAACACTGTTAAAAATCAGTTATACTCGAAAGATCCATCAAAGGATCATTTCTTAAAACTAATTGATAACAAACTTATTAATAAATATGAGTTAGAAATAGAGTATAAACCTGAACAGAGTGAAACCGGTCCTGGTACTATCAATCTTAAGGAATTGGAAATGCGGTTACCAAGTTTAGTCGAGTATAATAATTATATACTAGTTATTAACCAAATATCATCTTTGTTAGGACGTGATTTTAGATCATTCAAAAGTATGTTACCTCAAGCAGTTACATTAACTGCAGTAAGTTACAATACAATATATCCTCCAGTAGATTGGTATCTTACTCATAAAACTGATGGATATCGAGGTATTGCTTACATTAAAAACAATATGATTATCGTAATTTGCGCAAAGTATTTTAAGATATATTATTGTCGTGATAAAGTTTGTAAACCTAGAAAAGAGTTGTTACCTTCTTCCAAAGAAAGCGAAACGGATAATCACGAAAATGTACTCGGTTCATTAGCTGAAGAAGAAAAGAAAGATTCGTTATTCGTAGTTGACTGCGAGATAGTTGATAACAACTTATATATATTTGATATTATAGTATACGAATCGATAAATGTATCTAGTGAAAACTTTGATAGACGTTATGGATTATTAGAAAAGTTAAGTTTGGTCTTAGAAACTTATAAATCAGAACTTAATATACAAGTGAAATATTTTAGAAAAATAAGTGATGATTTACAAAGATCATTTAAAGATGTTATAGATTATAAACCTGATTATCCTCATGATGGGTATATGTTGATTAACTCAACTCAGAATTATATGCAAACAAGATCTTACAAAATTAAGACTCAGAATACTATAGACTTTTATTTGTTTAAATGTCCTGCTGAGTTTCTCAATAAGTTTAATTTCGTACAAAAGAAAGGTTTAACATTATATATCTTATATTTGACTTATAATAAAAGTGATCTAATTAAAAACAAAATAAAACCATTGCCTCTGACTCTAAAGTATTTCAAAAACGCAGGACAAAGTATACCAATACATTTTAGTCCTAATGATTATCCTGATGCATATCTTTACTACAGTAAGGTGGATTTAGGTATCTATACTATTGCAGAAATGGATCCTATATTTAATGAAGATGAAGAAGGCAATAAGACTAACTTTGATAGATGGGATTTAATAAAGATAAGAGATGATAAATTATTAGAACCTAACTACTATGGTAATTACTATACTATGGGTGAGGAAATGTGGTACGCAAATCAGAATCCGTTAAATATTGCTAAGATGTATTTACCTAGTTCGTCTTACTTTATGGTACAAAAGTCTAATATCTATTTTGCTCAAACTGCATTTAATAGTTTTGTAAAAGAAACATTGATTAAGAGTAATAATAATACTAGAGCTGTATGCGATTTAGCAAGTGGTAAAGGACAAGATTTAGGTAGATATCTTAAACAAGGATATAATAATATAATGTTAGTCGAAGTTGATAAGAATGCAATTGCTGAAATGATTATGAGACTGCCAGAATTGATTTCTAAAAACAGTCCTCAGAAATCTATGATAGGTAAAAATAATATCAGAATATTGAACACTAACTTACATAACAATCATCAGTTAGTCTTAGATAAAATGAGAAATATAACATCACTTAAAAATTATAGTCTTGTAGTTTGTAACTTAGCTATACATTATATAACTAATTCCGATCCTCATATGTATAACTTTATGTCGTTAGTTGATGCATTAGTTGAATCAGGTGGTACGTTTATATATACTACTAATAATAATACAGCTATACATGAGAAGTTTCTAAGTTCGGATTCGGATAGTATCGAATTATACGAGAACAATGTTTTGAAATATATGATTAAGAAAAATTACAAAGAGAAAACATTGGATGAAAATATATACCAAACTGTAGATTGGAAACTACTCTTTAATAATGATCTTGTAACTGAACCATTAATGCCTCATAATAAGTTTAATGAGTTGATGAAAGTAAGAGGATTTAATGTAGAAAAAGAAGGTCCATTCAGTGACTTCTTAAAAGATTTTAATAACGAGAAAGTAATACTCACAGATGTTGATAAAGAATATGTAGGATATTATTACTACTGTATTTTGAAAAAAGAGTAATACTGAATTTTATAATATTTTTTTAACCAAGATATTTATTTGTACATATTAAAAAAGATTCGATAATATATAATGATAGAATCAAGTTTTACTAAACAAAATATAGATAATTTCGAATTAAGTAATATTATAAATGGACCAGTTTCTTTATCTATATTACAATCTAGTAATAACAAATGTTTTGCATTTGGAGATTTTCATTTATGTGCAAATAAAGAATTTAATAATAACGGCGATTATATTCCATTATTTTTGGATAAACTATTTAATAAATATGAAACCAGTAATTTCGATTTGATGTTAGAAACTAGATATTATAGAACTAAATATTTTGATCCAAATGAAACCTTTTGTAATATAATGAATAACGTATACATACAATTTGATGATTATTTTATGAACAAAAAGGAATTACCTAATGTTCATTTTCATAATTTAGATATAAGACATTTGCATTCGGATCTTGAATATGAGCCTGTTAATAAAGACTCAGAATTCTTACTATTGTTATCGACATTAAATGTTTTCAAATATATTTATAGTAATGATTTAATACAAAAAATTAATAATATTACATCACAAGAAGAAGCCAAATTATTCTTAGTCAATATAAAAAGTTCAATATCATTATTATTTGATCTAAATAATTTATCGTCACATTCATTTGGTCATCATATTTTACAAACAATATATCGATATGAAAAATTCAAAAAGTATTACAAAGAAATTAAACATATCAATTCAATTAACTCCTTTATAATGGGTAACATTAATACTTCACATAAATATTATGATATTTTTGATACTTATGATAAGTTAATTAACAAAGAAAAGAATATACTCAGCATAGAAATACTATCATTATGTAAAAAAATTTACAAATTTATTAGTGATGTTGATGCTGCTATATTTGATTTTTATATGTTGATAAGATTTACAAAAGTATTAGAAAGACAAGGTAATATTATATTGATAGCTGGTGAGAATCATATTAACAGTTTAGAATGTTTTATTACTTATAATTTAGGGTTTGAATACGTAGAAAATTATGGCAAATATATTGTAAAACCTAATGAATATGAATTATTACGTGATATGTTAAGTGTTAATTATTCTGACAAAATATACGGTAAACTTTTTAACAAAAATATTAGGATGAATGATGAAATTGTCTTATATTTACTAAAATTATTTGTCAAACATTATCCTACTTTAGAACCGTTTTTGAATATATACCAAATAAGTTGCGATTATAATTGGGAGAGATTAATAGCTAATTTTAATGACGGACATATTAATGCTAACATAATATTAAAAAAAGATATATCAACTTATTTGCATTGATTTTTGTGATATGTTGTATTTTTTATAGTCTTAAAAATTATTAAATTTCTCTCCTGGAGAATATCCTACTTGGTATAAACTTTTATCTCCGCTTTTATTATGACGTTTAACAACAACAATTATCACTACTATTACGATTGCTAGTAGAATAATTACGACTATTATTATGACTATATCTGAACTCATATTTGAACTATTATTATTTGACTTAGTAGTATCTAATTGTAAAGATTTAGATGGACTATATTTAGATGTGTTATAATTAGATGGGTTATAATTAGGTAAGTAATTGCTTGGGGCGGTTATTAGTTGATCAGCTAACTGAGCTTGAAAGTTATCTTTAACAGTTGGATATGGTATATATAAACTATCATTATTTGTAAATTCATTATTAATTCGCGAATCTATTTTGGGGTCGTTATCGTAACTTGGCGTAAGAAATGCAGATGCTTCAAGACTCGGAGCTACAATATACTCTGGTTGGAACTGATAACCTAATTGTTCAGTATCATTTGGTGATTTATAAAGAGGTTCACTTAACTTAATTGGGTAACCATTGAGACCTGGCGAATCATTAGTTATTTTTTCATCTACGAAACGATCAGTAAAATTTTCATACGGAGATGAATGAATTGGTTGACTTTGCATAGGCTTATATTCAAATGGAATGTAAGGTTTAATTATACGACCAAGAATAGGTATATTAGATAACCCATAATTTTGAACATAAGGTTTGCCAGGATTTGGTTCCGATATTGCTCGTTGATACAAAAATCGGTTGATTGATAAACTAATCTCAGTTATCGGATCATTAAATATAACATTATCTGAAGCTTGAACTGCATCAGATGTAGGCGTTAATGCGAGAGTCGTACTTAAAGGTGCGTAAAATCCGACATACTCATTGGAACGTGTTTTGACAATGTTATCTTTGAGATCGATGTAATATAACATATCAGATTTTGCAATGGGTGGTCCTGTAATAGGTCTTGATGTTGTTTTTGCGCGTTGATACCTTCTAAACACATCTATAAGACGACTGTTAGTTGCAGAAAGAATCTGGTTACTATCTATAATAATACTTACAGGTGCCATCATCATAGTTGTTTCTGATGTACTCATATAAAAAGTAAAGTTAAACAAACCTTGTACTGCCATAGGAAACGCATATTTATAAGTACCACCTTCATTAGATATAGTATATTGTCTTTGACCTCGCATTTCGTCAGTTGATCCCGTATCTAAACCTTTTTGGTTGAGTAATCCTGATAATGGAGTATTGGAAGTTTCTGACAATAACCCAGATAAAACATTAGGTCCGTAATTATTACCAAACTTAATAAACCAATATGTATTGTAATGACCTGGTAAACTTCCTAATATTTCTAGAGGAATATCAGTATTTATTCTTATTGATATATTAACAAAATCTAAGTAAATTGGCATTGGTTATATACTATTGTTTTAAAAAAAGATTTCTAAATAATCTTGCTTAGATTTATGTTGATACCTTTCATATAATTTTTATTAGGTATTTCTAAGATATAAGGAGTGTTAGTATCTTCACACATTTGGATCAATTTCTTATATCCATCAGAATCTTTCCATATAGTCTTACCGATATATGCGTGTCTATCTTTCTCGGAACCAATGGGATCAACACTATCATTAAGATGAATTAATAACTTACATCCAGTAATCATTGCAGATTTGAATATCGGTTTGAAATATTCTATGACTTTATCTGAAGTACTAATATCATAACCCATATTATGAATGTGGCAAGTATCTAAACATATATTATTTTTAATACGATATTCACCTTTCTTACCAAATCGCGTACTCAAAGTTAGCATTAAATTTTGTATCTCTTTAATCTTGAAATACTTATTACCCGCACCAACTGAATGTTCCCAATATATATTGTAAAACTCTAAGTTATCCGATTTTGCTGACTTACTTTTTTTCGTTTTACTAGGTTTAGATGCAAATGCAAATTTTTGTTGATACGCTTCTAAGAAGTCACCCACTTGTTTTGGTGTTTCTTTCCTAAGATGAATTATGATATTCTTATTTCCGAACTTACTGAGATATGTATTTAATGTATGTAAATATTTATGAGTATTCTCTATTTTAACGGTATAAGGCATATGTATAAAGTATTTAGAAGACTTATTTAAGTCCATTGCATCATCATAGTAATACTGGAAATACTTTAGTTTAAGATTGAAATTATCCCAAACATATTTCTTAATTATATTAGTACTATCTTCAATATCCTCACTTTGAGGCAATTCTCTTATAACAATACCAAGCATTATAAATAAATTGAAATTTTATTTAAATCTTAAATATATAATACTAAGATGAGTAATAGAAGTTATGTTATCTTATATAATAATGTTATAAAGTTATGTACTAATAATGATATTCAGATAGTAAGCGAATTAAAGAACGAATTGGACATAGCTAACAATATTAAATCGGGTTCGTATGAGCGTATCGAAATTGATGGTAGTAAACAAGGTAAAGATTATAAGTTTATTATATTACCCGAAGTTAATAAATATACTAAGAAGAAAAACTCAAACGATTTATTAAGTCGGTATAATGGTGCATATCATAGAATTATGGTTATATGTGTTAAAGAAGAACAACTTACAAAATTACAAATAGTCGTAAATGGATTAGGTCCAGATAGATTTATTTTAACATCATACAAACCTTTTAGATATAACTTTCTTACTCATTGTCACGGTAATATAATAAAGAAAGTTATGCATAAAGAAGAAATAGATTTATTACAAGATTCGTTTAAGTTAGAGTTAACCACATTACCCAAGATTGAATATGGTAAGGATGCGTTAACATTATGGTATTTTGATTTAATTAAAAAAGGAGATGTTATTATGGTTGATGATATCTCAGATAATAGCGGCGGTATATTATTATATAGATACGTTATATAATTATGATAATTTTTAAGTAGTAATATTTAATATATTTTTTTTAAAAATTTTATATTTTAACTATTAATATAACAGGTGTTAAAAATGGAAAATTATAATGATAGCTTTTACAGTGGAGGAGGTGATCCCGTAACACTTAATAATCCTCTTATTCATTTTGCTCAAGATCATCCAGTAACAACTTTAATCTTCGCTATTATTGGAGTTATCGCAATAATTATTTTAGTAGTATATTTAGTAAGCTTGATGTATGGAGTTATGTTTGGAACTTCTGATTCATTTGTTGGATCATATATGCATTGGAGACCCAATGTACAAGATAGATCGGAGCTTAACGCAATTATGAATGCTAACCAATCTGCTCCACCTTTGCAATTTCCCATTGGATTGTTGAAAAACGGAGTTGATGCTGATGGTGTTGAAACCAATCTCGGATCATATTAATTACATATCTTATTTTTTATTAATGAAAATCTCATTTAGGTCATATGTCTCAGTTTAAAATAATTATTTTTTAACCTATATATAAAATATGTCTGTAACATTTACATCAACATTAGTAGATACATTAGAAGCATTCATTTATCTTAATAGTGATCTTCAACCTACTACCGGTCCGCAACCATTTAATAACTCACCTGGTAATGTATCAGCAGAGCAATATAATTACGTTACAGGTAATGCAGCAGATGGTATTGATGTTAATTTTACTAACAGTTATGTGAGTGTGCAAGGTACCGATTCAAAAGGTAACATATATTATTGGGTTTCATTTCTTATAGATCCTCCTTCAAATGCGAACAATAGTGTAGCACAAATAACAGAACCTAATACTTTAGTAAACTTAGATGAAAAACAATACTATCTTTTGACTGCGTGTGATCCTTATAATCCATGTCCCAATGGATTGGCGTGTTTCTCGGATCCGATAACTAAAAAAAGTTATTGTACCGGTATTGGATACGGTAATAGCGATACTAATGTTTGGATATATGTAATAATCGTATTTATACTAGTCGTAGTGTTGTTAGCTATTATTGGATTTTTAGCATTCAAGATCTTTCATGTAGTCAATGTGAGCAATTAAAGAAGTCTTACAACACTGTAATTCCACACCTAATTTCTCATATATTTTAATAATCGGTACTCCATTTTTTAACATTACCTCAAATAATGGATATATAGTTGCTATATTTTGATTAGTACAGTTTTGGCATACTACTGGGTTAAAAGTCATTGTTATATCTTATAATAAAAAATAAATTTAAATTCAAATTTTTTCAATACTGCCCAATATTGTTTAACAATATAATTTCTTGTTGTATTCGTAAATTGATTTGATCTTACCAACTTCAGATGTAAGCATATTACATCTATAAGCCTCAGAATCAAAAACACTAGAACTATTTGGTCCAATTTCACTAGGATTGGATTTAATGATATCGAAAGATTTAACAGTCTCCTTACTAAATGGTAAACTCATAAAATCAGTAGAGAATACAAACTTATAAATACTTCCTGGTGCGATCAAATCTTCACGACTTAATAATTCCTTATAACTAGGATCAAGAAATTTAGATTCGGCTAACTCATCATTACATGGGAATAATAATTCGATCATCTGCATATTGTAAAGTAATACATCTTCGAAGTCACCTGAATTTCTCATAAGAGTACAATAGATATTGCATAACTTAAATTTGATCTCATCAAAGTAGTATTTCTCTTGAGGTGAGATAATATTATGACCAGGATATTCGAATGATTGGTAATTATTCATAAGCCATTCTTTATAATTCTCGTTAAGTTTAAATGTTGATCTAATAGTATTAATTTGTTCGAGTAATTGTGAGTTTTTGTAAATCTCAGATGCATGTTTTTGGGCAAAGTCGCAGAAGAATTTGCAAATATCTTCAGGATAGAAATCTTTACCAGCCCATTCTTGAATAGCATCATCACTAATAAGATGATCACCTCTAGTCTTAAATGGTTGAACTAAGATATAGAACAAGGCAAATGAGCAATTAGTCATGAGTAATGCTGCTTTCTTACATTCTTCTTCATGTCCTCGAAGTTCAAGAGATTTAAGTAATCCAGCAACAGCGGGAGCATATGGGTTAATACAGTTCTCGGTATCACATAAGTAAGCTTTAAATTTGCCTAAAATATTTTGATGAATTTTTAATCTCATAGTATTAAGCTTATCTCCGTTATTGATACCTCCTGCAAATCGTTTGCTACTTTTTTTAGCCGCATTCTTTTTAATCTTAGGGTCAATACATCCTGAAGTAATACGATAGATATTGAAGTTATTCTCTTTAGATTTAGGATACTTATTTTTTGGTACTTGAGTAACTGAGAATTCGTTACCATTAGAATCTTTCATTATGATTTTACCACCTGAATGATGCGCAAAAACAACATCAAAATTACCAGTGTGAGTTCTATGTTTGGTATCACGACCTTTAAATGCATCATGATTACCTTGGAGGATATGAGATTTGATAACGTATTTAATTTTAGACTTAGGTTCCAATGAAAGTCTGTTGATAGCACTGTCAGATGGTATCAAAACAGTGAATGGTTTACTAGGGTTGATAAGCGCAGATTTGTTAAAATGTTCCTTAATTAAGTCAATGAAGTTATGTTTTCCTTGACTTTTTAAGATCGCATAAAGCATTTGGTTTGGTTTAGAATTTGTACTAGACATTTTGTGTGGGTATATAGTAGGAAAAAATAAATCATAATTTATTTAATTTAAATAAAAATAATAATTATATATAACAAATGTCAAT
>Ga0154020_10001901_pt1 | contig 25510 bp, 24 predicted proteins | sample Klosneuvirus_201_FD_109709 | JGI IMG/M metagenome (GOLD analysis project Ga0154020, IMG submission 109709) | Active sludge microbial communities from wastewater, Klosterneuburg, Austria - Klosneuvirus_20160825_MG | ecosystem: Engineered > WWTP > Aerobic digester > Activated sludge | place...
CGGGGGTCGCCACGGCCCACGAACACCACGCGCCACGACTCACGCGCACGCGCACGCCCACGCCCACGCCCCCTACAGCTCGAGCAGCAGCCCCGCGCCGCCCGCGGCGACCCCCACGCCGGCGGCGATGAAGAGGATGTTGGCGGCCAGGCCGAAGGTCTTCACGCGAGCGTCCTGGGACTCGGGGTTGAGCCGCGGGCCGGCCTCGAGCTGTCCGCGCGCGTCGGCGTTGATCGCCCCGAACACCCCGCCGACCACCGCGCTGAGCGCCGCCGCGCCGAGCACGAGGTATGGCCAGCGCGAGCCGGCCGGGGGTGGGGCGACGCTCAGGCTCAGCTCCGCGGCGGGCCTGGGAACCAAGGCGTAGAGCGCGTCGACCATCGGACGTAGCTCCGTCCTCCACCCAGCCATGTCGGGCGACAGATCGACCTTGGCGGTGGCGATCGCCCGCGTTCCATCGGTGCGGGTGGCCAGGACGCGCGAGCGCGTCGACGCGACGAACACGCTCAAGGTCAGGGCCTCGGCGCCCTCAGGCACGCGGAGCGGACAGCCTTCGCCCTCACAAGCTCCTGACCAGGCGGGCTCTTCGGAGCGCACGGGCCAGCCGGTACGCGCGCGGATCTCCTTCTCGAGCGCATCGACCAGCGTCGCGCGCGGCGTGAGCTCGAGGCCCTCCGCCTCTACGATCTGAATGCTGACGGTCGCGCTGAGGACCAAGAGGGCAGCCAGGATCATCGCGCCCCTCCGCAGCTCGGCGGCAGCTCAGCGTCGCGCACGAAGGTCACGGTGAACTCGTCTTGGCCCGCCGGGTCCTTCTTGCGCTCGGGCACCAAGTACACCCCGTGCTCCACCCGCACCGAGAAGGCCAAGGTCTGGTTGATCAGCTTCTCTTGAGCGCAGCGGGTGAAGCCGTCGCGCGACAAGAGCGTGAGGAGGCCTTGCTCGCCCCCATAGAGGACCGCGGTCCCCAACGCTTCGATGGTGGAGACCGTGCTCTCGATCTTGTCGAGCTCTACGAAGCTCGCGCCCCGACGTCCGAGCAACTGGCCATGGTCGGTGCCAATGAGCAGACGATCGGGGAGTGCAGCGACGCCCGTGACATAGTCACGCTCGTTCAAGACGGAGAGCGGCTCGTCGCTCACGCCACCCTCTTCGAAGTGCAGCAGCGAAGGCTGGTGTGGATCGCTGGCCCAGGCGCTCGATCCGCTGGCCGCGGAGATGGCGATCCTCCCCGAGCGGGCGCTCACGGTGGCGGTCGCGACGCTGGTCCAGCCCTCGCTCGGCCGAAAGCGCAGCGCGTCGCGGCTGTCGGTGACGGCGAAGACGGTCCCGCCGCGGGCGCTGAGGGCGACCAGCGAGGGGCGATGCAGCGTGGGTGAGGCGAGATCGGTGAGCAGGAGCTCGGCGTCGACCACCATCATCTTGGCGAAGACATCGAGAAAATAGGCCTTTCCGTCGCCCTGCCCGGCCCCCGCCCAGCGGCTGCTCGGCGTCATGGCCAGCGGCCGTCGCTTCACGATCCCGCTGGGCGAGAGGCGGAGGAGCTCGCCGCCTTGGGCCGCACCGAGGAGGAGCACCACCTCGTCGCCGGAGAGCCAGGCCCCGGCCAGCGGCGTCATCCCGGCGGTGCCGCTGAAGCGGAGATCGGTGGTGCGGGCGCGGCAGCGATCATCGCTCAGGTTCAGCCGTAGCCCGCTGAGGGCAGCGGCATTCGCGGCGACCGGGGCGTCCGCGCCGGGATCGATGCGGGCCACCGTGGCGGTATCCGGGATCGCGCGCAGCGTGGGATCGAGGTCCGGTCCGAGCTTCACCGCGCCCTCGCTGAGCCCGAGCGCTTCGGGCGCGCAGCTGTATTCGAGGACGAAGGCTGCATCCTTGGCGTCCGGCACCGAGAGCGAGGAGGCGCCGCCCGTGCGGATGGCCTCCGCGGTCTGGGGGCTGGAGGTCCGAATCAGGAGCGCAAAGCGGGTCTCCGGGAGGAGCGGTACGTGGGTCGTGGCCGCCTCCAGGCTGCAGCCCCAAAACGGGAGCAGGAGCAGCAAGGGGGCGAGGGGGCGCACCGGCCGCATCATGCAGGTGCCCGGAGCTGCTCGGAAATGGGGCGCGTGACCCACCTTGCGGCCTGTGTCATCCAAGGCCCCACATTAGGCGCAACGAAAGGCCGCCTCGCTCCGAAAACCTCTGCATGGCCATCGTGTCCGCTCATCTCCCTCGTTCTGTGAATCAAGACGGGCAGTTCCGCCGCATCCGCTCCGACGCCCAGATCGGCAAGGTCCGCTCCATCCAGCACAAGGCGAAGGACCTCATCGAGGGCCTCGGTGCCAAGACCCGCGTCGGCGAGCTGCGCGCCTCCTTCGGCGGCCTCGACGTCTCGGAGATCGTGGCGCTCCCCAAGGCCGAGCGCGCGGCCGCTGTCCACAAGCACCTCGCGGCGCTGGGCCTGGGCAACAAGGCGGCCGAGGCGGCGATGACCGCCGCGCTCTTTGGCAGCTTGGGCGACAAGATCATCGCGGGCGACAGCTACTACGTGGAGATCGGCGGCAAGAAGCTCGACCGCCAGCTCCTCGAGTCCTTCATCCTCTCGCTCCCCGGCGGTGTGTCGGCGGCCGACGCCAAGGGCAAGATCGTGCCGGAGATGATCGACGGCCAGGGCATGACCGCCGCCGAGACCGAGACCTACCTCTTCGCGATGCGCCACCTCCCGGTGACCGACAAGGCGCTGCGCGAGGTCTTGATCCCGGCGCTGCGCGACGCGACCGGCGCGCCGGTGATCCACCTCGGCCCTGGAAAACAAGGCTTCGACTTCACCCAGCTCTACGATCACCTGGAGAAGCACGGGCGCCTCCAAGACCTCTACTCCGCCAAGGCCGACATGAGCAGCGCCGACATGCTGAACATGTGGGAGAACAAGATCAGCCTCGAGGATCTGAACCAGCACCTCGAGAGCGCCCTCCAGCCAAAGAGCCTGGGCGACCTCAAGCAGCAGTTCGGCGCTGAAGAGGTCAAGGGCGTGCAGGACTGGCTCAAGGCCGAAGGCGACACCGCGGCGCTCAAGAAGCTGGCCGGCGGGAAGATGTCGGCGGGCGAGCTGCAGAACCTGATCTACGGCTCCTGGCAGATGGCCAACACGCCCTACGATCCGCACTACGAGGCCAAGTACGCGCCGATGCCGATCACCGCGGTGGGCCCCTCCCCCGCCGCCAAGGCGCTCGACGGATTCCTCGGCGGCCTCGAGATAGAGATCGGCGCGCACGACTGGAAGGGCCTGCTCAAGGCCTTCAACGCCGAGAACCGCCAGACCCAGCTCGAGCTCGGCGTGACCAGCGACGCGCAGTACATCGCCGAAGGGCTCGGCCTGCAGATGGTCGGCAACACCTTGCCGGGGGACGTGACCTCGTTCGCTTCCCTGGATCAGATCAAGAGCGTGAAGCTCGGGCGCGAGCTCGGCGCCTCGGGAGAGATCTCCGGCGTCGCGACCTTGGCCGATGGTAGCGAGCGCGCGATCAGCCTCTTCGTCGGCGCCAAGGGCCAAGGATTCGAGATCACGCCTGCCGTCGGCTGAGGACATCCGGACCGGCGTCGAGATCGAGCTCCTCCTCCCGGAGGGGATGGGACGGCTCGCCCTGCTCGAGCGCTTGGCGGCGCGCCTCGGCGGAACCGTCGAGCCCTTCGAGTTCCCCAGCAAAGTACCGGTCCCGAGCGGGCTCAGCCCCGCAGCGACCATCGCGGTCATCCAAGACATCGCGCGCCATCATGAAGCCGAGGTCCGCTCGGTCTCCCCCGACTATCGCTTCTTCTATCTGGCGCATCGCGCCGGGCGTCTCCGCGGCGGGGCGCTCGAGCTGGCGGTGGTGCACGACAACACCTTGGCCGGCGGAGAGCGGGTGGCGGAGCTGGTTACGGCGCCGCTGTGGCGCGCCGATCTCGCCTCGCTCTCCGCTGCGCTGGAGGTGATCGGCGCGATCGAGGGCGTCACGACGCCCGACACCGCCGCGCTTCATGTCCACTTGGATGGTGCCCCCTTCCTCGATGCCCGGGCGCTGTCGCGCTTGATCGCCCTGTTTTCTAGGCTCGAACCAGCCTTGGCGGTCCTGACCCGCACGCCACCGGGGCTGCGGAGAGCGGCGCCCCTCCCCGCCGCGCTGGTCGCCGAGCTCCGAGCCGAGCTGCCTTGGAGCGCGGTGGAGGCCCTGCTGCGGCAGGAGATTCAGCACCGCGGCTACGCGCTGAACCTCTACAACCTCACCGCCGAGGACCCGCAGAAGCTGACGGTGGAGCTCAAGCTCGCCGGCTCGACGATCGATCCCGCCCGCGTGGTGGCGATCCGCGAGCTGTACGTGCGGCTGGCGCTGGCGGCGCTGGGGGAGGGGTCGCTGGAGCTTCCGACGGAGCCGGGGGTGCTGGCGCCGGAGCTCTCAGGCCTGCTGTGAGCCACCTGCCACCTCGCGCGGTGTCGAACAATCCGGGCCACGCGCCGGGAGCCTCAGCGCCTGGCCTTCACCGGTCGGAACGGGTGGAGGAACCACGCCAGGCTGCTGGGGCTGCGCGTCTGCAGCCACACGCGCCCGGTGCCGCGCATGCGGCACACCAGGCCCTCGCCCGAGAACAGCAGGCTCTTGAGGCCGCCCACCTTCTCGACCGAGTACGTGAGCGTGTCCTCGAAGGCCACCAGGTGCGCGTTGTCGACCACGTACTCACCGCCGGTGAGCTCCACCTCGTGCAGCGCGCCGTAGGTGGCGAACCACACGGGCCCCGCGCCGCTGGCCTTGAGCAGGAACAGGCCAGCGCCGAAGAAGCCCTTGGCGCCGCCCCACTTGGTGTCCAGCGTGACCTCGGGCGCGCAGGCCACGAACGCGCCCGACTGCAGGAACAGCGTACGCGAGCCGCTCAGCACGTGCTGCACGATCTCACCCTCGACCGCCGGTGCCAGCCGCAGGACCTGCCCCGGACGCGTGGCAGTGAAGGTGTTCTGGAACAGGCTCTCGCCACCGAGGAGCGAGCGCTTGAGCGAGGCGCCCAGCCCGCCGCGGAGCTGGGTCTTCATGACCAGATCGGTGTCGCGCGCGATCATGGCGCCCGCCTCCACCAGCACCGACTCACCGGCGCGCTCGAAGCGCAGCGTGAGCGACGCGAAGTCCGGGCCGTGTGCGATCTGTGACTCCATACTATGCCTCTCGGGGGGGCAGGAGGCGCCCCACCCGGCCACCGTACTCACTCGAGTTGCGCGTCTGGATCCACACCCGACCGCGCCCGCGCAGGTTCACCACCAGACCCTCGCCCGAGAAGAACGACTTGATCCACCCGCTGCTCGCCTTGGTGATGGTGTGCTCGAGCGTGGAGGTCCAGGCCACCACGTGGCCCGTGTCCACGATCAGCTCGCCGTCCAGGTCCACCGGCTCCAGCACCCCGAAGGCGTTGGCCAGCAGCTGACCGCGCCCCGAGGTCTCGAGCAGGAAGATGCCCATCCCCGAGAAGAAGCCGCGCGCGCTGGCTCGCGTCCTTACGTCGACCGTCGGCGACGAGCCCACGAAGGCCCCCTGCTGGACCAGGTACTGCTCGGGCCCCACGTCCAGCACCACCATGTCGCCGCGCAGCGGGGGCGCCAGCAGCACCTCACCCTCGGCGCGCGCACGGAAGCGGTTGCGGAAGAACGACTCGCCGCCGAACAGCCGCTTGAGCGCGCTGCCCGCACCGCCGGACTGGGTCTCCAGCTGGATGCTCTGCGACATGGCGATCATGGCGCCCGACTCGGCCAGGAGCTCCTCGCCCGCCGCCAAGCGGCAGCGCGCGATGGTCTGAGTTGGTCGATAGAGTAGCTCGAAGTCCATGGGTCCTCAGGGGAGCAGCGGCGAGATCCAGCCCACCAGCGCCTCCAGGTTACGCGTCTGCAGCCACACCTTGCCGCGCCCGGTGAACTCCAGCACCAGGCCCTCGCCCGAGGCCAGGAAGCCCAGGCTACCGCTGCCAGCGTTCTTGATCTTGAAGTCCAGCGTGGGCTCGAAGGCCAGCACATGCCCGTTGTCGATGATGTGGCTGCCGTCGATGTCGAGTTCCTCTACCGCGCCGTACGCGCTGAACCACAGCTCGCCCTGGCCGGACACCTGCACGAAGAACAGGCCTTGCTTGGAGAACAGGCCGCGCAGGCCGGCCCAGCGCACGCGCACGTCGAGGTCGCCGCGGCTGGCCAGGTAGGCGCCCGCGCGCAGGATGATGGCGTCGCCCGCCAGGCTGCGGTGCACGAGCTGCCCGGTGAGCGGCGGCGCCAGGACCACGCGGCCCGGACCGGCGCTCTGGAAGCGGTTCACCAGGAAGGTGTCGCCGCCCATCACCCTCCGGATGAGCGCGATGGCCAGCGCCTTGAACGTGGCGAAGGCCCCACCTTGCGCGCTGGCGTTGAGGTGGGTGGTCATCACGACGGAGGGGGTGCGCAGCACCATCGCCCCCGCCTCGGCCGACAGCACGTCGCCCGCCTCCAGCTCGACGTCCAGCGTGCCCATGGTGGGTCCGTGACGGAGTTCGTGTCTCATGCGCCGAGTGGTATAGCGACAAACCGATGAGTACGCCACCCGCGCCCGCCTACCAAGATCCTCAGGGCGGCTTCTTCGACACGCAGAAGCGTCGATCGTTCACCGTCGAGCTGGTCGTGATCGGCGCTGTGATCGCCGCGCTGTTGGGCGCCGCCACGCTCCTGGTCCAGCCGCTGACACGGGCCATCGTGGCCGCGCTCCCGGCCGCCGTCGACGAGAAGCTGGCCGAGGTGGTCAGCCTGAGTATGGCCCAAGAGAAGCGCGCGTCGCCCTTCGAGCAGGCCCGCGTCGCCCGCCTCTTCGCCGAGGTCCTGGCCGCGGTCCCGCCCGAGCACCGCGCCTACGTGGCCACCGCCACCGTGGTGGCCATCGACAACGACACCATGAACGCCATGGCCTCACCGGGCGGCCACGTCTTCGTCTACACCGGCCTGATGGACCTGGCCGACGACGACGGCCTGCGCGGCGTGCTCGCCCACGAGGTGGCGCACGCCGTGTACCGCCACGGCCTCCAGGGCCTGGTCCGTAGTCAGCTCCTCAACCTCGGCCTGGCCTGGCTGCTCGGAGACGTGGGTGAGCTGGAGAAGCTGGTGGTGGGCCAGGGCGCGTCGCTCCTGTCGCTCGCGTACTCGCGCGCGCAAGAGGACGAGTGCGATGGCTACGCGCTCCAGCTCGCCGACGCGCAGGGCTGGTCGTTGGTCGGCATGGTCAAGCTGTACCGCGCGTTCCCTGAGAGCGGCGCGCCCGAGCTGCTGGCCACCCACCCGGACTCGGCCGAGCGCGCGCGGCGGATCGAGGAGCACCTCGCTCGGCGCTGAGCGCGGTATTTGGCCCCTACCCGGTCCGGGTCCCGGCCGCGGTACCGGTCCCGATCTGCTGAGTGGTGTTTCAACGCCGCGGCAGGGTTCTGTAGAGGACTGCCTCCTCTGACTAGTGCACCTTCCGCTCGAGGGCCGCGAGGCGAGCCTTGATCTGGTCGATCTCTGGCAACAAGCGCCGTCGCTCCTCCAGGCTCAGCTCCACGAAGCGCTCGACGGCGGACTGCCAGCGGTTGCCGTGCTCGACCACCTGGGCGAAGCCTTCGGCGGTGGCTTCGGCGAGGGACTCTACGCGGCCCTCCACCCGCTCCAGGCGACCGTCGATGCCCTCGAGCCGACCCTCGACGCGCTCGAGCCGCTGGTCCATCGAGCCCAGCTTCTCATTGGTCTGACCGAGACAAGCGTTGGTCTGGTCAAGGCGGGCGTTGGTCTGATCGATCCGCTCCACCAAGGCCCGGTGCATGCTCCACTGCTGCTCCCGCATCAGCCGCAGCTCCTGAACGACGGTGGTCTCGTCTTCGGCCATCCCGTGACTCTAAAGATCGACCCCAGGCCGGTCAACGCGCGCTGTTTCGAAGTCATTCCGGTTCTGTGCTAACCCCTTCCCCATGATCCGCCGCGCGGCGACCTGGGCCGCCCTCTTCGCGCTCGCCATTGAAGCGCCCGCCCTCGCCGCTTACAGCCCCGGCTATTGGTACCAAGGCGAGAAGCTCGTGTTGTCGATCTGGTCCGCCGCTCCCGAGGAGATCGAGATCCGCGTGCAGCCCGTCGGTGAAGACGGCCGCCCCCAAGGCGCGCCCGCCAAGCAGCCCGCCTCGCTCCTCAAAGGCCAGAGCAACGTCGAGATCGCGGCAGGAACTGCCCCCGGACATCGCCTCCGCTTCACCCGGGGGGGCCGGGCCTTCGAGGTGTGGGCCAACCGCGGGAGCTGGGCAGCCGGTCCAGAGGGGCTCGAGATCACGCGTCGACCCCGCGGAGCCCGCGCGCCCGAGCAGTTCGTGGCGATCGACGACGTCGAGCTCGCGCTGGGCTACTCGGCCTCCGTCGAAAGCCCGGCGCAGGATCGGCCCCTGATCCTCGAGCGCAGCTTCGGGAAGCCCGCGGGCCAAGGCATCCGGCCCGAGGACAAGAGCGCGCTGATCGTCGTCGCCCGCGGCACCGTAGGCCCGGTGAAGCTCACCGTCGCTAGCCGCCATGGCAAGGCCCTCGAGTACTTCGACGAGGCCTTGGTGCTCGAGGAAGGGTGGCGCCGCTACGTGCTGCCCCTGGCGGCGTTTCGCTCCCGCGTCGCCCGCACCAAGATCGAGTCGATTCACACCTTGGCCATCGAGAGCGCGCTGCCGGCGGCCCGCGGGAGCACGATCGCGATCGGCTACGTGGGCCTCGGCGCGCGCGGCCCGAGCGTGGAGCGCCTGGATCGCAGCGGCGATCGGGTGAAGCTCAGCATCAAGGGCGGGCGAGCCGATCTCCGCTTGGCCTATACCCGCTCCGGCACCGCCTCCTCCGAGCCGGCACGGCAGCAGAAGGCTCCCTTCGAGCTCACCGACCCCCTGGCCCAAAAGGCCTGGATCTGCTGGGGACCGTCGGACGCCGCGGCCTGCGATCCGCCCGATGCACCGAAGACCTATCGCCTCGTCCCTCCGGCTCCGCGCCAACCGTTTCTCATCGACGACTTCGATACCGAGGCCGACGTCAACGCGCACCGGGAGCTGGTGGTGGCCTTCGCCTCCAGCTCGACCTTGAGCGCGCGCCCGCTCCGCCGCGCCCCCGGCAGCGCGCGCCTCAGCTTCCAGCCAAAGCACGCTGGAGACTACGTGGGGATCAGCGAGTACTGGCCGGGAGACGCGCCACGCGCCATGCGGACGTTGGCGATCCGCCTGCAGTCCGAGGCGGCGCCCACCAGCGTCGAGATCGGCCTCGAGGACCAGGCCCGGAAGACCGCGCGCCTGGAGCTGTCGAGCTATCAGCGCGGCGCAGCGGGAGCGCCCGAGACCATCCAGATCCCCCTCGAGGCCTTCGAGGCGGCCTACAGCGGCTACGTCGGCAAGGGGAAGCTCGGCTCGCTGCGGCGCCTCATCATCACGATCTTCGGCCGAGAAAACGTGGGCAAGACGGCCGCGCTGACCCTGGATCAGATCGAGCTGCGGCCGGAGCTCGCGCCCTTGACGATCGCCAGCTTCGAACGGAGCCGCCCCGAGCTCTCCGACGTCTCGGGTCTGATGCGGACCGAGGCCAAAGGTGGCGCGCTGGATCTCGACCTCAACGCCCCCGGGCACTACGGCCGGGCCGCGGCCCTCACCGTGCGGGGGCTCACCAAGGAGGGCTACGCGCTCTTCTCGATCGGCCTCAACGGGCTGGATCTCAGCCGGCGTGAGCGCTTGGTGCTGTGGGCCCGCGGAGCTTCGAAGCCCGCCCTCGTGCTCGTCTCGGGGAAGAAGCGGGCCAGCCTGCCGCTCGAGGTCAACAGCGCGAGCTGGGCGAAGATCGAGGTTCCGCTCGGCAATTTCGGGCAAAACGAGCTGCTCAAGCGGGCCGACCAGCTCCTCCTCGTCTGGGAAGGGCGGGCGATCGAGCGGGAGGCCCTGCTCATCGACGAGCTCCGCATCGAGTGACGTTTTCTTGCGCGCGCGCCGGCCTGGACTACCTTGAAAGCATGGACAAGCGATGGCTCCTCGAGCAACTCACCGAGCGGATCCGCCAGTCAGCCCACGTCGCTGAGCGCGAGCGGGACGCCGCCAACATCGAGGCCCGCGAGGGCGCAACCCCGGGCGAGAAACGGGAAGACGGCCGCATCGCGATGGAGTTCGCTGGTCTGGCCCGCGGGCAATCGGCCCGAGCCGAGCGGGCGAAGAGCGAGCTGGCCGAGCTCGAGCGATTTCAGCCTACGCCGCTCAAGAAGGGCACGCCGATCTCGGTGGGCGCGGTGGTGGAGGTCGAGGCGGTGGATGACGCCCGCACGTTCTTTCTGGCGCCCGTGGGGGCCGGCATCGAGCTCACGGGCCCCGGGGGCGACGGCTTCCTCTCGGTGGTGACCCCCGCCTCGCCGATCGGCCGCGCGGTCATCGGCCGGAAGGTCGGCGAGAGCATCGAGGTCCTGGTGAAGGGCAGCACCCGCGAGTGGACCATCACGTACGCCTGTTGAGGCCCTGGACGCCTCAAAATGTAGGCATAAGCCGACAATCGTCCCGGCCAAGCATTTGATTTTGCTACCTAGTTCCCAAAATGCCGGAGCAACCAAGACGGTGTGCGTCCGATAACTACTCCCAACTGGCCGGCGGCTCAGGCTGCCCCCCGACGAGGAGTTTCGATGATCAACTTGGATGCCCGCGCTCAGCAGCTTTTGTCCTTCGCCCAGCAACAGACCTCCCGTATCGATCGCGCAACTGAGCAGACGATCCAAAAGGCCGCGGAGACCAGCAAGGCGCCGCTTTCGGCCGACAAGCTCTCGGAGCTCCTCCAGCAGGCGATGCCCGCGCACAAGCAGAAGATCGCCGACCTCGGTAAGAAGGTCTCGAGCTTCCAGTGCGACGGCACCAAGCCGAACTTCCTCTCGCAGATCGTGGGCACCCACCACATCGAGAAGGAGCGCGCCACCGTCTACCAGGCCCCCCAAATCACTCGGCCCACGCGCGACCCGCTGACGGCCCAGCTCATCATGGCCAAGGACGCCGACGTGATGCTGCTGTTCAACGCCGGCATGTACGATGACGCGGGCCGCCCGCTGCTCATGAAGATCGTGGCGCGCGAGAAGGTGAAGGACCACCTCCCGGACATCTCCAACTATCACACGCTGACCAAGACGCCGGACGTGCAGTTCGTCGCCGACAACGCGGCCTACGTGACCATCAAGGACGAGAACGAGGCCGAGTTCGCCTTTGGACATCCGCTGGCCCAAGTCTCGCTCGACTGCAAAGGCCATGAATTGTCGCGCAGCGGCGCGGTGCACCCGACCAACGTTCGGACGACGACCACCTACTACGGCATCAACCAAAACGGCACGCTCGTCCCAAACTTGTCTTCGCCGGTCGGCTGGACGCCCTCGGTGGAGACCGGCGCCTCCCTCGACACCACGCCGGTCCAGACCTTCCGCGACCGAGTGCAGCTCGAGATGCGCGCCAAGGAAGACTTCCCCAAGGGCGGTTGGCTCAACACCCCCGTGAAGCACGTGGAGGCCAAGCTCCTGCTCGAGCCGGGCTACATGCTCGAGCCGGACTCCCAGGGCACCGTGAGCTTCTTCGGCGCGTCGCTCAAGACGCAGGTCGCGGCCGATGACTTCAGCTTCATCGGTTCGCCTTCGGCGGAGACGGCGCTGCCGACGGCCTCCTCGAGCGCCACCATCGGGGGCGTGCTGATGTCGCAGGTGACCGAGTCGAACCAGACGGGAGGCGGCGCAGCGGACGCGCACTCGGAGAACACGCCGGCCTTCAAGCTCATCTATCAGCACGCCGAGCACATCAAGGTCGGTGGCGGAGCCTTCACGCCGCTGGCCGATGTCACGTTGAACAAGGCCGCCTTGGACACCGCGGGCGTGAGCGCTTACGTGCAGCCGCTGGCCGGGGACAAGGACGGACAGGAGATCCACCTCGAGCTCCCCAAGGGCTTCTTGTCGTCGGACAAGGGCGGCTTGCTCGACGGCTGGAAGGTGGTGGTGGGCTTCGCGACCCCTAACGCCGAGCACCCGTGGGTCGAGGCCAAGCCGCGCATCGTCAGCTCCGATGCATCGGGCAAGGAAAGCTTCACGCTGGCGCTCGAGAACGCTCCCGAGGCGATCCTGAACAACCGCAACCTCGAGATCCGGCTCTTCAACGAGCGCGGCGTTCCGGCTCAGCGAGTCCTCGTTCCGATGAAGGAGCTGCCGTGGGGCCCGGGCGGCTCGTGCTGAGCGCCGAATCGGGGCCGCGCGACCATTGCCGCGAGCGACTCGCTGCTGGCTTGGTGGTGCCTGCGATCTCGTGGAGCGCCTGAGTGAGGCGCGGGATCATGATCTCTTCGGTGTAGCGCTGGAGGTGCTCCCCCATCACGGCGCAGGAAATCGCTGAGCGGGTCGCCGAGACGCTGCGACGGAGGCCGCGCCAGAGCAACCCCCAGAAGCGCGCCCGCCGACGCCCGAACAGCCCCAGGCGCACCACGGCGTTGAGGGCGATGCGCACGTCGATGCCCCGCAGCTGCGCGCTCCGGCGCGGTTTACCGACGCGCTCCACCAGGGCAGCGCTCCGTCGAAAGTAGGTGTCGGGCGAGTAGAGCTCGGTGAGCAGCCGGCCGTAGTGAGAGACGAGCGCCGCTTCCGGCATGGTAGGCTCGAAGTTCATGCGCCCGAAGGCGTCACCGCCGGTCGGCGCGCGCAGCCGGCCCGCGGCCTCGAGGCGCTGATACAGCGGGGTGCCTGGAAACGCGGTGAGCAAACCCACCATCGCCAGCGGCACTGGGAGATCGCGCAGCAACTCGAGCTGCGCCTCGAAGCTCTCGGGTCCATCACCGTCAAAGCCAACGATGAAGCCCCCCATGACCTCGAAGCCAGCGCGGGTCAGCTTGTCGACGGCGGCGCGCACATCGACCCGCACGTTCTGCAGCTTGCCGGCGTGCTTCAGGGTCGCCGCGTCGGGGGTCTCGATGCCGATGAAGACGGAATAGAAGCTCGCCTCCAGCATCAGGGCGATCAGCTCGTCGTCGGCCGCGAGGTTCAGGCTCGCCTCGGTGTAAAACGAGAACGGCCTCCGCTGCTGATCTTGCCAGGCCGCCATGGCGGTCAGGATCGGACGCACCCGCGCCTTGTTGCCGATGAAGTTGTCATCGACCACGAAGATGTCCCCGCGATATCCGAGGCCGTAGAGCGCATCGAGCTCGGCCAGCACCTGCGGCGGAGTCTTCACCCGCGGCACTCGCCCAAAGCGCACGACGATGTCGCAGAACTCGCACTGGTACGGACAGCCCCGCGACGTCTGCAGGGACAACGAGCGGTAGCGACGCAGCTGCAGCAAATCGAAGCGCGGGACGGGCACCATGGTCAGCGCCGGTCGCTCGAGCGGCTCTGGCAGCACCCGCGGGGCGCCGGCCTGGCCCTTCATGGCCGCCCATAGCTCCCCCGCGCGCCCCTCGACCTCGCCGAGGAACAGGTGGTCGGCCTCGGGGAACAGCTCAGGAGAGCTCGTGCAGGCCGGGCCTCCTACCACCGTGCGGCGACCGAGGCTCCTCGCTCGCCGAAGGATGTCGTGCATCGACGCCTCCTGCACCAGCATGCCGCTGACGAGCACCACTTCGGCCCACGACAGCGCTTCGTCGTCGAGCGACTCGATGTTGAGGTCGACGAGCCGTAGATCCCAACTGTCCGGCAACATCGCCGCCACCGAGATCAGGCCCAGCGGGGGAAGCGTCGCGCCGCTGAAGATCAACGGCAGGCTGAACTGAAAGCCCCAGTAGGTGGTCGGGAACTCAGGGTACACCAGCAGAACACGCATGGGCCCGGGCATGAGCATTTGCCGGGCCCAGCGGCCGGCCCCTCCGCTTCGCTGGGGCAGGGGGTGGGTGCTCCATCAGATTGAAAGAGGGTCCGCTCATTTTGGACGACCAGATTAAGGGACGCAGCCGCCGGCGCTGCTGACCTCGTGGGTGGCGATGACCGTGCCAGTATCGTCGACCGCTTGGATCAAATAGCCCGCGCCTCCGCCGAAGGTCTGCACGCGCACCGTGCCACCGCGGGCGTCGATGACGCCGGTCGATTCTCCGGTCGCCGCCACCCGGGTCACGAAGAGGCCGCCCCCGTTGAGCCGCGGCTCGACAGCGCGGACGACCAGCGCGTGTGGCGAGCCTACGTGCAAGGACGAGATGCCGGCGACCGCATGACGCGGGCGCCCATCGGCGGGGAGCAGGTGCTCGATCCACGGGGTCGAGGAGGAGGTGTCGCGCGCATGGTGGGATAGGTGGAGGACATCGGCGGGAGGTAGGCGCGCGCCGAGCTGGCTGACCATGAAGGCCTCGACCGCGTCGGTGTTGCTCCCGCCGCCGGTGAGATCGCCGGCGAAGACGTAGCGAAAAGCGCCGTGCTTGAGGACGCCGACGAGGCTGCGGGCGTTCTCGCCGTTGTTGTCTTGGGTGAGGAGGGGGCGCAGCGACATACCGTTGGCGGTGCCGTTGGCGGCCAAGATCTCGAGCGCGCCGAAGCCCGCGCTGTACGGCAGGCCGGGGCAGCCCGTCGCCGCGACGCTCCACGCCGTGGTGTCGCACGTGCGCAGGCCGTTGGTGCACAGCTCGACCTCGGTGGTCCGGGCGCGCGCGGCGCAGACCCGGCCGACCGTGGTCTCGTTGGCGGCCGGGGTGAGGTCGGTCAGGCCGCGGTGGACCATGGTGCCTACGCTGAGGGCGTCGAGGATGTCGGGGAGGGCGTCCTCGTGATCGGCGTGGTGGTGGGTGAGGATCATCAGCTCGATCGTGCGCGCGCCAAAGAAGCTGTCGACCGCAGCGATCACGTCGCGGGCGTGGGAGTCATTGCCGACGTCGATGAGGACGCGGGTGCCGTCGGGGAGCTGAGCCACCGTCGCCTCGCCGATCGACAGGCCTTCGAGGCCGATGTGGGCCAAGAAGAGCTCGCCCATCAGCGGGGTGAGCGGCGGGGAGCTGATGCTGCGGGTTGTACAGCGCGGAGGTAAACCGGAGTCCGTGGTGCTGGCGTCGGCGGGGCTGGCGGCGTCGCGGGGGCTCGTTGCGTCGGCGCCGGTCGTCGCGTCGATGGCGCTCGTCGCGTCGGCGTCGCTCGTCGCGTCGGCATCGCTTGTCGCGTCGGCGGGGATCGCGGCGTCGGCGAGGATCGCGGCGTCGGCGAGGATCGTCGCGTCGGTGTCGCCCGGTTTCGCAGCGTCGGTGGCGCCCGGGACATCTTGCACGGCCGCATCCGCGAGGGCGTCCGCACCGCTGGCGTCTTGCCTCGCGCCAACGGCGTCCGGCAGGTGACCCGCGTCGCCGCCGCCTGGCTCCGTGCCGCAGGCCCCCAGCGCGCCGATCATGCACAGCAGAGCCATCCGTACTCGCATCGCGGCGACCCTAGCCTGGACCCTGGTCCGGGTCCGTCCGCCGAGCGCCGGAGCGCCGCGCGCGATCGGGCGGGACGATCGCCTCAGCTCACGGGCAATGTGTGGGCGTCTTGGCGACCGAGCGCCTCGACCTTCTCGAGCCAGCGCTGACGGGCCGAGGCGCTGAGGCGGCGCACCCGGTGGATCAGCGTGCGCCGCACCGGAGCGAAGCCCACGAAGCGCAGCGTCCCTTGCCCAAACACCGCGCCCAGGGGATCGCGCAGCACCAGCCAATACCAGGCCCAGGGGCTGTCCATCGTCGAGATGTAGCGCGCGCTGCGACCCTGGAGGCGCCCGACCGGCAGGCCGCGCCGATAGCTGAAGCTCCAGTCCGGGAGGAAGAGGCGATCGACCAGCGCCTTGAGCGCGGCGGGCGGCGCCGACCACCACAGCGGGAAGAGCCAGGCCACGTGGTCCGCGTCTTCGATCGCCCGGCGGACGCGGGCCAGATCGGGCTCATCCGCCATGGGCTCGGCGTAGGCGCCGCGGAGCACCGGATCGAAGTCGAGGTGCGCCGCGTCGAAGCGGAGGACCTCCGCGCCGCCAGCCGCAGCGCCGCGAGCGTAGGCCTCAGTCAGCGCCGCGCCGAAGGAGCTCGGGCGGGGGTGGGCGGAGACGATCGTCATCTTGGGCATGCGCCAAGGCTAGTCACCGGCCGCTGGGATGGAGATGTGCGAATTCGCATGGTACATGTGCACAATCGCATGTGGGAAGACTTGCGGCACTTTTTGGCCGTCGCGCGGGCCGGCAGCTTCAGCGGGGGCGCCCGCCTGCTCGGCACGCACTACGCCACGCTCATCCGGCGGGTCGCCCGGCTCGAGGAGGAGCTCCAGGGACCGCTCCTCGATCGCCGCGGTCCGAAGCCCACGCTGACCCCGCTCGGGGAGCGCGTCCGCCTCGAGGTCGAACAGATGGAGGAGCACGCCGCCCGGGTGTCGATGTTGGCGAGCATCAACGACGCCAGCGAGGGGACGGTGCGGCTGGCGCTGACGGAGACCTTGGCCGCGCTGGTCGTCATCCCGCACGTCCTGCCCCCGCTCCTCGCGGCCCACCCCGCGCTGCACATCGAGCTGATCGTGAGCGACGAGGCGGCCGATCTGGCCCGGCGAGAGGCCGACCTGGCGCTGCGTTTCTTCGTGAACAAGAGCGGCGACCTCATCACCCGCCGTCTGGCCCGCTTCTCGACCGGCGCGGTGGCCCACCGTGACTTGGCGGCGCGGCTCGCCCAGGAGCAGCCCCAGCGCTGGCCGTGGATCACGGTGCGCTCGCCCAGCGGGACCTCCCCCGAGGAGCGCTGGCTGCGCGCGGGCTGGACCGTCGAGCCCCGCCTCACCACCAGCAGCTTCCATGCGCAGTACGAGGCGGTGCGCGCGGGCCTCGGGGTGGCGATCTTGCCGGCGCTGATGCTGCTGGCCGATCCGAGCTTGGTGGTGCTGGAGCTGCCGGGAGCCGAATCGCCCGCCGTCGATCTCCACCTGGTGACGCCCCGCACCCTGCGCCGCGCGCCGCGGATTCGGCTCCTGACGGACGCGCTGGTCAGCGTCTTTGAACGCGTGGAGCGAAGCGATCGCGACCGCAGGCCTGCCGACAACGGGCTCAGACGCGTGGAGCGAAGCGATCGCGCCCAGGGCCGCCGACCTGGTGACCCTGGACGCCGCGGCTAGCCCCTCGCGGAAAGGTACCGGCGCTGCCTACATTCGCATGGCTGCGGCCAAGAAGCCGCGACTCATCGCTCGTGACGCGCGATTCCAGCTCCTGCCGTCGCCTGCCCACTCTTCGAGGCAGCGGATGATGCTCCAGAGAATCTCCTACCTGCTCAGGTCGTTTGTCGGAGCGCGATGGCCCAAGCGTTGCTCAGTGACAAGGAATGACCACTATCAATGCCCTTCAACTTGATCCAACCGCATACCTCCGCAACGTCTCAACCGGCACCGGCGAGGCCGAGACCACCGCGCGCAACGCCCTCAAGAACCTCGGGCTCGGCACCGACGCCAAGTCGATCGAGAGCTTTCAACGCGCCAACGGCCTCAAGCCGGACGGGCTCATCGGCCGCGAGACGATCGCCAAGCTGACCTCCAAGACCCCGACCAGTGCCGAGCTTTCAGCCCGGCCAGCCGACAACCAAACGCGCGTTTGCGCCACGCCGGGAAATGAAGCCGGCGCCGCCGCCGCCATCGCCGCCAAGCTGCCCCCCAAGGCTGCCGCTCCGGACGCGTCCGCTGCCGTCACGGCCACTGCCGCCAAGGCCGGGGATCAGCCGAGCATCACGCTCGGCGCCGACGGTAAGCTCTCGGTGACGGGCTCGAGCGCGCACGAGGAGATCGTCGTCGCCCAAGACGGCGACCAGATCCGAGCCCGCATCCGCAACATCCGCGATCCGAAGCAGAGCCTCGAGCGCTCCTTCGCGGCCAAGGACGTGAAGTCCACGGTGATCGACGGCGGTGATGGCAACGACCTCATCTGGAACGGCACCCGCGGCGCGCGCGGCGTCGACAACGCCACGATCCTGGCCAGCGGCTCGCAAGGCGGCGACGTCAACGCGGTCTTCAGCCGGGGCAACAACGTGAACATCGTCGCCGGCAATGGGCGCGAGTCCGAGATCGCCGCCTTCGGCGACAACGTGACGGTCAACGGTGCCGCCAAAGGCAAGGACGTGATCCGGGTGGTCGGCGAACACGCGCGGGTCACCGCCCAAAGCGACGACCGCGTCGGCGTAGCCGGGCGCGACTCCCGGATCGAAGGCGCCGGCACGCTCGCGGCGACCAACGGTGCGGGCTACGTGCTCGCCGAGAACGGCCGGTCGGTCAACGACGTCGACTACGGGACCGCGTCGATGATCGGCCTGGAGATCGGCCGCCGAGCCAACAACACGGGCGCCTTGATGGAAGGTCGTTCGCGCGAGATCGACGCGCTGAAGAAGTAGACGTCTGGGCCCGCTATCGGCGGGGTGCCTGCAGGCGCGATCGCTCCGCTCCACGCGTCTGGGCGTCTCGTCCTGGGACACCGGTAGAGTTTGAGCCTGAGCCGGCGATGATCGTTCGTGCTCTCGAAGGGCCAGACGATGCTGGTGCGGGTATACGTGACGGAGTCACGGGCCCGCATCGAGCGCGTCCTGGAGCTCCTCCATGGGTCCGAGAAGGTCCGAGGGATCACGGTCTTCCGCGGCGTCGCCGGCTTTGGGACCACGCCGATCACCAGTGAAGAGATACGAGAGCCCATCGATCCCCCGATGGTGCTCGAGTTCTTCGACAAGAAGGCCGCGGCGATCGAGACCGTGCGCTACCTGAGGACGCTGGTGTCACCGCATCATGTGGTGATGTGGCCGATCGACATGCTCGAGATCGACACCTGATGTCGGTCGAGCACGGGCCTCAGGGCACCAGCACCACTTTTCCCTTATTTTTACGGCCTTCCAGCATCTCATGGGCCTCGGCCGCGCGATCGAAGGGGATCTCGGCGTCCACATACGGCCGCACCACGCCGCGCTCGTACAGCTCGATCAGCCGCGCGATCTGCGGCGTGAGCATCCCCTGCTCATCCCACAGGTGGCCCATGTTGCAGCCCTGGAGGCTCTTGTTCTGATCCATCGCCTTCAGCGGGGTCACGAACAGCATGCGCGCAGCCTGGGTCACGACGCGAAAGAGGCTGAGGCGGCTCCCCGAGATCCCATTGGCGAAGCCGAAGACGACCATGCGGCCGGCGGGCGCGAGCAGCTCCCAGGATCGCTTCCAGTCCTCACCGCCCAGCGCGTCGAGCACGATGTCGACGCCGCGCCCCTTGGTCAGCGTCTTCACCTCTTGGACATAGTCTTGGGTGTGGTAGTCGATCGGGTGCGTGCAGCCGAGCTGACGGAGATAGTCGTGCTTGCTCGCCGAGGCGGTCCCAAAGCTCGTCACGCCAGAGACCTGCTGGAGGAGCTGGAGCACCGCGGTGCCCACGCCGCCGGCCGCCATGTGGATGAGGACCGTGCTCCTCGGATGCACCGTGCCGAGGTGAAAGAGCATGTGATGGGCGGTCAGATAGTTCACCGGGAGCGCGGCGCCCTCGGCGAAGCTCATCTGCTCGGGCATCTTGAAGGCCATCTCCTCGGTGACCACTGCGCTCGAGGCGTGGCCTCCAAAGCGCGTCATCGCCAAGACGCGATCGCCGATCTGAAAGCGCGTCGCGCCGGGGCCGAGCTTGTCGACCACGCCCGCGATCTCGTAGCCCACCACGCAGGGGACCTTGGGTGCGTCGGGGTAGAGGCCTTGCCGCGCGCTGACCTCGGCGAAGTTGAGCCCGGCGGCCCGCACGTCGACGCGGATCTCTCGCTCCTTCGGCTCGGGGTCGGGATACTCGCGTACGGCCAAGACCGAGGGCGGTCCGTGTTTGGTGATGGTGACTGCGCGCATCTGGGGCGAAGGTAGACTACCGATCGGCCGCGGTCAGCAAGTGTCGCGGGTCCTCCGCCGGTCGACAGAGGGGCACCGGCGCCTCAGCGCGGCTCACAGGCCTGGCATTCGGATCGCGCGGGGTGACGACGGCGCTCAGCGCGGCTCGGCGGCCAAGCGGCGGGCCTCGAGCAGCGCCGGGACGTCGAGCTCGACTACGGTCGGTCCCTTGATCTTGCGGCTCAAGGGGTCCTTGTGATCAGGCTGGATCCTCAGGTGGCCCTGGGCGTGGAGCTCGGTCAGCGAGCGGCGGAGCACGCCGAGGCGACCGGCCAAGAGGGTCTCGAGGCGCGCCAGGCCGGGGAACTTCGAGTCGATCTCCAGGCGCAGCACCGGACCATAATCGAGGCTCCAGTCGAGCTCGGGGCCCTCCACGCGGGTCTCGACCTTGGGATCGACCTCGACGTCGTTGCGCTTGAGGGCGTCGAAGTCGAAGGCGTACTGCCAGGCAGTCGCCTCGTCGTTATCCATGAAGCGCTGGTACAGATCGGTCGGCATCGACTCGGGGGAGACGCGGCTCAAGATGGTGGCGTTCCAGGTCTGGTTGCAGTGCTCGCACTTATAGATGAGCCAGATATCGAGGCTGCGACCGGCGGCGTTGACGCGGAAGCGATCGCTCGAGCGGAAGATCTTCTTGTCGTTGCAGCGCGCGCAGCGGCGGAGCACCGAGGGCGTGCTGAGCGGGACGACGGTCCAGCGGATCGGCGCGGTCACGGGCGCACGGCGGGCTCACCGCTGGGCGCGGTCTTGGCGAGCACGGTGCGCGACTCGGAGACCAAGACGCCGTCGGTGGTGCCGTCGATCAACCGGAGCTCGGCGCGATAGCGTTGCCCGAGCACCGGGATCCGTAGGTGCTGACGGCCCTGCGCGGGATCGACGTAGGCGCGCGCCACGAGGCCTCCGAGATCATCGAGGAGGCGGAGCTCACCGCGCAGGGCCGTGCCGCCGCTGAGCAGGCTGAGGCGCGCGGGGTCGATCTCCCAGTAGGTGAAGACGAGCTCGGAGTCTCCGGCGAGGAGGACGATGCGATCGATGCCGAAGGGATCAGGGAGCGCGGGGAGCGGATCTTTGGCGCTCCCGGGGCGGGCCTGAGAGGCGACACGGCGGGCGGCGGCGCGCTCGGCGGGGAGCCAGGAGGCGGTCTCTTCGGGGAGCTCGGGGGACGGCGCTGGGCTTGGGGGCTGCGCTGAGTTGGGGGCATGCGCCGCTGAGTTGGGGGCATGCGCCGCTGAGTTGGGGGCCTGCGCTGAGCTTTGGGCCGGCGCCGCTTCGGTCGGGACCGGGACCCGGACCGGGGGCGCCTGCGGCGCCGGCGGAGTCGAGTCCGGGCGGCGGGCGGGCTTCGCGGACGCCACCGGAGGATTCGAGTCGAGGCGCCGGGGCAATGGGGGGCGCGAGGGACGGGCCTCGGGCGTCGGCTCCGCCAGCGCCTTCGGCCTCGGTTCCGCCAACTTAGTCGAGGCCTCGGTATGCACCGGGTGCCCCGCAAAGCGGCTGACCATGCGATCCAGGGCGCGGACCCCCAGGCGCTGGGCCTCCTTCTTGAGCTCCCGACCGACCGATCGGAGCAGGCTCGGGCCGGCCTCGTTCAGGCGCTTCGCGGCGCCCTCGAGGGCCCGCCATGCTCGCTCGTCTTTGGTCATCGATCCCCGCGGTCTGCGGAGATCGCCGACTTGCGACCGACCTGTCAAACCCTCGTTCTGGACGGGGAAGCGCTGAACCTGAGATGCTTTCGGGGTGAGCACCGAGCTCATCGCGGCATTGGCCTTCTTGGCTGGCCTAGGCGTGATGGGCCTGTACCGCTACCTGACCCGCGGCGGCCTGTTCACGGGCGGGCGGGTCAAGATCCCCCGGCAGTTCATCGTCCGAGAGATCCCGACCGGCGACATCCCAAAAGACGCCCGGGTCCCCCTCGACTACCTCTCGGCCAAGCTCCAGAGCCTCGGCTTCGTGCGGGCCGACATGCCGGTCCGGGTGCCAGCGCTCCAGAGCAAGCTCCACCGGGTGCTCTTGGTCCCCTTCGCCCACCTCGAGGAGCGCTCGATCTTCGTGATGGGCATCGACGACCGCTTCGCCCCGCGCGCCGAGCTGATGCTGTACATCCTGACGCCGCTCGAGTCGGGGCGCCGGGTGGAGACCACGACGCTCGGCGCGCTGAAGGCCCTCAAGCCCCAGGGCTCGGACGTGGAGATCGTGACCGACGCCGACAGCATCGAGGAGATCTGGAGCCGGCACCGACGGCGCCTCATGTCCTACGAGCGCAAGGAGCGGCTGGCGATCGAGCCCGAAGCGTGGAAGATCCCGGTCGCTCAAGCCTACGACGCCTGGGTGGAGGCAGCCGTCCGGGCCCAGCGCGTCCGCATCGCCGACGGGAGCACTTACCAGATCCGCGGGCGGTATTGACGTCGTACTGCAGACAAAAACCTTCATTTGTAGGGCGGGAAGCCGCACCGAGCGTCCGCTCGGCTGGACGCCGCCCGCCGAAAACGTGCCGCAGTTTTTTGAGTGCGGACACCTGCTCCAAGTACGATAAGGCGGAGATCCGATTGTTCGGCGTACCACGGTGCTGGATTTTGATGACGTCCCTTCACCTTCGAGGAGTTACTGCGTGACTACCACTGCCCCTGAGTCGACAGCTCGCGATCCGTTTCGCTCCGGACCACTGGCGGTCAGCCTCCTGTTCGCGGGGAGCAGCCTCCTCGCGGTCGGTTGCGACTCAACGGTCTTGGCGTCGAACCCGCCCTTCTTGAGCGCCTCCGCCAAGACGATCGACTTCGGCGACGTCAAGGTCGGGCACACGGAGGAGCGGACGATCTACCTCATCAACCAGGGCACGCAGTCGCTGACCTTCAAGGCGCCCGAGGGCAACACCTTCGGGACGGCCTTCGCGGTGCTGCTCGATGAGTTCATCGCCGCGCCCAAGGCCAGCGTGGTCGCGCGGGTGATCTTCGAGCCCTCGGACGTGATGCCCTACGCCACCGAGATCACGATCCCCAACGACAGCTCCAACGAGCCCAAGCTCCTCCTCACCATCGTCGGCGTCGGCATCGACCCCGGCCCCTGCGACAACGTCAGCTGCGCGCGCGCGCCCTCGCCCTTCTGCGTGACCGGCACCGTCAGCCGCCACTTCCAGCCGATGGGCGTCTGCGTCGACGGCACCTGTCAGCACCAATACCGCGACGAGTCCTGCACCTTCGGCTGCGAGGAGACCGCCGGCACCTGCAAGAGCGATCCCTGCCTCGGCATGGCCTGCAACACGCCCCCGAGCCCCTGCTTCTTCGCCTCGGGCGTCTGCACCGGCGGCGCTTGCGTCTACCAGCCCAACAACGCCGGCAACTGCACCGACGGCAACGCCTGCACCAATGGCGATCACTGCGAAGAGGGCAACTGCGTGGGCACCCCGGTCGTCTGCGATATGCCGCCCGCTGCGCTGTGCTTGGCCGGCGACATCCGCCGCACCTTCGACCCCCAGGGCGTCTGCACCTCCAGCACCGGCTGCAGCTACCGCGAGCACGACCAGCCCTGCGGCTTCGGCTGCGACATCGCCACGGGCTGCGGCGGCGATCCTTGCGTAGGCGTCACCTGCAACACGCCCCCGGGCCAGTGCTTCGACTCGAGCGGCAGCTGCGCCGGCGGCGGCTGCACCTACCCGACGCGGCCCGGCGCCTGCGATGACGGGGACGGCTGCACCACGGGCGACTCCTGCACCAACGGCGCTTGCGCGGGCACGCAGATCGCGTGCACGACGCCTCCCGCCCCGGACTGCTCGGGGCCCGACACGGTGCGGACCTACTCCGCGGCGGGCGCGGCTTGTACGGGCGGCGGGTGCCAGTATCCGACGTCCGTGCGGTCTTGTGATGACGGCAACGCCTGCACCACAGGCGATTCCTGCAGCAACGGCGCGTGCGTCACGACCGGCCTGCTCAACTGCGACGATGGCAACGCCTGCACGACGGACAGCTGCGATCCAGTCGTCGGCTGCCGCCACGTGCCGACGAGCGGCAACGCCTGCGTGACCGGAAGCGGCGCCTGCCCCACCGGCCAGTGCAGCGCGGGGACGTGCTTGGCGGTGCCGAACATCAACTGCCAGGCGGAGTACAGCGTCTGCTTCGGGCTCCAGGACATCGACGTGCCCGGGCGCTGCGCGGCGTCTGGGCAGTGCGTCGTTACGCAGCCGCCGCCGCAGTTCATCTGCCCGGGCTGCAACGGCCTGTGCATCCAGTGTTTCGCGGCGCAGCTCTGCATTCCGTTCTGAGGCGTTCGCGGGCCAGAGATGGCCTTGAAAACTGCGGCGATCTGCCCCCCGCTGCTCGACGCCCTTGACCCCCGCCTAGTCCTCGGCTTTGGTCCGCCGCGATGTTCCTCCAGCGGCTCGTCAGCTTCCTCGTCCCGCGTGAAGAGCACTTCTACGACTTCCTCGAGCAGCAGGCCACCGCCGCTCAGGAGGGCGCGCGGGCCTTGGCCGACTTCAAGACCGGGGACGCCGAGAAGGTCCGGGCGGCCGTGCAGGAGATCGAGCACAAGGGCGACGGCCTGGTCCACGGGATGGAGGACGCGCTGGCCAAGACCTTCGTGACCCCCATCGATCGCGAAGATCTGCAGCAGGTCTCCACCCAGCTCGATGACATCCTCGACTTCACCAACGCCGCCGCCCGCGCGGCCGTGCTCTTCGGCGTGGAGCGGCCCAGCGTCGCCATGGCCAAGCTCATGGACATCCTCGTCCGCTGCACCGAGGAGCTGAACCGCGAGATGCCGCTCCTCCGAAAGCGGGCCTTCAGCCAGCTCATCGAGACCAGCCGCACCCTCCGCAAGCTCGAGAAGGAGGGGGACGCAATCTTCCGCGACGCGGTGAGCGCGCTGTTCAAGGACCCCAGCGTCGACGCCAAGGTGCTCCTCCGCGAGCGCGAGGTGCTCGAAGACCTAGAAAATGCGATCGATCGCTGCGAGCGGGTGGCCGAGACCCTGGCGCTCCTGTCTGTGAAGCACGGGTAGTCGATGGAGCTCAACCTCGTCATCGCGGTGATCGTCGCGGCGATCATCTTCGACTACATCAACGGCTTCCACGACGCGGCCAACGCGATCGCGACCGTGGTGTCGACCGGCGTGCTCCCCATCCGCACCGCGGTCTTCATCGCCGGTGTCTTCAACTTCGTGGGCGCCATCAGCGGCACCGCGGTGGCCAAGACGATCGCGTCGGGCTTTGCTGATCCCAAGGAGGTGGGCACGGTCGTGGTGTTGGCCACGCTGGTCGGCGCCAGCGCCTGGAACCTCATCACCTGGTGGCGCGGGATCCCGTCGAGCTCCTCCCACGCCTTGGTCGGCGCACTCGCGGGCGCGGTCGTGGCGCACTCCGGCCTGGACGCCTTCAAGTGGGGCGCGCTGGTGCAGAAGGTCCTCGTCCCGCTGGTGCTCTCGCCGACGATCGGCTTCTTCGCGGCCTTCTTCCTGATGATCGGCCTCCTGTGGATCGTGCGGCGGATGCGGCCGAACACCGTGCACCGCGGCTCACGGCGGCTCCAGCTGGTCTCGGCCTGCATGATGGCCTTCTCCCACGGCTCCAACGACGCCCAAAAATCGATGGGCATCATCACCCTAGCGCTGGCCTCCTTCGTCGCGGCGGGCCACACCGGGCTCCCGGCGTGGATGATCCCGACCGCGCCCGATCACGTGCC
>Ga0154020_10001903_pt1 | contig 25506 bp, 18 predicted proteins | sample Klosneuvirus_201_FD_109709 | JGI IMG/M metagenome (GOLD analysis project Ga0154020, IMG submission 109709) | Active sludge microbial communities from wastewater, Klosterneuburg, Austria - Klosneuvirus_20160825_MG | ecosystem: Engineered > WWTP > Aerobic digester > Activated sludge | place...
ATGCGTCAATTCAACTGCGAGACCGAAAACGTGCAAAATCACGAGGAAAAACGGCCATTCGACGTGCGATAGCCCTGCAGCCGGAATCGAGTGAAAACCAGGTCAGCACCTTCACCACCATCAATGATTATTGAATTGATGGCCGTAGCCGAATTTGAATTGATCTGTTGATAACCATGAAACAGGATGCCAGCAAAACTAATCGTCGCCAGAAGGTTCAGAAACAAACTCGTGGCGACCAGGACGAACAGCATCAGGCCAACACGCGTTGCCATGACCATGAGCGATCCGACGGAGGATGGAATCAACAAACACCCCGTTGCACCAACGACCGCTGTTAACCGGACATTTACAGTCAACACAATGACGAGCCACATGACCAGCCAGGTTAAGATCCTGAGACGATGGCCGGACACCAACCGTTGACTGGCTTGCAGCCCACTACCTGGCGGCACCTGGTCGAACAAGATCAGTGGGATCGCTAGAAACCAACCGGAATAAAGTCGCAGCAGAATACCAGTCAGGACCAGAGCCAGAGTCACACCCAATGCCACTGCAACCCTGAACTCCGTCGGACGTTCGTTGAGATAATAATTGACGTCGTATTCGGTCAGCAGCCAGTAATACACGCCGCCCGCTACCAACAGAAACGGGGCAACGGCAAGTAAGCTCCAGCCAAGCAATTTGCCTGTGACGCGAAGAACACCAGGTGCGTGACCGGCCGCAAAGCGGAGCGACTCAATCACGCCCATTTTCTGCCCCTTGGCACGTCCCGCCAAAATGGCCAGCAGGGAGGCTTGTTCCAACGCTGCAATTGCCAGCCAGACCGCCCCCAGAACGATCGCGCAGAACCAACCAAACGGGCCCGCGAAGAACACTGCGATATCTACGTCAGAGAGCACACTCTGGCCAGCGAGCATTAACAGGCAGCGAAACAGCGCGACGAATAACGGTGTCAGCAGTACGAACGCCAGAAGCTTGTACAGCAGGTCTGCTGCGACCGGGGTACGCCAGGATGCAGTGAGGCTGCCCGCGACGCTGCGAACGAAAAACCATGTGGAGGATTCATCGCGCCGCACTTTTAATTCCGAAGGAAACTTGCAGAAGCCAGAGTGAACATGGAATAAAGCGACACTGATCGCATCACCCTGAAAAATTCAAGCACCATTGCCTTCTGTCGGTTCCGGGATCCTTACCAGAATCCACTGTTGGGTCTTGTCTTTTCCGTAGTGGATCAACATCGTGGTTTCGTCTTTTGTGAGGTTTGCGATCCCAGCCTCGTAAACGATATTACCGCGATCGGCAACGGTCCAGGCAGCGCGTTGCGTTTCCTTATCGACCGCTCCGGAGAGTTTTTCGGTCTGGTCCGTCGTGCCGTTGTAGTATTCACCGCTAATGATCCCTTGCTTATCGACGGCAAGTTGCACGAATTGAGTCGCTGTCTTCTCGTCACCCTGCACCATGCCGAACACACCAAGTGGCACCGGCTGGTCATCAGGAGCCGGAGTTGCGGTTGCCCCGGAAGCAGCAAGCTCAGTCGCCTGTGTGGCATATTCTTCCTGAGTCGCAACAACGGTGCCGTCCACGTAAACGGAATCGCCCTGGTAGACGGTGGTCGTCCCATAGTCGTAATACACGGGCGCAGACGGATACCACGCATATCCCGCGAAGGCGGCCCAAGCCACTGGCCGAAAGGTCGGACCAATCCATCGAGCGGTGAGACCCGGATATTGATGCCAGAAGTTGCCACAGTTCGCACGGACGGCGACTCCACGAGCCCCGATGGCACCGACGCCAATAAAAGTTGTCCCCAGCCCAACTCCCGCACCAGGACGGACTCCAACCCCTCCGACGCCCCCAAGCCCAAAGCCGGGCCGGCCAACGCCAACTCCAGGTCCGCCAATTCCACCCACACCGCCAACACCACCGACCCCGGCACGACCGCCGCCAACCCCTGCACCGCCAACTCCACCCACACCACCTAGCCCGACCCCGGCGCGACCGCCGCCAGCTCCTGCACCCCCAACTCCACCCACACCACCTGCTCCGGCCCCGGCGCGGCCGCCTCCAGCACCGGCGCCTCCAGCACCGGCGCCCCCTGCTCCAACGCCAGCACGGCCGCCTCCAGCACCAGCACCAGCACCGCCTGCGCCAGCGCGGCCCCCTCCTGCTCCAGAGCCACCTGCTCCAGCACGGCCCCCGCCTGCACTTGCGCCGCCCACGCCACCGCCGCCAGATCGCGACGGAGCGGAAAAGCCACCACCGCCACCGGATCGTCCACCGCCGCCACGTCCTCCTCCTCCGCCACCACCACCACGCCCGAATGCGTCAAAGGCGGCGAGCGAGGCAACAAGTGCAAAGACTGCGAATGAAATCGTGAATCGCTTCATGAGAGGATACCTTCAAAATGAGTTGGCGGTCGCTGCCATTGAAAAACTGGAGATGTCGGAGTCAGCGTCTACTTTGTCCCGGTCTGCTTCACTCGCGTGACTTTGACTGGCGGCAGGTCGCCGATAATTTCGTCGCCAACCGTCAGATTGACGGGCTGCCACGTGATGGTGTCGTTATCGATTCGTGCCAGGATGTTTGTTGCGGCAAGTACTCCGCCGTCTGCCGTTAGGCCACTGGTTTCAAAGACCCAGGAGTTGTCATCCCGCATGCAGGTCCCCTGAGTCACTCCGCCATCGGCCTCAAACACCCAAATGGTCAGTTCGTCAGTACGAGGATCAACGCCGATCAACTGCATCCCAGACACTGTCTGATCCTTTTGTCGCATGGTGATCGTACCCCGAATGAACGCCTTATTGCCGAGCCATTCCCAGGTCGTCTGTACTTCGGCGTCCGCACGCATTGACTGCCATGAACCGATCAGCCATGCCAGATCTTGAAGCGCAGTGCCTTCACTCGCCCATTCACGAATCTCGGCGATCAGCCATTTTCCATCCTCGCGAACATGAAGAAGACTGTATCGGTGCGTCTCCGCTGCGCCCTTTTCTTTGGACGTTGACATCAGCCCTTCCTCGACGGCCGTGTCGCGGGACATGAATCGCAGCGATTCGGGATTCAGGGTGATCTTCTGTTGGGGAAATCGAGCGAAGTGACCTGCACAGGCTTTCTGAACCGCTTCACGACCACGAATCTCCGGAGCATCATCGGGAATCATCTGGGCTCCGTCGGTCAGATGTGCTGCGACCGTCTCGGCTTCTCCTTTTTCGAAGGCCGCGACGAAGTCCTGTGTCGCTTTTCGGATGGCAGCCTCGTCCGCCTCGCGGACTGCTTCATCGGCCGGTGTCGCAGCCAACAATATACAACCACACACCACGATTGTGCCGACCAACAAGGTTCTCGTCATTGTCTGCTCCCAGGAGAAGATGGACCGAAGTGCAGCATCTGACCTGCTGCTTTGCTGGCAGCAATTTATGCGGTATGCTCTCGGCCACATTTTCACTGGCACATCGCGGCATTGCAAATGACCTTGGATCGAATTCCGCCACTTAAATAATGGTATGGACGCATCGATTGGATTCGTTCCCGGCGGAGGCAGGTGTATTTTGTACTTACACGGAGTCACACAGACCCACCCAAATCGCCACTTGCTGCAAGGCTACACGCCACAAACACTCGCATGTTGACCGGCGGAACGTCGGTTACACCCCATCTCAAGTACGCGCGGAAGAATTCCGCAAAGTCTCGAACGCAAAAACCCGGATGCAAAGCACCCGGGTTTGGAGTCCTGTAACATTCGCTACAGAAAAATCTCATTGGCCTCGCAGCTTTACGAGTCGCCGCTCAGGCTTCGATACAGTCTGCGAAGAGCTTCGCTTTCAATCTGACGGACTCGTTCGCGAGTCAGTCCGAGAGATTCGCCGATTTCCTTCAGCGTCTGAGGCTCACTGTCATCCAGACCAAATCGCATCCGCAGAATCGTCGCTTCGCGGGGATCCATTTCGTCCAGCAGCCGGGACACATGAGTCAGATTGTCCGAATTGATGAGTTCATCTTCGGGACCACGTACTCGATCATCCGGGATGATTTCTCCCAGCGTCATGCCTGGCTCTTCCTGTTCCGACTGTGGAGAAGCGTTGTACAGGGTGATCGCCTTTTTGACAATTCGCAGCTTCTTTTTCGGGATCCCCAATTCTTTGGCGATGTCTTCCGCAGTCGGTGTACGATTCAACTCTTCGGTCAGCTTGGCGGACGCCCGTCGCCACTTGGACAGCAGTTCGACCATGTAAGCCGGGATGCGAATGGTCTTCGCTGAATTGACGAGTGCCCGTTTGATGGACTGCTTGATCCAGTAACTGGCGTACGTGCTGAAGCGCGTGTTCATGTTTGGATCGAAGCCCTCCACGGCGCGGAGCAGGCCGAGATTGCCTTCTTCGATCAAATCCTGCAGCGGCAACCCCTTTCCGGAATATCCGCGGGCAATGTTTACAACCAGTCGCAGATTTGCACGCACCATTCGGTCACGGGCCGCACCGTCACCTGCAGAAATGCGGTTCGAGAGTTCCTTCTCGTCGTTGGCTGTCAACAAAGCTGTTTCGTTGATTTCCCGCAGATAAGTTTCCAGAGGGGTTTGCAGCCTGGAAGAAGATGTTGCGGATCGATTCTGTCGATTCTGTCGAGTCGTCTGTGTCATGCTGGTCAGCCTGCGGAAGGAACGGCAAAGAATCCTCTTTTGTTATCGGTGGCAATTCCCGCCGCGTTAATGCAGAGACGCGCAGAATCCGCCGGTCCTCGTGGATGGTTTTTCCTCGCCACTTTCAGCGGTATATCCACCACGACAGGCAAAGTTTGACAACCAGTTTGCCCGCTGCATGGAGAAATGGGCAAATAGAAATCGCCTGACTTGATTCATTGGTTTTTGCTCGCGTGGCCCTCCGTGGCGGGAACAATTGGGACAATTGTTCTACACTGGGGCTGAACGCAGCGAGAAAAAACGATCGAACATCCCATGCGACAAACGGCAAGAGTCCTCGATGCCATCCGATTCCAATTCCAATTCAGCAACCGGAAAAGTCTACCTCGTTGGTGCCGGGCCAGGAGATCCGGGACTAATTACCGTGCGAGGTGCCGAATGTCTTGCTCAGGCGGACCTTGTGCTTTATGACGGACTCGTCAATCCATTGCTGCTTCGTCTGACGAAAGGCGTTTGCGAACGCACCGCGCGGGCTCGACGGGACGACGTCAACATCGTCTCCCAGTCCGAAATCAATGCCCGCCTGATCCGGGAGGCAAGAGCCGGACGGATCGTTGTGAGACTCAAGGGCGGAGATCCGTATATTTTTGGACGCGGCAGCGAAGAAGCCGCCGCGCTGCACGCCGCCGCGATTCCGTTCGAAGTTGTTCCTGGCGTGACGGCGGCCACCGGCGCGGGAGAGTACGCAGGGTTCTCGTTTACGCACCGCGAAATTTCCTCGGCGGTCGCGTTTGTCACCGGCCATGAAGATCCCAGCCGCGAGTCCAGCCGATTGAATTATCAGGCTCTGGCGACCTTTCCGGGGACGCTTGTTTTTTACATGGGGCTGAAACGACTGTCGGAGATCTGTCACCAGTTGCATGTGGCTGGCATGCCGAAAACAATGCCGGCGGCGGTGGTCTGCCAAGTGTCGCTGGCCGGTCAACGCGTGGTCGAAGGCACTCTTGAGACGTTGCCAGCGCTGGTTGCGACGGAAAAATTGAAGCCGCCGTCGTTGATCGTAGTTGGTGAATGTGTCCGCCAGCGGGCTCAATTGTCCTGGTTTGAGAAACTGCCGCTGTTCGGCATGTCGATCGGTGTCACGCGACCTGAAGAACAGGCCGAAGATGTGGCGCAGCAGATCGTGCGTCTCGGCGGCGAACCGGTCCTCATGCCAATGATCGAAGTTGGGCCGGTGAACCCACATCATCAGGTCGAAATTGCCCGCGTCCTTAAACAACTTTGCCGCTTTCACTGGCTGGTGTTTACGAGTGTCAACGGAGTGTCTGAATTCTTCCGCCACCTGCATCAGGCGAAACTTGACGTCCGCTGCCTCGGTGCCGCAAAGGTCGCGGCCATCGGTCCCAGCACTGCTGAAAAGCTGATGGATTTTGGAATCATGGCCGATGTCATGCCGACCGAGTACCGCGCTGAGTCACTGGCGAAGGCGCTGGAAAAACACGTGCGCGGCAAGACGGTGCTTTGGGTCCGCGCCAGTCGCGGACGTGACGTGCTGCCAAAGATGCTAACCGACGTGGGCGCGCTCTTTGCGCAGCTCGTGGTGTATGAAAATCGTGATGTGGAGGTGTTGCATCCGGACGTTGAGCGGCGTCTGAAGCAGGGGACTCTGGACTGGATCGGACTTAGCAGCCCGTCGATCGCCCGTCGCTTCGCTCAACTTCTGCAGACTGCAGGCGTCGCTGCGGGAGATCTCAGGACTCGCATCGCCACTATCAGCCCCGTCACTTCCGCCGCCGCTCGCGCGAGTGGTCTGAAGGTCGATGTCGAAGCAACGGAATTCACCTGGCCCGGAATCCTGCAGGCGATTGAACGCGGTGAGAAATGAAGCTATGGATTTTCTTGCGATTATCCCCTCTCCCCCTTACCAGAGGGTAATGGTGTGGACTTAAGCGATTGCTGCGACCCCATCCGGCTCGTCCGGATTGGTGAGCCCAGATGGAGAGCTAGTGACCAAGACAACAAACGCACTTACAACCCCATCCGCCTCGTGCGGATTGGTGGACAAGATCAAGAATTGAGTTTCAATTGAGAATCATCGCCAAACCAAACGATCTTCTTCACCATCCGCGTAAAGCGGATGGGGTCCTACCGCGTCGCACTCCGGTATTTCCAGCCCACCATCTTTTCCACCGATCCAGGCGAGCTGGATGGGGTGTGTTCTCTTGTTTTTCGCTTAAGTCCACGGCATTGCCCCCTGGCATGGGGAGAGAAGTTCGCCTACAGGCCGTACTAGGGGGCTGGCCTGGAGTTCATAGGATTTACCAGACAACGGTGAATTCTTCCCCCTCACCCTAGCCCTCTCCCACCGTGGAAAACGTGTACAGTTGGAAAATCAATTGCGGGGGGAGAGGGGACAATCGCAGGAAAATCCACAGCATCATTTCTGACTGCGTGAAGTATAGCATCGAGCGTGAGTACACGTGTGTCGTTGACATTTTTTCGGGGGCAAGCCAGTTACTTAAATGCGATACCTGTTGTGGACGATTGGTCTTTCGGCGCTGCTTGTGGCCACCGCTCTAGTGAGTCGCCCGCTGTTGCCGGTCGATGAGACACGCTACATGTCCGTCGCCTGGGAAGCGCATGTTCGCGGTGACTTTCTGGTCTCGCACCTAAATACGGAGACGTATGCCCATAAGCCGCCGCTGCTGTTTTGGCTCATCAACGCGGTTTGGGTGGTGACTGGCCTTAACGAATACGCGGCTCGGCTCGTTTCTCCCTTCGTGGGAATTGCTTGTATCGTGCTCACTTCACTGATGGCTCGTCGCCTGTGGCCGGACTCCGTCGCGTTCCAGCGTTGCGCCCCGCTGGTACAAACTTCGCTGACCCTGTGGGTCTTTTTTTGCCCGCTGACGATGTTCGACATGCTGCTGACCTGCTTCACGATGCTCGCGTTGCTTGGGGTGTTGCGAGCGGAATCCGGCGCTACCGTCAGCGGATGGCTGATTACAGGGTTAGCGCTCGGCCTGGGAATTTTGTCGAAGGGCCCCGTGATCCTGGTCCATGTGTTGCCCGCAGCATTGGCCGCGCCATGGTGGTCGGCGCGAGTCCGGTCAAATCGGATGCAGACTGCGCTCTGGTATCCGGGGTGTCTGTTGGCGATCTGTCTTGCGGCCGTTGTGGGATTGTCGTGGGCTCTTCCGGCGGCGGCGGCTGGCGGTGCCGAATATGGAGAAGAATTGCTGTTCGGGCAGACGCAGGGCCGTATGGTCAATTCGTTTGCCCATCGACAACCGTTTTGGTGGTATCTGCCATTGCTGCCCTTGTGCCTGATGCCCTGGATTTTGATGGGAACGCCCTGGCGCGGGTTGCGGGTTGTCAAGCTGGATTCGCCATTGAAATTCCTGTTGTGCTGGGCCGGCGGGTCGCTGCTGATCCACAGTCTGATAAGTGGCAAACAGATTTATTACCTGCTGCCCGCAATGCCTGCGTTCGCCATGATTCTGGCGCGACTGGTGACGTCGGTCGAGGGACTCGTGCCAAAGCGGGACCTGTACGTCGTTATCGCCGGGACAATTGGGCTGGGGGCTTTGCCTCTTATCGCCAACCACATCCCGCCGGTTTCCGGAACAGCGTTGCGGGATCTCATTCCGGACTGGTATTCCGTTGTCTTGATTGCCTGCGGCGTTTTCCTGGTGCCATTCGCAAACCGTCGAGTCGAATTGGTTGCGTTCGCAGTGGGGACGTCGTCGGTCGTGTTCTTTGCCCTCGTTGTTGTGTCGCTGACATCAACCGTCTGGAAAGGGTTCGAACTGAAACCGCTGGCAGAAATGGTGGCGAGTTCGGACAAAGACTTCGCATGGTATGGCCACTATCATGGAGAGTTGAACTACCTGGGCGGCGTGCGCTACGTCCAGGAAGTTCGCCATCTCGGTCCACTGGAGAAATGGGCCACCAACTTCCCAGACGGCAGGATCATCATCCGGCTGAGTAAGGACAATATGAAAGCAATGAAGAACTTCGGTGTCGATGCTGCCAACGCGGCTCCGCTGACGGCGACACAACTACAGAGCATCACAGACATGCTGAGGTCCGACGACGACTTTCTCGGACACGAGTGGCAACCGACAGTGACACATTTGTACTGGATTCGCCGAGGCCTGCCGGTTGACCCGTACGTCGTCGTGACGTTTGACAAGCCTCCAGAGCGCGAGCCGAATTCAGGAATCCTGAATGGCCGTTTGCAGGAATATACTCCACGCGGCTTGGAATGAGGCGGTCAATTCTCGTTCCAGGGCTCCAGCCTTGGAACGCGCTGCACTGGAGGCTCCTGCCTCCAGCGACAATCTCGCGAGGCAGGAGCCTCGGGAGCAGTGTGTTCCGAGGCTGGAGCCTCGGCACAAGGACATCAATCGACACCGCGTGAAGTATAACGTCAGGGGAACAGTCGAACTCGGCCAAGCCGCGCTGACTCACAGACGCTCGTCGCAGTGAAGAATATTGACTACATTGAGAACCGTGGCGGCTGGCACTACAATCGCATCGCCTGACAAATGGGGTTTCACTCAATACTCTTTAGAGAACGAACCGGTATGAATAGTTTCATGTCACGACGAAGATTCCTCTCGACTTCGGCCGCTGCGGCAGCCGTTGCTGCCGTTGGTTCAACAGGGGCAGCGAACTTGTTTCGCCCCGCTGCAAAGTTTGAGATTTCGATCGCAGAATGGTCACTTCACAAATCGCTGTTCGACAAGAAGGTCAGCCATCTGGATTTTTCGAAGATCGCCAAAGAAGAATTTGGAATTGAAGCCGTCGAGTATGTCAATCAGTTCTTCAAGGACAAGGCGAAGGACAAGGATTATCTCGCAGAACTCAATAAGCGAGCTCACGACCTTGGTGTCAAACAGCTGTTGATCATGATCGACGGTGAAGGTCATCTCGGTGATGCCAATGCGGAAAAACGCAAGCAAGCCGTTGAGAACCACTTCAAATGGGTTGAAGCCGCAAAAGAGCTGGGTTGTCACTCGATTCGTGTCAATGCGGGCAGCAGCGGAAGCTACGACGATCAGATGAAACAGGCCGCCGATGGATTGCGCAAGTTGTCCGAATTTGGTGCTCAGCACGGGCTGAATGTCATTGTGGAAAACCACGGTGGACTGTCGTCCAATGGGAAATGGCTGACTGGCGTCATGAAGCTGGTTGATCTGCCAAACTGCGGGACACTGCCGGATTTTGGCAATTTTCGCATTAGTGGCGATGAGGAATATGACCGATACACCGGCGTCAAAGAACTGATGCCGTTTGCTAAAGCCGTGAGTGCGAAGTCACATGACTTCGATGAAAAGGGAAATGAAACACATACCGATTACTTCAAGATGATGAAGATCGTTCTGGACGCTGGCTACTCAGGATTCGTTGGGATCGAGTATGAAGGCAGCAAGCTGGACGAGTACGCGGGCGTGAGAGCAACCAAGGCGTTGCTGGAACGTGTACGCAGCGAACTTGGTTAGTGCTGGTCAATAGGACTTAGGATCGCTCGATAAATAACTGTCCGATATGCAGTGAGCGGCAAGGCGCTAGCCGCCGGTAATCGGCAGTGTAAATTACCGGCGGCTAGCGCCTTGCCGCTCACTTATTGATCGAGCGATCCTTACCGAGCACCGGCAGCAGCCAAAGAATTGCGGCCCGGCATTCACATGCCGGGCCATTTTTGTGATCTCCGTGTCTGAAGTGCCGCCACGTGAAGGTTGGTTGCATCTTGAGGTCGCGAGTTCCTCGAAAGATCGGTTTCGTGCTCACTCGGCTGGCGTTTGATTAATATGACTGACACAGACGCTTCAACTTCCAGCGATGATGATTCGAATGACGATCCGGCAAAAGACTCGACGAATGGAGGCGAGCGGTTCGCGTGGGCGCAGCGGAACATCATGCTGACAATTGCCTACGACGGGACAAACTACAAGGGCTGGCAGGTGCAGCCGAATGGTTTGTCAGTGCAGTCCTGTGTCGAAGTGGCCGTTGAACGGCTGACCGGGGAACGTCAACGCGTCTATTGCGCGGGCCGCACGGACGCTGGAGTTCACGCGTTGGGACAAGTTGCCAATTTTCCGACTAACAGCAGCATCCCTACCGCGAATGTCCGCCGGGGACTGCAGACATTTCTGCCCAACGACATCGTGATCGTGACGGCGCAGGAAGTCTCGAAATCCTTTCACGCGACGTACTCCGCGGTCCACAAGCGTTATCGATACGTGATTCATGATGGCGATGTGTGTCCACCGTTCCTGAAGAATTTCGTGCATCGATCGCTTGGTCAATTGGATGTTGGCCGGATGGCGAAAGCTGCGGAGTATCTGCTGGGAACTCATGATTTCCGCTGCTTTGAATCGAAGTTCCCAAACAAATCGACCAGCGTGCGCACAATCATGGATGTTAGCCTGCAACGATTGTCTTGCTGGCTGCCGTGGACGACGCCGCATTTGTGGGTTCCAATTCCAGGTCGTCAGCACGAAAATCCAGAGCAGCCGTTCATTGTGTTCGAAGTGATGGCCGACGGATTTCTGTATAACATGGTCCGCGCGATTGTGGGAACATTGATGGAAATCGGACGAGGCAAACAGACACCGGAATCGATGGCCAACGCAATCCGCAGCATGGACCGATCGAAAGCGGGTATGACGGCGATGCCCAATGGACTGTACCTTGTATCCGTGGATTATCCGGAGAATTTAAGTGGGCGTTTATGATCGCAACTACTTCCGCGAAGGGCCGTACCATAAACGAGTTGTATTTGATGGATGCTGTGATTGGGTCTGAAAGGCTCGCACAAATCAGCCTGGGGCAAGAGAATCCGCGAATGCGGATGAACGCCGCCCCAGGTTCACTTAGGGAGATAAATAATGGAATCATGGGACATGCTGCTGGAAATCATCCTGTTGCTCAGCGGATGTCTGCTGGTTGGTGGGGTGATGGCCTATTTGAAGCAAAGCCCACTTGTTGGATATCTGCTGGCTGGCATGGTTATGGGCGGCCCCGGCAGTCTGTCCATCATCAAGAGCGATGCGCATATCGAATCGATTGCAGAACTTGGTGTGGCACTTTTGTTGTTCAGCCTTGGTTTGGAGTTCTCCTGGAAACGAGTCCTCAGCCTTGGAAAAGTCACGCTTCTGTGCGGAGTAGCTCAGGTCATTTTGACGTTGATTTTGGTTTCGTTTTGCTGCCGTCTGATTGGAATCGAAGCCAAAAGTTCGATTGCAATTGGCGCAATGCTCTGCCTCAGCAGCACAGCAACCGTGTTGAGAGTGCTGACAGATCGAGGCGAATTGGATTCGTATTCCGGACGCAATTCGCTGGCAGTGCTGCTGGTGCAGGACATGGCAATCGTCCCGCTCGCAATCCTCATTCCTCTGCTGGCTGAAGGTGGGACACCGGCGGCAATTGCGGGACGAGTGGCCGGGATTTTTGTCGCGGCGTTCCTGGTCGTCACTGGCCTATATTTTCTGCTGAATTACGTCGTCGTGCGGGCTCTGCAGTCGGCATCATTTGGACGAAATCGGGAACTGACAGTGCTGCTCAGTATTATCATCGGACTCGGAGCTACCTGGGCCGCACATGCCGCAAATCTGTCGCCCGCCATGGGTGCGTTTGTGGCTGGCATGTTTCTGGGAAATTCACAATTCGCTGTTCAGATTCGTGCCGATGTTGGTTCGATCAAAACTGTCTTGTTGACGCTCTTTTTTGGAGCAGTCGGTATGATTGCTGATCCAGTTTGGATGTTTTGGAATCTACCAACAGTTATGATGATCGCCGCCCTGATTCTGGTCGGAAAGGCCGCAATAATTTGGGCCTTGTTTCGAAGTTGTGGTTGCTCGTCAGGGGCGTCACTGGCCACGGGACTTTGTCTCTGTCAGGTCGGTGAGTTTGCGTTTGTCCTTGGCGGACAAGCGAGAGAGGGCAAAATTCTGACGGACACGGCCTATTCAGCATTGGTCTCGGCATCCATTGTCACCCTGCTGGTCACACCGTGGCTCATCAGTCGAGCGCCGCAACTTGCAGCCTGGCTGAATCGACGACAGGCAACAGGTGCGGGCATCGAAAATGCGAATGAAGATGCGCTGCCTCCCTGCGAGGTGCTGGTGATTGGATTCGGTCCAGCGGGTCGAGGTGCCGTAAGCCGAATTCTGGAGAACCGCGACCGCGTGCTGGTGGTTGATTTGAGTCCTGCAGGAATCATGAGCGCCGAGTCTGCTGGATTTCAGGGTGTCATCGGCGATGCGACAAACGCGGAAGTACTGGAGCATCTGCATCTGAAACACGTCAGGCTTGTCGTGATTACGCTTCCGTCTCGCCAGGATGCCATGACCATTCTGCAGTCGATTCGGACGTTCGTACCGCAGGCCAGAACCATCGTTCGTTCGCGACACCAGCTTTATGCGTCGGAGTTCCAGAATGCTGGTGCCGACTTTGTTGTCGGTGACGAACAACAGGTGGGCGACGCCCTGGCGGAACTGACCTTTCGAAATATTCCGAGGCCAGAACTGCGTTCTGAAACGCAGCCGGTGTGATGAATGTCTCTGCCGCTTGCCTTATACCGCGCGGTCAGGAATGAGGCTGTCAATGCTCGTTCCAGGGCTCCAGCCCTGGAACGCAACGCACTGGAGGCTCCTGCCTCCAGCGAGAATTTCGGGAGGCAGGACCTGTGGTGCGCGACAAATCGCAGTTTTGCGGAAAGCTGTATTTTTTAATAAGTGCTTTTTTGTTCCATGAATTCAACGACGGGGACGGCCCGATCAGGCTTCCGCCCAACGCCGGCTTGCAGGCTGTCGATTTAATACCAACCCGAAGCGCTAGTTTTGAAGTTATACTCCACACGGTAAGAAATGAGGCTGTGGATTTTCTTGCGATTGTCCCCTCTCCCCCGCAATTGATTTTCCAACAGTACACGTTTTCCACGGGGGGAGAGGGTTAGGGTGAGGGGGAAAGAATGCATTGTTTTCTGGTTCATATTCACTCCAGGTCAGCCCCCTCATCCGGCCTGTCGGCCACCTTCTCCCCCTTGCCAGGGGGAGAAGGAACAGGGAAAACGTTCCCTCCCTGAAAGTACCTCAGTCTGCACCGAGTGAAGTATAGTGACGCCATCATTAACATGACCGCCCGCCTGCCCAGGTTGCCTGGCAGGAAGCCAAGTTTGGCAGCGTTGCTCATGTTTTATCGTGCGAAACTTTCCGTTCCGGTTGGACAAGCCAACCGGGGCGGCCTCGTGTTCGTGTACGCTGGCTAATGACAAATCTTCCGCTCGTGCCAGGCAAGCTGGCACGGGGCGAGATCAAATGTTGCCTAAAAACCTTTTCGACTGATTGCTATTTGTCATGCACCCGAGGCTGGAGCCTCGGAACAAGGACATCAATTCAGACGGACCTCAAATGAGTGAGCCCGTCGGCGATGGCAGAAACGTTGGGAATCTGCCGAACGACAAACTCGCAGTCTTTCCAGGTTGACGCAAACTACCAATCTCTGCGAGTTGATTCACAGGCCGCACGAGGTGCGTTACAGTCTTTTCAGATCACGGTTGAGTGGCATGCGTTTGGATTAAACGCGAGAACGATTCTCGCCACTCGTCGCGGCTCTCACGGATTGGTTATACGGTGATCATGAGATAAGAAAGGAATCTGATTTTATGAATCAATCAGGACAACCTGCTGCGCATCTTTTGAATGGACTCCGACGACTGGTCAACGATGTTTGCCTGGTCTCCCTACCGAATGGATCCGGCTTGGCCGAAGTGGTCTGCGGAACAACATCACTGCTTTCGTTCGGCGATTCCGAAATCTGCTACTGCGGCGAATCGATCGATAAACTGACTCAGCATCCTTCGTTCGAACGAGTCCTCTGGCTGCTGCTGAATCAGAGCTTGCCCACGGAAGACGAACTGGCCGACAGTGCTTCGATCATGGCAGACTCTGCCGTCATCGATCAGTCGGCCCTGAATATGGTTTCGAATCTTCCATTGTCCGCGCGACCTCTGGATTTCTTTCCGCTGTGCATTTCGTTGTTGTCATTCTTTGATCCGACACCGCAGGACACATCGCCCGTTGCTTCGCGATCACGAGTGCTGCGTTTGCTGGCTCAATTGCCGATGATTCTGTCGGCTGGTCTGGGTGACGCTATTGAAGACGGCTGCCTGTCGGCGTCCTCGTTATCGCCCGGCGAAACAGAACTGTCATGGGCCGGTCGTCTTTTGCATCGACTCCGCCGCTCGACGGAACGACCAACGCCGCCGGAAGACGCCGCGATGAATACGCTGATGATTTGTCAGTGCCTGACTGAGATGCGGCCAGCGTGCTTCACTGCGCGCTTTGCCGCCAGTGCGACCACGCATATTGTGGCGGCTCTGCAGTCGGCGGCGACCATTTTCGTGTCCCAGTTAAGGAACGACCCTTATCTCTGGGCCAGCGAACTGATGCAGAGTTTCAAAGATCCGGGTCATGCGGAAGCATGGTGGCGACGTCGTGAAGGACAGCCGATGCCGTTTGGCTTTACAACGACCAACGATGACCCTCGCGTCGATGTACTGGCTGAGATCGTCCTTACGCTGCTTGGCGGCAATTCCCACATTAGACTCGCGGGCTGTTCTGCGAGGCTGGAAAAAACTCTTGCCGGAGATCAGTATTTTCCCAGCACTGACTGGATGTCGGCGAAAATCATGACGCTGCTGAATATTCCGCCTGAGCGCCAGTCCATTGTTATTGGAATGGCTCGCCTTGCAGGCTGGTCGGCGCAGGCCATCGAACAGCAAGCGTCCGGCGTCAGTCTTTTGCCTCGTCTAAATTACGGCGAAACAGAAGGCAAGCAAGATGCCTGAATACGTCACCTGACGTCACCTGACGTAAATGAACTCATTGCACGCCAGCAGGTTTTGGCAGAACAGCGACCATGCTCTCATTTCTGCAAACCGACTGGCTTCGTCAGGTACAGTAGTTCCTGTATCCATTGGAAACATTTGCGAAATAAATTCGAGTGCAAGCCGTGATTCGGCTTCGGTCGGTGGTCTGGACAACGCTCGCTCGTACGCCAGTGCAACTCGTTGAGACGGATCGCTGCGATCTTCCAGCACGCTGTGCGCCATTTGATCTGCGGAATCCATTACGAGTTCCGAATTCATCATCAGGAGCGCCTGTGGAGCGACTACGGTAGCGTTGCGATTTCCGGTCGGCATCGTTGGGTCGGGATAATCAAACTGCTCGAACATCGTGTACAGGTTGTTGCGAATCACGGGCAGGTAGATCGCGCGTCGCAGGCTGTCGTATTTTGTGTGATCGATCGAAGTGTGGTCAAACACAAACTGACGATTTCGAAGCGGAACAGTTTTGCCGCCGATACTGCGATCCAGACGGTCGGAAACCATCAGAATCGCATCACGGATTTGTTCCGCATCGAGACGTTGGCGACGAAATCGCCATAGCAGCTCGATTTCAGGATCGGTGGCGGAAAACTCCGTCGCGCGCGGATGCTGCGAATCCTGCTGGTAGGTACTGGATGTCATCAGTATCCGATGCAGCGATTTGATGGACCAGCCGGACTGTGTGAAATGCAGCGCCAGCCAGTCGAGCAATTCCGGATGGGTTGGGCGATCCCCCAATGCGCCAAAATTATCCGTCGATGCCACAATCCCGCGTCCAAAATGCCAGCGCCAGATGCGATTCACAATCACCCGAGCGGTGAGCGGATGACTGGGCGACGCCATCCATTCAGCCAGTTGCAATCGCCCGCTCTGGCTTTCCGGAAGTGTCGGCAGTGATTCGCTGGCCAGCATCACGGTCGGAAAACTGCGCGGGACCGGGGTACCGAGATTGCGGTGATCCCCCCGGATGCAGATCGGCAGGTTCGGCAGCACGGTGCCATCCGTCACGCTCATCGCGGACGCTTCGTCAGCCGCGTTGCTTTCAGCGATTCGAGCGATTTCGGCAAGTCGATGGTATTCGACCAATGTTGCTTGATCGAGAGCGAACTCAGGCTTTGGCGGAAGCGCCAGAAAACCTGATCCGTCGTCCAGAGCAGCTCTTGCGGCATCAAGATCCGCGTCACCGCAACTTGTGGCGGCGGGATTTCCGGCTTTCGCCAGGGCAAGCGCCGCGTCCGCGTCGGCGAAGAGTGTTTCGTAGTGCTGGCGGATTCCGTCATGATTCCCGGTAATCGCAAGTTCGCGCCACTTGGCAAACATGGGATCGTCGGAGTGAAACTTCAGATGCGAAAGGCAGTGATGCAGCACTCGGGGATGCAGGCCGAGCGATTCCGTCAACGTCTGCAATTCCGTCAATGAAGTGTCCGGATCGAGTCCGGCTGCCGTCGCCAGGTACACGGCAGCCTTCGCTCGGACATCCCTGCGAAGCTGATTGGTGGCTTCCGTTTTGAACTTGTTCGCAGCCGCCTTCTTCGCAGCGATGTCGGCGTCAACATCTTTCAGCGCGGCCTTTTCTTCATCTGTGGCAAACGAATATTCATTCCAGTGCTGGATCGCGCCGGTATTTGTCTCAGTAAAAGTTCGCGTGCTCTTGAAGATCGCGGCGAGGCTGTAGTAGTCCGACTGTTTGATCGGATCAAACTTGTGATCATGACAGCGACAACATCCAAACGTGAGCCCGAGAAATGCCTTTCCGGTGGAATCGAGCTGCTCATCGATCGTGTCCATGTCAAGCTTCTCACGATCCGGTTCCGCCAGAACTTTCGCTCCGAGTACCAGGAAGCCTGTCGCGATGCGTGATTCCAGACTCGCATCCGGAAGCAAATCGCCCGCCAGCTGTTCCTTTAGAAATCGATCGAATGGCTTGTCGTTGTTGAATGCGTCCACGACATAGTCACGGTATCGCCAGGCGTTGCCGAAGGCGAGATTTTCGTCCAGTCCATTCGAATCGGCATACCGGGCAACATCCAGCCAGTGGCGTCCCCAGCGAACTCCGTAGTCGGGAGACGCCAGCAGCTGATCGATGAGTTTCTCGTATGCATCTGGTGAGTCATCGGCGAGAAAGGCTTCAACTTCAGCCAGTGTTGGCGGCAGACCCGTCAGATCGAAGGTCGCTCGACGAATCAGCGTTCGCTTGTCCGCCTTTGGCGCGGGGTGAAGTCCGCTGGCTTCGAGCTTTGAGAGCACAAACGCATCGATCGGCTGCCTCACCCAGTCCGGCGTCGAAGGCAGGGGAATCGCAACCGGCTCTACCGGCACGAACGACCAAAACTTGCGGCCTTCGTCGATGCTCATCCCCGCGATGGCTGTTTGAACTCCGTCTGCCGCTCCCACCCTGGGATCGACAGCACCTTGGGCGACCCACTGTTCGAGCGTTTGAATATCAGCTGGACTCAGCTTGCCCGAAGGCGGCATCTGCAGGTCTTCGTTGTCGTAACGTACGGCGCTGACTACCTGGCTGGCGTCTGGTTCGCCAGCGACTATCACCGCGCCGGAGTCGCCACCTGCTTTCCATCCGTCCGCCGAATCAAGCAGCAGTCCACCTTTCCGTTCTTTACCGGAATGACATTCGTAACAGTGCGTCACAAGGAGCGGACGCACCTTTTTCTCGAAGAACTCCAGATCCGATGAAGAGGACTCATCGCCAGAGGCCGTCGCTGTGAAAAACGCAACACACAATGCTGCGACAAGACAACTCGCGCGTCGCCATTGATAGAGAAGTGCATGTAACATGGCTTATGTCCTTGTAAAATCCAACGGCGAGTGTGTCGTATCCCGGCACCAAAGTCAATTTTGGATTGCCGCTTCATCCCATCGGGAAAGGCGACAGAGATCGCTGTTGATTTGGAAGTCGCGGCACGCTTGCGGGCGGTGTGCGTAGTGCAGACAGCGGTTGGTAGTTTGGTCAAGCCAGACGCAGGGGAGCAAGTCGAAGTGTTGATCGGCGGCAATGCGGTTTTGGATGGGGATCAGCCATTCGACGGGGATGTCCCAGACGGCTTCTTCGCCCGGCTGAAACGGTGGGATCGGAGTGCGGCGGCAGCAGGCGGAGCAGCGATCGCAGTTTTCGATGACGGGTAACGGCTGGTTCATGGATGGGGATTCTTCCGAACATTTGAAAACACGGAGCAAATTCTGCGTTGCCGTTTTCATCGCAATCGTCATCATAGAGTCAACTGACGACTGGAATCTACCTTTCCACTGTTGGGATGTTGTCGTTGCGACATTTGCTTTCCGGAGCAGTGGATTTCACAAGAGTGGTCGTTCATACTTTCTGCGAGTTTTTTGCCTGATTCGATGAGGCCTGTTATGCCCGTTTCACTGCAAGGTTCTTTTCTGGTTGCCGCCAACCAGCTGCGTGATCCGAACTTTTATCGCAGTGTGATTCTGATGCTGGAACACAGTCCCGAAAGTGCGATGGGGCTGATTGTGAATCGCCCAACTGCAGTCACAGTTGGGAAGGTTCTCGCCCAGCACAGTCCCGTCAACTATCTGGCTCAGCCTGTGTATCAGGGTGGTCCGGTGTCAGAGAATTCACTGTTCGTGCTGCACAACAACGTGTCACTGGTAAAGCAGGATCAGGAGATCGCTCCGGGAGTCTTTTTGGTTGGCAGCGAAGATTCATTTGATGAACTGATTCGAAAAGAACTGCCGACCGACAAAGGCATTCAGTTTCGGCTGGTGTGCGGATATGCTGGCTGGGGTGCCGGGCAGTTGGAGGAGGAAATCCGCCGCGGTGACTGGCATGTGGTGCCAGCGGATGGCAGTTTGGTATTGGAGGAAGATCCGTACGGTCTGTGGGAAGTCTGCACCAGAAAATTCAACCGCGCAACCCGTGTGCTGCCACATGATGTGCGGAATCCGGAATGGAATTGAACCAGGACTTGGAGAATTGTATGAGTCGGTGTCTCGTGGCGTTCGTGTTTGCAGTATCCCTGGCGGCAACGCAGGTATCTGGTGCTGAGTTTTCCGGTGTGAAAGTCGCTCCGTATTTGGGCTATGCAGACGCCGTGCATCTGGCGAATGATCGTGTCAGCGTTGTCCTCTGTCCTGAAGTTGGCGGGCGAGTTCTGGAGTATGCTCTCAACGGCAACAATGCGTTGTTTCTGTCGGAGGGAGAAAAGAAGTGGAAAGCCGGTGACCGTCCGGAATCTTCCGCAGGGCGATTCGACATCGGTCCGGAACTCATCATTCCGCAGCGTCCGACGCTTTGGAACGGCGTGTGGACGTCGGAGATCGTTGACGACCGCCATGCGCGGCTGACGAGTCCCGACGATCCGGCGACCGGCGTCCGTTTGGTGCGAGACTTTGTGCTCGATGAAAAATCGACGCAACTCAGCTGTACCCAGACGATTCACAACGTCTGTGCGAAAACGGTCGAATGGTGTCACTGGAGTCGCACCTTCGCCGTGGGACGCGGTATCTGCGTCATTCCGCTGACCGCGCCCAGTCGGTTTCCGAACAGCTACGTGATGTACGAAGAGGGTACGCTGATCAACCTGAAGCCGGAAGATCCCAACATTCGCGTTCGCGACGGCTTTCTGGAAATCCTCGGCACGCCACGAAAACCCAAACTGGGTCTGGACAGTTACGCTGGACTGATGGCGTATCTGTCACCCAACAATCTGCTGTTTGTGAAACGATTTCAGACATATCCGGATCGCGTCTACAACGAAGCGGCGGGACTGACGATTTCGGTGTGGTATCCCGATAACGAAATGATCGAACTGGAACCCATCGGGCCTCGCGAACGACTCCAGCCCGGCGAATCAGCAGACTTTACTGAAGACTGGTTCCTAAGCGAAATGGAATTTCCGAAGTCTCGCGAAGTGGACTTGGAGGCGCTAAAGAAGGCGCTGCCAAAGTGAAGCGACCAAAGTGAAGCGACCAAAGTGAAGCGACCAAAGTGAAGCGACCAAAGTGAAGCGACCCCCGTTGGGCTCCTGGTTGATAGCGCATACCTTGCGATTGTCCCCTCTCCCCCCGCAATTGATTTTCAAACTGTACACGTTTTCCACGGGGGGAGAGGGCTAGGGTGAGGGGGAAGAATTCACCGTTTCCTGGTTCATCCGATGAGCTCCAGGTCAGCTCCCTCATCCGGCCTGTCGGCCACCTTCTCCCCCTTTCAGGCTGTCGATCTAGTCGATAGATTCCGTCGATTTCATGTGGCTCGTCTCGGGCCGCACCATCAACCACAGCACCATCAGCAACTTTCGTCGCAAGCACAAGCAGAAACTCAAAGACATCCATCGGCGGATGCTTCGCGTCGCGATCGACATGGGAGTCGCCAAGCTGTCGGAATTGTGCATCGACGGTACAAGTCCTGACAAACTGCCGCCGGAACTTGCGGAACTGACGACTCGGCGCACGAAAATGAACGAAGTGCTTGAGCAGCTTCGAGAGATGGACCTTGGCGCGGACTTCGCCCGCAACCGAATCCGGGATGTTGACTGTGGATCCATTTTGCCGGATTGTCCAATGCCGCGAACGATTTGCGTCGAGCATTTTGTCAACCCACACACAGGCAGGACATGCTGTCAGATCATTACGCGGAAATAACTCGCGAACGCCACCGCGATCGCATGAACACACCAGAATCGGCGGACCGTTACAAGCAGCGTCAACACTTCGGCGAGATGCCGTTCGCGGTGATGAAGGTCTGCTTCGACCTGCGTCGCTTTCTGCTGCGAGGTCTGGCGTGCGTCCGGGCGGAATGGCAATGGTGCGGCACTGCGTTCAATTTAAAGAAACTCATGAACCTGCGGGCCGCACTGCGCGCCGAACAATGCAAGTTGGCGAAAATTGAAGAATGATGCAAATCCTGGGGGTTCTGCGCAAACCCAATTCCGCTGTGGTGCGAGTCCGATTTTCTTCCCAGGCAAAACGACTATCGTCTCACGAAAGTTTTCCAGAATTTCCGACTTGCTCCGGTTGGAATATCTGCCCTACGACGACAGCCTGCTTTCGCCGCAAGGCGAACCGTATGCGGGTTGCAATGTCGTCCAGCCAGAAATCGTCACCGCCATCTCCGTCCGCCTGACTGTGACATGGCACCTTGTAGGGTCGCAGGTCGCGGCGGGGCCGCGAAGTCCCTTCCGGCAGAAAGGACCTACTTCAGCGCTGACCTTCCACCGGCACAGCTCGATGCGTGTTTCGAAAATTAAGTGGCATCTACGCAAGTCAGACCTGGCAGCCCGCGCGGCGAAGCAGGTTCGCGGTGATTTGCTGCAAACGCGGGTCGGGGCCGTGAGGCCGGCTCCAGTGGCTCCACGGCAGCATGTGGCCCGGTGGCATGCTCATGCCCTGAGCCCAGAAGATGGTGGCGGCGTTGAACACGTAGTTTCCCTTCGGACCGGGATAGATCGTGGCGGTCCACGGCGAAGGAGTCACGCCTCCCGACCATGCCGTCCCCTGGCCGACGATCTCCAGGCCGGGCAGGTCCAAAGGTGGATCGCCGTGAAACTCCCAGCCAATCAGTCCGGGGATCGAGTCACCTTGCTTCATGCCCGTGCCAGCGAAAATCCAGTGGTCGGGCTTCGTGCAGATCCAGTCACCGCCGCCGTTGACCGGGCGCGAGTTCCGAGCCCCCATGAGGTAGCCTTCATCGGGACCGCGATCCGGAAAGGGCCCGTTCGTCTTGATGCGGTCTTCCGCCCATTTGTAGGTTCCACCGTATGGCCCGCTGCGGAAGATCGTCCGATTCGCGCGGCCGTCGGTACTCGGCTTGAAAGGAGTAACCCAGCACACCGAATTGCCGGAGAGAAACAACACGTTCACGCCCGCATCGCGCAGGGCCTCCACGCTGCGGTATTGGCGAATGTCCCAATATTCGTCGTGACCAACGCTCAGAAAGGTTTTGCACCTCTGAGCGCGATCGGGAGTCAGAAGGTCGCTATTGGAGCAGTAGCTCACGTCATAGCCCTGCTGTTCCAGCCAGTAGGCCAGGGGAAACTCGAACGTCAACCATGCGCCGGAGCCGACCGAGAGCGGGTCGTTGACGATGCCCGTATGCTGCGCCTCGCGACCATAGGGCCGATCGAAACTCACGTCCGCCCAGGGACCGTTGCCTTTGGGATGTGTGTAGAGCGACGACTTGTACGGCCAGCCGTTGTAGGCCTGCCACGTGTTGTCGCTGCACTGGAAGAGAACATCAGCCGGTCGGTCGTCACGAACAATGAAGGCCACGTAACTTTGCCAATAGGGACGCTGGTCGGCGGGCACCAGTGTGGTGAGCCGGCCGAGATACACACCGCTGGGCCAGTCTGCGGGAATCGTCAACTCGGTGGCGGGTTCCCAGCGGCACTCGTGCATCGTCCGCTCGTCCGGCTTCGGGGTCGGCTGAGGCTGGCCCTCAAACGGTCCGAGCGTCGTCATCAGCCTCGCTCCGCGTCCGCCGTAGTAGCCGGTGCGGAAAATCTCGATCTGGAACTTCTCGGCCGGGTCGGTGGAAACCATGATCTGGAGCTTCTCGCCCGCCGCTACGCTCTGCCTTGAGCAATAGCCCTCGATCGGCTGCGAGCGGCAGCCATCAGGCTTATCGACGCGGACCCGGGTGAGTTGCCAGTCGGCTGCACCTTCGCGGGCGTTTTCCTTCTGGATGAGATTCGGCTGGCCCGCCGGTTGAGTTGCGAAAACGCCTTGAGACAGACCTGCCGTGCCGGACGCCGCCAGCGCCGACGCGACCGCTGAGCCCTTGAGGAGTTCACGCCGTGTAATCGGATCTCGTTTCGCATCGCTCATCGTGTACCTCCCCTGTTACTGGTGTCAATTTTTGATTTCGGCGAACGCCATGCTGCCTCATTCTATCTGCTCAGAAAGCATCCGCAACGCGGGGAAGATTTGTCATTAGCCAGCGAACACGAGTCCGCCCCGGTTGGCTTGTCCAACAGGAACGGAAAATTTTGCACGATAAAACATGAGCAACGCAGCGAAACATTGACTTTGAAAGTACCTCAGTCTAAACCGCGACAAATACTTCACACGGTCAGGAATGGGTCTGTCAATCCTCGTTCCAGGGCTCCAGCCCTGGAACGCACTGCACCGGAGGCTCCTGCCTCCAGTGACAAGCTCGCGAGGCAGGAGCCTCGGGAGCAGTGTGTTCCGAGGCAGGAGCCTCGGAACAAGGACCTCAATCAATCACCGCGTAAAGTATAACTGCGGCCACTCATCCGGGTACGCGATCCGGCTTGTGCCGGATGTCGCAATAATTCCTGCATGGGGCGGATTCTGAACATTGCTGAGATGGGACCGTTTCCATCAGCCAACGTTGCTGTGCGACGATCCAAAACGACGTGAGGAACCGGGGAATATTGCAATGAAATTGAAACATCGTCTGTAAGCCGCACGAATGCCTGTATGTTTGACTTTGCCCGCCACAAAATCTGTGGCGGCACTTCAGACATCCTGGTGGGTTTTCACAGAGCCAGTCCGGGGGGATCCGATGAATTCCGACATGACCATCAACGAACAATTCACTAACCCACCGCATCCATCGCCGGATCAGTTGCTTCCCGTCGATACATTCGCCCCACAGCGGCGAATGATGCCGCGTGGCTACATCGTCGGATACCTGCTGCTGTTAGTGTTTTCCGTGTTGATGGGAGGCCGATACGCCATCGCACTTGCCAGTAACATCGGCGGCCATGACGTTGCTTCGTCTACCATGAGCCTGCCGTCCGAAAACACGCCACCTGGGCAAGACGATCTGAACCAGATTCAGAATAAGAACAAGAGTCTTCGGGTGGCCGGGGTTGGAGAGCGACAGCTCGAAACCCCGGGGCTTCCTTCGCTCCGCTCAGTCCAGCCCCGGCCACCCGTTGGAGAAAACTCCACTCTGCAAAGTGGGCCGGGTTTGGCATCGGCGGCGGATAATGGAGTTGAAGGGAATGAGACGAACATCGCGTTGAATGTTGCGGCTCCGCTGCGGCCTGATGCACCAGTCACAACGAGTCGGCATCCGGCACCATTGCACGAGCAGATGGTGACGCCCGGCAACTTTACCTATCTGGGAGGATTTCGTCCGCCGCATGTTTCGGGAATGAAATCTACGTTTCAGTATGGCGGCTGGTCGATTGCCTTTGACAGCCACGGCGACCCGACCGGAGCTGACGATGGCTATCTAGGGTCATTGTACGTTGTCGGACATCCCAACGAAGAACTCGTCGCCGAGATCAGCATTCCTCGGCCCGTGATTTCAAAATCGAGCGTGATGGACGAGCTTTCAGTCGCCGAAGTGTTGCAGCCGTTTGGAGACATTACCGGTGGGATTCGGGCTGAGATGACTCAGGGGTCATCAGAGCCTTTTCGGATTGGCGGAATGCATGTCATTGATGATCGCCTGCACTGGACGCTCTACAAGTATTACAACGTCCAGACGATTGATTATCCTTCACACGGCGTTTCCTCACTTTCCACCACACGGCCACGGCCGGAAGGGATGTGGCATCTTGGTCTGCCGCACACGGGTCGTTCCGAGTGGCATTCGTACAAACATGCCGGGTACATCCTGGAAGCTCCGCAGGAATTTGCCGACAAGTGGTTCGGTGGACGGAATCTGATTTCCGGTCTACAGATCGCCACCGGGCTCAACATCGCCAGTCACGGGCCGGCGATGTTCGCCTACCAGCTCCCTCCACGCGGGACTGCGAACGGCGCGGCGCTCGATGCCATCCCTTTGGTTTACAACGACATTCATCGTCCAGCTCCGGGTTTCAATCCGGCAGACCGCTGGACTGGTGGAGCCTGGCTGACTGTCGGCGATCGGGAAACCGTGATCATCACCGGTCGAAAGGCGCTGGGAGAAGTGTACTACGGCGAGGCCCGACCGTCTGACTGCAGCATCGACAAGGGATTCCATGGCGCTCCGTATGAGTCACAAATGCTGTTCTACGCGCCTCAGGCACTCATCGCG
>Ga0154020_10001905_pt1 | contig 25491 bp, 12 predicted proteins | sample Klosneuvirus_201_FD_109709 | JGI IMG/M metagenome (GOLD analysis project Ga0154020, IMG submission 109709) | Active sludge microbial communities from wastewater, Klosterneuburg, Austria - Klosneuvirus_20160825_MG | ecosystem: Engineered > WWTP > Aerobic digester > Activated sludge | place...
CCGCAAGAGCCCGGAGCGACGGATCGCCGCGTGGACCTCTTGCTCGAGAAGGGGATGATCCTCGACGGCGAGCTGCTCGACGTTCCCGCGGCGCGGGCAGCGTTCGAGGAAGTCCTGAAGGCGCGGCCGGCCGACTCGATGGCGAAGGAAGCGATCGAGGAGCTCGATCTCGCGGAGAAGAACTGGAAGAAGTTCGCGGCGAAGTACATCCAAGAGGCGAGCGCGTCGACGGACCGCAGCCTCGCCACCGGGCTCTACGAGTCCGCGGCGGAAGCGTACGTCCGGTTTGCGCCCGAGGCGCCCGAGGCCGAGCAGTACCTGCGCAAGTCGCTCGAGGTGGATCCCAAGAACGGCAAGGCCGCGTTCCATCTCGCGCGTCACCTGCGCCGCCACAAGCGCTGGCAGGAGCTCGTGAAGCTGCTCGACGAGCGTGCCGATGTTGCCGGCACCGTCGAGGAAAAGGTCGCCGCGCTCAACACGCTCGCCGATGTCGCGCGTCAGCAGTTGAACGATCCGGTGCGTGCGGATGCCGCGGTCAAGCGCGTGCTCGTGCTGGATCCCGCGCAGCCGCAGGCGTTGCGCGCGCTCACCGATGCGCTCGCGAGTGCGGGCGATTGGCCGGCGCTCGTCACCACGTATCAGAGCGCGATCAAAGCGCGCCGTGATGGCGATGACCTCGGCATGCTGTTGCAGGTCGCGATGCTCTCGTGGAAGCACATCGGCGATCTCGATCAGGCCGAGGAGTACTTCCGTCGCGTGCGCAAGATCGATCCGGCGCACCCCGCCGCGATCGACTTCTATCGCGAGTACTACCCGAAGAAGGGCGAGAACCAGAAGCTGCTCGCTTTGTTGCGGCAGGTCGAGAAGCAGGTGCGTCCGCGTGCCGAGAGCGCCGATCAGAGCGGCGCCGTAGCCGCGGGGCAGCGCTCGATCTCCGTCGAGATCGCGCAGCTCGCCGAAGCGCAGAACAACCCCGAGAAGGCGATCGAGGCGTGGAAGACGCACCTCCGCGGCGATCCGTCGTCGGCGGAAGCGCGCGCGGCGCTCGTGCGTTTGTATCGCAAGACCGAGAAGTGGAACGCGCTCCTCGATCTGATGAAGGAAGAGATCGAGCGACTGCCGGAGACGGAGGTCGCCGCGCGCGTCGATAGGCTGCACCAGGTCGTCGAGATCTATCGCGACAAGCTGCGGCTCGACGTGATGGTGATCAACACCTACAACGCGATCCTCAAGCTCGATCCGGACAACAAGCGCGCCGCCGACGAGCTGTCCGCGAAGTTTCGCGCGCTCGGTCGATGGAACGACCTGATCGCCGTGCTCACGCGCAAGAGCGAAGCCGCGGATGTTCCCGACGAGGAACGCATCGCGGTGCTGCGCGAGATCGCGGACCTGTGGTCCGAGCGGTTCGGTAACTTCGCGAACGCCGTGCGTCCGCTCGAGCGCATCGTCGAGATCGCGCCGCGCACGCAGATCAGCGGCGACGCGCTCGCGAAGCTCAAAGAGATCTACACGAAGCGCCGCCAGTGGCGCGCGCTGATCGATGTCCTCGGTCGTGAAGCGAACGAGATGGCGCCGGTCGACAAGCGCGCGAAGCAAGCCGAGATGGCGCGCCTCGCCGCGGAGCGCCTCGGTGACTCGCGGCTCGCGATCGAGATCTACAACACGATCCTCGGCGAAGCCGGACCGGATCATCCCGAGACGCTCGTCGCCCTCGCAGCGCTGTACGAGCGCGAGAAGCGGTTCATGGCGCTCGCGGAGATCCTCGAGCGTCAGATCGCGGCGCTCGCCGATCAGAAGAAGACCAAGGAGACGATCGCGCTGCTCGAGAAGCTCGGGCAGGTCTACGCCGATCGCCTCGGCTCGGCGCAGGTCGCGGCCGCGCAGTGGAAGCGCATCCTCGACCTCGAGCCGAACCACGCGAAGGCGCTGCGCACCTTGCGCGAGCTCTATGCAACCGCGGGGGACTTCGCGGGCCTCGAGCAGCTCTACGCGCGTCTCGGTCAGCAAGAGGAGCTCGTCGACGCGCTGCTCGGCATCGCCGATCGCCTCGACGACAAGGCGCGCCGGCTCCCGCTCGTCGAGCGCGCCGCGCAGCTCGCGCAGGAGCGCGCCGATAACGCGAAGGACGCGGCGGTCGCGCCGACGGTCGAGCGTGCACGCCAGGTGTGGGAGCGCGTGCTGTCCGTCGAGCCGATGCACATCGGTGCGGCGAGGGCGCTCGCGCCGATCTACGCGAAGCAAGAGAAGTGGGCACGCCTGATCACGGTCCACGAGATCGAGCTCGCGTCGGCACCCGACGTCCCCGCGCGGCTCGCGAAGATCGCGCAGATCCGCCAGCTGTGCGAGCAACGCCTCGCATCGCGCACGCTCGCCTTCGCGTGGACGCTGCGCGCGTACGAGCTCGATCCGACCAGCGACGCGCTGTTCGCCGACGTGCTGCGTCTCGCGAGCGAGCCCGAGCAGTGGCGCGATGTCGCCGCGGCGTTCGATCGCCAGCTCGTAGGTGCAAACCTCGACGATGCGACGAAGCTCCGCATGCTGCGCGAGCTCGCGAAGATCGCGTCACGCCGGCTGACGGATCCCGAGCGCGCGCGTGCGTATCACCGGCAGGTGATCGCGCTGTCCGCCGACGATCGCGAAGCCGAGCAGCACCTCGAAGAGCTCGCGATCCAGCTCGCGGATTGGCAAGACCTGCTCGCGTCGTACCGCCGCCGCGCGGCACGCGAGAAGGACCCGCACGAGCGCACGTCGCTGCTGCTCGAGATCGCGTCGCTGCAGGAAGAACGACTCGCAGATCTCGATGGTGCCGCCGCGACGTATCGCGAGGCGCTGTCGGTCACGCCGACGCAGATCCGCGCGATGCGTGCGCTCGCTCGCATCGAAGAAGCGCGCGGTGATGGCGAGGCCGTCGCCGAAGTGCTCGCGATGGAGCTCGAGCAGACGAGCGATCCGCAGGCGCGGTTCGACATGCTGATGCGCCTCGCGCGCCTCGAAGAAGAGGGCAACGAGCGCAATGCGAACGCGCTCGAGTTCTACAAGAAGGCGCTCGCGGTTCCCGGCCCCGGCAACACGGTGCGCCCGCAAGCCGTGTCCGCGCTCGTGCGCTACATCCTCGCCGATGGTCCCGCGAGCAAGCTGCCGCCGGGCGACCGCGTCGCGACCGCACGGTTGATCCTGCCGCACCTCGTCGCCGTGAAGAACGTCGGCGTCCAGGCGCTCGCCCTCGAGGTGATCCGCAACGGCGGCGAGACCACCGCGAACGAGCGGCTCGATCTCGATCGCCAGTTGATGCGGCTCTATCACGTCGATCTCGGTGACTCCGCCGCGGCGTGGCAGTCCGGCCTCAACGTGATCGCCGCGGATCCCGCCGACGGCGAGGTTCGCAACGCGCTCGGTCTCCTCGCGGGCCAGCTCGGCCGCGATGGCGAGTGGTCGCAACAGCTCGCGAAGGCGCTCGCGACGCTGCGCTCGCGCAACGCAACGCCGGCGGACGTTCGCGCCGTCGCCACGGAGCTGGCGATCGTCGCCGGCCCGCGTCTCGGCGATGCCGCGACGGCGGAGCGCGCGTGGCTCACCGTGCTCGAGGTCGAGCCCGATGCACCCGATGCGTTCGACGCACTCGCGAATGCATACCGCATCGAACAGCGCTGGCAGGATCTGCGCGCGTTGCTCGAGCGCCGCGTCGGCGTGACGCTCGACGATCGCGCGCGGCTCGGGTCGCTGCTCGAGATCGCGACGCTCGACGAGGACGTGCTCGGACAGCCGGCGAAGGCCACCGACGCGCACCGTCGCGTGCTCGAGCTCGATCCGAGCTACATGGCGAGCTACTCCGCGCTCGATCGGCTGTACACGAACGCCGAGCAGTGGAAGGAGCTCGAGGAGCTGCTCGCGCGCCAAGCCGATTACATCGCGACCGGCCCCGCCGCGCGCGGCGTCGTCGCGATCAGCCCGACCGGCGGCGTGGTCACCAGCGGTGACACCGTCGAGATGATGTATCGCCGCGCGGAGCTCTTCGCGCACAAGCTCGGCGATCCGAATCGCGCTGTCGATCTGCTCGAGGATGTCGTCAGCCGCCGGCGCGGACACGCGGATGCACGCGAGCTCCTCGAGGAGCTGCTCGCCAGCAAGGAGACGGCGCAACGCGTCGCGCGCATTCTCGAGCCGCTCTACGAGCAAGAGAAGCTGTGGAAGGATCTCGTCGGCGTGCTGCGCGTGCAGTACGAGAAGGCGAGCGGCACCGAGTCCGTCGAGCTGCTCTCGCGCATCGCGACGATCGAAGAAGCCGAGCTCGCCGGCGCGCCGAAGGCTTTCGATGCGTGGTTGCGCGTGCTCCAGCTCGATCCCACGCACGAACGCGCGCGCCAGGAGCTGTCGCGGCTCGCGCAGGCGCTCGGTCGTTGGCCCGAGGCCACCGCGGCCCTCGAAGCCGCCGCGAACGCCGCGCCCGAGGGCGATGTCGTCACGCGCGCCGCGCTGCTCGGCGAGCTCGCCGCGTACTACGACACGCAGCTCGGCGATGCGCCGCGTGCGATCGCTTCGTACCGGCGCTGGCTCGAGGTCGATCCGTCCAATCCGACGACGGTCCGCCGCTCGACCACCGCGCTCGCGCGGCTCTACGAGGAGGGCAAGGCGTGGCCCGAGCTCCGCGCGATCACGCGCAAGCAGGCCGAATGGGCCGAGGAGGCCGGCGAGCGTCGCGCGTTACTCGCTCGCGTTGCCGCGCTCGAAGAAGACAAGCTCGGCGACAAGACGGCCGCGATCGCGACGTGGGCGGAGCTGCTCAACGATCAGCCCACCGACGCCGGTGCGCTCAACGCGCTCGAGCGCCTGTACGAGGCGAGCGAGAAGTGGCGCGAGCTGATCGACGTCCTCCGCCGCAAGCTCGATCACGCACAAGCGTCCGAAGCGAAGCAGCTGCTCGGACGGATCGCCGAGATCCACGAGGTGATGCTCGAGGAGCCCGACGACGCGATCGCCGCGCACCTCGAGATCATCGACCGCGACGCGAGCGATGCTCGTGCGCTCACCGAGCTCGCGCGTCTGTACCGCGAGGCCGAGCGCGCCTCGGATCTGCTCGAGGTCCTCGAGCGTCAAGCCGCGCTCGATCCGTCGCGCCGCGTGGAGCTGTACATCGAGACCGCGCGGATCCTCCGCGGTCCACTCGCGCGTCCCTACGCGGCGCTCGATCGCTGGAAGCTCGTCCTCGACGAGGAGCCCGACAACGCGCACGCGATCGCCGCGGTCGAAGCCGCGCTCCAAGATGTCGATCAGCGCAGCATCGCCGCGGACATCCTCCGCCCGATCTACGACGGTCTCGCTCAGCACGAGCGGCTCGCCACACTGCAGCTGCGCGCCGCGGAGTGGACCGACGATCCGAGCGCGAAGCTACGCGCGCTCGGCGAGGTCGTTCGCCTGCGCGAGTACATGCTCGACGACAAGGCCGGCGCGTTCGACGCGCAGATGCAGGCGTTGCGTCACGCCGCGACCGAGCCCGAGCTCCCGCAGATCGTCGCCGAGGTCGAGCGCCTCGCCGGCGAGCTCGGCCGCGAAGCCGATCTGATCGACGCATACCGCGAGGTCGCGCCGAACGTCCTCGACTCGGAGATCCAGCGCCGGCTCTATCTCGACGTCGCCGACCTCGCGCGCGCGGTGCGTCGCGATCTCGCGCTCGCGGGCGAGTACTACCTCAAGGTGCTGGAGTCCCAGCACGACGATCATCGCGCGCTCGCCGCCCTCGAGAACATCTATCGCGAGACCGGTGACACCGAGAGGCTCGTCGAGATCCTGCTGCGCCAATCCGACTCCGCCGCCGCGGACGTCGAGGATCGCGTCGCCGCGCTCGTCGAAGCGGCGGGCCTCTACATCAAGCTCGGCCGCCCCGACGATGCGATCGGTACGTGGGAGCAAGTCCTCGCACTCGCCCCCGAGCGCCGCGACGCCGTCGACGCGCTCGAGGCGCTGTATCGCGAACAGAGCCGGTGGCCCGATGTCGTCGATCTGTACGAGCGCCGGCTCGGCTTCGCTACGTCGGTCGAGGAAGCCGTGGGCCTGCGCGTCCAGCTCGGCGACATCCACGAGCGACACCTGCACGACGTCGAGACCGCGATCGACAACTACTCCGCGGCGCTCTCGGGGGACGCGCGCAACGAGAAGGCGCTGTCCGCCGTCGAGCGATTCCTTCGCGATCCCGATCTGCGCGCGCTCGCGGCCGAAGTGCTCGAGCCGATCTACATCGGCCAGCAGCGCTGGGCCGATCTGATCCGCGTCTACGAAGCGCGCCTCGAAGGCACGAGCGATCCGGCCGAGCGACTCAAGATCACGCGGTTCGTCGCCCGGCTCTACGAAGAGCAGCTCGAGGACTTCGACAACGCCAGCAAGTGGTACGCGCGGCTGTTCCGCGAAGCCCCCGACGATGCGGGCATTCGCGACCAGCTGCAGCGCCTCGCGTCGATGGTCGACAACTGGGGCTTCGTCGCGCAGACGTACCAGCAGTACCTCGACGACGAACAGGGCGAGTCCGATGACCTGCGCGATATCGCGATCGCGGCCGCCTCGATCTACGACCGCCGCCTGAACAACGTCGACGCGGCGTATGCCGCCTATCGGCGCGCACTCGCGATCCAGATCGACGACGCGATTCCGAACGAGCGAGAGCTGATCCGCCGCCTCGAAGAGCTGCTCGGTCGCGCGCAGAAGTGGCCCGAGCTCGTACAGATCTACGAGGACGAGATCACGCGCGCCGACGACGAGCTTCGCCGCGAGGTCTCGATCAAGCGCGCACGGCTCGTCGAGGATGGCCTCGGTGATCCGGGCCGCGCGATCGAGGGCTGGCGCGACGTGGTGCTCCAGACCGAGGGCGGTGGTTCCGCGATGGCGGAGCACTCGTATCACGAGGCCGTCGGCGAGCTCGAGCGCTTGTACCGCTCGCGCCAGCAGTGGCGCGACCTCGTCGATCTGTTCGAAGCGCGGCTGTCGCGCTCGCAACAGCCGCAGGAGACGGCCGAGCTGCGGCTGCGCCTCGCCGAGCTCCTCGAAGTCGAGATCAAGGATCTCGCGGCGTCGATCGATCAACTCGAGCACGTCATCGCCGAAGGCGCCGCGTGGGACCGCGCGGTCGGTTCGCTCGAACGCCTCGTGGTCCACGAGGAGTATCGCGAGCGCATCGCCGAGCTCCTGGAGCCCGTCTATCGCGAGCAGGACTGGTGGCAGAAGCTCGTCGTCATCCTCGACGCGAAGCTCGACTACGTCCGCGATCCGATCGATCAGATCACCACGCTGCACGAGATCGCGAAGATCCACGAGGAGCGCGGTGGTGCGCTCGATCTCGCGCTGCACTCGCTCGCGCGCGCGTGGCGCATCGATGTCTCTGACGACGACAGCCTCCTCAAGCTGCTGCAACTCGCGGCCAAGCTCGGCGCGTGGGACGACGCGGTGCGAACGCTCGAAGAGGGCGCTTCCGCGGCGCCGAACGGCGACCTCGCCGGTGCGCTGTGGGCTCGCGCTGCGGAGATCCATGAAGGACAGCGCGGCGACAACAAGGCCGCGATCCGTGCGTGGCGCAAGGTCGAGCAGTCGCGTCCCGATGACCTCGTCGCGCTCGCCGCCCTCGATCGGCTGCTCGCCGTCGAGGGACGCGTGCAAGAGCTCGTCAAGATCGTCGAGCGCCGCGCCGAGCTGTCCGAGGACATCGGCGTGCGCCTCGTGCTGCTCCATCGCGTCGCGGCGCTCTACGACGAGGTGCTGAACGATCCACCCGCAGCGATCGCCGCGTATCGCAACGTGCTCGGAGTCGATGACACGGATCTGTCGGCGCTCGACGCACTCGAGCGTCTCTACGCGAATGCGAACGATGGCCGCGAGCTCGCGACTACGCTCGAACGCAAGATCGAGCTGACCACGGATCTCACGGCGCGCCAGGATCTGCGCCACGCCGCCGCGCGCGTCTACGAGACGCAGCTCGACGACATCTATCAAGCGATCGACAAGCTGGTCGCGGTTCTCGACGACGATGCGGGCGATCCGAAAGCGCTCGCCGAGCTCGATCGCATCTACGCGAAGCAGAAGATGTGGCCCGAGCTCCTCGACGTTGTCGACAAGCGCGCGCTGCTCGCGCACAACACCCAGGATCGCGCCGACCTCGCGTTCCGCGCGGCGCACCTCGTCGAGGTCGAGCTGCTCGATCCGGAGGCCGCGATCCCGCGGTACGGCGCCGTGCTGCAAGTACAGCCGTCGCACCCCGCCGCCCGCAACGCGCTCGAGCTGCTGATGGGCAAGGAGGATCACGTCGGCTCGACGTCGGCGATCCTCGAGCGCGTCTATCGCGCCGACCGCGACGCGGCCGGGCTCGCGCGCGTGTACGAGCGTCGCCTCGCCGTGCCGTCGGACGATCCGGGCGCGCGGCTCGGCGATTGGTCCGCGCTCGCGGAGGTCCACGAGACGCTCGCGAACAATCCGGTCGAAGCGTTCAGCGTGTGGTCGCGCGCGATCCAATCGACGCCCGAGAATGCAGATCACCTCCAGCCGCTGCTCCGGCTCGCCGAAGGAAACCCGTCGCTGTGGCCCGAGCTCGCGACTCGACTCGAGCGCTTGCTGCAGGAGGCGCTGCCCACGGACGTGGAGCAGGCGTACGCGATGCAGCTCGGCATGATGTCCGAGGATCGACTCCAGGATCTCGATCGCGCCGCGAGCGCGTTCGAACGCGCGTCGCACGGCCCGGAGCCGCGCTCGGCGCTCGCGTCCCTCGAGCGCGTGCTCGCCCGGTCGAGCAAGTGGACGGACCTCGCATTCGTGCTGCGTCGCCAGGCCGATGCGGCCGAGGACGATCCCACGGCGGCGAACTACTTGTTCCACATGGGCGACCTGCAGGAGACCACGCTGCGCGATGCGCGTGCGGCGGTCGCTGCGTATCGCGAGGTGCTGCAGCTCGCGCCGATGCATCAACAGGCGCGCGCTGCGCTCGAGCGCATGCTGACGGTCTCGCCGCCCATCTCGAACGAGATGCGCACCGACATCGTCGAGGTGCTCGAGCCGCTGTTCGAGCAGGACGGTGACGCCGCCCGGTTGATCAATGTCCTCGAGGCGAAGCTCGTGATCGAGGAGGATCCGATCGATCGCGCGACCTCGCTCGGTCGCATCGTCGAGCTCGCGGAGGGTCGCCTCGGTGACCGCGCACGCGCGCTCGATGCAGCGCTGCGTTGGCTGGCGATCGATCCCGCGTCGAACCAAGCGCTGTCCGAGACCGAGCGTCTCGCGGAGCGCCTCGGCCAATGGCAAGAGGTCGGCACGCGCCTGTCCGCGATCGTTCACGCACGCGATGCCGCGACGCGCGATCCGGACGTCCAGGTCGCGCTGCTCGTATTCCTCGGCAAGATCCAGCGCGAGCGATTGGGGCAGCTCGACGAAGCAGCGGCCGCGTATCGCGCGGCGCTCGCCCTCGAGCCCGAAGCACTGTCCGCGCTCGACGCGCTGATCGAGATCCTGCGGCAGAAGGGCGATGCCGTCGCGCTCGCCGACGCACTTCGCCAACGCGGCAAGACGGTGCAGGAGATGCCCGAAAAGCGCGCCGCGTTCGCGGAGGTCGCGCAGCTCGCGGAGCGCTCCGGTGATCGCGAAGGCGCGATCGCTGCGTGGCGCGAGATCACCGACAACGACGACACGGATCGCCCGGCGCTCGACGAGCTCGCGCGGCTGTATCGCACGACGGGCCAGCGCGCCGAGCTGATCGACACGCTCGGCCGCGCGGCGCGCACCGCGAATTCGCCGGTCGACGAGAAGCAGCTGCGGGTCGAGATCGCGCAGCTCGAGTCCGACTCGCCGCGTGGGGTGTCCGCGTGGCAGTCCGTGCTCGACCTCGATCCCGAGGACCTGTCGGCGCTCGGCGCGCTCGAGGCCGCGTACGCGAAGTCCGGTGATTGGATGGCCGTGTCCGACACGCAGAGCCGCCGTCTCGCGCTCGCGAAGTCCGCCTGGGACAAGGTCGCGATCCACGCCGAGATGGCGAACACGGCCGAGCACAAGCGGAGCTCGATCGACGACGCGATCGCGAGCTGGTACGCCGCACTCGACGTGGATGCGAGCTATCAGCCCGCGTACGTCGAGCTCGATCGCCTGTTGACGGCGTCGAATCGTCCGCACGATCTCGTGGATCTCCTCGAGAAGCGCGCGGAGCTGTACGCCGCGCAGGGCGACAACGCAGGCGAGATCTCGACGCTCGCGCGCGCCGCCGACGTGTGGGAAGGCCAGCTCGATAACCCCGACGCCGCCGGCGATATCCTCGAGAAGATCCTCGCGCGCGATCCGACCTCCGTCGCCGCGCTCACGCGGCTGTCGAAGATCTACGAGCGCTCCGGCGATTGGGACAAGTGCAAGGACGTGCTCCAGCGCGCGCTCGATCTCGCGCCGAAGGGACGCGACGCGGCGGATCTGTTCTTCCGCCTCGGCGAGGTCGCGCGTGTCGGCGACTCCGATGTCGACACCGCGATCCAGCACTACAAGGGCGCGCTCGGTCACGACCCGACGCACGGACCGTCGATCGTCGCGCTCGAGAAGCTCGCGCGCGAGCGCCGCGACAACGTGCTGCTCGCCGACATGCTCGCGCGCCGCGTGTTGGACACTCCGAAACCCGCGGATCGCGTCGCGCTCTACGTCGAGATCGCGGATCTCGAGCGCAAGGTCGGCCGCACCGACGCTGCGCTCGCCGCGCTCGCGAAGGCGAACGCCGATGCCCCGAACGATGCTCGCGTGATGGCGCCGCTCGCGGATCTGTACTTCGCCGCGAATCGCCTCGACGAGGCCGCACCGATCTACGACAAGCTCGCCGAGGAAGCGAAGGGCGCGCGCCGCATGAAGGACGTCGCTCGGTTCCGCCAGCGTCAGGGCGGCATCCTCGAAGCGCGCGGTGATCGTCCAGGTGCGCTCGCCGCGTACGAAGAGGCGCTGCGAATCAACCCGGGCGACGTGTCGACGATGACGAGCCTCGCGAAGCTCTACCTCGCCGCCGAGGATTGGGAGAAGGCGCGCAAGATCTATCAGTCACTCGTGCTGCAGAACATCGATGCCGACACGGGCGTCACCAAGGGCGAAGTCTACTGGGCCCTCGGCAAGATCCACCTGCAGCTCGGGCAGCCGCCGAAGGCGAAGAGCATGTTCCAGCGCGGCCTCGAGATCGAACCGCAGAACCAGAAGCTCAAGGAAGCGCTGCAGTCGCTGCAGTAGCGCGTCGTGACTACTTCGACGCCGTCTCGGCGGTCGTCGATGCGTCCTTCGCGTCCGGCGTCTTCTTCGCGCCGAACACGCTGCACGTGTTGTTGTTGATGATCCACGACGCGTCGTTCAGGCACAGGTCGAGATCGTGGAGCTCGCAGTCCACGCCGCTCTCGTCGACCAGCAGGGCGTCGTAGTAGCCGCAGTCGACGCCGAGCACGATCGACTCGTCGGGGAACAGCACGTCGCCGCCGAGCAGGTTCCCGCCCCACGAGGAGCTGTTGACGTCCGTCAGGTAGAGCTCCTCGATCACGAAGTCCGAGTCGTTCGAGACTTCGAGCGTTGCATCGGCAACTCCGTCGCCAGAGATGACGCAGCCGCCGGCGAGAGACGCGGTGAGAAGAAGAGCAGGGGCGAGAAAGCGAGTGGTCAGCATGATGTGCAGACCAAGAGCAACGCGCGTGCCGCAATGGCAATTGCGAACGCCCGTTCACGCCTGGACGGCGTTCAGCCGGATCCTGCGGATTGCTCGTAGCGGAAGTGTCGTGCGCGCGTCACACGGCACGGCAGCGCGGTGGAGCGCTCGTTCTCAGCGTGCCTTGCCGCCACACCCGGCGACTGCAAGCTCTGCAGCCCGCGACGCGTCACTGCCGTTCTTGCTGATCTCGATCAGCTTCGCCTTCGCAGATGCCGGGCACTTCGGACCGAGCTTCGCGAGCGCGGTCGCTGCGGCAGACACGATCTCGGGGAACGCTTCATCGTAGAGGGCATCACCGAGTGCGGTTGCCGCACCCGGCGCGTCCAGGATCGCGATCACGGGCGCTGCCGACACGGCGAGCGATAGCGCTGCCTCTCCGTCGTCACCCGCGCCGATCGCGGCGCCGCGCCAGCGAGTGAAGTTTCCGACGAGGGTCGCGCCGAGCTTCGCATCACCGAGCACGGCCGCGAGTCCCACCGCCTGCGTGCGCAGCTCGATCGGCGAACGCTTGTCGTCCCACACCTTCGCGAGGATCTCCGCGACGCCTTGCGCGCGGCACTGCACGAGCGCGACGAGCGAATCGGCGCGGACATCGACGCTCGCGTCTTTCGCGATCGCCTCGACGAGCGCACCACGCGGCCCGGGTCGCTGGCAGCGAACACCGAGCGAGCTCGCCGCACGCCGCCGCACATCGGGCCACGTGTCCGTCGCGAGCGCAGCCGTGATGATGCGATCGATCCCGTCGGGATCCGGCGTGTGCCAGGCGGTGCCAGTATCGACCTCGGTGGTCGCGAGTGCGCCGAGCACCGCGAGTCGGACGCCGGGATCCGGATCTCGCGCGAGGTTCACGATCAGCGACAGCGCCTCGGGCCGCGGTGAGCTCGCAGCGCCGACCACCGCCACTTGCCGCAGCGCCGCACCGATCGCGCCGGCGGGCAGGGCGCGGAGCGTTGCTTCGAGCGTGCGCAGCGCGGCCCCATCGCCGAGCGCGGCGACGCCATCGATCAGGCGATAGCGGCGCTCGTAGTCCGTCGCCGCGGGCAGCGCGATCTGCATCGCGGCCAGCGCCGCCGCGCGATCGGCGGGCGTCGACCTCGCGCGCTTGGTGATCGCGCGCCACAGATCGCCGGCCGAGGCTGCCTCCGTCTCCTTCTGCGCCGCTTCGATCAGCTGCGCCGTCGTCGCGAGCGCGAGCTGATCGATGACCACCTTGCGCAGCTCGGTCGGCCCCGTGCCTGCGAGATCGACGAGCAGCGGGAACCCCTTCGCATCCGTGCTGATCGCATGCGCCGCCGCGACACGCGCGGACAGATCGAGGCCTGACTTCGCGGCGAGCTGCGCGAGCTCTTCTTGCATCCCGCGCCGGCCGAGCGCGCGCACGATGTCGACGAGCGCCTCGCCTTCGGCCCAGCCTTCGGTCGCGGCCCGCACGAGCATCGGCACCGCGGCCGGATCGTCGATCTTCGCGATCACCGCGAGCAACCGGCGGCGCACGCGCGCGTCGGTCGTCTTCACGATCTCCGCCTCGAGCGCGGTCGCACCGGCGGCGCCGCGCTTCGCGAGCACCGCTTCGGCGTTCTTGCTGTCGACGCCCACCGCGACGATGTGCGCGAGCATCGCTTCGGCGCCACCGGCGCGCTCGCCATCGGCGTACACGCTGAGCTCGGCGATCGCCGTCTGTCCGGTATCCGGACCGTACGTCTTCTCGAGGATCACGGTCACGCAGCCGGCGATCGGCTGCGGGAGCTCGACCGCATATGCCGCACCGGTCGTGTCATCCGGCAGCTCGACGCGATACGCGGCCTTGTCGCCGACGACGCCGAGCGTCCTCGGACGATTGAACGCCTTGCCCGCACCCGCGATGCGGATCTGTTTCGCGGCGAGGCCCTGTGCGCGTGCTTCGAACGTGAAGAACTGGCCTTCGCCCGCGCTCGTCGTGAATTCTTCGCGCCACATCGTCTGCGCCTTGCCGTCGTCGAGCTCGGTCGGAATTCCGAGCCCTCCGGCATCGCCCGCGCCGATCTGATGCGACGAGAACCGCGCTGCATACAACACGGGCAACGGCGCGCTCGGATCGGTCTTCGCGGTGATCACCAGCGCGCTCGCGTCGACACCCGGTGGCAGCTTCCGCACGCGACCGAACTTCTGTCCGTTCCATCCCTCCGCGAACAGCAGCGCGGGCTTGCCGTCGCACCGGCGAAGGTTCGCGCGCTTCTGATAGCGATACACGCCGCTCGGCGTGGCCGTGACGTCGACCTCGTAGTCCGCGTCGAGACCGACGCCACCGACCGTGGTCTTCGCGGTCACCTTCCATGCCTTCGCGGCGGGCTCGACGATGAACGCTTCTTTCTCGCCCACCACGACCACGATCGGCTTGCCGTCCCATGCACCGACCTCGATGCGCGCCTTCGCCATCGGCGCGAGCTTCACGGTGCCCTGCTTGCCGAGCGCGAGCGTTCCATCGGCCGCGAGCTCGATCGCGTCCTTCGCGCCGTCTCCATCGATGTCCTCGCCGAGCGTCACGATCGGCGCCGCGTGCGCGGATGTCGCGAGAAACAATCCGAGGAGGGGAGCGCTGCGCATCGACGGAATCTAGCAGACACGCCCGCTCGCCAACGATTGCGGTCAGATCGACCGCATCGACATGGTCGCCGCGCGCGATCGAGCGATGGCCGCGGGCCTTCTGTCTGCTCCAATTCACCGGCCGCGGATACGACGCGATCGCGACGTGATCACGCGCTACTGTCGACCGATGCGCGGATGGTGGGTCGTGTTCGCTCTCGCGGCCTGTGGCAACGACAAGCCCCTCGAGCAACAGACCCCGCGCGATCCGAACGCCACGCCACCGCCGAGCGCGCGGCAACCGCAGGCACAGACCCAGGCACCGACCCCGCGGGCTCCCCAGAGCAACGACGCGGTCACGCCGCAACCGTTCCACCAGCAGGCCGAGGGCGCCGCGAAGCCGGCGGAGGCGATCGTCAAGAAGTACCGAGCGACCTGGGCGAACGTTCACAGCCGGCCCTCGACATGCTGGTTCTTCAGCGGGCCCGCGGGTCGCGACACGCCGCTCGGGGAGCACGTCGAGGTGCGCATCGAGAGCCAGCACGCGTGGGTGACATGGAGCACGGCGGCGTTCGAAGGGACGTGGGGCGATCGCTCGATCGACGTCCTTCGCCTCGCGACGCACAGCTATCAAGGCACGTGGGTGATCTCCGAGCGGCTGCGAGGCACCGTGAAAGAGAAGTCGATCCACGCCAGGTATGCGTACGAGGAGTGCCAAGAAGGGACGACGTGTCCTGGCGAGTGCACGATCACGGCAGACGTGCTCCTCGTCGAGGAGTGAACATCGTCAGGCGGAGTGGTCGTCGAGCGATCATCGTCGAGCGATCATCGTCGAGCGTGCATCGTCGAGCGTGCATCGTCGGCGGTCGCGATCCCGCGTTCGGCAACGCGCGTGCTAGCGTGCGCGCGTGTTCGCGCCGGCTGACTATCGCTTCGAGCTCCCGCCCGCGCTGATCGCGCAGGAGCCCGCGGCCGAGCGCGATGCGTCGCGGCTATTGCACGTGCATGCCGATGGCGCGGTTTCGGATCACGCGTTCGCCGACATCGTCGAGCTGCTGCCTGCCGACGCGATCATCGTCGCGAACGATACTCGCGTGATCCCCGCGCGCGTCCTCGGCCACAAGGACACCGGCGGCGCCATCGAGCTGTTCTTCCTCGAGCCCGCACCGGAGGTAGCGCCGGGCGGTTGGCGCTGTCTCGCGAAGGGCACGCTGCGCCCGGGCATGACCGTCACCGTCGGCGATGTGCGCTTCCCCGTTCTCGCGCCGCGTGCACCGGATGGCTCGATCGTCGTCGGCGCGCCGCCAGATCTCCTCGGCTTCCTCGATCGCCACGGACACATCCCGCTGCCGCACTACATCGCCCGGGACGATCGCCCCGAGGATCGCGAGCGCTATCAGACGATGTTCGCGCGCGTGCCGGGCGCCGTGGCTGCGCCCACCGCCGGCCTCCACATGACGCCGCAGATCCGCGATCGACTTCTCGCGCGAGGCATCCAGCTCGCCACGCTGACGCTACACGTCGGCTGGGGCACGTTCGCGCCCATCCGCGTCGACGACGTTCGCCAGCACGTGATGCACCGCGAGCGCTTCGCGATCTCCGACGAGCTGGTTGCCCTCGTCGCCTCGGGCCGCCCGATCGTCTCGCTCGGGACGACGGCGTTGCGCGCGCTCGAAGCCGCCGCGCTCGGCGACAAGCAGCTGCGCGCGGGCGCGGGCAGCACGGACATCTTCATCTATCCGGGCTCGGGATACACGTTCCGCATCGTCGATCATTTGATCACCAACTTTCATCTGCCCGAGAGCACGCTCCTGATGCTCGTCTGCGCGTTCGCCGGAACGGATCGCATCCTCGCTGCGTATCGACACGCCGTCGCGCAGCGCTATCGCTTCTTCAGCTACGGTGACGCGACGCTCCTGCATCGGTCGTGACTCGTCATGCCATGCGTGATCGAGGCGTTTTGCTACAGCCTCGCGTCGAGCGCGGCGCAGCTTCGATGCCAATCGGGGCGGCCTATCCGATGAGCGAGGTGCGCGGGCAGGGGCGCAGCCTCATCGTGCGCCTGCGCCCGAGCGAATGTCTCGGAGGCGCGAGCGGCCGGTACGCGCGGTCAGCATCGGTGGACATCCTGCTCGTTGCGTTCGTAGTCCACCTCCATCGTTTCCCTCGCTCCGCGACCCACGTATAACCGCGCGCCCCGCATGTTGTTCGAGCTCCCCACGCCTGGCTTCTCGTTCGAGCTTCTCGCGACGCTCGGCAAATCGCGCGCGGGCATCCTGCACACGCCGCGCGGCGACATCCCGACGCCGGTGTTCATGCCCGTCGGCACCGCGGGAACGGTGAAGGGCATGACCGCCGACGAGCTCCGCGCCGAGCCGCTCGACGCGAAGATCATCCTCGGGAACACCTATCACCTGTATCTGCGGCCGGGCCTCGAGGTGATGGAGATCGCCGGCGGGTTGCATCAGTTCCAGAAGTGGGACCGCCCGATCCTGACGGACAGCGGCGGGTTCCAGGTGTTCTCGCTGGCCGGCATCAACGAGATCGATGACGAGGGCGTCACGTTTCGCTCGCACATCGATGGCAGCAAGCACCGCCTGACTCCCGAGGTCAGCATGCAGATCCAGAAGGTGCTCGGGTCGGACATCGCGATGTGCTTCGATCAATGTCCGCCCGGCGATGCAGCGGCCGATGTCCAAGAGGTCGCGCTCGCGCGGACCACGCGGTGGGCGGCGCGCTGCAAGGCAGCACCGCACGCGGTGGGGCAGGCGGTGTTCGGGATCGTGCAGGGCGGCATCGATGTCGAACGCCGCAAGCGACACATGGCCGAGATCACGGCGCTCGACTTCGATGGCTACGCGCTCGGCGGGCTGGCGGTAGGCGAGAAGGTCGAGGACACGTATCGCGTGCTCGACGAGGTCGCGCACCTGATGCCCACGGAGCGACCGCGCTACTTGATGGGTGTCGGAACCCCCACCGACCTCGCGACCGGCATCGCCGCGGGCATCGACATGTTCGACTGCGTGATGCCCACCCGGAACGCGCGGAACGGCTATCTGTTCACGCAGTCCGGGCAGCGCGTGAACATCCCCAATGCGGCGAACCGCACGGACCTCGGGCCGATCGACCCGGAGTGCCCGTGCTCGACCTGCCGCACGCACTCGCGCGCGTACCTGCGACATCTTTACCAGGCCAAAGAGATCCTCTACGCGCGCCTCGCAACCCTGCACAACCTCACGTTCTATGCGCGACACGTGCGTGCGATCCGCGAGCGGATCCTCGCCGAAGGGACGCGCGCGTAGCCATGAGCTTGATGTGCTTGACCCCCCAGAATGCCAGTGCTACGAACCCCTGCGTTTTCCGGTGCCTAGCGCACCAACCGTGTTCACTACGAAGGAGCTCCGATGCAAGGCGGCGGTATGTCGATGATCGTGATGATGCTGGCGATGTTCGGCATCTTCTATTTTCTTCTGATCCGCCCGCAGGTGAAGCGTCAGAAGGAGCAGCAGGCAATGCTCTCGAAGCTCGGCAAGGGCGACGAGATCATCACGCGTGGCGGTGTGATCGGAAAGATCACCGGCGTCACCGACGACAACACGATTCTCGTCGTCGAGCTCCAGGAGAAGGTCCGCGTTCGCATTCCCCGCGCCTACGTCGATGGCCGTTGGGAAGGCAAAGTCCCAGCGACGTCTTCGTCGTCCTCGTCGTCGTCGGCCGCGTAGTCCAGTCGATTCGTTTCGCTCCGTTCGAGGTGGTTCATGGATCGTAGTCTCAAGTGGCGCACGCTCGGGTTACTCCTGAGCATCGTGATGTGCGTCGGCGTTCTCGCGCCGAGCTTCTTGCGCGACGGCGAATTGCCGTCGTGGTTTCCCTTCGCGAAGAAGATCAACCTCGGCCTGGATCTCCAGGGCGGATTGCACATCGTCTACAGCATCGATCTCGATCGAGCCGTCGAGGATCGAGCACACGAGATCAAGCGCGACCTCGATGCGCGCTTCATCGATGACAAGATCAAGGCGACGGTGAACACACCGACGATCCCGATCGGGTCGGTGAACATCGCGCTCGACGACGCGACCAAGAAGGCGCAGGTCGAAGCGGCGATCAAGAGCGACTATGGCTCGATCACCACGACGGTCGAGTGCGCCACGGATCCGGCCAAGTCGATTTGCTTCCGCGTGTCGTCGACCTTCGCGGACGGCATCAAGAAGTCGGCGCTGACCAACGCGGTGTCCACGATCCGCGAGCGCATCGACGAGAAGGGCATCGCAGAGCCCACCGTGATCGAGAAGGGCGACGAGATCCTCGTCGAGCTCCCCGGTCTCAACAAGGAAGCCACGCAAGAGACGCGCGACATCATCGCGCGCACCGCGAAGCTCGAGTTCAAGGTCGTCGACAACGGCTCCGAGTACATGCGGAAGATCTATTCGAAGGTCGCGCCGCTCGGAAACGACGCGGGCGAGGACGAAGGCAAGGCAACGGATCCCGAGGCCGAGGCCGCGGGCATTCGCGCGAGCATCGATCAATGGCAGCCGGAGGACGGCGGCGCTCGGCAGACGGATTACTTCCTGTTCGCGTACGACCGAGAAGAGACGATCGGTCTCGATCTCGCGAAGGAGCTCGGCTGTCTGAACCGCGGCAACAAGAACAAGCAGGTCGGCGACAAGGTCACGTGCAACGTGCCGGGTCGCGTGATCATGGACCGGTACCTCACGTCGCTCGCGGCCAAGGACCCCTCGTTCAAGATCCCGGACAACCGCGAAGTGAAGTACGAGCTCGTCGAGGCGCAGCCGTCCGCGAAGGACCAGCGCACGTTCTGGCGCAGCTACTACCTCGATCGCACCGTGCGCCTCACCGGCTCGGCGATCAACGACGCGACGCCCAGCTACGATCCCAACACGAACCGCCCGATCGTCCTCCTCGACTTCAACCGGTTCGGTAGCCGCGTGTTCGGCGACCTGACGGCGGAGATCGTCGGCAGGAAGCTCGCGACGATCCTCGACGACAAGGTCAAGTCCGCGCCGATCATCAACGGAGCCATTCGCGGCGGTCGCGCGTCGATCACGATGGGCGGCGCCGAGGTCACCCGTCAGGAACAGGAGCGCGACGAGCTGGTCAACGTGCTCAAGACGGGCTCGCTGCCCGCGCCGCTCAAGGAAGAGTCGGTATCGGAGATCGGGCCCACGCTCGGCATGGATGCCATCGAGAAGACCCGCCTGTCCTTCGGACTCGGCGTGCTGCTCGTGTTCCTCATCATGATCGGCATCTACAAGTGGTCGGGATGGATCGCGATCTTCGCGGTCCTCTATCACATCCTGCTCACCATCGCGGTGATGGCCGCGTTCGGCGCGACGCTGACGTTGCCCGGCATCGCCGCGGTCGTGCTGTCGGTCGGCATGACCGTCGACGGCAACATCCTCATTTACGAACGCATACGAGACGAGCTGTTACTCGGGAAATCTGTACGTGGTGCGATCGACCTCGGGTTCTCTCGCGCGTTCAGCGCGATCCTCGACGGTCAGCTCACCACCGCCACCGCTGGATGGGTGCTTCTGCAGTACGGCTCGGGTCCGATCAAGGGCTTTGCCGTGATGCTGCTCGTCGGCGTGTTCACCACCCTCCTCGTCAACACGTGGGTTACCCGCATCTTCTTCGACTGGTACGTGTCGAGGAAGAAGGGCACCAACGCAACCATCTCCATCTGAGCGGCCATGAGCGAAACCAAAGATAAAGACGCTCCGGCGCATCCGCACAAGTTCCGGTACCTGCTCCCGCCGGGGAACAACTTCTCGTTCACGACGAAGTTCAAGGCCTGGATCATCTTCTCGATTATCTCGATGGCCGCGGCCGTCGGCATGTTGTTCGTGAACAAGCAGGTTCGCGGCGACTACATGAACTGGACGATCGACTTCAAGGGCGGCACGGAGATCATCCTGTCGTTCAAGAAGCAGGGCACGGCCGACGACTACACCAAGGTCGATCTCGGCAAGGCGCGCGCCGAGCTGGAGAAGGCGGACCCGCACGTCGAGCTCTCGAACCTCGACTGGACGGCGCAAAAGGCAGACGGCAGCGACGTGCCCGTCAACGGCATGGTGATCCGCACGACGCGGTTCAGCGCGCTGACGCCCGACGCCGCGGCGAACGTGGTCAAGGACTTCGAGACCGCGTTCAAGGACCGCGAGATCAGCAAGGTCGCGTGGTCCGGCGATCGCCTGAGCGTTCGCTCGAGGAAGTCGATCACCGACGAGGAAGTGAAGACACTCCTCAACAAGCACAACCTCGAAGGCAAGTTGTGGGGGGCCGAGGAGAAGAACCTCTACACGCGCCCGGACGAGGGCACGGGTGAGTTCAACGCCTGGTACTCGATCCGCGGCCTCGATCGCCAGTACGAGCAGCTGCTCGAGAAGACGTTCGAGAACACGGATGTCGTCGTCGTGCAGAGCTACGGCGTCGGTGCGAAGGCCGGCGACAAGCTGCGCGATGACGCGGCCAAGTCGATCATCTACGCCATCTTCCTCATCATGCTGTACCTCGCGTTCCGGTTCGACATCCGGTACGCGCCGGCCGCGGCGTTCGCCACGATCCACGACGCGGTGCTCGTCATCGGCGTGTTCGCGGTGACGTGGACCGAGGTGTCGCTGACGTCGGTCGCCGGTCTGCTCACCGTGATGGGCTTCTCCGTGAACGACACGGTGATCGTCTTCGACCGCATACGCGAGAACCAAGCGAAGCTCAAAGACAAGAAGCTCGATCGCATCATCGACATCTCGCTCAACGAGATGCTGGTGCGCACGATCCTCACGTCGGCGACGGTGTTCTCGACGACGCTCGTCATGAACATCTTCGGTGCGGGTCTCGTGAAGAACTTCGCGTTCACGATGAACATCGGCGTGATCGTCGGCGTGTACTCGTCGATCTTCCTCGCGACGCCGATCTTCATGGCCATCTCGAAGAAGTGGTACTCGGGCGCGGCAGGCGCACGGCGACGCATCATCGCGACGCCGAAAGAGTCGACCGCGTCGAACGACGCCGAATAGTCGTCCGAAAACCGGACACAAAGGCCACACGATCCCGGGATCGCGTGGCCTTTGTCGTTTCGGCGATTGCACGGGGATCGCATGGGGTTGGTTGTCATACCCATCTCGTAGCGTGCGGGTGTGCAAGTACGCCTACGGCCCGTCGACGAGCGGCTCGTCTCTCAGCTCGCTCAGGCGATGCGGATCCGTCCGGCGACGGCGCGCTGCCTCGTGGCGCGCGGCGTACAGGAGCCGAACGACGCCAAGGGGTTCGTGGACCCGCGCCTCGCAGCGCTGCGTCCGCCGGCCGGGCTCGCCGGACTGCCCTCCGCGGTCGCGCGGATCGCGGACGCAGTGCAGCGCCGCGAGCGCATCGGGGTGTTCGGCGACTACGACGTCGATGGCGTCACCACCGCCGCGCTCCTGACCACGTTCCTCCGTGCCGTCGACGCGGACGTCATCGTCGCCGTCGCGCGGCGCGATGCCGGCTATGGCTTCACCACAGCCGCCGCCGCGGACTTCGCGCAGCGCGGTGCCAAGCTGATCGTCACCGGTGACTGCGGCACGAGCGACATCGACGCGCTCACGGCCGCCGCGGCGTTGCAGATGGAAGTCATCGTCGTCGATCACCACACGGTGCCGTCGGCCGAGACGGCGCATCCCTCGTTCTCGCTCGTGAATCCGTTCCGCGCGGACTCCACGTTTCCGTTCCGCGGCATGGCCTCGGTCGGTCTCGCGTTCTACGTCGCGGCCGCCGTGCGCACCGAGCTGCGCGAGCGCGGTCACTTCCGCACCGGCCGCGCGGAGCCCGATGTTCGCGAGCTCCTCGATCTCGTCGCCCTCGGCACGGTCGCGGATCTCGTCCCGCTCGCGTCGGAGAACCGCATCCTCACCGCGCTCGGCCTGCGCAAGCTGCAACCGATCGATGGCTCGCGCACCGGCGTGCGACCCGGCATCGCCGCGCTGCTCGCGACGGCGAACGTCGATCCGGATCGCGAGATCGACGCGCACACGATCGCGTGGAAGCTCGCGCCCCGTCTCAACGCGCCCGGTCGCCTCGGCGCGGCGGAGCCGTCGCTCGCGCTGCTCCTCGCGGACGAGTCCACGGCGACCGAGCGCGCGGCCGTGCTCGAAGCCGCGAACACCGAGCGCCGCGCGATCCAGGAGCGCGTCCTCGGCGAAGCGCTCGAGCAGCTGGGCGATCGCGACCCCGGCCCGGCGATCGTCCTCGCGGGCGTCGGCTGGCCCACGGGTGTCGTCGGTATCGTCGCGGCGAAGCTCGTCGACAAGTACCAGCGTCCCGCGTTCGTCATCGGCGTGGATCCGGTCAACGGCCTCGGCCGCGGCTCGGCGCGCACCGTCCCCGGCGTGAACCTCTACAAGGCGCTCAACGAAGCCGCGCAACAACCGGGCATCCTCGGCCGGTACGGTGGCCACGCCGCGGCTGCGGGCTTCACGATCCAGCGCGAGAACATCGAGGCGCTCGCGGAGGCGCTCGGCACCGTCTGCGCGAAGCTCGCCGAAGGCTCGGGCCCCACGCCCACCGGGCGCGAAGTGGATGCCGAGGTCCGCCTCGCCGACGTCGACGAGCGGCTCGCCACCGAGCTCGCGGGCCTGGGGCCGTTCGGCCAGCAGAACCCCGCGCCCGTCCTGGTCACCCGCAACGCGAAGGTGACCGCGGTCCGCCGCGTCGGCAACGACAAGCACCTGAAGCTCACGCTCGAAGACGATCGCGGCACGTCGCGTGGTGCGATCGGCTTTCACCTCGGCGATCGCGACGTCGAGATGGGCGCGCGCCTCGATCTCGCGTTCGTTCCCACCGTGTCCACGTGGCAGGGCCGGCGTAGCGCGGAGCTCACGCTGTTCGATCTGTCGGTCCAGGAGCGCTCCGAGCCGATCGAGCTGACCTCGGCGCCGGAAGCGCTCGCGGCGCCGCCGGTTCGCGCGGAGATCTACGGCCCCGTGCAGCCGCCGCTGCCGCCCGATCCGATCGCGCTGAGCTAGACGCCGCGCGGTTCTCACTCGTTCGCGCCGCGTGATTTCGGTATCGTGGGCGAGTGCCGTTTCTCAATCGCAAGACCTGCCCGCATTGCAACGCGCCCACGTGGGTCGTGCAGGCGACGCACTGGTCCGACGAGAACGGGACGGGGATGCGCGAAGAGGTCCGCTGCTCCGGCTGCGACGCGATGCTGTTTCGCGAGCTCGGCACGAAGCTCATGACCGCCGAAGAGCACGTGACCTGGAAAGCGCAGCGCACACTTCCCGAGGCCAGGCTGCGCCGATAACAGGCAGCCGTGGCTACTCCCCCGGCGAGGACGACGACGTGCACAGCGATTTGGTGACGTCGTCGGCGGGCTTCGCGACGGGCGAGTCGGGCGACGGACGAATCACGGGCATCGGCTCGACCGTCGCGTTACGGTTGTCGAGCGCGGCCGCCACCGCGCTCGATGGGTCTCCCGAAAGCCACACTGCAACCCGCACCTGGTGAACGCGCTCCGCTGCGCATCCGGCCCAAGCACGTCGTCGCCGCGTTCGGCTTGCTCACATTCGGCGCGATGAGCCCAGCGCTGCTCGCGTTCACGATCTACATGCCGCCGCTCGGTCTGTTCTTCGATGTTCTCTGGCTCACGCCGGTGGTCCTGCCGCTGTTCGCAAAACGCATGACGACGTTCAAGGCGCTCGCGTGCCTCGCGGGCTTCATAGGACAAGCGTTCGTGATCGAGCTGCTCGACGCGCTCTCGCACATCGGCGATCTGCGGCTCGGGGACCTCGCGACAACACTCGGGACCACACTCGGCCTCGTCGCGGCGATCGCGAACCTCGTGAAGCCGGATCCCGATCCGGACTTCGTGCCGAACGAGTTCACGATCCGTTAGGGCGTCGCGCTCGCGGCGCTGCCGCTGCCGACCGCACCGGCGCTGCCGCTGCCAACGGCGCTGCCGCTACCGACGGCGCTGCCGCTACCGACGGCGCTGCCGCTACCGAGGGCGCGGCCGCTACCGACGGCGCTGCCGCTACCGAGGGCGCTGCCGCTACCGACGGCGCTGCCGCCGACCGCGTGACCGCTACCGGCACTACCGCTACCGGCACTACCGCTACCGGCGCTGCCGCTGCCGGCCGCAGTGCCCGCGGCGTCATGCGACTTGGATCGCGCGCGCTCCCACGCAGCCTTGCGCTCCTCGTCGGTCATGTTCGGTCCCATCATCTCGTACTCGGGACCGAGCTTGTCGACGTTGCCCGGCTTGGGCATCGCTTCGCTCGCGGAGCCCTTCTTCTCGTCGAAGTCGGTGACGAACTTCGAGGTCGCATTCGCGCACGGGCGCGCGGCCACGACGATCATCACGAGCAACGCGAGCGTCCCGAAGATGCGGAGCATCATCGCTTTGTCGAGCTTGAGGCCGCGGCCGTACGGGAGCTTCGGTACGGGCTCGTCGTCAGGTTCAGACGGCTCGGTCGGCGCGGCGCTCACGCCTTGAGATACCTCGCGCGACCGCGAATTGCCAACGCCGGTGTCACATCGCGCCCGAGGCTGCACTACGGGACATGAAGCTCTGGTGGATCGCGCTCGCGTTGACGGTGGCCGCATGTGGAAAGGCCGGTGGCGCCGCCGAGAAGGGCGCCGCGCAGGACGATGTGCTGTCGCGCATCGAGACATGGACGGCTCCCGGCGACCCCGAGGAGACCTACGACAAAGTGAAGAAGATGCTCGCGTTGAAGGCCGCCGCCGAGAAGGCCGGGCAACCTCCGCCGATCGGTTCGCAGCACGCGAAGCCCCTGCCACCGACGCTCGTCGACACGTTCGCTGCGGATGTCCGCTTGCTCGCGTTCTATGACCTCGGGCTTCCGAAGCTCGACAAGACAACGCTCACGCCCGAGATCGCGGATCAGGTGATCACGTTGTACGCGAAGCTCGCGCAAAAGGACCTGCGCGGCCTGCGTCCGATCGCGCACAAGACGTTCATCGAGTCACTCGATGTCGCGGCGCGTACGCGGCTCGCGGTGCAGCTCGTCGCGCACGTGCATAAGACCGGCTTCCTCGGTGAGGATACGATCGGCGATGACACGCCGCCGCCGCGCTCGGCGGAGGCGACCGCGGCGCTCGGTGCAGGTGCCGCGGCTCCGGCGGCAGCACCGTCGACGCTACCGACGGGCGTGATCTTGTTCGCGGGCGTGTACAAGTCGACGGAGGGGGACGCGCTGCTGATCCAGACGGCGGCGAACCCCACGAAGGTC
>Ga0154020_10001906_pt1 | contig 25487 bp, 16 predicted proteins | sample Klosneuvirus_201_FD_109709 | JGI IMG/M metagenome (GOLD analysis project Ga0154020, IMG submission 109709) | Active sludge microbial communities from wastewater, Klosterneuburg, Austria - Klosneuvirus_20160825_MG | ecosystem: Engineered > WWTP > Aerobic digester > Activated sludge | place...
CCGGCAACTATCGGGCCTGTTAAAGTTGTTCCATTGAGGCATAGTTGATAGTTAACATTCAACTGAGAATTGCTTAAAGTTAATTCTAATCCTGTTCCAGGTGAAGAGCAATAACTTCCGCCGGCGGATAAAGTGTAATCTATCGGTGTAATGTCATTTACTGTTAACGAATTGGATAAAAGAGAACATGAATTAATACTGGTGAGTGTACATGAATAGTTTCCTGTTGTGTTTGTAGAAATATTTTGTGTGGTTGATGAATTGTTCCACAAATAAGTGAATGCAAAAGTTGAAGCAATGTTAACTAAACTTCCGGCACATGTATTTCCTGTTCCAACGAAGCTAATTCCTGCTGAAGGGTCTGAACCGCTGATTACAATATCGTCAATCCTATATGTATTAACTGGAAGAAATCCATTTTGAGTAAATCGAATTCTCAAATTCGCAGTAGATGGTATATTTCCTTTTATAATTACAAGTTCCCAATCACCACTCAAACTATTAGATACGGTATAATTTAATTGATTGTAAATTATTCCATCACTACTAACTTCAAGAATTAGTAAATCTGAGGTTATAAATGAACCGCTTCTGTAAATTCCAAAACTTAGTTCGGGTGATATAATTGCTGATGTATTTATTCCTTCAATTTTAAAAGTTCGACCTGAAGAGCTTGCAAAATAAATGTATGCACCACCACCGGCGCCCGAATAGCCGGATGAAACAGGAGAACCAATACGGACCTCTGTTGTTCCTGTCATAGTATAGCTATCATTATCAAATCCATTCGCGGCCTCATGTACGGCAATAGTTGTATTTGCACCAACATTACCCATTGTTTCCGTAATGATTGGTTTGTTAAATGCTCTAATTGTTAATAGTGTTGGATTTGACGTACCGGTTACTGAAGGGACTGAAGAAACCACTCTGATTCTATAACCACTTCCCGGAGGTGTATTAATTGGGATTGTAGCAGTAATAGTTGAACTTCCAACTGCCAGAAGAGAACCAATATCAACCGGGTTGGAAAAACTACCGCTTGCATCACTTAATTGAGTGGTAAAGATATTTGATTGCCCATATGTTCCAACGATAGTATAAGGCACCGAGATAGTTGTTCCGGCACAAATCGGATCAGCAATTGAGCCTGTTGTAATTGTCAGAGCTGTTTCAACAAAACCGGAATAGATATGATTATATGCATCTGGAAATTCGAGGTTGCGGAGATTAGTGAATGTATTTGTAGTTACATCAAAATTGAATATCGTACCTTTTCCATTTGCACCAAATCCATATGTTGTACCATACAATTTACCATTACTTGCTTTGAATAAACATCCCATCGCTGAATAACCATGAAGTGTTGAATTAAGATTAAAGACTTTTGAGAATGTATCTGTTGCTGGATTGACTTGAATAATTGTTCCGCCTCCCAAAGTTCCTGAATAGGCAGTAGACACATATATATTTCCATCATTTGCAATAACCGGAGTTCCATAAATAGCATTCCCATTTGTGGAATTGCAATCCATTATTTTTGTAAAAACTAATGTCGTATAATTAAAACTGAATATACAACCATCGCCACTAGCACCACCTATAGTTGTTCCACCGTAAAGTTTCCCATTTGAGGCTTGAATTAAACCTCCTGTTGGTCGCTCACCATTGGCGATTCCAGTAAAATTAAATAATTCAGTATATGTACTTGTAGAGTAATCGAAACTAAATATTACACCTTTACTTGAAGTCCCACCGTATCTCGTCATACCATACAATTTTCCATTAGTTGCCTGCATTAAATTTCCATGTGGTAATGTTCCGGTCAGAGTAGAAAAACTGAAAACTGTTGCATATGTAGCTGTAGATATATCATAACTGAATATTGAACCGTATCCATTTACCCCTCCACTTTCTGTCATTCCATAGAGCTTGCCATTTGAAGCTTGCATTAAGCCACCTCGAGTAGATGTGCCTAGAGGAAAATCAAATAATTTTGTATAGGCATTAGTTGCAGGATTAATTGAAAAAATTACTCCGTAATTGTTATTGCCACCAAATTCCGTCATTCCATAAATCAAACCATTCGATGCTTTAAATAACGAGCCGCTTGGATCACCTCCATTTGATCTTTGATAGAAACTTAGCAACCTTGAGTATGTTGATGTACTTATGTTGTAAGAGTATAATGTTCCAAAGTCACCCGTACCGCCATTAGTACTTACTCCATATAATCTGCCATTTGAAGCTTGAATAAGTTGTGATTCCGGATTTTTTGAATTAGTACCGGAAAATGCAACAAGCCTTGCATATGTTGATGTGGATATTTCATAACTGTATATTGTTCCATAAGAATTTCCGCCTCCAGCTGTTCCATCAATTGTTGTTGTTCCATAAAGTTTGCCGTTACTTGCAAGTACCAATGAACCATGAGGTTTTCCGCCATCAGTTGCTGAACTGCTGTTGAAATTTCGTAATGTTGATAATGATGAACTCACATCATTCCAACTAAACAAAACACCATCAGCATTAGTGCCACCAATTGAAGTTGTACCATAAAACAGGCCTGCAGCCGATTGTACCAAACTTCCATATGGAATATAACCGCCGCTAACATTTGAAAAATTATATCGAACGGAATATATACTTGTTGTTATATCGTAACTAAAAAGTACTCCTACACTAAATGTACCGCCAGTTGATGTTAAGCCATATAATTTTCCATTTAATGCCTGCACTAAATTTCCAAGTGGAGTATTGCCGTTAGTTCCATTGAAATCAATTAATTTTGTTACTGCAGCAGTAGTAGTATTAAAACTAATAATTGTTCCTAACCCTGAATTACCACCATCAGTTATCATTGCATATAGTAATCCATTTGAGGCTTGAATAAATCCACCTTTGGGTTTTGCTCCATTAGTATTATTAAAATTGTAAATTTTTGTATAAATATTAGTAACCGGATCCAAACTGAATATCACTCCGAAGTTACTTCCATTTCCACCGCTACTAGTCATACCATAGAGCAATCCATTGCTCGCTTGCATCAATGAACCATACGGTAAACCTCCGTCCGACTCTCCGGTAAAATGATAAAGGATTGTATATGCAGTAGTGGAAATGTCATACTTATAAATGACGCCTTGTTTGTAATTCCCGCCTTCGGAAGTCATACCATATAATTTGCCATCGGATCCTTGAACCGGAGCCGAATATAAAGGCTTAGATCCTTGTGAACTTGTGACAGGAAAATTATAGATTGGAGTGTATGTTGATCCGTCCGATGAAATTTTATAGATAGCTCCATTGCCATCTGTACCGCCGACAGGCGCCATTGACCAAAGTTCTGTTTGTGCATTTACGGAAATTTCAAGGCATAGTAATGCCATGAATAATAGCAGTGCGTGTTTCATGTGTGACTAAATTATTGTGTGGGTTACTGAGGTAATTCTTTGATTTTAAAAATTATGGTACTTTGTGTGGTAATGCTAATTAAGTAAAATTTAGTGAATTGCGAAAACGAATTTGAAAAAAGTACTCTATTTGGCTAATTATTTAGCATAAATAGCACTTAATTAATATTCTGTATAGGTAAAATCAAGTCAAATTCATTAATAATAGTAATAATTCTGCTATTTATTAAAATAATTATAGATGATTATTTAATGTTGTATTACCACTTTTCTCATGAAATGCATTTCTGCCCTTGAAATTTGAACAATATAAATTCCATTTTCTAAGGCACCAGTATTTATTTGAAGATTGTCGTCAACTAGTTCCGAAGAATAGACAATCTTTCCAACCATATCAAAGATCCGGATTGCTGAATTTCGATTTTCAGGATTTGCTATTTGTAGAGAAAGAGTTTCTTTTGCAGGATTTGGATACAAAATAAAATTTGACAGTTCAGTTTCATCAACACCTGTAAACAGATCATGAGTTGGCCATGATGAAATTTGTGATAGACAATTCCAAACCAGATTATCTATTGCTGTTTCAAGTGGTCCAGAACCGGCATTTCTTGTATTAAGCAATAAGGCCCAATTTAATTGCATATTACCGGCTCTTACAATCTCTGAAGTAGTACCTGGTAAGGAGCCCATGTGCCACCAGTTATTAAATGCATTCACAGCTATTCCGCACGCATAATTCGGATCAGTTGTCGATGGCTTTATCATTGTATCAATTGTTGCAGTTGTAAGTATGTCGGGCTTTGTGGAAAACCGATCGATCGATACCAGTAACTTGCATAATTCTTCAGATGTTGCGACCCAACCTCCATGTGAATCCATAAACTCAACATTGAATCCTCCGTATTGCCATGGAACTAATGAAGTATTGTCATAAACCGAATATGCCAAAGGGGCGCCTGCATAGTCATAATAATGAACTTCGTTTGGTAAAAGATCTGCTTCAAGATTATTTCCCAATTGCATTTCGTAAATTCCGCATGGAGCAAGTATTGAATTCCTGAGATATGCTTCATATGATTGACCGGTAATTTTTTCAATTACCCTTCCCAAAACACAAAACCCAAAATTGGAATATTGTGATTGTGTACCCGGTGTGAAGTCAAGCATTCTATTCTCTAACATATAACGAACCGTTGTAACGGGATCCCCGGGAGGTGGAACACCCATTGCTAATGCAATGTTATATGCATTGAACATTGGATCACCGGAAAGATTTCTGTCCCATCCGCCCTCGTGTTGCAACAGCTGACGGATTGTTATATCATTCACCCTATTGTCGAGAATGTTTTGATAAATGGAATCATTTAAAATTCCTGTAGGACCAAATACCTTAGCGTCCAAACTTATCAATCCCTGCTCATATAGTTTCATTACAGCTACTGCTGTTACTGGTTTAGAAATACTGGCAATTCTAAAACTGCTCGAAGGTTGAACGAGAGCAGATGTTGAAGTATTCGCATAGCCAAAACCGCGGTTATAAACTAATCTTCCTTGATAGGTCAATGCCAATTGTCCTCCTGGAACATTATAGTCCGCTAACAAAGCCGTCATTGCGGCATCTAGTGCTGCCAGTTCCGGAACAAATTGCCCTGTTTGAGCTTTCGATTGAGAAAATAAAATGAAGAGTAAAAATGTAGATGTAAAGATTTTTTTCATGATACCGAATTTTTGTTGAATTAATTCAGCTCTAAAAGTAATAAAAAAGTAATATTTTCAATGAATAATTTTTATGACCGAAGGTAAAACGCAAGCATAATTAAAGTAAAGCTTGCCGGAATTCCGATCAATATTGCACCAATTAAACTCTTCTTATTATCCCATTTTTTATGAAAAAACAAATAAATTAAATACGTAATTAAAAATGTTGGGACGTAATATATTAACAAAGCAACCAAATTACCGGGCTTAAACAGATCAGATATACTTTTCGTCTCATGGTCGAGCCAGAAAAGCCCCCAACAACTTAGTAATACGAATAACGCTAAAAGGAAAGTCGATTTTGGATTTGAATGTTGAACGAATGAAGCTTGCATGATTTCAGGTTTTTTAGAAAACGAGAAATAATTCAATTTATTTTAATGAATCAACAAGGTCATTTTAATATTTTCTCAAAGCATAGACTGTTTTCTTTCCCTTCATATTGGCCGTAATTCGAAATTGGTTGATATCCGTTTTTTAAATACAATGCAATAGCCTCTTCTTGCTTCTTACCGGTTTCAAGAATGCATTTTGAATATGATATTTCTTTTGCCCATTTCTCCAGTTCGGAAAGGACATGAGTTGCAATTCCTCGTCCTCTTTTTTCCGGTAAGCAATACATTCTTTTTACTTCCATAATTCCAGGAGAATATTCTTTAATAGCACCACAACCTATTGCCTCATGATCTTCATAAGCCAATACGACGTGTTTGATCATGTCAATTTTATTGAATTGAGAATAAAAAGTTTGTTCGTCACCGTTTCTTTCAGCCAGGTCAGCATCCAGTAATTTTACTAATTCAATGAAATCCGGATCTTCAGAATTTGTTCGTTTTAAACTGATCATTGTGAGCGAAATTACATTTTTGGTAAAATAATCAATTTGTAAATACTACTTTACCCCCTAATTAGGGGATTGACCGAATCAGGTTAGGACCGTATTTTTGTTTCTGTAGTAAGAGTAATTAGGTTAGATTACGAAAGGTCACCCACACTTTTGTTATGAAACATGACCGGCTGGTTACGCAGATATCAGCCGGTCTTTTATTGCAACATGTTTTCGCGGATATATTTCACCGGCGAACTTCCATAACTTAAAAATGTTTCGTGGAAACCTTTCAAGCTATATTTGTCACCCATTTTCTTTTTGTAATCATCACGAAGCGCTTGAATGGCTGTTGATCCTGCATAATAAGAACACAATTGTACTTGAGAAACTGTTGCACGATGATACTTTTCTTCTGCCTGAGCTTTCGTCTGAAAACATTCTACTACCATTAAGTGAATTATTTCTTCCTTCGATTTATTCAAAACCTGAAGATCATAGTCGATAATAACATTCGCCAATTCTCGAAGTTTTAATTTATCATGGACTAATTCCATTTCAGGTGAATTGTTTCCCCAGCCTTCTTCAAGCATCATGCTTTCAGCATATACAGCCCATCCTTCTATCATAGCACCATTCTGAAATACAGAGCGAACTACATCCGATGATTTTTTATTGTTATAAATTCCCTGTAAACAATGACCAGGGACTGCTTCGTGAATAGAGAGTAATTGAGATGCATAATTATTATACTCTTTTAAAACACTCTCTGCTTTTTCCGGTGTATATGCAGTTAAGTCATCTATGTTGTAATAAGTTGTTCCACTTTTTTGATATGGTGGAGTAAATTCAGCACTTGCGACACTAAACCCTCTTGCGTATTCAGGCATTAATCTAACTTTGATAGGAGGAGAAGCTGTGTCAAAAGCAAAGAGATCTTTCTCAATGATAAATTGTTTCAATCTGTAAACATGATTTGTAAGCGAATCAAAGAATGCAGACGGTTTAGCGTGATCTAATTGAATTTTATCCAATACTATTTGGATTAATTTCAAACTGTCTGAAGGTTTATTTTCTGCTTGATAATACTTACTCCATAGTGAGTTCGCAATTGCTGTCATTTTCCCGTGATACATTTGTTTATCAGCGGTTGCTTTTTCATAGACTTGTTCCGGTGTAAAATCTGTTGCCAGGTCGTATTTGAATTTGTCCGAAAACAATTCTTTTCCAATTCTGAAATCTCTGAATGAATAGTTTTTATCTGCAAGAATTGCTTTCAGCGCTGTAACATATCCATTGATCGCTGTTGTAGTTTTTGAAATGTTTTTCTGTAATTCATCTTTTTCTACGTCATTCAAACCGGATGCCTTGATCGAATCTGTCAACGATGCTCCGAATAATGAAAGTCCTCCCTGATTTTGAAGAATGGCAAGTTCGATATGTTCTTTTGTTGGTTTATTAAGAGTTGCAATTGCAGCTTTGTAATATTCGCCAGTCGTTTGCAAATGTTTTGAAAGCGTTTTCAGGCGTACATCTAAATCTGCATAAGGTTGATTGATGATGTAATCACATTCGCCGGCAACGTTGTAGATCGACGCATCCCATTCTTGTGATTTAAATACATTAATATACCAAATGTCGCTTTCCAATTGGTTCTTGATTATTTTCAGACTGATCTTGTTGTTATCACTTAGACCGTTCAGATCTATTTTATTTAACGAATCTATCCATAGCTGAGAGAATGCAACTGTCTTTGCGAACGATTCACTATTCGGAATCGTTAATTCTTCATAATATTTTCCATAGCCAACGAATATAGAACCGGACGGATGCTGCTTCCAATATGCATCCAGAAAATTATCTTCAAAGGTTGCAAATGTTTTGTCGGCCTGATCGTCAGTCTTTGGTTTTGGTGAACTGCAACCAATAGATACAAGAATTGCAAGGACGTAGAGTATGTTTTTCATCGCGGAATTTGATTATTTTTTATTGTTTTACGAATTTCAAATATTGAATACTGTCAGCAGTTATAATTTTTAATGTATAAACGCCGGCAGAAAGATTTGTTGCATTGTATCTGGTATTTAGTTCCGGATTTACATACAATGACCGCCCTTCGGAATCGTACAATATAATTTCGAAATTTGGTGATGATGACTTTCCTGAGTACTTCAGAATAAATTCATTTGTTACCGGGTTCGGATATATAGTGAATGATTCAAGTTTTAATTGTGCAATTCCTGCAGGTGGATCCGTAAGTGTATCATTTGCACAAGTCATACATCCATTTATGTCTGTAGCGCAAACTAAGTAGATTCCCGCCGGTAAATTAATTATGCTATCCCCTGTAAATATTCCAACGGAAGGCTGACAGGTATATTGATATGGCGGAATTCCATCTAGTACATTAAATTGTATAGTGCCATCTGAGCAACCAATACAACTTGGATTAGTATGTTGGAGTGAAATTGAAATAGAGTCTTGGGTGATTAAAATTCCGTCAGTTGCAAAACAACCCAGACTGTCTGTTATCCTCACTGTATAATAACCACCACATAAATTTCCTATGTAACTTGTAGTTTCTCCTGTAGACCATAAATATTCGATGGGTCCAATTCCAGCCCCGGTAGCTTCTAATTCTCCCGAACATATTGTATCGCATAATACATCTGTAAGAGGGTTAATAAAAGCTTCGCATGGTCCGAATGTAATCGAGTTTGAGAACATGTCGCATCTATGAAAGTCATTTATACGAAGAGTGTAAGTACCGGCAACTGTTGGTGTGTATGTTGATGCTAATGCACCCGGAATTTCTTGCCCATTTAAAAACCATTGATAATTAAAATTGCCTGTTGTGTCAGATTGAAGAACCCCGGCAGCAATTTGAATTGTTATATTTATTGGAGTCCACGATTGCATTGGATAACTGTTAGAAGAAGCACTACATCCATCCGGTGATGTAGCCTCAAACTTGTAAGAGCCCGGAAGTGTAATGTATAATGTAGGTGAATTAATGCCAAGGGAAACATCGTCACGATACCAGTCATAATTCCATCCCGTAAATATTGGCGCTTGTGCTATTAACGTGTCATCAGCACATATTAAATAATTGCTCAATTGAAGTTGGCAATCAATATTTTCATTGAAAGAATCAAATTCAAGGGATGAAGTTTCAGCACAATTATTTGAATCGGTAACAGTGACTTGGTAGTAATTCGGATTTGAAATATTCGTAAGTGTATCTGTACTGATCACTTGATTTGGCAAAGTTACCCAACTATATGTACTTCCTGATTCGTAATTTACCCAAAGTGTTCCAATACCACTTACGCATGCATTTGAATCCAGAGTACCATGAATAACAGGAGTCGGATACGAATCAAACATTTGTATAGTATCGGGCTCTGATAATACTTTGCAACCGTATTGGTCAGCGATAGCAACTTGATAAATGCCGGAGGTCCTGTAATTATAATATGTACTTGTATTCGCAATACTGTCGCCATTGACATACCAGTTAAGTACAGAATAATTCATTCCAAAATTATTTATCCTTATTGTATTGTACTCATTTTTGCAAAATGGTTTTTGTCCTCCTAAACTTAATAGGGGAGCAACAGGATGATCAACATAAACATGCATACTATCAGTTGCAATAAGCCCCATTGAATCTCTTACGGTTAAATAATACACTGCATCTGTCAATACAGAATCAATACGAGCCAGACCACTACCTAAATTCGTGAGGTGCGGATTTGTTGTCCATTGATAAGTATATGGTGGTGTCCCACCTATAGCAGGAAAATAGTTGCCAATGTAAGTTGAATTATTCAGGCATGCATATCTATCTGATCCAGCTTCAACAGATAAAACGGAAGGATCAAAATAGATCGAATCAGAATGACTAAAACAAAGAGTATATATTGCACTTGTATGTGAATAATAACCGGGAAGTGTGGGGAACACTGTCGTTCCCGTTGCTCCGATAATCGTATCTCCATTTAAAAACCACTGTGCTGTCATTGTGTAATTACTGGTAATTCCTCCGTTTCCAAAATAAACGTGAATAGGTACTGGAGGGTATGGTCGGGCAGTTACATAAGTACTTGTTGCACTTGATTGGCAACCGGTTGTATCATATACAGTAGCCCTATAGTTTCCTGATATGCCAACGGTAATTGATTGTGTATTTTGTCCGTCCGGATACCAATAGTAGTCTGTACCTATGCTGCTTGTCAACGTAAGACTATCACCTACGCAAATTGTTGTCGGACCGCTTGTTGTTATTGTTGGTGCAAGTGGCGCCTGTTTTAAAATGACATTTGTCCGTGCTGAAGTGTCTGCACCGCAAGCGTTGTATGCTACAAGATAATATTCGCCACTTATCATTTGATAAGAATATGCTGATAAACTTGAATTTGTTTGATTCAATAAAATAGAATCATTTCTGAACCATTGAAAATGTGTATTTGATTGATTGGGTATTTGAAGTAAAAGACTTCTATTGTTACAAATAGAATAAGTGCTGTCAGTTCCTGCCGGAATGTATGGCAAACCATTTACAACTTGTAGCCGCACTTCAGGTGTGTGCGCAACAAATCCGTTTCCATGATCTACAGTAGCAGAATAAAATCCCGGTGAAGAAACAGTAATTGAAGCTGTCGTATCTCCGGTTGACCATAAATAGGTATATCCGGTGCAACTATCCAATGAAAGTGTAGTACTGCTTCCAATGCAAATTACAGTATCACCGATTATGTCTGCATAGTAATAGTATGTATCTCTGTCTGAATACATTCCACCCATTGATTCATAGTGAGTGTGTGAAGAGATAATTCCGAAAGCATCATAAGCATAAGATCCATCGTATGGCCCACCCGCACTGGGATCAAAGTTGTATGAAAGTATTCTTCCAAGGCTATCATACGAGTAATATGTTGCTTCACTATTATTTTGCCATGATAAATTTCCGTCACCATCATAGTAAGCACCCAATTCAACATGATAACTTGGATACCCATATTGATCAACCTCATTGATCAGTTCAGATGTGTAAATCCATGCAGTATCCTGCCAATATAATTGGTAAGTATGAATGATCTGATGAAATGGACTATAATCATAAAGTGTCAAATTTTGATTTACCCAATTTGTGTCATCATACTGAATAATCATACTATCATTGTCAATTCCTGAATAAGTATAAAGCGTCCGTGAAGTTGTATCCCATGCTGAAGATATCCACCCAAATAAAATTGTAAAATCTTTCATACCATTTGCGTTGTAATAAAAGTCGGTTCTTCCGGTATTGATCCATCCACTGCTTGTATCATAATTTTGAGTAATTTCAGTAGTATCCTGCCCAAGAGAATTATATGAATACAAAGTACGATAAGAAATAGTTGTCGTGCTTGTATGCGAAAGCGTATGATTAAAATTATCGAACGTAAAAGAATCGGTAATAAAATCAACCCATGCATTATTACTCCAGTTTTGTTGTTTTTTTATTGTGTTATTTCCAAAGCTATCATAGGTATATAGTTTTTGAAACGAATTTGTCCAATTCGTATCGGATCCTGTTTGAACCAGATCATGAAGAAGACTATCATTTGAATCGTAAGTATATAATTCACGCTTGTAATTTTGCCAGCGAAAATCCGGATAACGCACTATGTAATTGGTCGAGGATAGTATTTTTCCTGTACTACTATATTTTACTACACATTTCTCAGTGGATTCATCGTAATCCCCGGTAGTGAATTGTATCCATGTATAAACAGAATCACATTGTGCATAGATTTTTGAAAAATTGAGGGTGATAAAAGTTAAAAGCAAGTAAATTGTTTTCATGGAGCAATAATTTAATTTGTGTCAATTTACTAGTAAAGATAGCTCTCAAAATTCGAATTTACGGCATTCAATTAACATTAAATTGTTAGTTTAATGCATAATAACACCCAACATTAAAACCAGCGCTCCATAAATTTGCTGTTATTGGGGCATTAATAATATTTAGTAGACCATAGCGGATTGTTGGTTCTGCTGTTAACTTAAATTTATTGCTGATCTTGTAATCTGCTCCTATGCTAAACGTGGGAGAAATTCCCAAAGTTTTATATTCGTAAGGTTGATCATGAGTTGTTCTTTTCGTTTCTCCATTCTCATATTCAGCAACTGAAGTTGTAGTTGCGTTAAATAATATATTGGTAGTAACTCCTATGCTTGTAGTAAATCTGATTTTCTTTTTCCCGAAATTGAAAATTGCTCTGACCGGAATATCAAGATAAATATAATTGTCAACAAAAGTCAAATATTTTAAGGGAGAAGTATTGGTTGCGGTATTAGGTTCTATTGTATCATATACAAATCCAAATCGTGGATCTATGGCATCCCCATATGTTAAAGTTAATTTCTTTGTTGAAAATCCTTTGTTCGAGTATTGGACCCCGATTTCAAGTCCGACCTTTTTAGAAATATTATAACAAATATTTATTCCTGCGGTGTATCCAAGTTTGTACGTCTCCCTGTTATCTGTCGCCTTAATAAGATCTGAATAAACGGTTCCTTCGTTGGAAGTGCTCAATACTCGATTGCAATAATCTGGAGAAATATTCGCCCCTATCAAGAGTCTATCGAATTTTCTCTTGCTTTTTGAATTTAAAGTGTCTTGGCCATTCGATACTATAGATATCGAAATCAGTATAAACGTTATTAGCTTTTGCATTCTAAAATTCTTGTGAAATTTTCAATTTGCCTTCTATGCCTCAAAATATGAACGATTGCATGTTCCATTAACTGCTCAACATCATATTGCTGTCCCCAATTTACTTTTATCTTTTTTGAGTTGTCGTGTTCTTCCAATGTTATGTCTGAATTCAATTGAAAGAAATTTTCACAATATTCATACATAAGGATCAAGTGCTCAGAATATTCACTTACGCTATTCAACAATTTCTTTTCGGGCCTGATCTTATTCATGCCAAGCGAATTTTCAATATAGATCGTATATCCATATCCTGAATTGATCACATGCGATAGAACAGTCTGAATGGATTTGCAATCCGGATCAGATGTTTTTTCATCAACAACCTTTGAAAGAATGTTATCATCTAACGATTGAATGACAACAATTAATTCGGTAATTGCTTTTTTGTACTCATCTAATAGCCCTTTTGTAGCGCCGGTCAATTCGTGCTTCATTTTTAATTGTTTTTCTTCCCGCTAACGATTCTCGAGACGATCCCTTTATCACTTGTGAATTCAGCAAGTAAAACACCGCCAATGTGAAGAATCAAGAAAGTAATTAAATAGTAGATCGACAAAACATGTATCTCTTCCATTTGATCTTTTAAACTCTCAGGACCAAATTCAATCATCAGTCCGGTAAAAAGTGAGGCAGCTACGCAGATGTAAAAAATTATATAAACCCAAAATTGAAATTTTACTTTCGTTGAAAGCTCCTTTTTAAATGGACTGGAATATTTCATCTGACCAAAAAACGGAAGCGAAATTCTAATTATGTAAAGTCCTGTTAAAATATATCCAAGATAAATATGCCAATCCCACATCGGCTTTCTTATTTGCCTTGCAATTGTCATGATTTCTTTGTCTGATAATGTTTTGTCAGCAGGAAGATTAGCCTTAATAATATTCGCAACAGTTTCTCTATTGAGCCAAGTTAATCTTAGAAAAATTGTAAATAGAATAAATAGCAATGTAAAAGCAATAGCCCAATGCATTATCCGATAAATTGTTGAGTAACTTTTGTTTTCCATACGAATTTATGTTTTGTCGAAGGTAGTTATTAAAACTATTCACTTTTCCGTAATTATCGACATAGTTAATTCTTTAATACGAAGAACTTAGTTTAATCCAGTATGTTCTTTCTTACTGATCTTCTGCCCAATGTAATTCATTGCTTTTTCATAAGTTTCTATCCCATGCCCAACATTATCAAATACTTTTACTTCTTTCAAAAATGAAATGTGTTTGTTTGCATTATCAATCGATTTTTGAAATGGAAAAAGTAAATCTTTATCTCCTTCTAATAAATACGTTTCCACTTTGACATCCTTTAATTGTTTATCCATGTAATATGGCTTTTGCGTTTTGTCAGTATATCTTTTAAGTGCAAAAACTTCATACTCGATAATTAATTTTTCGGCTTCCGGTGATAACTGATGATTTGGTTTCGAAAAAACAGCATTATCTAAAAATGTCAGTACATTTTTCTCTGTTGGTTTTATTATTGGCAATAAATTGAAGTAAAGGTTTTTAAGTGACATAGAAAAAGGCTGTAAGCATCCCGGATTAAGAAGAAATGCTGCAATGATTTTTTCAGGATTCGTGATTCCTAATTTCATACATATCAATCCGCCAAAAGAAGCCCCGGCAATAAAAACTTTTTCAATTCCAAGTTTGTCAAGCACTTCATTTGCCCAATGACCGTAGTCGAGGGATTTTATTTCAGGAGTAGATCCATCACTAAAATTCGGTAAGCCATTGGTCTCAACCATGAATATTCTCAGATCCTGGTTAAGATTGTCCAACCCTCTATCAAAGTCCCAGAAGAGTGAAGTCGTTCTTGCTCCTGGGAATATTACCAATGTTTTAAGATGATGTGCATTTGTATTTAATCCCCAGACATGCGTTTTGCCCAGTGCAGTATCGATGACAATTCTTTCGTAATCTCTTTTGTTGAGTTGTTCTAACTTTCTGACCCAGTTTTCAAAAAACAGAAAGTCGTTTTTTTCATCTTTGAAAGATGATTTATATTTGATTTTCATATTAAATTTACTAAACAAGTTTTGAAATTCAAATAAACGAATATGAATTTTAAAATATTCGTTATTTAAATCTGAATAGAATTGGAAAAACAAATGTAACAATTATAGTCCACACACTATAAATTGGCAGAAAGGTCGCAATTGAATTTTCAACGGATTCAATTCGTTCTGACTGTTTGAGCGTTTTTAATAATTGGAAGGATACAATCGATAAATTGGCAAGTATTAGTATGTTCCCACCAAGAACAGCAAGTCGGTTTGGAGTAATTCCCCATTCTGAAATTCTGAATATTATAGCCGTAAGTGCAATGGTATTTACAATTATCGTTACAACCGAAAGAAGAAAAAGTATGATCGTAGCAGTTTGACTTTTCGTAGTTCTTGATGTTTCTGCAACAGAAAAGAGAATAATTGCCATTACTCCAATAAGTAATGCATTAAAGATCATTAGAAATTCTCTGTCATTGTACGGGTCTTTGCCGGAGGCAATTATTGCGATGAGGTATATTATCAATGTAATAAGTACTAATGGACTGAATATTTTTGCAATTACCGGAGAAACCTTATTAACTAATTGCGGATTGGTTTGAGTTATGTAAGTTCCTACGATTGGAGATGCAGCTAGGCCAAAGATGACAATGTATTCGAAGTAAAATTCACCTATATTAAAATCAATAAGAGAGAATAGTCCAATTGTTATTCCTGTCAGTATCCCACCTGCAATTAGAATTAACGTTGTCATAACGACCAAGTCACCATTGTATCTTAAAAACTCAAGTCGCTTTTGGGAATTGAAAATATCGTCACTTATAAATGTGTACCCTAACATTGCCCATAGAAATAGCGGCAAATGAATGCAGGATAAAATTAGTGTGTCACTTTTTGCATTGTCAGGTAGAAAATTAATAAATGCAAGTGAAATTAATGTGGCTATAAATGTCGGCGCAAGTTTCTTATTTGTAATATTGTTTTTCCAGGCAAAATAGACTGTTAACATTGGGAATACTATAAACCCAATATTTCTCGGATAATAGAACTCTTCTTTTATGCCGGTTAATTCAGGAAGCTTGGCAATCAGTCCTGCAATGAATGAAGCAGTGATTACAAAGACTAATTCTTCTTTCGTTCCCCATGAGATTTCACTAGCCTCGTAATTAAGTCTCTCATTCCAGAATTCGGCATTTTTATTATCCTTGATTTCAGGGAATATCAGATTAAAATCCTTTTTGAAAATTGCCTTGTTAGTCCGATACAATTTTTCAAGCTGTTTGGGGTTGTCGAGATTGTTCAGTATGTCAGTTCTCATTTCATTTAGATTTATACCCTCAAACTAATTTTGGAATAATTTATTGTTGTATTATCACTTCAGTTTTAATTCAAAAAATCTTGCGTCTTCTTCATAAGGATTGTGTCGATAGGCTGGTATTTCAATAAATCCATTATCCGTATATAGTTTTATCGCAGCTTTCATGAAATCAGCCGTATCGAGTTTAGCTTTATCATAATTTAACCTTTTGGCGATTTCTATACATTGAGTTAGCAATAATTTTCCAATCCCCAGTCCTCTGCTTTCGGGTTGAACATACATTCGTTTCACTTCACATTCTGTCTCACTGAATCTTTTTATTCCGGCAACACCAACAGCTATATTGTTTCTGAGAACAATGCAAAGACCACCATTTGGAGCGCCATAGGTTTCAGTCATGGTGCTTAATTCATGATCAAAATTTTGAAATGAAAGATCAATTCCCAGCCAGGTTACATATTCCAGAATTAGTATTTTTGCTTTTGAAAAATCTTCTTCTGTTTTTACTTCCTTCAGCTCAATACTATTTTCTATTCTTTTTTCTGACATATAAAATTGGTTCTCCGGGAGTAAAGAAAGGAGAAAAAGTAATATTTAAAGAATCTTTTGAAATTAAATCGAGATCACATCCGGGAGGGGGCCACATTGGAAAGAAACCGGATGAATATATTTTACCGGTAGAATCTTTTAAAAAGTAGTATGGATTTGTATTGGTACTATTTAAGACAAGTTGGTAGCCATCATCGACGAATTCAACTTTTTGATTGATTGAATCTGCACTGTACCAAAACCCAATGATTTGTTTTGCTTCCAGATAGGATCGTGTTACCGGAGAGTAAATACTATCGGTTTCTGTTTGAGAAATTGCTTTGAAGCTGCTAAAAAGAGTGCAGAATAGCCACATAGATATGAGCAGAGGTTTTTGATTCATGCGGCCAATTTGACAATTATTAAGCCAAAGATAGTTAGTTTTAACTTCTTAAATTATAGATCAGAGTATATCTCAACGCTCTTTGTCTATGGTTAATACTTACCTGAACGGTCAGCACTTTATTACCGTCACCTTCAGGTGACGGATAGAGATAGAGGACAACGGCAATTCGGCTTTAGCCGAAAACGCACTTTGTATTCGCCAAGTTGGAAAATTGCAGTTGCACTTTTGGCTAAAGCCCAAACGTGTAGAGGACTTTCTTAATCCGTCACCGAAAGGTGACGGTAATAAATAAAAAATTACTCATTCTACCCGGCTTTTAAGCGGATAAAATGAGTAATTCTTAGAACTTAATTTTTAAGATTAGGCTTCTTAAAAAAAGCTTATCGATTAAAATTAGTTGATCGTTACTCTAGTTGTGCTGCTAGATGAATTCGAGCTTACTTTTAAAATATAAACACCTTTTGCAAATTGCTCGATATTTATATCAGCTTGATTTTTCAAGGCTGCGGATTGTACCATGACTACACGACCGGTTAGATCAATCAATTCAATTGTTGAATTGTCGTTACCTGACCAAGTGATGTGAATAGTACTAGTTGCCGGATTTGGATATACATTTAACGTTGTTGAACTACCGAGTTGATTATTTATTCCGGTATTGATCACAGAAAAATCAGCTGACTCTGTACATCCCAAGCTATTTGTAACAGTTACAGTATAGATTCCATCGACTGATGTAGAAAGAGTACTACTCGTTTCTCCTGAAATTACATTTCCGCCAAGGAACCATTCAAATGTACAGTTTGGATTTGAAACATTTGAATTTAAAATGTTGCCTGTTTGTGTGATATGTGGCATTGAAGGTGACGAAGTTATTTTAGTCAATGCCATAAAAACGCTGCCTATGCCCGGTGAGCAAGTTCCAAGAATAATTTCACCATCAGGTGTTGCATAACTAATATCAGCTCTACCTGAAACGGGATTATTGAATTCAATTAGGTTGCCTCCGTTTACTGAGAAAGTCGGATCAGGTATTCCGTTGGAAGAAAATTTTAGAAGTTGAGATTCCCAACCTGTGCTTACTTCCTGATTTGCTACTCCGACGATAAATGAATCATCATTTAACAAGGTTAATAAATCCAGTTTCATTGTAGATGCTGTGATGCTAATCGGAATCTCAGTATATCCATTTGTTCCAAACGTAATATCAAGTGGTCCGTTTGCATTGTATCTTGCAACGATAATTTTATCGCCATCCATGTTTTTCATCGCTGCAATAATTTTATCATCACTTTGTAGTGCCATCAATGGCGTTTGCTCCCAATCCATCTGAAAGTTCTCATCCGTTTGAAATCCAAGTGTGCCAAAAGAAGTATCTAATTCTCCATTTCCGTCATAACTCATCATTAATAAAACGTCTGTGCTAAAGGGTGTATAATATCCTGCAGCTACTGTAATAATTTTTCCGTCACTGCGCATTCTGCTTGTGGATCTATTGATAGTAGTGTAAAATGTAGGTGGAGTATGATAATTTAATACTAAAGTTGGATCAACTGCACCGGTACTGTCAAATCGGACCATAAAGATAGCATTGGTACAAAGAAATTTTCCATCGCTAAGTCTGTGAATGGATTCAAGTCTGGGATTTCCTGATGAAGTAAATTTTCTGGTACCATTTATTCCAAATGTACTATCAACAGATCCATCACTATTGTATCTTGAAATGGAAGGGTATTGTAAAGTAGTTTGAATAGTACTATTCCCTTGTCTTCCGGCAACAACAATTTTCCCGTCCGGTTGCAATAGGTAATCTACACCTTGAGTTACTCGTTCGAATTTATGTTGAACGACTCCGTCGGTGCCAAAGCTACTGTCAATTTGGCCACATTCGTCTGTCCTAAACATCAAATTAAAGTAATTATTGGTGTTGGCGTCATAAAAATATCCGGTAAGTAAAAATTTGCCATCAGGTTGGCGAAGGATATTTGCGGACAGACCATTTTCTCCGTCTAGCTGATTTGTAGAGACCTGACCTATGTCACCGAATAAACTATCGGTAACAAAGTTCTGAGCTTTTCCGCTTAGTGCAATAAATAGTAGTAATAAGTGTGTAATTGTTTTTTTCATCGTCGTGTGATTTAGGTTGATGTGATTAATTCCACAAAAATGCACTAAGAGCCTTAAACGGACAATCCCCTAATTCGGGGATGTAGTATGATTTTAGGATGTTTTTGCCCAAAAATAAAGCGATACAGAAACTCTGTATCGCTTTATTTTTTAAAGTTCAAAAAATGCAGTTATTTATTTAAGTTTGATTACATGGTTATCTTAAAAATATAATCGGTACATCAAATTTGGAAACATGCCAAACTGTTTTACATATCCAACGCTTCCCGGCAGTTTCTCATCATAATATTCTGATAGTTTTCCTTGAGCATTGGTGATATTGTCAAGAGTTAGAAAAAGTTCGTGCGTCACTTTTGATTTATTCCACTTATAACTTGCAGACAATGTTACTTTGTAAAGGTCCTGAAAGTCTTTTTCATATGCTTTTTTGTAATCCCAATATTGATTATTTGCCGGGTCAACTGTCAATGTTCCTTGTGCATCTTTTAATAATGGAATATATTTTTGTCCGCCACTGAAAAATATTTTAGTGTTCAAATTAAGAGTTTGATTTTTCTTTTTACCGAGATTAGCAAACTCTTTTCCAAATAAAATATTTACAAGGTAATTGCTATTGTATAGTGTATTTCTTTCAATACCTTCTAGTGATTTGTATTTTGAATTAAATACTGATGCATTGACTAAATAATAATATCCTTTGTTGAAGAAACGTTCTAATGTAATTTCTAAGCCATAATTTTTCCCCGTTCCTTTATTTACCAGTTCAACATATCTGAAATCGGTTCCTTCATTTATAGTTGAATAATAACTTGTGTCAACATTTTCTACAGGCAAATTATACAGATGCTGATAATATGCTTCTACCTTTAATCTTAAGTTTTCACCAATACGTTTTTCATATCCAAGTACATAATGATCTGCTTTTAGTAAATCTAGATCCTTGTTCGGCTCTATTTCACTTCCATCAGTCTGTTTAACTTTTGCAAAGTAGTTGTGCACACTTTCCATTGTACTGTGCTTACCATATCCTGCACTGAAAGAACTTCTATTGCTCACTTGCCAGTTTACAGCAAGTCTTGGTTCTATTGTACTCTTGTTATTATAAAGCACGTTCATGTTGTGTAATCCACCAACGAGAGTAATATTTTCATTCAGCCTGTGTTTCAAACTAACAAAATTACTGAGGGTACTAATGTTTTCGTTGAAGTCAGTAAGTGTCGACATTGTTTCTGTACTATCTTTCGTCTGACTGATAAAATTGTCATATCCATGTATCGCATATTTTGTTCCAACTTGAAGAGTGTTTTTCGCATCAATTTTGTTGTTGTAAGTAACAGCTCCTCTATAGGTTGAGTTTTCAATTCTGCTTTTGTAATCCAGAACTTTATCGCCTACTGAATCTCGCAAATATTCGCCTTGGCCATCATTTATTTTAGTCGTTTTAATTTTATAAACATCTTCGTCGATACCGTTTGTTGAATATGCTAATGTCGTTTTAATAAAACTCTTATCGTTAATTCCAATTGTGTGATTTATACCGTAATTATATAGGTAATTACTTTTGTCGTAATCTTCAGTATATTCAGAAGTAATTGTTTCATTGCTTGGAGTTGAGATCATATCCGCCTGTACATCTTCTATTGAAGCAGCACTTTGTCCGCCTAATCCAAAGAATGAGAATACACCTGCTTTTTTTGTAGGCAATACAACTTTAAATGCGGCGTCCTGATAACTAAGCGGGCCATCAAGATCGATCACACCTGCTTTACTAAGTAGTGAAACCGTTGAGTATCTATAATTGACAAGAAATGAACCACCATACCCTTTTTTAAATGGGCCTTCCAAAGTAAGATCTGTTCCTTGAATTCCGACTCCCAAAGAGGTTTCAATTTTTTGGTTGTTGCCTGATCTTAACTTTACATCATACACACCCGACAAAACATCGCCATACTCCGGTGAAAACGCTCCGGTAGAAAAATCTGAAGTTGCAAGCAGACTATTGTTCAATGCACTAATGCCACCTTGAATTCCGTTTTGATCGGCGAAATGCGTTGGATTTGTAATTTCTGTTCCCTCAAGACGCCATTGTACGTATTTAGGTGAATTACCTCTTACAATTATATCGTTTTGTCCGTTTTGCCCTGCTGTAACTCCGGCAAAGTTTGTGAGTATTTTAGAAGGATCGTCCAAACCACCTGCATATCGTTTTGTTTCTACTGCGGAAATTGAACGTGTGCTTACTAACGACATCTCATTAATGGCCTCACCTTTGTTTTTGTTGCCATTGATAACAACCTCTTTCAAATTTGAAACCGATTCCTGCATCGTCAGATTTAAAACAATCTCTTTTCCTGAATTTACTTCAATGTCTGCAACCGTTTTGCCTTCATATCCCAGAGATGATACAAGCAATGAAATTCGGCCTACGGGTATTTTTTCGAGTCTGAATTCACCGTTTATGTCGGTGACAGATCCAATTGTGGGATCATTGCTTAAAATGACCACTGCCCCAAATAGCGGTACTTTGCTGTCGGCATCGAGAATTGTACCCCTTACAATTTGGGTTAATTTTTGACTAAAGGCCAGTCCTGATAACATGGCGAACAGTAGAGTAGTAGTAATGAACTTTTTCATAGTATGTGCTTTTGTAGTGTTTGATTGATTACTGATACAAAAGTCCATGAATATGGCCTGGTCTGCAATTCAACTATGCCAAGCAAGTGAGTTTGTCTGCAAAATCCTGTTTTCATTCTGCAAGACCAATAGTTCGTTTGATTGCTATTGCCTTAAAAACCGAAAAATTACTATTAATGAAAGTCTGCTTTTATAAAATCACCTTTCAATTTTAATCGGACAGCAATGATTATTAACTAGGCTTATTGTTGATTACTTGAAAGAAAAGCTCCCTATAAGTTTCAGAAATAGGTATGATCTGATTGAAAATTTTTATTCTACTACGTTCGATTGATTCTATTTTGTTAATGCCTACCATAAATGATTTGTGAACTCTGCAAACCACATTTGAAGGTATGATCTTTTCCAATTCACTGAAGTTTTGCAGTGTCATGATCCTTTTATCCGCTGTATGAATTCTGCGGTAATCCCGCATTCCTTCAATATATATGATTTCGGACAAATTAATTTTCTCTAAGCGATTTTCTGTCTTCACAAAAATATATTCTGCCGGAACATTCAGATTAGGGCGGCTCATATTTTCCTGGGCTTTGCTTACTGCCTTTAAAAAGCGGTCAAATGTAAAGGGTTTTAAAAGGTAATCGGTAACATTAAGTTCGTATCCTTTGATTGCATATTCCTGATAGGCTGTTGTAATTATTACCTGACTTTCTATTTTTGAACTTTCTAGTAATTCGATGCCGGTCAACTCATCCATATTAATGTCGAGAAAAAGCAGGTCAACTTTATTTGATCGTAAATAGGAGAGTCCATCAAGGGCATTGTCAAACGTGCCACACAAATTCAGGAATGGTATTTTATCGACAAAAGCCTTGGTTCTTTCAAGAGCCAAGGGTTCGTCTTCTATTATTATGCAGGAGTATTTATCCATTTCTGATTGATAAATGTACACTATAAAGATCAGTATGTTTAACTATTTCTAGTGTGTGGTTCTCCGGATAAATCAAATTAAGTCGTTTTTGAATCAATTCATTGCCAAGCCCATTACTTTCTTGTTTTAATTTTCGATTTGGATCGAACTTATTATCACATACGAATAAGATAATGTCCTTTTTGATCACTATTTTAACATTGATAGCATTGTCTATTTTTTTATTGGTCGTATGTTTAAAAGCGTTTTCTATAAATGGAATAAATACCATTGGAGCAATTGTTTTATTACCCGGAATTCCTGTAACCTGGAAGCTTACATAATTTGAATTTGAAGTTCTTATTTTTTGCAATTCGATATATTTCTCTATGTATTCTAACTCCTTCTCCAGTAAAATTTTCTCTGTTTTAGTTTCATAAAGCATGAAGCGTAAAATGTCGGATAGTTTATTCAAATAATTCGATGCCTCTGTCGCATCTTTTAATAGCAATACATCGATGTTATTTAAAGTGTTAAATAAAAAATGCGGATCCAATTGAGCTTTGATCAAAGCCATCTCTGTTTCATGATTTTTTTGCTTCAACTGTTCTTTCAATTTGACTTCTTCAAACCAGGTAATGAAACCTTTAATGACCAAAGCTACAGTACCGGAAATCGTTGAGAAAATGGACATGATGCCAATTACTATTAAAGCAGTGGATCTACCGTTTTTCCCGTCTTCATCCATGTCATGAATACGGCCGGTTTCAATAAAATATCTTAGTATGATGTAGGCTATAACTGAAGCTCCTATGGAAATCAGGATTCCCCAGAAAACGGACAACAAAAACTTTTTTTGTTGAAGGTATTTTGGGAATACCAGAAGGTAATATGCATAAAATGTGATCAATGATGGAAGAAATGAAAACAATAAAAGTGTATTGAAGGCATTGGCAATTCTTGCTGTCTGATCTATAGAATGACTGCTGCTTCTATAAAAGACGGCAAGCATAATTATAATTAAAAGAAGGTAGCAGATCCAAAAACCAATGTGGAACAATATAATGACTGACTTTTTCATAATTTCAAATTTACTGTTTTATGACAGCAAAATTCGATTGTTTAAATGTGTTTTGAAAATTTAATCTTCAAATTGGAGATATTTGTCTGCAAGATAAGATTGGCGACTCTTGCAAACGAAAAGTTTGCAAAAATATCAACTCGCCTGATTAACCCAAAGTTTGCCTTTCAAATCAAACCTCCCATTGTTTCGAGCAAGTTTTATTGAATATACAATTGCAAAGATCAGCGTAGTAAATCGTGCCACGTTCACCAATAAACTTCCTGTCACATTTGTTTCCACTTGAAAACTGTCCCAGATTACATCCATGAAGCCATGAAGAAAAGCCACCATCCACAAACTTTTCCAGGCATAATAGAACCAGCCAAAGCCAATGCTTACACCTGTCGTGAATAGAAAAATGGCAATTGCGCTTCCTAAATTATCAGCCTGATATAAATGTCCTGCCCCAAAAAATAATCCGGTAAAAATACCTGCACTCAAAAACCCCCAACCTGCATAGTAGAATAGTAAGCCAAACAAAAATGCTCTGTAAATAAATTCTTCTCCAAATCCTGCAAGTACGAATCCGCGATAAAGTATTTCTAATGTTGGTTGAAAGTTGAAATTGTTTGCAATGCCCAAACATAAAAACATTGGCAAACTAAATACTGTTGCTGCCATTAGTCCTGTAAAAAATTTATCAGGAGCTAATCCGAAAGAGTTCAAGGAAAAATTTCTGTTTATCAAATAGTTTGCAAGAAAAGCCATTATCATTCCTGTTAATAGCATGATCGTAGAGGGAATCGCTGTCGGCCAGCTGGTCCATTTTTCAGTTCCGAAAACAATATAAGCATATAAATATTTAGAATATCTATATGCCAGAAAGCATACAATAATGATTAGCGATTTATAAAAAATTGGTTTTTTCATCGACAATAGGCAAATATATTAAAATAATTAATGCATTGTCCTTACATAGATTTTCAGAAATATGCAATGCAAACGAATGTTCCAACAATCACACACACCAGATCCACAAGTAACATTATCCCCAAAGTATATCTCGCTTCTTTCACATTTACAGAACCAAAATAAAGTGCGAGAACATAAAAAGTCGTCTCGGCGGCACCCTGAAAAAGACAAGAGAGCTGACCGGTCAAACTATCCGGACCATAGGTTTTCATAGCATCAAGCATGAAGCCGCGAGATCCTCCTGCACTGAATGGTCGCATCAATGCCACAGGAATGGCATTTGTTATCTGTGGATCGACATTGAAAATACTCATCGTTGCACGTATGCCTTTCATTACAATTTCCATCAGACCGGAGTTGCGGAAGATACTCAATGCAACCAGCATGGCAATCATATAAGGTAAAACCCGAACTGCAGTAGTAAATCCGTCTTTCGCGCCGGTAACGAATGAATCAAAAATATTTGTCTGATTAAGTTTGAAGACTTTTTCATTGAGTAAACTGTACAATACAATTGCAAGAATAATGAACAACAAAACTGCATTGCTCAGATTTCCTGTAAAATGCATTTTCTCAATGCCACCAAGTTTTGTTATGTAGATCAATAACAATCCAATTATTGCACTAACTCCGGTGATGAAAAAGATCACTGCTCCATTTAACAGATTTATACGTTGTTTTATACTCACAAAAATCAATGCTGCAATGGTTCCGACAAATGATGTGATGATACATGGCAGCATGATGTCTGAAGGATTTGC
>Ga0154020_10001907_pt1 | contig 25477 bp, 20 predicted proteins | sample Klosneuvirus_201_FD_109709 | JGI IMG/M metagenome (GOLD analysis project Ga0154020, IMG submission 109709) | Active sludge microbial communities from wastewater, Klosterneuburg, Austria - Klosneuvirus_20160825_MG | ecosystem: Engineered > WWTP > Aerobic digester > Activated sludge | place...
AATGTCGCTCAGGAAGACACGGTGCTTTCACACTACATGTTCGCGTGGGGTAAGAATACGGTTGCGGTGGCGCTCGGATTTGGTTCTCTTTACAATCACTCGTATTCGCCCAATGCTCGCTACGAAGATGTCAGGGGCCAAATGAAAAACTACATTGCCATCCGTGATATCCAGGCAGGTGAAGAAGTCACGATCAACTACAACGGCGATGCCAACTCAAAGGAATCGGTGTGGTTTGATGTGATTGAGAGCCATGCCAAAGCTGCTCCAAAGTCAGCTAAAACCAAAGCCATTGCTTTGCAAAAAACCAGCCGTACAAAACCTGACACTGCTGCGGCCAAAAGCCGGAAGCCAACAACTGCGGCCACAAAATATGCACCAAAGAAAAGCAGGAAATTAAAGGCTTGAACTTCCCCGGAAATGGCAACTCTGACTTCATCCTGCTTGTGCAGAGTCAGTTGAAAATCGTCTCGCCAGTTTCGCCCCTCAAAACCGTTGTCCGGAACCACGGGGTCTGCAAAGAAAATCCGCAACCCCTGAAAATCGCGGTAGATGCGATCCAGCACAATGATGTTCGGAGCGATCACCAGAAAATTGCGAGACAGACTCGATTCTTCTTCGTAGGTCTTGTGAAAGAAGCTCCACGCCAGCACGAGACTCAGCACTTTGGTCTTGCCACTACCGGTCGCCATTTTGATAACCAGCCGTCGCCAGTCTTCATCAAACATTCCGGCGGATACGGCCCCACTGCTGTCGTAGCGGATCAAGTCATACTTGTCCTTGTAACCCACGACATCAATCAACCAGATGACCGTTTCAATTGCCTCACGCTGAGCGAAGAAGTATTCAAATTGCTGAACCGAACCATCGTATTGCTCGATCAAATGTGGCGTCTGAAACCACCACCTCAGCAAACAACGGCTGGTCTCCGTGGCCCCGACATAACCACCGTCACGCCATTCGGCCACCTTTCGACGAAGCTGCGGCACCAGCGGTGGCATCAGCTTGTCCATCGTGCTGTCTCGCTGAGCCTCATCGGCCGGAAACCATCGAAGCGATGGATCAACAACCACGTGCGGAGACTTTGGGAATTCCGGATGCAGAGCCATGTCTATTTTACTTTCGCCGCAGTAATCAGAGATTCCAGTGGTTCTGGGCCAACGGCCCACAAGGTGATAGCTCAGGGCAACGCCCTGGGTATGCGGTTTGAAATACGACAAGAGCCCCAACGCGGCGGAATGGATCTGTGGTTCATGTCGCCCTTTCAGGGCTCTCAGGCTGTCGGTTTAGTCGGTATCCACAACCCGACACGTCAGTGAGGGATAAAATTACCAGCGTTTTTCACCAGGCATCCCTCGCTGACGCATCGGGTTAGGATTAAATCGACAGCCTGCATGGCCGGTGCTGCCTGTCACTCGATCGCCTGCCCAAACATCTGCAGTTCGTGAATTGACCAGAACAGTCCATTTTCACCGGTTTGTTCGATACGGACATGGCGTGCGACTGTATCGGGAGGAAACTGCAGTTCGGTCACGGCGGTTGTTCCTTCGCCCGTCAAGATCGGTTCGCCCCAGTTTTCACCATCGGCGGACACAAAGACGGCGTAGCCTCGCGGGTAGTCGCCGGAAGATTTTGTGGAATCGAGGATGATCGTGTTCAGCTTGTAATTCTGCCGCATGTCGAACGCCACCCACATGCCGGGTTTCATGCTCTTTCCGGTGGTCCAACGCGAATTTGGATTGCCATCGATGGCTTTGTCGATGTCGCTCTCACTGTGCGACGCGGTTAGTTTCCACGTCTTCATGACATCATCAGAGATTGGCAGGAAGTCGATGAGGGATTCGCGAGTGAACGGATGCCGTTCGTTCGGCAGACGGGCAAGGACTTCTTCCACCTGAGCCGCCGTGATGTCCGGTAGGCCGTCGTGGAAGGCGTTGCGAATGTAGCTCAGCAAGGCGGCGGTGTTGAAAGGGTTTGGAGTCTCGCTGGCGATCAATCCGGGGCAGGTTGATTCGCCATCGGTGAGACCTCGCAGCGCGATCCGAATGAACGCTTCGCGGTTTCGCACGCCGTTTGAACCAGCGTTGATCCTGGCTCCAAGTGATTTCAGATTTGAATCAACTCGGCCTGCCCCCGTGCGACCGTGGCAGCGGAAACAGCCCTGAATATAGAGGTCTCGGCCATGCAGCAGAGCTTCTGCATTCGACGAATTTTCGATGGCCACGATGGCCGGAAGCATTGTTGGTGGATGATCCGCATCCAGCTTTCGACCGAAGATGCCGAGTTCATGGATGGACCAGTAGGTTCCGTCCTTGGAGTCCGTCTGCACGATCCGCAGATGCTTCGCCGCAGTATCGGGCATGAGCGGAATGGACGTCACGGCTTCAGCGCCTTTGCCGCTGGCGACGGGTTCTGACCACGATTCGCCATCATCGCTGACTCGCACTTCGTAGCCGCGCGGATAATCGTTGTCGCTGCCGGTGGCGTCGAGGATCAGGCCGGTCAATTCGTAACGATCACCCATATCAATTTGAAACCATTGTCCGGGCGTCTGGTTGCCGCGCGTATCCCATCGCGTGTCGCGTTTTCCGTCCACGGCATTTCGAGCATCCGCCTTCGAGGAACTGCTGAATGTCCAGCTTTGCAATTCGTCCGGAAGAACGGCCTGGTAGGCGGCGAAGTCTTCGATGGTGTAAGGCAGAGTCTGATCCGCCGTTGACTTGCGAACGGCGGCGACATCGCTGGCTTGTACCACAGGAGCGGAGTTGCCAAAACTGTTGCGAACAAACGTCAGAGCCGACGCGATCCATTCGTCATCCTGCCGCTTCATGGATTCCATCACGCCGGGATATTTCTTTCCATCAACGGGTCCGGTCAGTCCATGCATGAGAATGCTGGCGGCGACCTGCGGTGGTCCCAGCAGTCGGCGAGAATTCACCAGCGGTGGAGCGAGTTGCAGGCCGTCGCTGGAAATCGCGCCTGTGCCGTCCGGGCCGTGACAGCGAATGCAGATCATCGTGTAGGCCTGATAGCCGTTCTGCATTTTCGCAAGCATGTTTTTGTCGAAATTCGCGAACGATGGCCCGCCGCCGCCTTCGCGATAGTTGAGGCTTGCTTGCGACGACGCCATCACGATATCGCTGCCGGGATAGACGCTGGCGATGTCGGTGATCAGTTTCTTCGCTTCCGGTGTCATCGCGAACCGAAGCGAATTGATCGCTTGCACAACGACCAGCATGTCATTGCTGTCGTAACCTGCATCGCCAATCGTCTGAACCAGCGGCGGATCTTTCGCCAGCAGTGGTTCGCTGATTCGCATGGCCGTCAGACTGACTTTCGGATCCGCATCGCTGATTGCTTTGACAATGATGTCCCGCGTGGTGGCCTTCAGTCCGTCGAGCGTCCACAATGCATGCATGCGGCCGAGCGATGATTTACCGGTTGCCGCGAGTTCTTCCAGTTGCGGAACAGCGGACGTGTCGCCTCGCAGCACAATCAGCTTCTGGGCCGTGTCGCGTCGCCAGCCGTTCGAATGCGACAGCTGCTGAACCAATTCCGCCGTCGATTGGGACAGCATCTTTGGAGCGGGTTCACGTTGCGTGGTTTCATGGACGACTCGGTAGATGCGCCCTCGTCCGATGTTCTTGTCGAGCCCTTCGCGGTCGATGACGTCACGCAGGTACGAGCCCTTTTGCGTCCAGTTACCTTCCTGAATAATGCCGCGGTACATATCGACGATGTACAGGCAGCCGTCCGGCCCGGTGGCCGACCACAGCGGTCGAAAGTTCTTGTCGGTGGAGGCGATGAATTCGGAATTTTCATACGCATTGCTCAGCACGTACTTGCCGTCCATGACGCTGACTTTGGCTCGACGAACCAAACGCCCGACAGGTTCAGGGACGATGTAGTCGCCATTGAAGTCTGCTGGCATCTGGTCGCCACGATAGATCGACTGGCCGGCACAACCAGTGAAGTGATTCAGCGCGCCGCGTTCCGGATCGACTCGCCCGGTTCCGCCCTGTACGTCCACCATTTTGACAACAGGATACACGGTGTCGAATTTGGGTTCGCGATCATCGGGAAGTTCCAGCTTGCCATAGAGTGGCATCTGCTGGAACCCATACGCTGGCTTTTCGCCGCCCGCTGCGGACAGAAACAGACGGCCAATATTGTCCATCGCCAGACCCCATTGGCCGTTGTCGCCGTAGATGTTTTCGGAGGTCCATTCGCCGCCGACCAGGCGATGCCGCTTCCATCCGGTGCGAGCCGTATACATCCAGTTGTCCGTTCCCCACAACAAGGCGCTGTTTTGGTGTTCCAGGTTGCCTCCAGCTTTGCCGCCGCCGTAAAGCAGTGTTTTTTCGTCGGCAACGCCATCGCCATCCGTGTCGCGATAGGCGTAGTAATCGTCGGTGTAAGTTTCGTTGATGATGATGCGATCATCGAGCGGCAGGATCATTCGCGGCAGCACCATGTTTTCGACAAAGCGAGATACCTTGTCCATGACACCATCGCCGTCCGTATCTTCCAGCATCGAAACGCGAGACTTCGGAAGGTCCTCGTCCGTGCCGTCCGCGTCCTGCATGTAGGTAAGCATTTCGGCGACGTACATACGCGAATCACCGTCCCACACGCACAACACGGGCTCTTCGATCATCGGTTCAGCGGCGACAAGTTCCAGTTTGTACCCCGCAGCCAGATAGATCCGCTTCATCGATTCTTCAGGCGAATAGACAGTGGAATCCGCTTCTTCCGGCGCGCGAGTGACGCCTTCCATCTTTGCTGGCAGAGTCGGGGCCGGCGGTTCGACGAAGGTTGGATCTGTTACCGTTTCCAGGTAGGCGATCAGGTCATTGACCTGCGACTCCCGCATGCCCTTGAGCAGTTCTTTGGGCATGACGGAAACTTTTTGTTCGACGATGTCGTCGATCTCATCGCGTGGAATGACGGTGGTTTTGAGTTCCGCAGCCTGAGTAGCCGTCACCAGTGTGATGCTGCTCACGTCCTCTTTGGTAATTCGACCGGTTTCGACTTTTCCCGTGGCCAGCACGACCGAAAACGCTTCATACCCTTTGCGAACTTTTTTGCTCGGCTCGTTGATTGCCTCGAGCAGCTGTTCCCGAGTCAACGGTTTCCCGCCCTCGATTTCCGGCTTCGACAAATCCGGCCCCAGCGACGCAGTTTTCCCATCGATCGCATGACAAGCGGCACACCCGCGCTGAGCAAACACGGCTTTGCCCCGACGGTAGTTGCCGCTCGGTTCGGCCGCGTTCGGGGATGAAGAGAGGATAAGGACGCAGGCCAGGACAGGGAGAACGGGCGAGAGTTTCATGGGGATTGCCTGGAGTGGCGGAGTCATGGAGTGATGTTTGTCAGAGAATTGAGGAGGGAGCGGGATTATGAAAGGCCGGACTGGAACTCGCAAGTAGGAAACATGATTCCGGCGTGGATGCTGGCCGACACATTCCTGGCCCTGTTGGTTGCTGGAGCACTCGGCGCGGTTACGTTGTTACCATGCGCAGTACACTCCACCTCTGAGCCAGCATACGTGAATCAGTCACGAGCCGCATCAGCGCATGCACAACAGGATTTGTCGAAAGCGATCAGTGAGAAAGCTCAAATCAAGCAATCGCTGGTGGAAACCCGACAGTAGTTGCCAAACCTGGTGTCCACCGGCGTGAAGTCGGTGGGGGACCACGAATTTCGAAAACGCAAAGTCGCCACTCAAATTCATGTCTCATACGACCGCCACTCCGTCAACTCCACGACATTCTCATCATGCGCTCAACCAAAATGCCCCACAATATACCGGACTGGACAGATCGCACCCTCGCAAGACCACCCGACTGACACCGCTCAGAAAAATCCCCGCGAATTTTCTGGGCCGCGACTCAATCTGAGGGTGCGGAAAATAGGGTTAAACGGATGGTTGGTTGGGAGAACGAAGTGTGATTCCGCGAGTTGCTGGTATAATGCCGCGTTTTGCAGCGTTCCGAGATCACGGACGCCGCGCATTGATTCCTTTGAACTGCACGTGAATTCCATGAATGGCCCTCGAATCGCTCCTGAATTGCTCGCTCCTGAATTGCTCGCTCCGGCTGGAGACTGGGATTGCATTCGAGCGGCGGTCGAGAACGGGGCCGATGCCGTTTACTTCGGGCTGGAAGACGGCTTCAACGCGCGGGCGCGGGCGACGAATTTTGATCTGAACAACATCGCCGACATCATGCTGTTCCTGCACAAGCGCGGTGTGAAGGGCTATGTCACGCTGAACACGCTGGCGTTTTCGGATGAGTTGCCTCAGCTGCAGACCATCATCCGGCGGCTGGCGCTGGCACCGGTGAATGCGGTGCTGGTGCAGGATCTTGGCGTGGCGAGGATGATTCGGGAAATCACGCACGACCTGCCAATCCACGCATCGACGCAGATGACGCTCACCAGCGCGGAATGTATCGCCGTTGCGGCGCAGCTCGGGATTCAGCGCGTGGTGTTGCCTCGGGAATTATCGATTGATGAGATTCGGCAGATTCACGCGAAGACAAACGTCGAATTGGAAGTGTTTGTCCACGGAGCCCTGTGCGTGGCGTATTCCGGTCAGTGCCTGACGAGCGAATCGCTCGGCGGTCGCAGTGCGAATCGAGGACAGTGTGCTCAGGCGTGTCGGCTTCCTTACGAACTATTGTGCGATGGTGAGTTGCGAGACTACGGCGATCAGAAGTATTTGCTCAGTCCGCAGGATCTCGCGGCGTATGATTTGGCCGGGCAGTTGATCGAGGCCGGTGTGAGTTGCTTCAAGATCGAAGGGCGGCTCAAGACTCCAGAGTACGTGGCGAATATCACGCGACATTATCGGGAAGCAATCGATAGCGCCATGGCCGGACATCCGGTCGAATTTACTACGCGTCAGATCCAGCAGATGGAGCAGTCGTTTTCTCGCGGCTTTTCGCCAGGCTGGCTCAACGGCTGCGATCACAAGATGCTGGTCCCTGCGTTGAGTTCCGCGAAGCGAGGCGTACTGCTGGGCAAGATCGAAGCCGTACATTTTGACCGTGTGATGGTGCAACTTGAGTACTCGATCCAGGCGGGCGACGGCGTTGTGTTTGACGGCGATCGCGCCAATGATGATGAACAGGGCGGTCGCGTGTTTCAAGTGTTCCGGGATCGCGCGGCGATCAGTGAATCCGTTGATTCCGGCAGTGTTGATCTCACGTTCGATCGCAGCAACATCGATCTGAGTCGCTTGTACGTCGGGCAGCGAGTCTGGAAGACCGACGATCCTCGACTCACGCAGCAACTGCGTCGCACTTATGAGACCGCCGATCCGCAACGCCGCGTGGCATTGCTGCTGTCCGTTCATGCGGAACCTGGTCGTCCGCTGTTGGTGGAAGGGATCGCAAAAAACGGCTGCGTGTGTCGAGCGGAATCTGAGCAGCCACTGCAGGTCGCTCAAAAGCATCCGATCACGGCAGAAGTTTTGCGGGAACAACTTTCGCGTCTCGGCGGCACGGCGTTCGAGTTGCTCGAATTGACTGCGAACATCGTGAGTACGCCGATGGTGCCGCTGAGTGTGCTCGGAAAAATGCGAAAGCAGATGGTAGAGCAACTCGATCGTTCGCTGCCGATGCCCGAGATCACCCTCTGCCGCGACAATGCGTTGGACCGGATGCGGAGCGGGTTGCCGAAGCGTGCGACTCAGACGGCCACGCCACTGCTATCAGTCTTGTGCCGAACGCTGGAACAGGTCAAAGCCTGCGTCGAATTGAAAGTTGATCGGCTAATTGCTGATTTCCAGGACATTCGAGAATACGGCGAGGCCGTTCGGATCGCGCGGGAATCCGATCACACGCTGCTGCTGGCCACACCACGGATTCAAAAGCCAGGTGAAATGGGCCTGTTCCGAGCGATGCTCAAACATCAGCCCGACGGCGTGCTCGTGCGAAATCTGAGCGGTCTCGCGTTCTTTCGTGATCAGGGTATTCCGGTTGTCGGCGACTATTCACTCAACGTGACCAATGAGCTGACGGCATCCTTTCTGATGGAGCAGCAACTGCAGTGGCTGACTCCTTCGTATGATTTGAATCGCGATCAGCTGATGGATCTCGTCCAGTCCGTTCCGCCGCAGTGGCTGGAGATCGTTGTGCATCAGCACATGCCGATGTTTCACATGGAGCACTGTGTGTTCTGCGCGATGTTGTCGCCGGGGACGAACAAAACAAACTGCGGACGCCCCTGCGATTTTCACACGGTCGAGCTGCGGGATCGCACGGGCGTCGATCATCCGCTGGTGGCGGACGTCGGTTGCCGCAACACGCTTTTCAACGCAGTCGCTCAAAGCTCCGCAGAGGTCGTTGCCGATCTGCTGAGCGCGGGTGTGCGACGATTTCGGATCGAATTGCTGCGGGATGATGCGACTCAGATTGAGATGCTGCACACGCTGTACGCTCAGTTACTGTCCGGAAATGTTTCAGGCGAACATGTGTGGAAAACGCTGAACGCAATGAATCGCGTCGGGGTCACCCGCGGCACGCTCGAGTCGCGACGCAATCCGCTGGCGATACTCTAAGCCAGCAGCTCGTCAATTCGTTTTCCGCCATTGACGATGGGAACAGGTCGCCCGAGCGGCGTATGGTAAACTTTGTCGGCATCGACACCCATGAGATGAAAGACGGTTCGCAGCAGATCCTGGATGCCGTACGGATGCGTCGTTGGAAAGCTGGCGGTGTTGTCGCTGGCACCGATGACGACTCCGCGTTTAATGCCGCCGCCCGCCAGAATCACGGTTTGACACTGTGACCAGTGATCTCGCCCGGCGTCCTTGTTGATTCGCGGCGTGCGACCCATTTCACCCATCATGATGACGAGAGTTTCATCGAGCATGCCACGTTCGTCCAGATCGCTGACAAGAGCGCTGAACGCGAGGTCAGTTGGCGGCACGAGCGCTTTGCTGTGGCTGGTGAAGTTGTCGAAGTGCGTGTCCCAGCTGCCATGTTCGATGCCGACAAACCTGCAGCCAGCGGTCACAAGTCTCCGGGCCAGCAAAGAACACTGACCGATGGACGAGTAACCATAGCGTTCACGGATCTCGGCTGGTTCGGCATGAATGTCGAAGGCCTTCCGCGCTTCGTGCGACGTCACCAGTTTCATCGCCTGTTCGTAATACGACTCCATCATCACCGCGCGGCCGGTTGCAGCGTGACCGGCCCCCAGCTCTTCCGTTGCCGCCAACAGTTGCTTCCGACGGTTGAATCGGTCACTGGAAATCGAAGCAGGCACGTCCAAGTCGCGAACCTTGAAGTCCGGCTGCACGGGATCATTGTCGATGGTGAACGGGGCGTACTTTGGACCGTAGAATCCAGGACCGCCAGGGCCCAGAGCGTTTGGGATCTCAATATAAGGCGGCACGTCGCCGCGCGGGCCGAGTTCCCGGCTGATGATCGAGCCGATCGATGGATACAGCTCATTGAAAGGAATGCCTTTCGCCTGTCCGTCGGCAAAGCTGGGCGGATAACCGGTCAACAGCCAGTGGCGCCCCGTTTGATGGGCGTTGTCGTTGTGGCTGTGGGATCTGAGGATCGTGAACTTATCGACGATCCCGGCACAGTGCGGCAGGATCTCACTGATTTGAGTCCCTGTCACATTTGTCGAGATCTGATTGAAGGGACCGCGAATCTCCGACGGCGCTTCGGGTTTCAAATCCCACATGTCGATATGACTCGGGCCACCTTCGAGCATAAAAAAGATGCAGGACTTCGCCTTCACCGGCGCGCCTGTGGCCGCCTGAGCCTGCAACTGCAGCAATGTCGGCAGCGTCAATCCACCGAGCAGCCGTGTGGCCCCAACAGTCAGCGAACGTCGCCGCGAAATTCCGTCGCAGAAGTGTCCACCCGTCCCGAATTGCTGAGTCAACATGGTCAATGCTCCACGACTCTGTTCACCACGAATGCGACACAGCCAGTGTCGCATTCTTGAAATTTGTACTGCGTGTCATGATAGCGACCAGGTCCAGACAGGTCGAATGAAGAATGAAGAATGAAGAATGAAGAATTCGTCGGCTCTGGTCCATGTCAGAGCATCCGCCAAATAGTGAGCGAAGCATTCTGGCCTATCTGGTGGCCCGTATTATCTTCTCAGTCTTACAAGATCGGTTTTGAAACTGTCTTTACGGTTTTCGTTTCAACTTGAGTTCATCGAACCACAGATCATCGTTGGGAACGTCCAGTCGCAGTTCATCGAAAACGCCCTGAGCATCCGGGACGAACTGAATCGTACCTTCCGCGAACCAGGCGAACTCCTTGCGCCAGTGGATGACCCATGTGTCGTAGTGCAAATGTGTGAGGTCCGCCACGAGTTCCGGATTGGGCAGCAGCCGCAGGACCAGGTTTCCATCTTCCAGTGTCACCGTCGCATCGCCATACAATGGACAATGATACGTTCCCATGCACGCCTCTTTATCGCGGCTTGGTTGTGTTCCTTCGACCTTCGGCGTCGTGACGTCCGTGATGCGTTTGTAGAAGGCTTCACGATCGCGGCGGTCTCGTTCCAGCCCCTGTGTCAGCCAGTCGGTATGATCGCCGCCCAGAAACGCATCGACAACGGTCTGCGTGAGCGCTGACGAAATGCCCGTCATACTGTTGGTCAGCACGACTACGCCGAGTCGTTCTTCTGGCACCAGCATCACGTGCGAATACATGCCGTCATAGCCGCCGCCATGAGAGACCGTCATGCGGCCCTTGTAATCGGCCAGACTCCAGCCAAACCCGTACGCCTTGAAGTGCATCGTGGGTGAACGCTTCTGAGCTGCCGCGCTGAGCGGAATAATCGTGTGTGGCGACCACATTCGGCGGGATGAGGCGTCGGAGAAAAGTCGGTGATCATCGTCGATCCTGCCGTGATTCAGTTGTACGTTCAGCCATTTCGCCATGTCGTTCGCGCTGGAAATGACTCCACCCGCCGCCGCCATCGTGTCCCAGTTGTACCACGGAATCGGCTTGACAATTTCCAGCGTGGGTTTGTGAGGACTCGCAAAGTTGCCGAGAGAATCAAGAGCCGTGATAGAGGTCGCCGTGCGTGTCATCCCAACCGGGCTCAGAATGCGTTCGTGGACAAACTCCGACCACGATCGTCCGCTGGTTTGATGCACGACTTCTCCGGCCGCCAGAAACATCAAATTGGAATAACCGTAGTCCGCTCTAAAGCGTCCTGTCGCGGGGAGATGTTTTGTACGCCGCAGGACTTCTTCTGGTGTGTATGGCGTGCCCCACCACAACAGATCACCGCTGAACGTCCCAAGGCCGCTTCGATGACAGAGCAGGTCGTCCACGCGGATTTCAGCGGACACATACGGATCATACAGCTGTAGCCAGGGAAGATGTTGCTGAACCGGGTCGTCCCAGCACAGCTTTCGTTCTTCTTCAAGCATCGCGATGGCTGCAGCGGTAAACGCCTTTGTGTTTGAGGCGATTGCGAACAGTGTGTCGGCATCGACTTCTTCCAGCTTGCCCAATTCGAGGACGCCAAACCCATCCGCCAGCAGCACATTTCCATCTTTCACGATAGCCACGGAAAGGCCCGGCACGTTCCAGTCACTGCGAGCCTGTTCGATCAGTCCGCTGAGTTGCGTCAAATCGGGGCCAGGTGTCTGAGCAATCCCGGCACAACACCACAGCAGCACGCACCAGGCAATCAGAATCCGCAATCGTACCATTTGATATCCCAATGCGATTCCTGCGTGCCGGACGTCATGAGACTTCCGACGCTTCCATCTCAGACCTCCGAATTCGTACGAATTCGGCGACAGACATCCTTCACGGCGACTATTGAACGAACGCAGAAATATCAGCCGTCATCTCGAATTCGCGGCCTGTCTCATTCAAGTCCCTCAGGAGAGTCTCGACGCCACATGTTGACGGCACAGCCAGTCGCATGACCATCTCGAAGCCGGTCCCTTCACCAGTACGGATCGCGTGCATGCCTGTGATATCGACGCTGTGCATTGACATTACCTGGCTGAGTTTCCTGAGCGCGCCGGGCTGATTTTTGCCACCGAGACGCAGGCGGTACGGTTTGGACTCGGTATTCGCCGCAACGTATGCCCGCAAGTGCGCCGATGGATCACGCAGGCTGATCTCGATGTCAAACGGACGGCAGGCATCCTGCAGGTGATCTCGAATGACAGTTACGTCGATTGAGTCCGGGAATTCCGCCGAAAAGATCATCGTGAAAAATCCCCGCACCACGGTCTGACTTGCTTCGCGGAGATCCGCGCCAAGTTCCGCCATCGCTTTAGTCACGGCCGACAGAATCCCGGTACGATTGCCAGCGGTCATCGTGATGATAAGTTCTTTGGACATTGACAACCTTCTGTTTAGCTGCGCAGTGACGTGCAAAGTTCAATGACATGGTTATCCGGATCCGCCAGAAAGACCTGAACGGCACCGTCGGGCCGGAGCTTGGCGTCATCGATGAGCGGAATCCCTTTGGCCTTCAGTAAAGCAGCGGCGGCATAGGCATCGTCCACCTCAAAGGCAAAATGGTGATTCCGACTCGACTTCACCAGGACCTCCACAGGATATCCAGCCGGTCCGCTGCGATCATGTTCGGCAATCAGATGAATCAACGTCGCGCCAGCCTGAAACCAGGCTCCATCGAAGCTGAACGCAGGGCGTGGAACCTCCGTCATCCCCAGCAATTCCACGTAAAATCGGCGACTGGCATTCACATCACGCACGACAAGCGTCACGTGATCAATGTGTCGGACACGGATTTGATTTTGGGAATCGACTGGCATTTCCAAGGGAATCCTGGCAGCGTGGCAGGGCCGTGAAGTTCTGTTGAGAAGTGTAGCATGTCTCTGGAGAACATTCTTCCACGATTCAGATCCGTTTGACCGTCATATTGGTCCAGCCATTTGAAAAACGGACGGCACTCGCAAACAATACGCCCTGAGAGGCAAAAGCAGCGTCATCCGGACTGTATGTCCGCAGTCGGTGGCTGCAAATTTGCGAATTCGCAACGTTCTGTTCCCGGAGCATTTGAAAAATGACATTACGATACTGGATTCCCGCTGGCATGGCCGCATTGATCGCCATCGGCGGCACGACACTGGTCTCAGTCACGCACGCAGCGGACGAAAAAGCAAAGGACGGTGCAGCGGAAAAGACTGACAAGAAGGAAGAAAAGAAACCGGAAGAAACCGTCGCTGTGGAAATTGGCGGTTTGAAGCTGAAGCTTCCAAAGTCATGGAAGCAATCGGATGCCACGCTGCCAATGCGTCTGGCGACGTTCGAAATTCCGGCTGCTGAAGGCGACAAGGAAAACGGAGAGCTCGTTGTTTCCTCATTCCCTGGCGGCGGTGGCGGCGTGGATGCCAATCTCGGTCGGTGGATCGGCCAGTTCGATGCCGAGGGGCGAGAAGCCGACATTCTTCAGGGGAAGGCGGGCAAGAACGAATATTTCATCGTGAACATCTCCGGGACTTACCAAAAATCGATCGGCCCGCCCGTTCTTGGCAAAAAGAAACCTGAACCCGGCTCTCGCATGGCGGGCGTGATCCTGAATGTGGACGGAGGAGCCGTCTACTTTCTGAAAATGACCGGCCCGGATGCTACCGTTGCGGCTCAGGTAAACGCCCTGCGAGCTTCGTTCGGCGGAAAGTCGGACGGCGAAGAGGCCTACGAATTCTGAAAGTCTATCATGATGAAAGCAGCACTCTGGCAGGTCGCAGATCTGTTGTTTCCATCGCGGTGTGCGCTATGCGGCATGACGGATCATGCCGCTGCGAACGGTGGCAACGCCTATTGTCCGGACTGCATCGAAAAACTCAGCCCTGCTGCCATCAATCGCTGCCATCGCTGCGCTGCGGAAATCGGACCGTATGCGAGTTCGGACGACGGCTGCACTCACTGTCGCAAACGGAAGTTTCGATTCGATTCCGTTGTGTGTCTGGGGATGTACGAAGGCTCGCTGCGACAAGCGTTGCTCGGTGCCAAGTGGTCATTCTCCGCCGTCCGCATGCGATCCCTCGGTGCGCTGCTGGCGACGGCGCGATCGGCGGAAATCGCGTCTCAGCAGTACGACCGAATCGTGCCGATTCCACAACACTGGCGGCAGCGTTTGGTACGCAATTTCAATCCCGCGTGGATCATCGCCAACGAGCTTGCCGACCGTTACGACTTGCCCTGCGACGTCCGCTTGCTGAAAAAATCGCAGCAAACACGTCCGCAGAAACGAGTCTCCGTCGGGCAGCGTTTTGAAAACCAAAGCGGTTCTCTGCGGCTGCAAGATCCGCAGGTCGTCCACGGCGAACGCATCCTCATCGTCGATGATGTCCTCACCACCGGCGCTACATGCTCCGAAGCCGCCCGAGTCCTCAAAGCTGCCGGCGCAAAAACCTGCAACGTCGCCGTGCTGGCACGGGTTCTGGACCATTCGGCGTAGAATTTTGTGACCAGCCGCAGACGCACATGCCTCTATCGGGCCTTAAGAAATTCAAGCAGATCCGCCATCTGATCCACCGTGACGTCGCGTTCAATACCTTCGGGCATGAGCGATTTGCTGGTGGTCTTGAGTTCTTCAATTTCGGATCTGGGGATTGTCTGTTCCCTGCCCTCTGGCTGGCGAAGAGTAACAGAATCCGTCGACTCCGCGATCATCAGGCCGTTGAACGATCGCCCGTCCTGTGTGACCACAATATACTCCGTGAACTGCGGATCGACTCGACGATTTGGATCCAGCATGTCGTATAGCAACGCATCGCGGGCTCGGGCACGTGTATCGCTGATGTCGGGGCCGACGTTGTGGCCGACTTCGCCAATCCGATGACACTTGCTGCATGTCTTTAGAAACACAGCGGCACCGCGTGTTGCGTCGCCGTTCAGCTCAAGGGCCTTTGCGTACTGGTCGGCGACTTCTTTGCGATTGGCAGAAACCGCGCCGCCAAATAATTGAATCGATGTCGCACGGATTGTCTCATCGGCGTGCTTCATGAGATTCAGTCGCTGATCAATCGAAACGGCCGAAGACGTGATCTCGCCCGCCACCATCTTGTTCAGCAGCATCGCGGCGGATTCTTTTCTGAGCAGCATGAGGTCAAGCGCCGCAGAACGAGCTTGCGGGTTGAGTTGATCCCAGTGCGACAAAACAATCTCTGACAACCCCGGACGACCACTGCGTCGAGCGGCGTCAATGGCGGCTCGCTGACACGCGGTGGATTCACCCGGTTGCAGCAGCGCCTCCAGCGCAGTGGTCAAGGCCTGCGGCGGTAAGTGCGACATCAGCCCCATCGCAGCGACGCGATCATTGTCATCTTGATTGCGGTCGATGGCAATCTTCGCGGCTCGATCCACAACACTGGCGATCGGTCCCAGGACATCCTTCAAGTCGGCTGGCGGTGACTGCAGCAGGCCCGCCAGACTCTTCGGGATCTGAGCGTTTTGACATCGCGGCAGCCCATCCGCAAGTCCAATGACGATATCTGTTTGCCACCACAGCCCGGATCCGTCGCTTTGACCGATGACTGATGCGATCTTTTTCAGTTGCGACATCTCGCCTCGGGCGGCGACATTCAGGCCAAGACTTCTTAGAAACTCTCCACGTGTTCCGAAGTCATTCAATTCCTCAGATTTTTGCACAACAATCTGTGCCATGTCGGCGGCAAGGTTCGGAGCGGAAATCAACAGCGCACGTCGCAACCAGAGATCGTCGAGGCAACCAGGCACCGCCTCCAGGACTGCGGCCGCGCCTTCTTTAGAGCTGGCATCGGTGGAAAGAATGGCCTGCATCCGAACTTCGCCATCAGAATCACTGCAGAGTTTTGCTGCGACGGAAAGCAGCTCCGGATGATCGGCGGCGTACGTGCGAACGAGCTTCGCGACGTCGCGTCGAACGACTGCATTCGCGTCGCTGGATGCTGCGACCAGATCCGCTGCTGCAAGTCGCTTCAATCCGTCCAATGTCCACAGTGCGTGCAGATGCGAAAATCCATCCGCTGACGCATCGTTCAATATCGTCCTTAGAAGGGGCTCTGCGTCAACTCGCTTCCCTTCCACCAGCAGACGCTGGCCGAGCATCCGTCGCCAGCCGTTGTGATCGTGCAACAGTTGCACAAGATCTTCCGTTGACGCCGGAGCCTTGAATTTTTCCACGGTCTGAGGCAACGTCGGCATGATGCGCCAAATGCGACCGCGATCTTCTCCGGCACGCCAGTCCATCTTTGCCGCCACGTCGTCGGGCACAAATTTCGGATGCTCGACCCACAGGCGATACATGTCCGCCACGAACAGTCCGCCGTCCGGTCCGGTCGCGAGACTTGCCGGTCGAAACCAGGTATCGGTGGAAGCCAGGAAATCTGCCTTCTCACGGGCTCGACGCGCTGTCACGGTCCCGCCTTGCGGCTCGATCACGGACCTGGTGACGAGATGCCCAACCGGTTCGCAGACGAACACGCTGTGGTCCGATTCTTCGCCAAACAATCCGCCGCGATAAGCCGTCACTCCGCAGGCAGACGTGTGAGTTCCCGCGTGAGCCAGCCAGTTGCTCTTCATCGTGACGAGCGGAAACACCTGCGTCTTTTCTCCCGAAGGTCCGACATCAGTATGACCGACAGAAACTCCGGCAAACGGATTGCGCCTGACCTGTTCCAGTGAAAGCACGTCCGTCATGATCGGATTACGATTCGAGCTGAAATAACGATGCCCGAAGTTGTCAATCGTGTTGCCAAACTGACCAGCTCCGGAAATCGCCTCGAACTGCATCGTTTCGGGATGAAATCGAAAATCGACGCGCGGGATCTCAACTGGTTCCACTGTTTCGAAACCAGGCCGCGTACAGCGAACTTTGCCATGACCGTAGGTCAAATAAATCCAGTTGTCAAAACCCCATCGTGGGCAACCGATCTGCATCTGCGGATGAGCTGGCGTGAATCCATCGAACCAGACTTCTCGCACATCGGCGACGCGATCGCCATCCGTGTCGGCAAGGTACAGAATCTGAGTCTCCGTGCAGGCCAGTATTCCGTCCCGAAACGCCATCAGGCTGTGACAGAACTTCAGGTGGTCCGCGAAGACCGTTCGCTTGTCCATGCGACCGTCAGCATCTTCATCTTCCAGAAGCACGATCTGTGACAGGGCTGGCGAATTGGGATCTGCGGGGCCAACCGGATAATCGCCGTACTCGGTAACAAACATGCGCCCTTGCTGATCGAAGTCGACCGCGACGGGATCTTTCACGATCGGTTCCGCAGCGATCAGTTCAATCCGAAATCCTGGCTCGACTTCAAAACACTTCAAAGATTCTTCCGGTGCTTTTGGTGGCTCAGTCGGCTGATCAATCCAGTGCCGCCCACCGCGCTGCTGCTCAATGGACTGGGCAAGATCTCCCCCTGCTGGCGGTTGAAGGAACGAAACGAACGTAAGAAAAAAAACGGATGCGATCATCGGAGGACTCCGAGGTGGAATGGTGGGCCAAAGTCACGGCAGACTACGAATTCTGACAAGCTCCTCACTACCTGACCAGCGTCTGATACCAATCTCTCATAGTATCAAATCACTGAGGGCTAAGCTGGTATTCCTGAGATTCGGCAATTCCGCAAGAATTGTGGCGGGAAACATCGCGCGAACAACTTCGCGAGACTCATGCCAAGTCATGAGTGGAGTCGCGTTGAATTCGACGAAGCAAAGTTTTGGCTGAAGAATGAAGGGAGTCATTTCCGTGAGCAGAAAACGAAAGCTGGGTATTGGCGGACTTGTAGGCCTAATGGCGTGCATTGCCGCAGTTGGCGCTGTTCGGGTCTCGAGCGAGGAGGTCGTGCCGATCCCTGTGCAGGTTGAGGAGTTGAAGAGAACTCAGAATCAGCTTTCCGTCGAACAACTAATGGAAGCCAAGATGGAGGAAGCCCAAAAGATTCTGAAGGGCCTCGTGACGCACGATTTTGACCAGATCGCCGAGTCCGCTGAGGCTTTGAAACTGATGAGCCTGAAGCCACCGCGTGGCTGGGAGAAGAAAACCGACGACGATGAAGTGTACGAGCATTTTCGCAGCGAATTCATGCGTCAGGCCGCTCGACTGGAAGAACAGGCAAGAAACAAACATCTCGCTGGTGCCGCTTACTTTCAGCAGAATCTAACCGCCACCTGCATCGCCTGCCACGATTACATTCGTGATGAAGATCTGAAGGAAGAATAGTTCGACCATGCTGAAGGATGCAGATCTGGGACAGATCTGCCTACGTTGTAGTCCGACTTGTCCCAAGTCGGATTCCTTCGGTATGGCGAAATCTTTGTGGTAGACATGATTCTGCCGCTCGCCTAACAACTATGCGTCACAACGAAACAAAACCGAGACTTTCGGCCCGGTTTTGTTGGTGAGTTTATCGATGATCGCCCTGATGGAACTCAGCGTCTCCAGACGCGGACCATTTTGCCCTGATAATGGGCCTCGGCGACCAGCGTGCCGGAACCCATGCATGTTGTGCCGCATCCGACGCCGACAAAACATCCGGACGGAGCTGGTCGAATGTGACCACAGGTTCCTCGCTCGGCCATCATCCGGGCTTCGTCTTCAGCCCAGGCCTGCATCGAATCTCCCTGTGAAACAGTCGCACCGCTGATGCTTTGATAGCTGACAGGCTGAATTTGCTGTGAGCTGGTTGTGTAGCTCTGCGGAGTCGTGAACTGTGTCGTTCCAGTCGTGTATTGCACAGGATACTGGGACTGATAGGCATACTGGGGCTGATAGGAATACTGAGGCTGATAGGAGTTTCCTTGATATCGTACGTAGCGATTTCCGCTGCGTGCTTCAGACACTCCACAAGTGACACCCATCAACAGAATCGCCAAAATCCAGGACCGAACCATTCTCTAACCTCCGTGAATCGAAATCACTGTCGCAGGGCACCCTGCAACCTCGCGGGGATTTTAGCATCTGGTAATCCGCCCGGGTATTCAATGACTCGTTGCCTCGAAGTTACCCAAAGATCTGAATTTCGCTAATTTTCTGGTCGCTGAGCTTGCGTTTTGGGTGCCTGAATCGGCCGTGACATGTGTTCATGGCTCATCACCAATCTCTGGTTGTTGCCCAAATATCTTTGGTTTTACAGTCGACGACCCTCAATCGTCGTTCTATCCTCAAGCTCCCCTCGGATTGAATTCCGGCCTTCTCCGCCATCAAACCTGCCTGGAGAACCTGATGAGAAACTCTGCTGCCGCGCGACTCGACACAACGATTGATGATGCAACCAGCCGTCGCCGCTGGTTGGCTACCACAGGTCTGCGGGCTGCCAGCCTGGGAACATTGCATCGGTTCTGGGCAGACATCGCTCAGGCGAGTCCAGTGCCCGGCGACACGGCATCGCGCGTGACGAACACACCGCGTGCCAAGTCTGTGATCATGATCTTCAACTGCGGCGCGCCCAGTCACCTGGATCTGTGGGACATGAAGCCCCAGGCTCCGTCGGAGATTCGCGGCAGTTTTCAGCCTATTGCGACCAACGTGCCGGGAATTGAAATCTCGGAACTGTTGCCGGAGCTGGCGAAGCGGATGGACAAGCTTTCGATCGTTCGCACCCTGCATCACACGCATGGCGGTCACAATTCGGGGATGCACTGGTCGATCGTCGGCAAGCCGTACCGCATCGACAGCACGCTGATCAATCCCGGACGCACGGATATTCCGAGCTTCGGAACATTGGCGGGCTGGCTGGCTCAGCAGGATGGTTATTCGGCAAATGTGCCGCCCTATGTGATCACGCCGTTTCCGCACTGCGACAGCACAAAGTATTTGACACCCGGCCAGTTTGGTGGCTGCCTTGGAAGTCGCTTCGATCCCTTTGTCTTGAACGCTGACCCCAACACGAGCGACTTCCGCGTCCCTGGACTGCAGCTCGATCAGGCCGTCAGTCGGCAGCGATTACAGGACCGACAGTCTCTTTTGCAGACACTGGATTCGCGAGGAACACTGACGCCATCCGAGATCACCGCCGACATCGACGCGCAGCGAGCGAAAGCACTGGGACTCATCAGTTCCAACGAAGCCAGCGAAGTCTTCGATCTGTCCAAAGAACCGGATGCCGTGCGGGATCGATACGGGCGTCACAGCTGGGGACAGTCACATCTGCTGGCTCGCCGATTGATTGAAGCGGGCAGCCGTTTTGTCACAACCGTCAACGGCCCGAGCATCACCTGGGACACTCACAAAGACAATTTCAATCAGCTGAAGAATCGTCTCGTGCCGCCGATGGAAAAAGCGTATGTCGCGTTGCTCGATGATCTGTCGGAACGCGGACTGCTCGACGAAACACTCGTCGTCTGGATGGGCGATTTTGGGCGAACTCCAATCATCAACAAGGACGCCGGTCGCGACCACTGGCCTCAATGCTATTCAATGGTCCTCGCTGGCGGAGGAATTCGCGGTGGTCAGGTGATTGGCGAATCCGACAAGACCGGCGCATATCCCGCCGTCCGACCAGTCACGCCCGCCGATGTCCACGCCACGGTGTTCGACGCCCTTGGCTACGACGCTCAGCACATCATGTACCACATGAATGATGGTCGGCCGATGCCGGTGAGTGATGGGCGGGTGATTCAGGAACTGGTGTAACCAGCCCTTTACCGCATTTCATACACCTCAAACGGATGATCGCAAGGTGTGCGTGCGGTCGTGATCGGGTCCAGCTTACAGAGCTTATACTTCACGCGGTAAGAAATGATGCTGAGGATTTTCTTGCGATTGTCCCCTCTCCCCCGCAATTGATTTTCCAACTTGACACGTTTTCCACGGGGGGAGAGGGCTAGGGTGAGGGGGATGAATCCACTGTTTTCTGGTTCATCGTATTAGCTCCAGGTTAGCCCCCACCAGAAGCCGGGCTTCTTTTCAGGGTATGGCACCATCTGCCGCTCGCCTAAATCCGCGTAGCGTCGATTACGGGAGTGACTTTGACCTCACCGTATTCGGCCCATTCGGAACACATCAGGTAAATTGCGGTGCTGTCGTCAGTTTCGATCATTGCGTAGCCCTTGCCAGACTGAACCGCGAGCCAGGCGCCGAGGACTTTGGCTGGTCCTTCAGCCGAGAGTCCGCCGGAATGCAGGAAACTGAGGAGCTTCTCACGATCTTGCACGCGGTAGGTGAAATCGACGTGGAACTTCATACCAACCCCTCACGGCCCGACTTGAAAAAATTGGATCATCTGTCTGAGAGAACTGCAAAAGCAGAGACGATTTTGTCAGAACCGATAACTGCGGTCAACGCAGTCGCCGAAATCACTGTCGTACAAAAAATGAGGAGCACAAAATGATTTTGTGACCGCATCGGTCGCCATTTTGTCGTGGCAGTCTTGTACAAATCGGAGCGATGAACCTCGGATGGCTGACGCCCAATGGCACTAGATTTGTCTATAACTGCTTGTTTGTAGTCCCGCCTTCAGGCGGTATCTGCACGGGCCGTTGCGCTGACTTCCGCCTGAAGGCGGGACTGCGAACACAAAGTGAGTGCCATCGGGCTGAAGTCATGCCGCGCCCCTTTTTCCCGTGCCGTGTGAGGCAGCGACAGGGGCGGTGAAAAGCGTAACTGGGGACCGGACACCGAGTGTCCGGCGATGGTTTCAACGAAGTTGGTCAAGTCAATGAGCAATCTCCTCGAACTTCCACCCAGTTGGCGGTCGGTGCTGAGCGAAGAATTTGACAAACCGTATTTTCGGGAGTTGCGGCGTTTCGTCGATTCAGAGCGATCCCGGCATCAGGTTTTTCCAGCCGCTGAGCATGTCTTCCGTGCCTTTCAACTGACGCCAGTCGATCAGCTGCGTGTGCTGATCGTGGGACAGGATCCCTATCACGACGAGAATCAGGCACACGGGTTGAGTTTCTCCGTGCGATCGGGAGTGAAGTTGCCGCCTTCGCTGCGAAATATTTTCAAGGAACTTCAGGCCGACCTCGAAATCCCTCCCTCGGAAAATGGCTGCCTCGACAGCTGGGCTCGACAGGGCGTCATGCTGCTGAATCGAGTCCTCACCGTGCGGGCTCATGAAGCAAATTCCCATCGAGGCAAAGGCTGGGAGGAATTCACGTCGCGAGTGATCACGGCGGTCAACGAACGACCGTGCGTCGTGTTTGTGCTGTGGGGCAAGCCAGCTCAGGAGCTTGCGGGGCTGATCGACAAACGCCATCTGATCATTGAAAACGCTCACCCTTCGCCACTGTCAGCGTATCGAGGCTTCTTCGGCAGTCGTCCGTTTTCGCGGATCAATCAGTTTCTGCGTGAAACGGGGCAGAAGCAGATTGACTGGCAACTTGAGCGTTGCGATCCTGGAGTCATTTTGTGACTTAGTCCTGTAAAGATTCAATGACGAGTGATTCACTCAAAAAGGCCGCACAGTCGCTGATCGATGGCACGGATCGTGGAGACCGGATGAAATTCCGCGTCTTCGGATGCTATCCACGCATTGCTCAAGACTCCCTTCGCGCCGTTCAGCGTCGTTCAACTTTCCGCAGTCTGAATTTTCGGAAGGCCCGGTGTGAGCCGCGCAATAGAAGGAACTCGGAACGATGGTAACCTGTGCGCATTCACCAGCCGTTTCACGTTTAATTTCTGTTTTTCACCGGCATGCGACGGGACACACGCAGAATTCGCCGAAACCAGTACCAAGACGGAGTAAGAATGGAAAGTCCGCAGTTGTGCTGTCAGCGAACAAAATAACTTGCGGACGCCGGAGGGATTTGGAATGCGACTTGAACAGATATCTCTGATTGCAGTCATGCTGCTCGTTCTGACGGGTTGCTCAGCCAATCGTCACGCACGAAAGCCGCAAACCGAATATCAGCCGCAGTCGCCAGTCAGCATGCCGCTGCGTCATGCTGACGAATACGAATCAGATCCCGCCGACCTGGACAACCTCCCCAGCGACAGGGGGCATCGTCCATCGCCGCCGCCGATTCCAGACCGGGAACCCGTTCCTGCTCCGCCCGCCATCGGCGTCTCCCGTGTTAAAAGCGTAAGCTGGTTCAGAGCAATCGAAAAGAAATCTGACCAAAACACCTGCGCGTCGGAACGCTGTGGCGACGGTTACATGATCGGGAAACAAACAAAACTACAGCCGGAATACTTCGGCGAAAGCTGTTCAGATCACGTTACGCCAGAATGCCTTCCCGGCCAGTCCCGTCGTGAGAAACCGACGTTGTTCGAAACCATTCGCAACTGGAAAAAAATTCCCTGCGTGTCTGCAGCGGCTCCTGTTTGTTCACGAAACTGCGGCGAACGCGCCGTCACTGAAACTGTCGTCGGTGATCGAGGCTGCTCCGCTTCGGAAGGTTGCGCCAGAACAGGCTCGCGTTGTTTCTCCGGCAAAAGGTATGTGGGCAGCAGACCTGTCGATGTTCGTCGGAGAGATTCTGGAAGCCAGGGCGGTTCTCCGGCAGATCCAATCAACAAACTTGGCCGGGAAAAACTGTTTTCCTCAGGTGAAGGGTCTGTTTCGCCGGATGAATTTCCGGAATTGCCATCAGTTCCCAATGTCGGCAGCGAGAAGCGATCTCCGAAATCTACCGTGCCAGACGTTCCTGAAGCACAGCCCCTGATTCCGAAATCCGATTCAGTTCCGGCGGAGCCCTCGGTCGAAACGCCGGAACCTGCGGCCGCCGCGCCGCTGCAGGCCACACCAAACGCCGTGAAGCACATCGTGCAGCCGCCACTGTGGCCACGCCTGACGGGACCGGGCGTACAATCTGTGACGAGCCCCCGGATCTCTTCCCGCGTGCTTCAGGACGACACATCTCTGCCGCTGATCCTGCCGGGCCGCCGAATTTGAAACGCCCATCAGTGACTGGTTTTGAAGCGCCCAGTGACAATGCTCATCGAGCAGATCCAGACACATCTTATGGCGATTGCGATATCGCTGTTTGTCGTTCGGAATCAACATCCTGCTCACAACACAGTTACCGACTTGCAGAATCAGAGTCCTCCTGCTTATCACAAGCCCCAGATTCCAGCGATTTTTCGTTCCCACGTCCGAATTCTGTGTCATCTCAGCAAGCCAGCAACTTGCGAACACAATTCGCATTGATTAGTCTCCGCCCCGCTGCGGCATCACACGCAGGCAAATCAGGTACACGCCGGAGTGGCGGAATGGCAGACGCGCCGGATTCAAAATCCGGTATGGGTAATTCCATGTGCGGGTTCGACCCCCGCCTCCGGTACTCAGAAAACCCAGCATTTTTGCTGGGTTTTTTGTTTGCGCGATGGTCTGTTACTTTTTTTGAGACAGGGTCGTGACACCCCGCAAATACCCGTTCTACACCCTTCAAGGGTGTAGTTACACCACTGAAAAATGCGATCATCTGTCAACTGGCTTGTTAAAATGGGTCGTTTTCCTCAGTAAGTGACGGAATGTTGAATTGACAGCAACGACCAATTATTGCCGGAAGTCATTGTTATCCGCCTAACGTTCAGGCATGCTGGAATGCACGACATAAGGTCCTTTATGTCGTGGATTTCTTTCCTTCCTGCCAATGCATTCGGCCAACTTCGACTACACCACCAAACAACTCAGCCGTCAACCGGCGAAGTCGATTACCGAATTGGCAATCGTTCCGGCCTTGATTGAAAATGACGGTTTCGACACAAAGCGGCGGTTTGTCGAGTTTTTCACGGCCAACATCGCCAATCCACACACACGAGCGGCATACCTGCGAGCAGTGGTTCGATTTTGCGAATGGTTTGACAATCGGAACCTGTCCCTGCACCAGACAGAACCGACATTGGTCGCGTTGTATATCGCGGAACTTGGCCAGACGTATTCCCGCCCCACGGTGAAGCAACATCTGGCAGCAATCCGAATGTTGTTCGACTTCTTCGTTACTGGCGGCATCCTCAAAAGCAATCCAGCGTCATCGGTTCGAGGGCCACGGTATGTTGTCGTCAAAGGCAAGACACCGGTGTTGCTGCCAGCCGACGCAAGGCAGTTGCTTGACTCTATCCCGATCAACAAAGTTGGAGGGATTCGAGATCGAGCACTGATCTCATTGATGCTTTACACCTTCGCCCGAGTCGGCGCTGCTGTCGCTGTGGACGTCGGTGACATCTACCTCAACGGTCGCCGCTGGTTCGTTCGGCTGAACGAAAAAGGCGGACGACAGCATGAGATGCCCTTGCATCACTCTGCGGAAGAGGCAGTTCTCGGATACATGGATGCCGCAGAACTTCACGGCCAGAAAAACATGCCGCTCTTCCGAACGCTGGATCGTCGTCGAAATCTGACCGAGAATCGCTTGCTGCGACAGGACGCCTTCGACATCGTCCGCCGTCGAGCTCGTCAGGCCAATCTTGGTACTTCCATCTGCAATCACACGATGCGAGCGACCGGAATCACCGCTTAGCGGGTGTTAAAAAATAAGTTGTCCGTTTGTATGATCCGTGATTCTTCACCCAAGGCAGGGAGATTGATCATGGCGGGTCACAAACAGAAAAGAATTCATCGGTGTCGATGTCAGGA
>Ga0154020_10001908_pt1 | contig 25470 bp, 17 predicted proteins | sample Klosneuvirus_201_FD_109709 | JGI IMG/M metagenome (GOLD analysis project Ga0154020, IMG submission 109709) | Active sludge microbial communities from wastewater, Klosterneuburg, Austria - Klosneuvirus_20160825_MG | ecosystem: Engineered > WWTP > Aerobic digester > Activated sludge | place...
GTCCAACCGGTTCTACTGGTCCAACTGGCCCAACCGGCTCTACTGGTCCTACTGGACAAACCGGTCCAACTGGACAAACTGGCCCAACCGGCTCTACTGGTCCAACTGGACAAACCGGTCCAACTGGACAAACTGGCCCAACCGGTTCCACTGGTCCTACTGGACAAACCGGTCCAACTGGACAAACTGGCCCAACCGGCTCTACTGGTCCTACTGGACAAACCGGTCCAACTGGTCCTACTGGACAAACCGGTCCAACTGGACAAACTGGCCCAACCGGTTCTACTGGTCCAACTGGCCCAACTGGCTCTACTGGTCCAACTGGACAAACCGGTCCAACTGGACAAACTGGCCCAACCGGTTCTACTGGTCCTACTGGACAAACCGGTCCAACTGGGCAAACCGGTCCAACTGGCCCAACCGGTTCCACTGGTCCAACCGGCTCTACTGGTCCTACTGGACAAACCGGTCCAACTGGACAAACTGGTCCAACCGGCTCTACTGGTCCTACTGGACAAACCGGTCCAACTGGACAAACCGGTCCAACCGGCTCTACTGGTCCAACTGGACAAACCGGTCCAACTGGACAAACTGGCCCAACCGGCTCTACTGGTCCAACAGGCTCCACTGGTCCTACTGGTTCTACTGGCCCAACAGGCTCTACTGGTCCAACTGGCTCTACCGGTCCTACAGGCTCAACAGGTCCTACTGGACAAACCGGACCAACTGGACAAACTGGTCCAACCGGTCCAACTGGACAAACTGGTCCAACCGGTTCTACTGGTCCAACTGGCTCTACTGGTCCAACTGGCTCTACCGGTCCTACTGGTTCTACTGGCCCAACAGGCTCTACTGGTCCAACTGGACAAACCGGACCAACTGGACAAACTGGTCCAACCGGTCCAACTGGACAAACCGGTCCAACCGGCTCTACTGGTCCTACTGGGCAAACCGGTCCAACCGGCTCTACTGGCCCAACTGGACAAACCGGTCCAACTGGCCCAACCGGTTCCACTGGTCCTACTGGACAAACCGGTCCTACTGGACAAACTGGTCCAACAGGCTCTACCGGTCCAACAGGCTCCACTGGTCCAACAGGCTCTACTGGTCCAACAGGCTCTACCGGTCCAACAGGCTCCACTGGTCCAACAGGCTCTACTGGTCCAACAGGCTCTACTGGTCCAACTGGACAAACCGGTCCAACCGGCTCTACTGGTCCAACCGGCTCTACTGGTCCAACTGGTCCAACTGGCTCTACCGGTCCAACTGGACAAACTGGTCCAACTGGCTCTACCGGTCCAACTGGACAAACTGGCCCAACCGGCTCCACTGGTCCTACTGGACAAACTGGTCCAACTGGTCCAACCGGCTCTACTGGTCCTACTGGACAAACCGGTCCAACTGGTCCAACCGGCTCAACTGGTCCAACCGGCTCAACTGGTCCAACCGGCTCTACTGGTCCAAGAGGTTCAACTGGCCCAACCGGACAAACCGGTCCAACCGGCTCTACTGGTCCTACTGGACAAACCGGTCCAACTGGTCCAACAGGCTCAACTGGTCCAACTGGCTCAACTGGTCCAACTGGCTCTACTGGTCCAACCGGCTCTACTGGTCCAACCGGCTCAACTGGTCCAACCGGCTCTACTGGTCCAACTGGACAAACCGGTCCAACTGGACAAACCGGTCCTAAAGGTCCACAAGGTGATACAGGAATTGTTGTTGGTGCTACTGGTCCGACTGGTCCAATGGGTGCTACTGGTGCTACTGGTCCAAGAAGAAATAATATCTTCTTCAATAGTGGTGGTAATTTAACAAATAACCGGTACGAAATGACAGGATTCGAAACTGCTATAGAATCACATGGACAACTACTAATGATTGAAGATGGAACATTGTCTAATTTGTATGTTAAATTAGTTACCGCACCAGGTGGCGCTAATACAAGAACATTAACAATTAGAAAGAATGGTGTAAATACTGCATTAGCGGTAACATTAACGGGCGCAAGCACAACCGGAAATGATACATCTGATACAGTATCAGTCACTACTAATGATTTAATTTCATTGCTACATACTACTACTGGATCTCCAACAGTATCCGTAGGTACTGCAACATTATTCTTATCCGCACCATAAAAAGTAATAGAATTAGTATAATAAATAAATTAATTAATAAAATTAATTTATAAAGTTTAAATATAATGGTTCAAACTGAATATATAACATATATAACATCTGATACAACATTAGATTATGGTAATGATACATATCTCGTTGATGCTTCTGGTGGTAATATTTCCATTACACTACCGTTAATATTAGCCGATGGTATGTGTTATCTCTTAAGACGATTAGATAGTTCAAATAATACAGTAACAGTATCACGCACAAGTCCAAATTTTATTGTTATTAACGGGTCTAATTTGACTTCTATAACACTTAATCCATCTATAGATACATTTATCGATTCATATAACAGTAATTGGTATCTTATTATAACCGGACAAACTGGTCCAACTGGTCCTTCAGGGCCAACTGGTCCTTCCGGGCCAACTGGTTCAACAGGACAAACTGGTCCAACTGGTCCGACCGGGCAAACAGGTCCAACTGGTCCCACTGGACAAACAGGCCCTACTGGACCAACTGGTCCAACAGGCCCAACAGGCCAAACTGGTCCGACTGGACCTACTGGACCAACTGGATTAAGAGGTGCTACTGGTCCAACTGGACCAACTGGTCCAACTGGTCCAACTGGTCCAACTGGTCCAACTGGTCCAACTGGTCCAACTGGTCCAACTGGTCCAACCGGATCCACTGGTCCAAGAGGAGCAACAGGACCAACCGGACCAACTGGTCCAACTGGTCCAACTGGTCCAACTGGTACTGGTCCGACTGGTCGTGCTGGACCAACTGGTCCTACTGGGCAAAGAAGCTCTTCTACATTTTTTTATGCATATAGAGGAGATACATCTGCGGGAATTACTGTTCCAAGAACAACAGTCGGTCCTACAGGTATATTAGTACCATTTCCAACACAAGGCCCGTCAGGTACTATTTCTGGAACATGGATATTAACGCAAACTCTATTCAACGGTACTACTGGTTCTACAGTAACAGTTCCTGTAACTGGTACTTATTACATCAATTATCTGGTAATGTTTTTGAATTCTGGTGGCACGACCACTTATAGAACAGTAAGTACTGTAATAACAGTAAATGGTACTATAACAGCAGGAACAGGATCAACTGTAGAAGTTCCTGGAAAACATATTGAACCTCTTACTAATACTGATATATTAAACTTAAATGCTGGAGATGTTATTGGAGTTCGTATTATTTGTAATGGAACTGGTATAACAATCGTTAGTGGTACATCAACACTTTTTGCAATAGATAACACAACAACTACAATTACTCTAATATTATTGTAAATTTACTTTTATTATAATTATTAACATGACTAATTGAAGAACAATATTCATATAAATATTTTAATAGACAAATTAATTTATGCTATGTAAATATAATGGTTCAAACTGAATATATAACATATATAACATCTGATACAACATTAGATTATAGCAATGATACATATCTCATTGATGCTTCTGGGGGTAATATTTCCATTACACTACCGTTAATATTAGCCGATGGTATGTGTTATCTCTTAAGACGATTAGATAGTTCAAATAATATAGTAACAGTATCTCGTACAAGTCCTAATTTTATTGTTATTAATGGATCTAATTTAACATCTATAATACTTATTCCATTTACAGATACATTTGTCGATTCATATAATGCTAATTGGTATCTCTTATTGGCCCCTGGTCCAACTGGACCTACTGGTCCGACAGGTCAAACTGGTCCAACAGGACAAACTGGTCCAACTGGTCCTACTGGATCAACTGGCCAAACCGGACCAACTGGCCCAAGAGGTCAAACTGGTCCAACTGGTCAAAGAGGTCCAACCGGTCCAACCGGTCAAAGAGGTCCAACCGGTCCAACCGGACCAATTGGTTCAACAGGTCCAACAGGCTTAACTGGGCCAACAGGCCCGAGAGGCCAAACTGGACAAAGAGGTCGAACTGGACCAACTGGTTCAACTGGTCGAAGGGGTCCAACGGGCCCGACTGGACCAACTGGACCAACTGGTTCAACTGGACCAAGAGGCCCAACTGGTCGCAGAGGTCCAACCGGTATATTTGGTATTACGGGTCCGACCGGATCTACTGGTATTAGAGGTCCAAGAGGAGCTTATACATATTTTAGTGCATCGAGAGGAGACACAAGTTCAATTGCTATTCCAACAACAACAAACGGTCCAACTGGTATATTAGTACCATTTCCAACACAAGGACCATCCGCTACTATTACAGGATCATGGACCTTGACACAAATTCTTTTCAATGGTGTTACTGGTTCTACAGTGACAGTTCCGGTTACAGGCACTTATCAGGTAGAATATAAAGTTGTATTTTTTAATGGTTCTGCTGGTGCTCCCGGCACTTATATAACATATAGTACAGCTATCACAGTAAATGGTGTCATAACTGCTGGAACTGGCTCGACAACCGAAGTACCTTCGACTCATATTCAACCTCTTGTTGCCAGTGTATTATTACAATTAAATGCAGGTGATGTTATAGGAGTTCGTATTATTACAAATGCAACTCCTGGAACAATTATTGGTTCTGGAAGTCTTTTTACGGCAGATAACACATCTACCACAATTAATTTAGTATTATTGTAAATCTAAAGCTATAAAAATTATTTCTATCATATTATTATTAATGTCGTATTCGTCATATTTAATAACTTGTTTAACAGAAGAAACTAGAATTTTATCTGCATATGTGCCAATAGAACCAACTACATGTCCAAATGATATTACTCATATAATTGCTCCAGACCAAACAACAGTGTATGACACGCAATATAGAACTCTTGTGGCTGATGGATATATTGATATTGATTCTGCCTTATCAGATAATCAGGCTTTACAATTAAGAGCTTCGAATGTAAACGGTGGCATACTCATGGATGCCGGTTTCGGTGGTATTGCAGTTAATACTACAAATGCGATTGGACTTAATGCTGCAGCTGCATCTAATTTTACTACAAGTAATGGTAATTTGTCTTTGCAAGCTACGGCAGGTTTAGTTAATATTGATAGCGGAAGTGGTGTGAACATATGTAATGGATCGTCTAGTACGCCTATTATGATTGGCACATCTGCTTATTCTAAAGATATTACTATTGGTAATAATACTGGAACAAGTTCAACAACTATTAAAAGCGGAACTGGCAAAATATCTATGAATAGTGCTGCTACTGGTTCAGATGCGATTACTGCTTTTTCATCTGGGGGAATTGATTTGGAAGCAACTGGATTAGCAAGAGTTGCAAGTGCTGATAATACAGTGAGTGCAATTACTTTAGATGCATCGGCAAACGGAGGTGGAGTTGTTTTATCATCCGGTGCACAAGGTGTCATATTAACATCAAATGGTGGTCCAATTGCATTAGGTAGTTGGTCAGGTGGTGATATTTATGTTGGTACTGCAGCCGTGGCAAGAACAGTAACTGTGGGTAATGCAACCGGTTCAACGACTCTTAATTTAAGTTCTGGCACAGGCGGTACAACTTCTACTACTACTGGTCTTGTTAATATATCCAGTTCAAGTAGTTCTGGAAGTGCGATTACTTTAGATGCATCATCTAATAATGGTGGTATAGTCTTAGCATCCGGTACACAAGGTATTTATCTTTCATCCAATGGTGGTCCTATTGCTCTAGGAAGTTTTACAGGAGGTGATGTTTATATTGGCACTGCAAGTGTTGCCAGAACTATATATATTGGTAATACCACAAGTACAACGGCACTTAATTTAAATGCTGGCACCGGCGGTATAACTATTGGCAATGATGCTAATAATGGCGAAATTCAAATAGGTAAAGCTTCAAATGCCAAAGTTATTACAATTGGTAATAGTACTGGAGCAAGTAGATTATTTAATCGATTTGGAACAGGCGGTTTCATTAAACATCAAGAAGCAGACGTATCATTATCAGATGCCGATGCTACGTTAACGATTACAGATATATTAAAATCTATATTTACCATTACACCAACAGTAGATAGAACATTAACGCTACCAACGGCAGCGTTAGCCGTTGCCGGTATAAGTGGTGTTGAAATTGGAGATGCGATTGATTTTATAATTATTAACAATTCAACACCTGCCAACGAGGCATTTATAATGATTGCCAATGGTACTGGAAGCAGTATTACAGGTAATACTACTATTGCACCTGCCAGTAATAATGTCTCTACATTTTATACTTCTGGATCTGGAACATTTAGAATAAGATTTACAAACGTAACAGGTGGTTCAGAAGCATATGTTGCCTATAGAATTGCATAAAAAGACTGATTAATAAATTAATTTATAAAATTAATTTATAAAATTAATTTATTATATTTAAGTATAATGGTTCAAACCGAATATATAATATATACAACATCTGATACAACTTTAGATTATGGCAATGATACATATCTAGTTGATGCTTCTGGAGGCAATATTACCATTACATTGCCATTAATTTTAACTGATGGTATGTGTTATCTCTTAAGACGAATAGATAGTTCAAATAATACAGTAACAGTATTACGCACAAGTCCAAACTTTATTGTTATCAATGGGTCTAATTTGACTTCTATAACATTGAATCCATATTCAGATACATTTATCGATTCATATACTGATAATTGGTATCTTGTTATAACCGGACAAACTGGTCCAACAGGTCCATCTGGATCAACAGGTCCATCTGGATCAACAGGTCCATCTGGTCCTATAGGACTAACGGGTGAAATTGGCCCAACAGGTGATACTGGACCAACGGGTCCAATAGGTCCAACTGGTCCGTCTGGTCCTATAGGACCAACGGGTGAAATTGGCCCAACAGGTGATACTGGACCAACGGGTCCAACAGGTCCAACTGGCCCAAATGGATCAACTGGTCCAACTGGTCCACAAGGTCCACAAGGTACACCAGGAGGTCCAACTGGTCCAACCGGTCCGACTGGTGCAAGAGCACCAACTGGACCTACTGGTCCAACTGGTCCATTTGGCAAAACCGGACCAACGGGGCCGACAGGACCTAGAGCTCCAACCGGTCCAACTGGCCCATTTGGCAAAACCGGACCAACGGGGCCGACAGGACCTAGAGCTCCAACCGGTCCAACTGGCCCATTTGGCCAAACCGGACCAACCGGTCCGACAGGACCTAGAGCTCCAACCGGTCCAACTGGTCCAACTGGTCCATTTGGCCAAACTGGGCCTACTGGACCGACAGGACCTAGAGCTCCAACCGGTCCAACTGGCCCAACTGGTCCAGTTGGCGAAACTGGACCAACTGGTTCAACTGGTCCAACTGGACCAGCCGGAACACTAGAAAATTTTACAAGTTATAATTTAGCAAGTTGTTATTCTGGCAATGTAAATGTATTAGATCCATTACCTTTAAGTTTGACAGATGTAGATATTGTAATTAATACAAGGGGTACTGGTGCTTTAATGCGTACAGTTGAAGATGGTTCTGTATCAGGAGGTGACTGTCGTGGCTTATACTCTACTGATCTACAAACACAAAGATTTTCATCAGATCAAGTAGCAGGTAGTGATTATTCTATCATTTGTGGAGGAGCAAATAATAAAATATCTACTGTAGCTACATATTGTATTATAGTAGGCGGTAATCAAAATATTATAAATTGTTTATCTGAAGGAACATCAACAAACACTGTTATAGGTGGCGGTGTATATAATACAATTTTATCATTGACACTATTAGATAATTCAGTTATAGGAGGTGGTTATGGTAATACAATATCAGCATATACAACTAATATTGATTCTTCTACAATAAGTGGTGGATATGCTAATGGTATTAGCGCAAGCTATGCAACAGTTGGAGGTGGTTATGTGAATGGTATAGCTGCTGATTATGGAACGGTAACTGGAGGATATAATAACAGTATATATAATACTGGATATTGTGGTTCAATTATCGGAGGATATGCAAACACAGTATATTCATATTATTCAACAATTGGCGGAGGATATTTAAATTCATGTCCAAATGGTAGTTCTGGATCAGCTATATGTGGTGGAAGTTATAATAGGGCCTTATCACAACATTCAACCGTAGCAGGTGGTTCATCTGGTACAGCAAGTGCGCCATATTCTGCTATTGGTGGTGGTTCTAGTAATAGTACATCTGGTGTATCTTCAGTTATATCAGGAGGAGGCACAAACGAATGCGGTACTTATGCCTACTATGGCGCAATTTGCGGTGGTAGTAATAATCAGGTATTATCGGAAAATTCATTTATCGGAGGTGGAGACACAAATCTTTGTGATTTGGGTTCAGATTTTTCAGTAATTAGTGGCGGTGATGTAAATAGTATTCAAGGCGAAGCATATGAATCTGTAATTTGTGGTGGTTATCTTAATTCTATTACAAGCGGTGGTTATTCGTCTCTTGGCGGAGGATTTTCAAATAGTATAACTAATGAATATGGTACAATATGTGGAGGTAAAAATAATTTAATTAATGCAAATATTTGTACTATTTGTGGAGGCGATAGTAATGTGACCGATGGAAGTTATTCCACTGCTATAGGCGGTGAAGGATTATATCTATCAGGTGCGTATTCAACGGCAGTTGGTAAATATAATTTATCTGGAACGGTTGGACCATCTGGTGCTGAAAGAATTTTTATGGTTGGGTATGGTGTCGATAGTGCAACTAGATCTAATTTATTTTCTGTTGATGAAAATGGAGATGCCTATATTGCTGGAACTTTTTATAATACAAGTGGTGCTGACTTTGGTGAGTATTTTGAATCAGAAAACGGCGAACAAATTCCAGCAGGTACAAGTGTTGTATTTACTGGTAATAAAAAATATATAAGACCAGCAATTGATGGTGAAATTCCTTTTGGTGTTATAAGTAAAACAGCATCATATGTTGGAAATGCGGCTATAGAAGAATGGCCAGGAAAGTATGAAAAAAATCCAGATGGTGGTATTATAATAGAAACATACGAAGAACAAATAGAACAACCCATATTTAATAATACTGATATTGTTACACACGACGAAAAAATGGATTATACAACATCACCTCCGCGTCTTGTCCAGACTAAAAAAACAAAGACAATAAAAATTCCAGAAATGATTGATGTTGTTGTTGTTGATGAAAATGGAATTGAGAAAGGTATTAAAAAAATAGCAAAAACACAAAATGTTACTGTTCAAAAGAAAAGGAAAAAAATTTCATCTAACTATGACCCATCGCAATCATATATATCGAGATCCCAAAGAAAAGAATGGCATATAGTTGGATTGGTTGGTATGGTAAAAATACTTAAAACCCAACCAGTCAATTCACAATGGATATTTATTATGTCTGAAACAAACTATGATATTTGGTTAATTAAATGATAAAATATATAATTGATGCATCTAGTAGTGGTTTCACTTTAACATTATTTACTGTATTAGCCTATGGTCTGTTTTATTAGAATATGTTACACTTGTTCTATTTTAAAATATATACAATCATATATTTTAATAAATTAATTTATATTATTTAAATTAATTTATCATATTTTAGTATAATGGTTCAAACCGAATATATAACATATATAACATCAAATACCACTTTAGATTATGGTAATGATACATATCTAGTTGATGCTTCTGGAGGTAATATTACCATTACATTGCCATTAATATTAGCCGATGGTATGTGTTATCTCTTGAGAAGATTAGATAGTTCAAATAATACAGTAACAGTATCACGCACAAGTCCAAATTTTATTGTTATTAATGGGTCTAATTTGACTTCTATAACACTTAATCCATTTACAGATACATTTGTTGATTCATATAATGATAATTGGTATCTCATATTAGCCACTGGCCCGACTGGTCCAACTGGTCCAACTGGTTCAACTGGTCCAACTGGTCCAACTGGTCCAACTGGTTCAACTGGTTCAACTGGTCCAACTGGTTCAACTGGCCCAACCGGTTCAACCGGTCCAACCGGTCCAACTGGTCCTACTGGTGCTCAAGGTGCAACTGGTGCAACTGGTCCACAAGGTAACCGCAATATGTCAATATTCTATAATAGTGGAGGTTCGTTGGCAAATAACAGATATTTACGTTATGAAAGTCAGGACAATACAGAATTCCAATCACAATTGTTAATGGGTGTTACTGGTACAATAAGTAATCTTAATGTTCTATTAGAAGCAGCACCTGATGGAGCAGCAACAAGAACATTTACAATCAGAAAGAATGGTGTAAATACTGCATTAACAGTAACAATTACAGGTGCAAATACAACAGGTAGTGATAATACAAACACGGTAAGCGTCATTCCATTTGATTTGATATCGTTATTACATACACGTACTGGAACCCCCGCGGCAGCTGGTGCCATTGCCACAGTATTATTGACATAAATATAATATGTTTGTTAATTACAATAAATAAAATGTAATAAAATTAATTTATTTTATGATAATATAAATGAGTTATGCAAGAACAATATTAGCGGTTGGAACTGCTCAAAATACAGTTCCCGTACGAAATGAAGTATATTTAGTTGATGGCAGTACCGGACCAACTGGTAATACAGGTACAATTATGACTTTGCCAAATATAGTATCTGACGGTATGTCTTTTACATTTAGAAGATATGATACTGGAGCAAGTGGAACAGTTGTTACTATTAAAGGTTTTACTGGTACACAAACAATTAATAATGTTGATTCATTAACACTTCCGGGCTTGTCAGATATAGTTCTTCATTCATATGAGTATAAATGGTATACAGTTCAAGGTATTAATAAAAGTTCGTTAGGTTTACCACTTAACTTTAGGTTTACACAACCCAATGGTAGTGGTGCCCAAACATCGTCTAATTCATGGTTTCGTATAGGTACTTTTATTTATCGTGGTTCTTCTGTAGATGGCGATATAGGTTCAGCGAATATTCTCTTGTATACTACAAATGCAAGCACATATTATCGTGCTAGATTATGGGACCGGACAAATACTACACAATTGTCTATTACAACACCATTCAACACTGGTACGAATACATCACCTCGTGCAGTTACATTTGGAACGATTACCAGTACCCCAGCAACTCCAGCAATTCTGGAAATACAATTATTAGCAACTGATTCAACTGGTAATACAGGTGTTTCTGGACGTCAAAATATTGGTATTCACAGTCTTCAATTGTATGGTTAAAAATTAGAGTATAATTGGTTTTATAAAAATTATATATATATATGTATATATACATATATATGACAGACGTGTATCTATGGAGAGTTTATTGCATAACAGAAGGTCAATACGTGACAACAGTTAGCGCTACAATGCCTACTACTTGTCCAAATAATGCTGGACATACAATAGATTCAACTGCAACTGTTATTATGGAATCATTATTTAACAATATTTATTCAGATGGATATATTAATATTCAATCAGCATTAGCAGATAATCAAGCTATTAAAATCCGCGCATCTGATACGAATGGTGGTATTGATATTGATGCAGGTCTAGGTGGAATAGCTGTTGATACTACTAATAGTATATCTCTTGATGCAGCAGCTGCTTCTAATTTTACTACTTCTATGGGTAATTTAACTTTAGAAGCAACTGCTGGATTAGTTACAATCGATGGTGGAAGTGGATTAACTATCGGTAACGGTTCAACAACTACACCTATTTATATCGGTACTTCGTTGTATACAAAAGACGTAGAAATCGGTAATAATAGTGGAAGTACTCTATTAGCCCTAAGAAGTGGTACTGGAGGTATTTCAGTGAATAGTGTAAAAACAGCATCAAATGCAATCGACATTTATTCTGCTGGCGGTATTGCTGCGAACGCAGCAGGATTGATTAATATAGCAAGTGGTAATAATACAGTGAGTGCTATTACATTAGATGCTTCATCTGGTGGAGGTGGTATGGTTTTAACTTCTGGTGCTCAAGGTATTATTTTAACATCTAATGGCGGACCTCTTGCTCTCGGTAGTTGGTCTGGTGGTGATTTGTATCTTGGTACAGCAGCTGTGGCAAGATCAATCTCAGTAGGTAACTCGACTGGTTCTACAACTATTACAGCGAATTCCGGTACAGGTGGTACAACAATTTCATCTACTGGTATTGTCAACTTATCAAGTACAAATACTACAACGAATGCCATTACATTGGATTCTTCAGGTAGTACTGGTGGTATTGTTTTAACATCCGGTACGCAAGGTATTTATCTTTCATCAAACAGTGGTCCCATTGCTTTAGGTAGCTTTACAGGAGGAGATATTTATATTGGTACTGCAAGTGTTGCCAGAACTATTAATATTGGTAATACAACTAGTAGTACTGCATTGGTTTTAAGTGCAGGAACTGGAGGCATTGCTATTGGCAATGATTCTAGTACTGGCGAAATTCAAGTCGGAAAAACGACAAATGCTAAAGTCATAACAGTTGGTAATAGTACCGGCACGAGTAGATTATTTAATCGATTTGGTACTGGCGGTTTCATTAAACATCAATCTCCAGCTATATCATTATCGGACGCCGATGCTACTTTAACGATTACAGATATATTAAAATCTATATTTACCATTATACCGACAGTAGATAGAACATTAACGCTACCAACAGCAGCGTTAGCCGTTGCCGGTATTTCTGGTGTAGAAGCAGACGATGCTATTGAATTTACAATTATAAATAAATCAACTTCTGCTAACGAAGCACATATTATCATTGCAAGTGGCACAGGAGGTAGTATTGATGGGAATGATGTTATAAATCCAAAACAAAATAATGTAGGTTCTTATTTCACTTCTGGATCAGGAACATTTAGAATGAGTTTTACAAACGTAACTGGTGGTTCAGAAGCATATGTTGTTTACAGAATATCATAAAATTTTTATATATATATAATATATATTGATGTCAATTCCATTAAAAGGTTCAATATTAGTTGCCACAGGAACGGGAAAATATGATGTGTATCCACCAGGTCAACATAATCAAATATTGATTATTGATTCTCAAGAAGAATATATGATGAAATATGTGGACGCGTCTACAATTATTCAAGGTGCAACTGGTTCACAAGGTATTCAGGGTCCAACTGGAGCGCGTGGAGATACTGGTTTACTAAATGCTGTAATGAGTGTCGTTTATGGAACAGCAAGTACTGCATATTTTTCATATACTAGTACAACATATAAAACAGTTAGTGATTTTTATTATGCAGGTACTTCAGTATATGGGTCGTTGCCCTCGCAATTTAGTGTAATTGCAAATACTAATTCAAGCAATGGTACTTTTAAAGTTAAATTGGTAGATATTACTAATTCAAGCAATGTAATTGCCTCCATTGAAGTTACAGGAGTAGGCACAACACAAAGAGCATTTACAACAACAACATTCACAAATGTTACAACAACGCCAGCTGTGTGGGAATTACAAATTATTGGTAAACCTTCCGGTGCTTCAAATACATCAACCGGATTATATTCGATGTATGTAAAATTCACATAATTTAATTTTAATATCTAATTTATATAATATAATGTCAGTTGTATATAAATACAGATTATGGTGTTTAGAAGAAAATACATTTGTGTATACATATAATGATACAGTTCCAACTATATGTCCTAATAATCATACCGATAGATCATTAGATGACAGTAAAACAACTATAGTGGATAAGATTACACCTGAAACAAGTACTATCGTACAAAATGTTCCAGGTTATTACCAAATGGCCACAACTATAATTACAGTTCCATCTGGTGCTACTGGAAGTATTTATGAACAAACATTTTCTTTTCCAATGGATCTTCAGTTATGGCTTATGGAATTTACATCAATAGCCGATATGGTTGGTGATAATTTTCATATTGTTGCCGCACCCGAAACAATCATTGGAGCAGTAATTGCTCCTGTTAGTACAAGTGATACTGTTTTAACAGTAACAAATACTGTTTTTACATCTGGTGTTATTGCCAAAGGTTTAGAAATATTGCTGGATGATGGTGCCAATAAACAATCTCTTGGTTTAGTAACTGCAGTTGATGAAACTAACTCCCAATTAACCATACAAAATCCACCATCAGTTGCTTATTCACCTGGTTCCTACGTTAAGATGAATATTTATGTTGTTAAAAACCAGGTTATCGATGTTGCTGGTAAAACATTTGTTTACGGTAGAAAAGGTATTACAACAAAAACAATTGCAGCAAATACTCCATTAAAGTTTGTTTATACTAACAATAATGGTCTTGCCAAAAATTTGTATTTTAACCTTGAATTTAATTACTATTAATTTTTCTTCATCCATTGATATATATTTTTTCAATATATATAATATAATTGTTATGTCAATTACACCAAAAAAATTATGTATTTATTTTTCTTATGTAAGTCTTGTCAATGGATCGGCAGGTAACATTACAAATGCTGTAAATGTATTTAAAGACTATGACCAAGTAATTTTTGGTATAGGGCTTGAAAAAACTTCTCATCCTGATCATAATAATACCGTTAGTATTATTTCACAACTTACTTCGCTAAATGTATCAGTTTACGGGGAAATAGATTGTACCCTTTCATTTAGTACTATTAAACAATCAGTTAATAAGTGGCAAGCGATGGGTGCCCACATTTACTGTAATAAAATTGGATTTGATTATGGTATTACTAGAAGCATTCAGAACCAAATTATAAACTATATTCATAGTAAAGGTTTACAATGTTTTGTGAATAATTGGAACCCGGATGACATATTTTCAAATGCAGTTAAGCCGACATATAATCCAACTGGTTTAGCCACTGCTATGACTTCTAATGATTGGTATTTGGCTGCATCATATCAAATTATTAACGGTGCTTATCAAAATGTTTCGGATTGGACGATAAAGGCAAATAAGATGGTAAATTATAAACAAACATATGGTACTAAAATGGCATGCGTTACAACATATGATACAAGCCCGTTCAATCAATCAAAAATGGATTATGCATATTTCTCAACTATTTTATACGGATTTGATTCTTTTGGTTTTGGCGAATATAACTATTCTGCTACTTCCAATTCGATACCATTTAGAACAAGAAAAACATTTTATGGTACTAAATTTGATAGTGCCATAATTAATAATGGAATAATTTTTGAAAGAAAGACAAATGTCGGAATACATTTGAATACTAGTACACATACAATTGATGTTTTATTAAATATGTAAAATTATAAATTACTTTTCCCATTCCCATTTATAACCATATGCTGTTTTTCGTTGTTTATTACATACTTTACTGATATTATTTGAACCATTTAACAGATTACTATTCTTTTTAACAGAATTAAATGCATCCACCAAACAATTATAAATTCTAATAACAATCCCTGATAATTTATCTATTTGTTTAACTTTTTTACCTAAAGCTCTTATAGAATTTTCTCTGTTTGTAACTAATTCTAAATTTTCTAAATTATTATTTATCTTGTTCTTATCTTTATGATCAATATATTTTTTATCGTTTGGTAATCTATTGTTATTACTAACCGCATAAATTAATCGGTGAACTAATATTTTAATATTTTTTTTGGTATTTTTATCGACTAAACTATATCTTTTATAATCACCATTTGAAAATGTTTTCATTATTACATTACTTTTGTTTATAACTTCAATTTCAGGAGTTTCACGAATTTTATAATCTGAAAAATCATAATTGTCAATAATTCCTATACATTTATAATTATCTGCATTATTTGTTTTAGTAATAACGGTTCTATTATTATTATTATTCCATTCCCATCTATATTTTTTATAAGTTTTTAAAATCCCTCTGCAACAATTTGCTATTGCTGATTTGTTATATCCTAAACTAATTTCTATTTCTTTTATTGAATTCCATATTTTAATTACATTATTATCCAGTGATTTTTGTATAATTTTTGGATCTGTCTTTGATGTTTTGTTCATATTATTTTGTTTGACCGTGCACCATTTGAGATTATTTACACTATTATTTGATCTAATTCTATCGATATGATCAACTATCGGATAATTATTCGTATTTGGAATAAATGTCAATGCAACTAACCGATGAATAGATCGTTGTTGAATTTTTTTTATTTCAGGATTATATAATCCGACCATTTTATAACCATTTTTTATATATGGTTTTAATAAATATTTAGTATTTTTGTTTCTAACATTTCCTTTTGTTGACGCTTCATATTTTTCAAAATCAGGTATCATTTTCCAATTCTCTTTTTTCGGCATTTAACTATATTATAATTAAATAATCTTTAAATAATTTACGCACTTGTCTTTAACCTTTCTTTTCTTTTTAAATATGCTTTTCTATTATATTCTTTAATCTTTGCCTTATTCATTTGCTTTTTATTAATATTACTTTTTTTTAATATTGCTTCTTTATTTTTCTCATAATATTTCTTATTTCTCTCAGGCGCTGTATATTTTTTCAAATGTTCTTTTAATTCTTGGATTTCTTTATCTTTTTCTTGGATAATTAATCTTAATTTTTCAATTTCATCCATATAAAGTAATATATTTATTTTTTTAAATAGTTTAATTACATTTTTTTCCTACCACTTTATAAAAAAAATTATATACATATATTATATACAAACAAATGTCTCTTACTCCGCAAAAATTATGCGTATACTATAGTTGGCTTAACAGCGTAAATGGTACTTACTCAGTAGCCGGCGCTGTCAATGTCTTCAAAGACTATGATCAACTTGTTATTGGTGCTGGTATCGAAGAACCAACTCATGGTGATTATGCTAATACTGTAGCAATTCTTGGCGACCCTTTAATGGCAAATACCGAAGTGTTTGGTTATATTGATGCTACACTTCCTTTAAATACTATTCAAGAAAAAATAGATAAAATTTACAACTTGCCGAATATTAGCGGAATTTTTGTTGATCAAATGGGCTTTGATTACGGCGTTTCCCGTGAAAAACAACGCGAAATTGTCTGGTGTATCCATGAGAAAGGCGATAATACATTGAAAGTATTTGCAAATGCATGGAATTGCGATGATCTTTTCAGCCCCGCCGTCAACCCCACCCACAATCCTAATGGACTACCAACTCGTCTTGGCGCCAATGATTTATATTTAGCAGAATCATTTGCTGTTATTAATGGTACTTATGATGATGCTGATTCAGATGCTAATAACATCAAAGACTGGCAAGATAAGGCTGCTAAAATGGTTGCTTATCGTACCACTTTCGGTACTAAGATGACCGCCATCGCTACTAATGGTAATGGTGCTTTCGATCAAGCTAAAGCTGATTACAGTTATTATGCTTCCGTTCTTAATGGTTTTGACAGCTGGGGTTATGGCGAAGATTTATATTCAGCTGTTTCTGCTCAATTACCAATGAGATCGCGCAAAATTTTTTATGGAGACCGATTTGACAGCGCAGTAACTATTACTGGCAATGTGTATGAAAGACGTACCAATGTCGGTATTCATCTTAATACAACTGCCCACTCAGTTGACATTTTACTTGCATAAACAAATATATTTTTATAAAACAACATTATTATACATAAAAAACATAATGATGAATATTAAAATAATATTTTAATATTATTTTAGTTATATGGTTTCCAAATTGCTATATTGTAATATTAATAAAATACATATTTAACGCAATATTATTACACCACAATTTGGTTTTATATTAAAATACTTAAATCAAGAACATACAAACTAATTTATCTATATCCGTAAAATTAATGGATTCTCCTTTAACATTCAAATTCTTTTTGACAATATCTGGAATTTTAATTAATTCTTTCGCAGAATCATCTGTCCACTTGTCTGTTCTTATCTTTTCTAATAAATATTTCTTAATATCCGTATATGATAATTGTTTCTTTTTATCAATATCAAATATCTTCACCAATTTTTGGGGCGGATCTGATTTCAATCTATATTGTTTCTGCAATTCCTGGACCTTACTAGTATCAATTGGTAATTCAATTGATTTAGGTTCTATTATATCTTCATCTTCTTCATCAACCACAATAATATTCTTTTTCTTTACTGTTTTTTTCACAACCTTTTTAGTTATTTTTTTTGCTGTTTCTGTTTTTGGTATTTCTTTGCTATCCACTTTTATATCTGTTTTAGGTTCCTCTTTCACTTCTATTTTAGGATCCTCTTTGACTGTTTCTTTATCAAGTTTACCACCTAATTTAACAATATCATCCTCTAATTTTTTAATTTTATCTTGATATTGTTTTGTTTCATCATTATAAACTTTTTCAAAATCATTTACAAGCATAAGTAAATAATGAGTATTTTTCAAAAGTCTGGCACAATTTTTAATACATTTATAGGTGGGTTTACCACCAGCTGTAACTAAATCATTATAAATAGGCTGGTTACTAATAAAATTAGATGCATTTTCCATACATTTACGGTCTGGAACTAATTTATTCGATTGTATCAGTGATTTGATAAGTTTTCCTCTTCTTGTTGTACACGCTTTTTGTAATTCAATCATTTCTGGTTCAATACATTTCCACGGATAAGCTGGATAAAAATCATTATTCCAACAAGCTTCTAATAATTTTTTATCCAAATCTATATTAAATCTTTCAATACCTGGTAATTCAATACTCTGATCAATAGCATATAAAACGTCATCATAATCTAATTTATAACCATATTTAATTAATAATTCCATTTTTTCCATATTATAACCCTTAACCCATGGAGATTGATTCAGTTGTTTTCGATAATAATAAGTGTTAGAATCGTCTACTGGAATCTTATTATAAATTTGTGATGTAATAAGAGCTTTGAAATTATCCTTTGTAACTGGTAATCTTGTTGTTTGAAGGATAAAATCTATGGCATACATATTACATTTTGAACAAACAATGGTTAAATGATCACTTGTAATTTTCACACCACGCATAATCAACGCTTGAACAACCGTCTTAGTATATGGTAATGCGCTACAAGCCTTTGCCATGTATTCTTCTGTGAAATTACCCGCAAATTTACTGATGATACCCGCTAGTTTGCCTGCTAACAATGTATTACTGCAACCGGATAATAACAATACTTCTTCTGATGTAAATTGAATATTTTTAAATATAAAGTTAACTAATTCTGTTTCATCAGAATCATCTAGAGAATATTGTAATCGCTTTTCAACGATTAAGTTAAGCCATTCATTACTTAATACAGTAAAATCAGGATTTTCATTCAAAATTTTATAACATTTGTCATAAGCAGAAAGATTAATTAATTCTGCAAACATTTCAGTTGTAGGAATATAAGATCTGAATAATATCATCATCGTTTGTGATACAATATCTTGATTCTTTTTGATACATTTATATTGTCCATAATGTGCATAATAATAATGCGTTGCATTGTATTTTGATTTATTGATAACATATTCAAAATATGCTTTTATTGTTTCTGGTTTTAAAATTTTACCATCGCCATAACAATCAACAATATGTTGGAACATTTCAGTACATGCCTGTTTTTGATGTCCATAATGATGTGGATTTTGATCTAGACATTCTGTGGCAGTTAATTTGATAATAGCATTATCATAATCGAATAAATCATTATTTACTCTAGGATTATCAATATCATTTACTATTGGTTTATCTATGTTTTTTTTAGCTTTAGACATATGTATAAGATAAAAGTATACTAATAAATAAATGTCATAATGTATTAATATATATAAATCAATTTTTTTCTTTTATCAGTAAAGAGACAATCCTATCATCATCGTCCGTGTTAATATATTCATCGGCCTTGATATTTAATAATTTTCGTAATGTTTCATCTGGTTTAATTAGATTTTTCATATCCTTATCAACTAAATTATTATCTTTAATATATTTTTTCAATTTGTCCCGAACATTTGAAAAAATCATTTGAGTTCCAGGCTTAATATCAAGTAGTTTATATGCGTCATCAGTTAAAGTTTGTTTTATTCTACCATTAATCTTTTTATCCATTTTCTTTATATCAACTACATTATAACCTTTCTTTTTATAATCAATTACTGAATATATTTGACCATCTTCATCTTCCATTTGTTCTTCATCGCTAATTGAATCATCATCTGAAATTGGTTCTGGTTTTGCTTTAACCACTCTTTTGACTGGTTTATCGTATTCACTGTCTAATTCATTTTCTTCTGATATTTGTTTTGTATTAACTGTTTTTTTAACTGGTTCATCATCTTCACTTTCAGATTCTAAATCATCAACTTCTACAAGTTGTGTCGTTACTTTGTCATCATTATCTGATTCATTGTCAGATTTATCATTGGAGTCGTCATCAGTTTGAGCATAAGTCGAATCATATTGTTTAAAGAGATAATCTAAAGTACCATTATTAATTGTCCTTGATATTTGCTTGATACATTCGATATCAGGTTTTAGTTTTTTTACTTCAACTAAATAGCGAACAACTGGTACATTACCAGATCTAAATCCACAGGCATTTCTTAAACATTCAATATCTGGCTCAAGACCTTGTTTAACTAATTCTTTAATATTCTTAAGATTTGCTTTTATTTTGCATGCATCTCTTAAACACTGAATATTAGGTTTTAGGTTTAGATCTTTATATGGAAAATAATTCTTCTGGTAACATTTTTCTATAAATTTTTCATCTAATTTGAAATTAAATCTCTGAATACTATTGATATAATATTCATTTTCTAGGGCATCTGTAATATCTTCTTTGGTTAATGTATATCCATGAGCGATAAGTATATCAATCAACTCTGCCACTTTTGTCTGATGATTATTTTTTTCAGTTTGTAAAATCTTTGCTCGTCTTGCATTTCTACTATAAGAAGATGGTAAAGGAGTAATTAATTGATTAAAACATTCTTTAGTTGGTTTAATTTTATAAGATAGGATTTTTATCAGAATGTCTTTATCTCTAAGGAGACATGCCTTATTAAGACAAATTAAATCTGGTTCGGCACCATACTTTAATAATAAGTTAACTGATCCCATTTTATTTATTTCTTGGTTAGTTTGTGATAGATAATATAGTAGATTTTCTAATGCTTTTGTTGTAGCTTTTATCTTTTGGCCTAGCATAACAGGAAGTGAATTAACATATCCGTATGAACAAGCTAATTCTATTAATTTTGTATCAGCTGGTGTATTCGTGAATAAAAATTCACTTACATCTTTCATAAAGCTATCACATGAATATTTGATAAGGGTTGGTGTCATAAGTTTACGATCAATTAAATCTTGTAAAATTTTATATAACTCCTCTTTATCTGATGATACATGTCCATAACCATAATGAGAATTATAAAACGATAAAATTGTTCTAATGTCCATTTCTGATGGAATGATTGTCTTTGTCATTTCAGTAATCAATTCACGATGTTCAGACAATGTTGGACATTTTGCCCATATAGAAGTGCTCAAATGCGACAAATACCGTGTAAAAATATTTGGGTCGATGGTTCCATCTTTTTCATACATTGAACGAATTTTCTCTGCTATTAGTAGACAATTGCTATTATGAACACCATAATTACAACGAACTTTAAATAATGTATCTAACGCCTGCATATGATAAATAAATAATATGAAAAGATAATAGATAAATTAAATAATTATCAATTTTTTATGCATATAATCCATGTTTAATATTACATCTACGCATATGACCCTTATACCCTTTTTCTGTTTTAAATTTTGCTTTACAATTCTTACATGAAGAAAATCTATTCTTATCCTGTTCTTCATCTTCGCTAATTGAATCATCATCATCTTCATTAGCTTCTTTATCTGGATTAGCTTCTTTATCTGGATTAGCTTCTTTATCTGGATTAGCTTCTTTATCTGGAATAGATTTTTTATCAATAGGTTGATCATATTCTTCAATTAATAAATCCAAACTTTTACTTCTTAATCCTTTTGCAATATTTTTAATACATTCAAAATCTGGTTTTATTTTACAAGTAGTAACTAAATATTTAATATTGGAAAAATTCTGATTCAGTTTGCAAGCATCTCTTAAACAATCAAGATCGGGTTTTAATCCTTGTTTTACCATTTCTTTAATTTTTGGCATATTACTGGTTTTATGACATTCCATTCTTAAGCATTCCATTGAGGGTTTCAGATTAAGATCCGGATATGGAAAATAATTAGAAGCATAACATTCTTCAATTAATTTATCATCAAATTTAAAATTAAATCGGTTGATGTTGTTAATATAATATCCTTTTTTAACAGCATTGTGAACATCATCTGTAGTTAATTGATAACCATAAAGAATCATTATATCGATTAGTTCAGCAATTTGTATTACATCTTCAGCTGGTTTTTGCCAATGATAACCAGAAATTAAACCGTCATAACATGCTTGATTCGGTATAATTTTTTGAGATAAAATTTTTTCGATAATGTCTTTATCTTTTAATATACATGCATATTGTAAACACAAAATATTAGGATTAACATTAGTTAATAATTCTAAAATCACATCATGATGTGTTTTATGTTCATAACATCCATTAATCTTAGTTAATTGTTCTAAATATTTTGTAAATACAGTTAAATCCATAAATTTATTTGCACGAAATTTAGAACGGATTTTTCCAGCTATATGGGGACAATTATAATTATTATGATAACCTGTACACCAATTATCAAGTAACTTATCTAATTCCTGCATAATTTAATAATATAATATACAAATCTATAAACATAAACAAATTATTTATCAATTTTTTATTACTTGAATATTTTCTTCATCTTCACTAATAGAATCATCATCAACTGGCATAATCGATTTCTTTTTGATAATTGCTTTTTTCACAATACGTTTTTTAACAGCCCTTTTTGCAATAACTTTAACTGATTTCTTTTTTGATTCTTCGTCATTATCTTCTTTATCTTCTTTATCTTCTTTATCTTCTTTATCTTCATTATCAGATTCATCATCATTTATAGGTGGTACAATAACAGTTTTATCATCTGCTGGGATATAATTAGCCAATAGTGTTTTCATCGAAGCATTACCTAATGTTAGTGCCATATTTTGAAGACATTGTAAATCAGGCTTAATTTTTTTCTCTTCCACCAAATATTTAATATTTGCTTGATTTGTTCTAACTCTACATGCATCTCTTAAACAACTAATATCTGGTTCTAGTCCCTGTTTTACTAATTGTCTAATATTTTTGATATTACCACTCCTCCTACATTCTTCCCTTAAACAATCCATACTCGGTTTAATATCTAGATCTTTATATGGGAAATAACCAGTTTTATAGCATTTATCTACAAATTTTTGATCTAATTTAAAATCATACTGTTTAATATTACTCACATAATAACCTTGTTCCATTGCATGGGTAACATCTTTAAGAGTCAATTTATAACCATGAGCTATTAATAAGTTAATCAGTTCAACTACTAGATCTGCATCTTTCGCTTGTTGAATACGACCGTGATAAAGTTTGTCTCCTATTAATGTATCAAAACATTTTTTATTTGGTTCAATCTTATAACTTAGGATCTTTTCAATGATGCTTTTATATTTAATGTAACATGCCTTAATCAAACATTCGCGATTTGGTTCAGCTCCATATTTTAATAGAAGATTCATTTGATGAATAATAACCTCGTGTTTACCCTTTGCTTTTCCCATATAATACTGCAAGAGATTTTCTAATGATTTCGTTGTAGCTTTAATTTTTTGACCCAGCATTTGTGGAAGAATTTCAATATTACCATATAAACATGCTTCTTCAATACATTTTGCATTCACTTCAACATGCTTAACCAAAAATTCACTTACATCCCTCATGTTATTTTTGATCGCATTACATAGGACTTCTGGCAGGATTGTAATTTTTCTTTCAACAAGTTTTTGCATAATTTTGACAGGTTCTGATTGTTTAGTTGTGTTTTTAACCGGTTTTTTACAATGACAATCGCATTCGCATTCGCATTCTTCATCATTGTCATAGTCACAATCACATTCACAATCATCATCGTCGTATTTGTTATAACCTTTGCGTTGACTAAATATTAATAGCAGATAATTCATATCTTTAGTTGATGGAACCATTGTATCTAATAATTTTACAATGAGATTGTGATGTTCATTGAGTTCATTACATCTCCCGTACTTATTTTTATCCAGATATTCAAGATAGTCGGTAAAATATTTCTGATCAATTGTACCATCGTGATCATATATATCCTCAATTTTATTGGCTATCTTCAGACATGTCAGACTATGATCATCGCGATAACCACATGAAACTTTAAACAATTTATCAAATGATTGCATATATTTATTGAAATAATTAAGATTTAAGTCAATATCAAGTAACTATTTAAGTATATTCTATAAATCAATTTTTATCAGTTACTGTAACTTTTTCATCTTCACTTATAGAATCATCGTCTGTTGGCAAAATCTTCTTTTTCACTGCTCTTTTGACAACAGCCTTTACTGGTTTAATTACTTTCTTTTTTGGTTCTTCGTCTGATTCTTCATCTGATTCACTGTCCGTATCGACTTTAACTGGTGTTACATATGATCTATCTTTTGTAGGATTATAATGTGACAATAGAAGTTTCAATTGTGAGTTACTATTTAATGTTTCTGCTAGATTTTTAATACATTGTAAATCGGGGTCAATTTTTTTTACTTCAATTAAATATCGAATTGTACCAATATTTGATCCAACCCGACAAGCATCTCTTAAACACTGAAAATCTGGTTCTAACCCTTGTTTAACTAATTGTTTGATATTTTTAAGATTACCGCTCTTTCTGCATTCTGCTCTTAAAAATTCTATGTCTGGTTTAACTTCAATATCTTTATATGGAAAATAACCAATCTCATAACATTTTTTAATGAAATCTTTGTCAAACTTAAAATCATATTGTTTGATATTATTAATATAATAACCATTTTGTAATGCATTAAATACGTTATTGAGTGTCAATTGATATCCATGAGAAACTAATAGGTCAATAAGATCTGCAATATGATCAGCATCTTTAGATTGTTGGATACGATGTCTATGATAGCTATCTCCTATTAAAGCCTCAAAACATTCATGATCTGGTTTAATTTTATAGCTTAAAATCTTTTCAATAATACTTTTATCTTTAATATAACATGCAAGATTTAAACATTCTTTGTTTGGTTCAGCACCATATTTAAATAAGAGATTCATTTGATGAATAATTGTATCTTTTTTATCTTTTACCTTTCCTTTATAATATTGTAGAAGATATTGTAATGCTTGTGCA
>Ga0154020_10001909_pt1 | contig 25469 bp, 16 predicted proteins | sample Klosneuvirus_201_FD_109709 | JGI IMG/M metagenome (GOLD analysis project Ga0154020, IMG submission 109709) | Active sludge microbial communities from wastewater, Klosterneuburg, Austria - Klosneuvirus_20160825_MG | ecosystem: Engineered > WWTP > Aerobic digester > Activated sludge | place...
AAGTGTTGAGGATGCGTTGAAGTGCTATACAATCCGTGCTGCTTACGCATCCTTTGAAGAAAACATTAAAGGTAGCATTGAGCCCGGTAAGTTGGCTGACTTTGTCATTCTTGAAAAGAATCTGTTTGAGATAGACCCTTCTGAGATCCGGGAAGTAAAGGTGATTACTACTACCGTGGGTGGCAATCTTGTTTATTCAAACAACTAACAAATCAATACGTTGTTAACTAAGCGTGGCACAACCGTATATTGATCTGAAGTAAGACAAAACTCAATATCCTTTTCGATGTTTAGTCGATTCAATCTTTTTACGTGACTGGAACCTTTCAAAAAGTCAACCATATTATCCTTCGCCAAATTGTAAAGATGCTGAGCAACCAAGGGTGCATCGCAATCTTGTTCAATATGATTTTTAAGTTTTTCTACTAAAGCTCCTGCAAAGAGCGAATCCTCCAAATTGATTTTCCCTTTCCACCCGGCACATACAACCAGAATGTTATTATGACTAAAGAGCAAGTGCTTGGTAACAGAGCTTAAGTTTAGAAAACTGCCGATAATGATTTCTCGCGCTTGTTTGGATTTCTCAATTGCCTGAGTTCCATTCGTGGTGGTGAACGCAATTTTTTTCCCCTTTACTTCTGAGCCCATATATTCAAATGGAGAATTGCCCTTATCGAACCCAGCAACTTTTTTACCATCGCGTTCGCCTGAAGTAATGTATCCGCGTAAGCGCATTTGACTGCATTCTTCCTGATTGGCGAATGGGACTATTCGCTCGGCTCCATGAGCAAAGGCAGTTACCATACAAGAAGTGGCGCGAAGAATATCTACGACTACAACTGTTTTGTCATTTAACGAATACAAATGAAGCAGTTCCGGAGTTAAGCAAACGTCAATAGTTTTCATTGGATAACCTTTGCGGTTAGGTTTAAATTAATGGCAACTTACTTACCATCGCTTTGAGCGATCGTCCGCGTACATCTACAAAAATTTCAGATCCGGGAGATGAAAAATCTTTTGTTACGTAACCTAACCCAATACCTATGCTCAACATAGGTGATTGGGTGCCAGAAGTAACTTTGCCAATTACATTACCAGCTTCATCTTTCAAAAGATAATCGTGGCGGGGAATACCTTTATCTATCATTTTAAAGCCAACCAGTTTTTTGGTTACTCCTTCTTCTTTCTGCTTTATTAGATTTGCTGAGTTGGTAAAGTCTTTTGTAAATTTTGTGATCCAACCTAACCCTGCTTCCAGTGGAGAGGTAGTATCATCAATATCGTTGCCGTATAAGCAAAAGCCCATCTCCAATCGTAAGGTATCGCGTGCGCCTAACCCAATCGGTTTTATGTTTTCATTTTTACCAGCTTCAAAAATCTCATTCCAGATTTTTTCAGCGTGTTCGTTGTCAACATAGATTTCGAAACCACCGGCACCCGTGTAGCCCGTGTTGCTAATGATTACATCTTTCGTTCCTGCAAATTCACCTATCGCGAAGTGATAATATTTAATAGTACTTAAGTCGATTTTTGTAAGTCGCTGTAAAACCTCCATGGCTTTTGGTCCTTGCACGGCAAACAAACACTTACTGTCGGAAATATTTTTAAGGGTGGCTGCTTTCGTATTGTATTTTGTAAACCAGTTAAAATCCTTTTCGATGTTGGAAGCATTAACCACGATAAAATAGTCGTTGTCTTTGATCTTGTATACGATCAGGTCATCAACAATTCCTCCGGTTTCGTTGGGCAGGCAGGTATATTGGGCTTGACCATCCACCAACTTCGAAGCATCATTGCTGGTAATGCGTTGGATGAGGTCCAGTGCATGGGGGCCTTCCACTTTAAATTCGCCCATGTGCGAGACATCAAAAACACCCACGCCTTTGCGAACCGCCATGTGTTCTTCAATGTCGGATGAATACCGGACTGGCATTAAGAATCCGCCAAAAGGCACAATCTTTCCACCCAATTTAACATGCAGTTCGTGTAAAGGAATTTTCTTGTCCATGAATCTCAATTTTCGTGAGTAAAAGTAAGCATTGAATTGGATAATTTCATTCCATCAACTTTGATAACTATCCATCAATGTCGAAGAAATTTGGGTTCTCTTTAATGTATTGATTGAAATATCGGGCTGGCAGGAGTGCTTTCAATTTGTTCAGGCTTTCATTGGCCTCCTCATCAAAGCCAATCAAGGCAGCTTCCTTTATATATGCTTTCAAAAGCTTGATCGAGTTGGGCCGGGCAAGCAAACCAGATACTAAAATAGAATAGGACTTTATCCGATCGGTAGTATCTAATGAAAAATACTGAGCCGAGGAAATAAGACCTTCTGTAAAGTGAATGTTAACCGTGCTCAAATATTCGAAACCAACACGGGCTTCTTCTGAACGGCCAGCATATTCATGCTGCAAAGATTGTAGATAGACTAATTCGTTTGGGAAAGAAGGCTTTAGGGATTGAATCTTTTTAAGATCTTGCTGTAAAAATAAATCTGTATTCGTTTCTGCGAGAAGCATCAGGTTGAGCATAAGAATTTGATCATATACGTGCTTATCCGCTAGCTTAAGACCTTTTGCCTTCTCAAGAATTTTAGAAGCTGTCATTAGATCATCCTGGGCATACCATTTCTTACTGAAATTAAGAATAGCGCGCGCTTTTAATTCTTCCTGCTGGATCGACTTGGTCATTTTCCAGAATGTGAGTGTATCGAGCCAATTTATTTTATAGCGCACGTACCAATACTTATCTTCATCAGGCATGCTAAATATTTGAGTGGGAGATGCAGATAGAACCGCGAGGCTATGCTTTGAGATTTCAGCATTCCCTTTATCGCCAGCCCTTGCTAAACTATCCCACAACGGTAACGCTAGCATCAAACTATCAGATTCAGTTTGCGCGATGGCTGCATAGAGCAAAGCCCTTGGCTGATTTTTATCTTTTGCTATTTCAAAGTAGTTCGCTGCAATCTGAGGATTATTTTGGTCAAGGGCCCACATGCCCAGCAGGCTGAAGTATTTGCCGCGCCCCGAACTATAGGCAACTTCACGAGTAAGATCGAAGGCACGCTTTACTTCGCCTTGCGCGTAATACGCTTGGGAGGCTGCTACCAAAATAGCTTCTTTAAAATATTCGTTAACCGGTTTTCGTGCCAGTGATATAGCATGGGCAAGATGAACCGTATCTACAGTATATAATTGATTAATGAAATAGTTACAAATAAAAGTGGCCTCTGTAACAGAAATCACGCTATCGGCCGGAGAAATATATTCTACTTCAATGGGTAGATTTTGAAGATTGGCGAGCGCAAGCGTATTGGCTCTTGGACCAAGTTTTTGAGATCCGATAAGTTGAAGCAACGAATCGGCAGGATAAGCAAGTTTAAATTTAGCACTTGTTGCAAGCAGATTTGTTTCTGCCATTTCTTTAGTTGCCCGCGACTTACGGGCTTCTTGAAATGATAGGAGGGCTGAGTCTGATATTTTTAATTTAGAAAACACGAGACCCAATGCATTGTGAACAATACCGCTAGTTGGAAATTCTTCTTTCGCCTGTTTCAGTATCATTAACGATTGAAGCGGATTGCCTGTGCGCAAATAGGATTCACTTAAATTCAGAAACGCAAACTCTGTCGGATTTCCGGTTGCTTCTGCGAGTTCAAGTCTTTCTTTCTGCAGTTCCAGGCGAGCGCTCTGTATAGAAGCAAGTGCGTAATGTGCGTGATGATTTTGGTTTCGATAAAAAACAGACTTGTTATAAAAACCTTCCGCAAGCTCGCTATCACCCTGTGTGTAATATAGATCGCCATAGCCATTGTAGTAGGCTGCATAAATTTGATTGATAGGTGTTCGCCAACTTGTGTCAAGAACCAAAAAGGCAAGGCATGTGATAAGGCCCATCATGCGGAAAGTGAAATACGGCATAGTAGTGGGTTTGTAAAGCACCTTATATACCTGCAGATTTTTTGAAAGCATCGATCCAAAATTTGAGATGATGTACAGAAGGAATATGATTCCATACCCTAAATGGCTGTACATAACCATGTCTTTTAAAAGGTTAATGACTACATCATTGGCGGTTGCCAACAAGTAGCCCATCGTACTGAAGGAAAGGAGTGCTAATGATAAAATTAGATAAATCCCGTATGGATCGGCTGGAAGGATAGACGCATATTGTGCTTCGCGTTGGCGAAAGCCCCAGATGCCCAGCACAGAAGAAATGGTAAAAAGAAAAAAGAAATCGATAACCCAGATGTTACTTTCCAGGTAACCGGTATTGATTCCGTAAGCGAGCAAAAGATTGAGTAAATAGAATCCGGTTAATATTAAAAAATGTCTGAGGCTCTTTGTTTGACGGGTGCTTTGTGTGAGGATGCTAACGAACGCAGCAGGGATTTCGGGGCCAATCATTAAAACAAAAACAAGCGAGAGAATAAATCCGGCCGTATATCCATTTACGGAAATATGCAAGAGTGGATTTTGCACCTGACTAAATTGAACTAAGACTGCTCCTAAAATCAAAAAGAGAAGCGTTAATGAAAGCAGTCGGATAACGAATGAAGTCTGGCTGCGAAAAGCTTGAAAATAATAAGCGAGTGCTATTATAAGGATTAATATCGTGGCAGTTGGAATCTTGTTAGTCAGCCCAAATACTTCGAGTACTTCAATCTGTAAACTGATAAGGACTAAAGAAAAGGTACCAACCCCGATCAGAAACCAAAAACGATTAAGTGTGGTAATAAGGGTGAGGGATACTAAGATGAAAATAAGTATGGAGAAAAGAAAAATGTAGGAGGCTGTAAGATTAGGAGTAAGCTGACTGCCCAGTTGAGCCTCAGAAATCATAAAAATATCGGCTTGAACGGGAAGACTGTGCAAACCAATTTGAACAAATCGAATTGGGATTTCTTCTTGCTGGAGTTCTTGATAATACTGCCAGGTAATAACCGGAGCCGGTGTAAGGATGTAGGAGTACCAAAAAAATCCAATGGCAACAATGAGTAACACGCTCAAAAACCAGAAGAAATATTGATAAGGCTTATTCCATGATTTCCAAAACTGAATGGTATGCATACGTCTCCCAATTTGAGCAACGCAAGTTTACCCTTAAAAATACGATTAGCAAAGAATGACGATGTGGTAATTACTCTAACACCTTCGGAACCCGAAAGTAGTCGGAGTCTTTTTTCGGGGCGCTTTTTAATGCCAGTTCGTGATCAAGATGAGGCTGAACAATATCTTCACGCAGAGCATTGATTTCATGGCTCATGGTGGTAAGTGGCTCAATCCCCTGCGTATCCACTTCATTTAATTTTTCAACAAAAGAAATGATGTTGGTCATATCCTGCACCATTTTTTCAGCGTCCTCTTCATTAAATTCAAGCCGTGCGAGGTGTGAAATTTTATTCAATGTGTCTTTATCAATTTTCACGGTTCTTCAGTTCGGTTGCAATTATTTCAAACACTTTGTTTTTTAATTGTTCAACGTGATCTAATGTGTAGCCTGTTGTTTCAATGGGTTCGTGGAAAATCACATGGATAAGCCCCCGATGTAAATGCATGGGTTCTCGGTCTGGTAAAATTATCCAATTGTTGGGTAATGTAACAGGCACCACAGGAATTTGTTTTTGAATGGCTGCCCGAAAGGCACCATCTTTAAAGGGTGCCATCTGAGGTGGGTTTTTACTAATTATTCCGCCTTCCGGAAAGATCACCAGGCTTTTTCCATCGTCTATTGCCTGAAGTGATTTTAAAATTGTATTCATCCGGCTTTTAAGTTTCGACCGATCGACCGTGATGTGAAGTTTGCTATACATGAATCCAAACAGCGGGATTTTTTCCATATCATTTTTTCCAACAAATATGGCATTGATTGGGTTGAGGCCTAGGGCAGCAATATCGAGATAAGAAAAATGATTTGGACAAAAAATATATTGACGTTTTGGATCGAGTTTGACGCGACACTCAACTTTATAAGGGATAAATAGAATAGGGAATAGGAGATAACCCCACAATCGGTTAATGACGCCTACCAACTTAAATTGGCTTGGGAAAAGAATGGGGATGAGGAAGAAAGGGAAGAGCAGAATGAAAACTATTGAGAAGAGAACGAAGCCATAATACGTATGTAGTGCTCTTAACAGTTTCATTAAATGAAATTAATTTGTTTCAAGATATAAAAAAGTCCTCTTTCGATCAGATCAAAAGAGGACTTGATATTATGAAATAATAGACTACTGCCTGTTAATGCCGCCCATTTTTGGAATGGTAATAATTTCTTTTTGTCGCCCATCGATGTATCGGAAACCGGTTTCGTCAAAAAAACCGTCTTCTTCCAACTGAATGCGAATATCTTTTTTCCATTCAGGAATATTGACCGTACAATTCAATTCGATAGAATAAGCTGTGTTATAATGCAACGGATAATCACCTGTAAAAGGCACACCGCCTTGCATATCCCACATGCCTACGGTAGTTCCGGCTGCATGTCCGTGAAAGCCAATTGGGTGTGTATAAATCGAAGGAGTAATTCCTTCGGCAATAGCTTGTTCGCGGGTGGCTTTTAGAATTTCGTTGCCTGTTCGGCCTAGCTTATAATTATTCGTTAGCAAATCTTGTAAACGATTTCCTTTGGTAAAAGCATTTTTTAGATAAGCGGGCACTTCCGTTTCGCCTGCTTTAAGAAGATAGGCGTGTTGTTGCGTGTCCGTATTAAGTCTTAGATAGGTAATTCCAAAGTCTACATGTATAAAATCGCCTGGTTGAATTACCAGCGGTTGCGGTCTTTTGGCCATAAGGGCATCGGCTTCGTTTCTCTGAATAGAAACGGATGGATGAAACCATGTATCTAACTTCAATTCCTTAATTCTTTCGCGATACCACCACACTACATCTTCTGTTGTAGTTACGCCTGGCTGAATCACTTTATCGGAGAAGCCTTCTTGAATAATGTCGTGCGCGATACGACATATTTGCTGATAGATCGCCATTTCTTTTTCAGTACGTGTCTCCAACCAACTAACGGCAAGTTTTTCTGCAGAGGTTACTTTGGGTTGTAGATTCTTGGGTAACACTTTAATGAGATTGTCATAATCATTTGATGTAAGTCCATCCGCATGACCCCAGGAAGGAGCTTTGTTAACGCCAATTTTTTTAGGATTGCGTTCACTAATAATTTTTCCCAGTTGCGCCCATTGATCCGGGTTGGCATCGGGATCCCAGGCACGCTTGAACATCTTGCCTACATCATAGCGAGCTACGGCTAAATATTCCATTTCTTTATCGGCACCTCGATCGAAAGCAATGAGCATAGTGGTTCTGCGAGCAGCATGCCAGGTAGCTGGTAAAAATGTTCTGATCACTGGGTCTTCATTGTACTCGCGGGAGATTATTACCCACATGTCGAAACCTTCTCTGCGCATGAGGCCGGGTAATACCGTACGAAGACGATCATCCAACAGTTCGTCAATAACACGCGCCTGATCGCGCTGCGTTAGGACAAGCGGTTGGCTAAATGAAACCGAAAAAACGAAAAGTAAAAAGAATGAAAACAGATACTTCATAAGAATATATTTAGGAAAGCAAGAATAGGGGAATTTACGGGAGTTTAAATACAATTTTACACCGTTGGTCTTTAAGTATTTCGTGTGCATTTTCTACTTCGAAATGAGATTTGGCATCATCCATTTTATCACGGATGCCACCCCTTATTTCTTTCAACCACATGGCTTCAATAAATCGCTTTACATCTTCCTTGCTTTCCAGAACCAATTCGGGTACCTGCGTTGGTTTGTCATCGTCCCCCTTGGCTACCATCGTAAAGAATGAGGAGTTGGTGTGTAGTACCTTCCCGGTCTTAATGTTTTGAGACTCCACGCGTATTCCAACTACCAGCGAGGTACGGCCTACATAATTGACAGAAGCGTGAAGGGAAACCAATTCGCCTACCTCCACAGGATGAAGAAATTCTACCCGATCGACTGTTACGGTTACACAATAGGCGCCCGCGTGTTTGCTTGCAGTGGCATAAGCAACTTTATCCATTAAGGATAATAATGTGCCGCCATGAATCTTACCACCAAAGTTGGCGTAAGAGGGAATCATCAATTCGGTAATGGTAGTTTGTGAATAGCGAACAGGGCGAGGCTCTTGCATGGGTTAGGGTTTGAATGAAAGTTAGGATTTTTTTTAGCCACTTCAATCAAAAAAAAAGAGAACCCTTACAAAACTGTAGATGATTCTCTTTTCCTATCTAAACCAATTTCTTACCTCCTATTTATCCTCTCTTAATTCCAGCCACCACCCAGGGCATGATAAATATTAACCATGGCATTCATCTGCTGTTTCTTGGTTTCAATCAGTTCAAATCTGGATTCGAGGGCATCGCGTTGGGTCAGCAGCACTTCCATGTAGTCAGCCCTTGCCGATCTGAAAAGGTTATTTGAAATGGTTATCGACTGTGTAAGAGCCTGTACTTCCTGTGCTTTTAAATCATAGGTGTTCCCCAGATTGTTAATCATGGATAACTGATTGGCAACTTCGATGTAGGCGTTTAATAATATGCGCTCGTAATTATAGACGGCTTGTATCTGCATGGCATTCGCGCTGTAGTAAGCTGCTTTTATCGCATTCCTGTTTATTAAAGGTGCCGTTAAATCTCCTGCCAAAGAATAAAGTAATGATTGTGGTGATTTTATTAAGTAGGATGGATTAAACGCCTCAAAGCCAATGCCTGCTGAAATACCTAACGAAGGATAAAATCTAGCCTTGGCAACTTTAACATCTAGTTTGGCTGCCACCAGTTGTAGTTCAGCCTGTTTTACATCGGTCCGGTTTTCTAATAACTGTGAGGGAATGCCAGCCTGAATAGTATTCGGAATCAAACTATTGAAATTCTGAGAATCACGTTGAATGGGTTGTGGATATCTTCCTACCAAAAAATTGAGATGGTTCTCCATTTCAGTAATGCTCTGTTGAATACCAAACTGAAGACTGCGTGTGTTTAACACTTGTGCTTCAAACCTGCGAACGGCCAATTCGGTAACCCGGGCCGCTTGTTTTTGTTGTCTTACTATTAGAAGTGCATCGCTTTGTATTTCAATGTTTTGTTTTACAAGATCAAGCTGATTATCCAGTGCTAGTAATTCGAAATAGGAATTAGCGATTTCGGCAATCAGGTTGGTGACTACAAAATTCTTACCTTCTACGGTAGCCAGATACCTGCATACCGCAGATTTTTTTGCATTGTGCAGCTTGTTCCAAATATCTACCTCCCAAGTGGCATAGGCTCCCATCATATAATTCTGCAAAGGTTCAGGTGTTTCTTTGCCAGGCATAATTTCTGTGGTTGCCTCACTGGAGCCTCGGGCTGTATACCGACCATGTTTATCAACACCGGCTGAAGCACCAATACCAACAAAGGGCAAGTACTCTCCCTTTCGTGCTCTTACTTCATTCCGTGCAATTTCTATTTCCTGTAAAGTGACATTTAATTCCTGATTGTTGTGCAGCGCAGTATCGATTAGTGCCACCAAATTTGGATCGGTGAAAAAGTTCTTCCACTTAACCGTTGCTGTATTCGTTGTGTCTTGCGAGTTGCTGAAACCCACTGGGGTAGTTGTGTTTTCTGTTTTTGTAACGAGTGTTGGCGTACATGCCAAAAATAGTATCGACAGGAAAAAAACTCCTACGAATTGATGTATGATTTTATTAGTCATTTTCTTCTTTCGTTTTTTTGTGTTCGAATTCTTCTGATAGAGGCCGGTCGATTTCATCCTTGAGCAAATGACGACCTTCCGCCAGGTTAGCGAAGATGTAATACAAGCCAGGGATAATGATTACCCCTAAAACGGTTCCCACTAACATACCACCAAGCGCAGAGCCACCAATCGTCCGGTTACCAATAGCACCCGCACCGGTTGCTACTACTAATGGAATCAATCCCACAATAAAGGCGAATGATGTCATTAAGATCGGGCGAAAACGAACCTTGGCACCTTCAATGGCTGCCTCAAAAATAGTTGCTCCATGCCGGTGTTTCTGTACTGCAAACTCTACTATCAACACCGCATTTTTTCCTAGCAAACCTATCAGCATGATAATTCCAATCTGTGCATAAATGTCGTTGTCCAGTCCCATCAGTTTTAGCAATAAGAACGAACCAAAAATCCCAACCGGAAGCGAAAAAATAACAGCTAAAGGCAATAGGAAACTTTCATATTGCGCAGCTAACACCAGGTACACGAACGCCAATACAATAATGAAAATATAGATGGATTCGTTTCCACTATTGGCTTCATCATACGAAAGACCTTCCCAGGCAATGTCATATCCTTTTGGCAATGTGGCGCTGGCAACTTCTCGTATCGCCTGAATGGCATCAGCCGTGGTATATCCGTTTGCCGGAAGTCCACGGATGGCTGCTGAATTATACATATTGAAACGAGTAACTTCGTTTGGCCCCTGTGTCTTTTTGAGTTTCATAAAAGAGGAGTAAGGAACCATTTCGTCATGATCATTTTTCACGAACAAATTCAAAATATCAGACGGTAGCCTTCTGAATTCGGGAGCGGATTGCACATACACTTTGAAAAAACGTCCAAACCGAATGAACCCTTGCTCATACGTACTACCGATGAGGATGTTAAGATTTTCCATCGCCTTACCAATTGAAACACCTTTTTGCATCGCTGCTTTATTGTCAATCTCTAATTCATATTGGGGATAATTGGCTGCGAAAAAAGTAAACAAACCCGTTAACTCTTTTCGCTTACTCATATCATCAATAAACTGCTTATTGACTTTATCAAAATCATGGTAATCGGTCTCGCTATTTTTATCTAACAGACGCAAGGAGAAACCTCCGGAAGATCCAAAACCGGGAACGGCCGGGGGTTCAAAAAATTCGACAACAGCGCCAAGGTTGCGTGACTTCTCCTCTAACTCCTCCATAATTTCTTTTACGGATTGCTCACGCTCCGACCAGTTTTTTAAGTTGATCAAACACGTACCCGCATTGGAGCCCCTTCCCTCTGTCATAATCTCGTAGCCCGCCAATGAAGAAACCGATTCTACACCATCCACTTCTTCGCAGATCTTCTGAAGCTTTTGCGAAACCTGATTGGTTCTTTCGAGTGTTGCGCCCGGAGGAGTTTGAATGATTGCATAAATGGTACCTTGGTCTTCGCCCGGAATAAAGCCTGATGGCAACACTTGATTCTCAACAAAAATACCGACACCGAAAATCAGCAATACACCAAACGTCACCATTCTTCGGTTGACGATTAATCGTAAGAAGCTTGCATATTTTCCGGTAAGTTTTTCAAACCCGCTGTTAAAGCTGTCTAGTGACCGTGTAATCAGGTCTTTCCTTTTAGGTTTGCCATGATTATTCTTCAAAAGCATAGCACACAAAACCGGAGTAAGCGTAAGCGCTACTACACCTGAAAGCACAATAGATGTGGCCATGGTAATCGAAAACTGTCGGTAGAAAACACCAACAGGTCCAGTCATAAATACCAATGGAACAAATACAGCTGTCATTACCAGTGTGATGGCAATGATGGCTCCACTGATTTCGTGAAGTACTTCTTGTGTGGCCTTATAGGGTGAAAGATTTTTTTCTTCCATTTTAGCATGCACGCCTTCCACCACCACAATGGCATTATCCACCACAATACCAATCGCTAACACCAATGCGAATAATGTGATCAGGTTAATGGAAAGCCCGAAAAACTGCATGAAGAAAAACGCTCCCACTAAGGATACAGGAACAGCAAGTGTTGGAATCAACGTAGAACGCCAATCGCCAAGAAAAATAAACACCACGAGGGCAACCAGAATAAAAGCTTCACCCAATGTATGTAACACCTTTTCGATGGAAGCATCCAAAAATTGAGAAACATCATAACTAATTTTATAATCTACTCCCGGAGGGAAATCGGCTTTCATTTCTATAAGCAACTCCTTTACTTCTTTGATTACTTCACTAGCATTACTACCATAGTTTTGTTTCAGTACAATTGCTGCCGAAGGATGACCATCCAGGTTGGAATAGATATCAAAGAATTCACTTCCTAATTCAATCTTGGCAATATCGCCAAGGCGGATACTTTCACCCTCGGCATTTGCTCGAATAATAATATCTTCATATTCTTCGGGCTTATTATATCGGCCTTTATACGTCAATACATATTCCAGTGACTGTGCGGCAATGCCTGAACTTTGACCTATTCTACCCGGTCTGCCAATAATACTTTGCTCACCCATTGCCTCCATAACATCTTCAATGGATATACTATAGGCGCGCATGCGAGTGGGATCAAGCCATACGCGCATCGCGTAGGTTCTACTACCTAATATTTGTGTTCTGCCTACTCCGTTGATTCTGTTTATTTCAGGAATCATTTTTACGTTGGCGTAATTGTATAAAAACTTCTCGTCCAGATTTTTATCTGTACTATACAAGTTTACATACATTAACATGCTGGGTTGAATAGGTGTGATGATTACGCCTTCGCGCTGCACCAAATCAGGTAAGAGGGGCATCACCTGATCAACCCTTGTTTTAACACGGATAACCGCCTGATTGGGATCTGTCCCTGGCTCAAAAATTACACTTAATGTTGCTTCACCCGCACTGGTAGCATCGGAAGTCATATACCGCATCCCCTGAACACCGTTGATGGAGTTTTCCAACGTGATGAGCGTTGACTTAATCAATACATCTGCACTGGAGCCCGGATAGGCAATAAAGATACTTACGGTTGTAGGTGCAATCTCAGGAAACTGAGATATCGGTAGCTGTTTGATAGCCAACGAACCGACAAAGATAAAGATAACCGAAATTACAATTGCAAAGACAGGCCTGTGTAATATTTTACTAAACATTTCTTTTGATTTTTAGGTACGTATTACTCCGCGTATAAATTCAACTGTGACAATACCGAACTTGGTTTTACAAATTCAGAATGTATTTTGTCACCTTCACGCACCAAGCGTAATCCTTCAAGAAGTATTTTATCCGTTTCTTCAAGCCCACCATTTACGGCATATATATGAGGAAGTTCCGCATCGATGGTAATAAGTCGTGATCGAACAATATTGTCTTTGTCGATAACGAATACATATTTTTTGTCCAAAATTTCAAAAGTAGATTTTTGTGGAATTAGCAACGCATTTTTAATCGGGGTATTCAACTGCACAGTACCTGTCTCACCGTGTCTCAGCAATCCTTTCGGGTTCGGAAAAGTAGCGCGGAAAGCAATGTTACCAGTTTCATTATTAAAATCAGCTTCGATAGTTTCTATTATCCCGTGGTGTTTAAACAGCTTACCGTTTGCCATTAACAGATTTACCTGTGCCAGACTATCCTTTTTTATAACCGTTTCGTACTCCAGATATTCAGCTTCGGGCACATTAAAGTAGACCCACATTTTACTGTTGTCGGATAAGCTGGTAAGCAACTCGCCTTCATCAACCAGACTTCCAAGACGCACATGGAAACGATCCATGATGCCATCGAATGGAGCTTTGATTCGTGTAAAATCAAGATGAACCTGTGCCAGCGCAACCTCAGCATTAGCTTTATCAAATTTTGCTTTCGCCAACGCCAATTCATTTTTAGATACCACATTGCTATCGGCCAATGACTTTGTGTTCAGGTATTCAATCTCTACAAAGTTGGCTTCGGCCTGTGCCTTTTGCAGCTCGGCTTGATACAACATGGGCATTACCTGAAACATCAATTGCCCCTTCTTTACCCGTTGTCCTTCATCGACATAGATATTTTGCAGATACCCTCTTTCTAAAGCCCTTACTTCAATGTGGTTTATAGAGTGGATCTGGCATACATACTCCTTTATAATGGAAGTGTCCATCCGTAGAGGGCTGGTAACCAAAAATTTGGTTTCTTCCTTTGTCTCTTCTTTGTGCGACTCACAACTTATGTTACCTAGCAACACGCACAAACCAAGGAGCATGATAATTGTCTTCATAGTTAATTTTTTTAAAAACTGTATTTTTTTGTTTGACGATTTTTTGATTCGTTGCAAAATCCATTTTTGGCAAATGCCAATGGATGCTCAACAATTAAACGACATGGGGGAATAGGCAATTAAAAATTGCCTGAGAGGAAATCAAATTCTGAATACCTGGAATGTAATGTATGAGCTATTCGATGTGAGCTCTGGAGTAGGATTAGCGATGTGTTCGCTTTTATTTATAAGGCCAAAGAAATGGCCTGGTATTAAATCGGAAAAAAGGATGGAAAAGGAATAGCTACCCGTTAAATATTTTTTGAAAGAAAAGAATTTGTCCTTCTCTTCTTCGATTTCGGCAACATCTATTTTAAAACTATGCGCTGAGTTGGTGACAATGGAATGGTTATTCTTAACACTGTCAAAGTTGGTGATTGAATTGTCAAGAACTATTGATGAGATGCCACAATCCTGACTGGCAAGTGCATATTGATTGCTGTATCCAATCGATAGCAAGATACACTGCACCAAAACGAATCTGACAATCAGTTTCTTCATCAGGGATGCAAACTTATGCAAAGTTGATTTATATTCAAATATCTTAAAATTGACTGGAGCGTCATTTTATGATCGTTAAACGATGAAGGCTGTCAGTTTGTTCTTATTTATGGAGAGAAATGGCTAATGTTGACTATCAACAGCATTGGTTATTGATACCGAAAACGTTTCCAATGGGTCTTCATTGAACTTTGGAGGAAAATAGTTTACTCAGGATTATTGTTACAATTTATGGGAAAGCCGATTAAAGCGCATCATCATGGCGGAAGCTGTTAAGGTGAGGCCAACCGATAAGCCAATCCAAATTCCATTTGCACCAAGTTGTAGCGGAAAGGCCAACCAGTATCCAAGTGGCAAGGCTATAACCCAATAGGAAATAAAAATCAATATAGAAGGTATTTTAACATCCTGCAATCCGCGTAATGCGCCAGCGGTTACTACTTGTATTCCATCGGATAATTGAAAGAAAGCGGCTATAATAAGTAGTGGAGCGGTTAGCTCTATAACCGTTAAGTCATCGATATACAGCGAGGGCAAAAAGTATCTTCCAAAAATGAACAGCAATGCCCATATCGTCATAAGGACAGCAGCCATGGCAATCATAGTAAAGGCAGAGGCTCTTAAGTTTTTTCGATCTTTTTGGCCCCAAAAATTTCCTACCCGAATAGTGGCTGCTGCTCCCATTCCCGAGGTAGTCATGTAACTGATGGTAGCGAGATTAATAGCGATCTGATGTGCAGCTAAAGCATTAGTACCAAGCCAGCCCATCATAAGTGCTGAGAAACCGAAGGCGCCAGCTTCAAAAATAAATTGCAATCCGGCTGGTAAGCCTATGTGTAACATTTTTGAAATAAGCTTGCGAGAATAATTACCAATAGAAAATCCTGCTGTGAAAGATTGAAATTTTCTTCCATAGTAAATGTATAACATCATGCTTAACGCCATGATAATGCGTGCAATCAAGGTAGCCCAGCCGGCCCCATTAAGTCCCATTTCGGGGAAACCATAATATCCAAAAATCAATACATAATTAAGTGCGATGTTAAGGAGGTTACTCATTACTACAATGATCATCGCCACTCGTGTACGTTGAAGCCCCTCAGCAAATTGCCTGTAGGTTTGAAAAATCATTGTAGGAATAATGGAAACAGCTATGATGCTGAGATAGGGGATACCCAACGTTACCACTTCTGTGGGTTGCCCCATTAAGTGCATGAAGGGTTCTATCGAAAAAATGAGACCAACCAGGATAAAACCCGTAACAAGATTTATTAATGAACCATTTTTTAATGTGCTGATTATGTTGCTGGTATCATTGGCGCCTTCGGCTTGCGCCACTAAGGGTGTTATGGCATACGAAACACCAATCCCAAAAAAAAGTGGAATTGAAAAAAAGATATTGGCAAACGAAGAGGCAGCCAACGGTATGGCGCCCGTCCAACCAATCATTATACTATCGGCAACGCCCGTCATCACCTGACCAAGCATACTTAGCATTACCGGGTAGGCGAGTAGGAAGTTGGGTCGAATGTGAGAACGGAAGTTCATTTTTCTGGATGCTCGTTACTGGATACTGGATTGTGACTGTTACCGGTTACCTGTGACTAGTACCCCTTCATTCTTCCAACTTTAAGAATTCCTATCACGCTCAGGCTGTCGGTAATCTTTCCATCCTGTACCATTTTTAAAGCTTCAGCCAAAGGAAGTTTCCAAACTTTTAAATCAGCTTCGGTATCCTCCAGTTCGCTTTCCTTTTGAGTAAGATCTTCGGCTAAAAAGATAAAACCTTCTTCATCCGAAACGGAATTGGAAAGGTGCGTACGTTGAATCATGGTCCATTGATTAGCAATCAATCCTGTCTCTTCTTTTAATTCTCTCTTGGCGGATTCCAACGGGTCAGCATGTAGTGCTCCACCCCCTTCAGGAATTTCCCAACTCCATTCATCTAATGTATAACGCCATTGACCAACCAGCCACGTGTTTGCTTCTTTATCAAGAGCGACAATGCCAATGGCTTTATTTTTAAAATGCACTTTACCATAGATTCCTTTTCCGCCCGCGGGATTTACCACCTGGTGTTCCACCACTTGAATCCATCGATTATCATATTTTTCTTCCGAAGAAAGCGTTTGCCAAGGATTCATCATTCAAAATTTAAAATTCAAGATTGAAAATTATACTGACAATTAGTTGAATTAACCTTGAATTTTCATTTTTGAATCTTGATTTTTGGTGAAATGTTACTATCCTCATTTACACACGATTTAATTGAAGCCGGTTGTGACGAGGTGGGAAGAGGGTGCTTGGCTGGCCCGGTGGTTGCAGCTGCGGTTATACTTCCTAAGAATTATCAACATGAATTACTGAATGATTCTAAGCAGCTAACCCGGCAGGAAAGACAAACATTACAAGCAGATATTGTTCGTGATTCATTGGCCTGGGCGATAGCTGAAGTGAGCAATGGAGAAATTGATCAAATAAATATTTTGAATGCTTCATTTAAAGCCATGCATTTGGCGTTGGATAAACTTTCGGTTCAACCCGAATTTCTTTTGATTGACGGAAATCGATTTACACCTTATGGGGATTTGAAATTTGAATGTGTGATTAAAGGAGATGGAAAATATTTATCAATTGCTGCGGCCTCTGTTCTGGCTAAGAATTATCGGGATGAGTTAATGGAGAAACTATCTCTTGAATTTCCGGGTTATGGCTGGAATACCAATGTTGGCTATCCTACAGAAGAGCATCGGGATGGGATTCGGGCATTAGGTATTACACCGTATCATCGAAAAAGTTTTCAATTGTTGCCTTCACAGTTAGAATTATTTTCTTCTTGAAAATTAAGTTTTTAAATAGGAGACAAGACACCTTCAATTATAAGATTGATCGTGCATGCGTTACTTGTGGCAACGAATTTAAAGGACGGTATTGTAACGTTTGCGGAGAGAAAGTAACGGAACTTTATGAACGCTCAATCCTATCATTTTTGAGTGGTCTCTTAAATGCCTTTACCTTCTTAGATGGTAAATTTTTCAATACTGTAAAGCTTTTAATAGTTAAGCCAGGTCAACTCTCGAAAAACATTCAGGAAGGTAAACGAGTGCCATTCATGAATATGCTCTCATTGTTTTTCGTTGCAAACTTTTTCTATTTTTTGTTTCCCATATTTGATTCGTACAACTCAACGCTTTATAGTCAAATGTATCAAGTAGGCTATCATAGCGAGATTGCTCAAAAAACTGTGACCGCAAAATTAGATGAAGCCACTATTGCATTTAAAGATTTTGAGGAAACATATAACAGCCAGTCAACCAATCTTTCAAAATCGTTAATTATAGTCTTAGTATTTGCTTTTTCTGGAATCTTGATGGTGATGAACTATTCTAAAGGGAGTTTCTTTTTCAATCACCTTTTATTCGCTCTGGAGTTTTACAGTTTTCAGCTTTTGTTGATTGCTTTCTTATTGGCTAATCTTATTAGGGTGTTAGTTAAAGTTGCCTTTTATTTTGGAATCGATTGGGCATTCTTACTTTCTGACTTTACGTTCACTTCCATCCATGTGTCCTTAATAGCTTACTTTTTGATTCGTGGCTTGATTACCTATTACCGTCAGAAATGGTATTGGGCTATATTAAAGTCGATTGTCTTAATTTTCCTTTTACAAGGAACTGTAATTACATATCGAATCATGCTTTTCTATTTCACCATCTGGACAATGTAATATGTGCCTGATATTTTTATCTATAAACAACCATCCAAAATATAAACTCATTGTAGCGGCAAACCGCGATGAGTTTTATAATCGTCAAACAGCACCCGCTCATTTTTGGAAAGATCATCCCGAAATTATTGGTGGACGTGATTTGGAAGCATCGGGCACCTGGATGGGAATGAATATAAATGGTAGAATTAGTTTAGTTACCAATTATCGGGACCCGGCTAATATTAATCCTCAGGCACCATCACGAGGACAATTGGTTTCGGACTATTTAATCAATCGTGTATCACCATTCGATTATCTGCAAGAGATTTCTGCACGGGCTTCTCAATACAATGGTTTTAATTTGTTTGCAGGCACTCCTGATGAACTCTGGTATCTCTCCAATTACAAATCGGGTATTCAGAAACTGGATTCTGGCATTTACGGCCTTAGCAATCATTTGTTGGATACGCCCTGGCCAAAAGTTCAGCGTGGAAAAGAGAAGTTTAAATCAATCTTAACCTCGAAGGTTCTTTCTTCGGATGCCCTGTTTGAATTGTTGTATGATGAAAGCCGTGCAGACGATCAAAATCTTCCTGATACAGGCATCGGTTTGGAACGCGAGCGTGCGTTATCATCGATGTTCATTAAAACAAATGGGTATGGTACCCGATGCTCTACCGTGGTATTAATAGACTATCAAAACAATGTGCAATACTCGGAACGAACATATGATACCAGCACGTTTGTCCATAATACAAAGACCGTTGCCTTTGACATTACTGAATAACGAGGCGTTTTATTTCTCCCGTTGAGCTTCTCACAATGTATACACCCTGTGCCAGTGTTGAGATGTCTATTTGGGTTACTTCAGTTACTTTTAATACAATCGCACCCAGATTATTCGAGATCACATACGTATCTTTTTTATTAAGAGTAACCACTCCACCCATGCTTACCGGATTAGGATACATAACGAACTCATGAATGGCATTGATGTTAATGGCAATCACTTTTGAGTAAGAAGATTTCTTGTCAAAATCGGTTTGCTTAAGCCGATAATAAGAAATGTTTTGCAGCGGAGTTACATCAGTATACTCATAGCTTGATGAAGCTGAGGTTGTACCGGCTCCATTAATTTCCATGATGCTTTCATATTCTATACCGTCTGCAGACCGTTGTACAGTGAAAAAATCATTATTCAATTCAGAGGCTGTTACCCAGTTTAGTTTTACATTTTCATTTAATACCTGGGCAGTAAAACTGATTAACTCAACGGGCAAGGGATTATCAACGGTGGTTGATCCTAACGTGATTGGACTGAAACTGGTAATGGGTGCAGAAGTAATTAAGGTGCCTGCAGTTGCATTGCCTGTAGTTCCGCCATTTCCATGATTAACCCAGGATGATACACCATCCCATCGCATTACGCGAAGGTTAGGCAAATTGGTAATGTAGGAGCCCGTGCAGTCTGGGGAATTCCAACTTAGCGTAACATTTACATTTGATGTACCTACGGTGCGATCCAACACCCAGTATTCGCAAGAGCTCACGGTTAATATACCGGCTGGGTAAGTAGGTGGTCCGCCAAATGCTTGGGCGGCTTTGAAATACTCTGCTCTGAATGCATGGGTGTTATTAGCTGGTGCAGAAATCGAAATAGGTCTGAAAATTCCTGCATCGCCCGTTGGGAATGAGAAGGCAGCATTTCCAATTTTTACAACAGGGCCATCTATATGACTTGCATTTGATCCGCCTGTAGAGGTTGAGCCATTTACAAAGGTTAAGATGTTGGCTGCTGTGGTATTGAGAACACCAGCAGTGAATATGGCGTTTGTTGTAACACTTGCATCTGTAGTTAAGGTTACTGCATTACTCGCCTTGTTCATAAGCAACCTTCTAAATACGGGTGAAGCAGTGCCACTCTTGTTTACATTTTGCGCGTTACTGCCTGTAAATGTAATGGTGCCATTGTTTGCCCCGAAGGTTATAGGAGAAGTTCCATCTACCGTTACGGTACCGTGAAATGTACTTGCAGCATTATAAGCAGGCTGTATAGTTCCACTGGCTTGATTAAACGTGGCGTTGCCAACAAAGTCATCGGTGGTTACATTTGCTAAACGGAAAACACCAGTACCTGAATTGGTAAAGGTTGTATTGCCCACAAAACTATTTCCGCCTACGCTACTGTCTGTGGAGGCTCCTGTTTTAATCAATGAATTAGTAGCGCCATTCAGAACTGAGCCATCTAAAAACAGAGCGGGAGAACTGACGATCAGACTTCCATTCCAGGTTGCACTTGGGCCACTTCTAAATGTTGAAGCTCCGGTTAAAACTAAATTTTGCACAGTGCCTCCGGTTTGAGTGAAGCGCTGAAGCGTAAGTGTACCAGCTGTAAATCCAGTTCCCCCCACCGAAATAGTTTTTCCATTGGCAAGTGTAGAGGTTGCTGCTCCGGACTCACTAAAAATAATTCCCGTGCCGCTGGTGCTATTCACTTCAATGTTTCCATTATAGTTGCTTGCGCCTTGATAACTCATGCGTACGTTGGAAGAGCCTGAATTGATAAGGGTTAAATCGCCATTGTAATTACTGCCACTGTTTAACTCCAGAAGCAAATAATTTGAGCCGGAATTTATCAATGAAGTAACTCCATTAAAAGTCATGTTACCATCGGTGCGCAAGAAACCTGTACCGCTATTGCGGATAGTTGCTGCAGCATTAAATGTGCTGCTTCCAGTTCCACTATTATCAGTTGCACCAGTTTTTTCAATAAAGGCTGTGCTGTTGTAAGAACCACTATTAATAAATACTTGAGGCGCTCGAAAATCAACAGCACCGTTAAAAATTATAGATGGGCCCAGAACAATTCCTGCAGTTCCTGTAAAGACAAGATTTTGAGCCGTGCCACCATTCTGTGTGAATCTGCGGAGGCGTAATTCGCCTAAATTAAATCCAAGTCCACCAACTGAGATTGTTCTACCAGATGCTAATGTTGCGGTTCCACCACCGCTTTCGCTGAAATAAATTCCGCCACCAAAAGTTGAGTTGACAATTATATTTCCATTAAATACTGTACCCGGCACATTATCTGCCATTCTGATGGTAGATGAGCCAGTATTGGTGAGCGTAATATCTCCATTAAATGTATCAAGAGTTATTAACGCAAATCGGAAGAATCCGCTTCCAGAATTAGCGATTGTTGTTACTCCATTAAACGTGTTGCCACCGTTACTATCGTTGTTTGTAGCCCCCGTTTTTTCCAGATAGGTTGTTCCATTGTAGATGGCCCCATCTAAAGCAAACTGAGGCGAACGAAAATCTACATTTCCATTGAATGTGGATGAGGGGCCTATTCTCAGTAATGAGGTGCCGGTTAAAAGTAAAGTTTGGGCAGCGGCACCTATTTGTGTAAACCTTCTAAACCTAAGTTCACCACTACTAAACCCTAAACCACCTGTAAGTAATGATGCCCCGGTGCCAAGAGTAGCATTCCCTGCTGCTGAGTTGGCAAAATAAACACCACCACTTCCTAATGTTGAATTAAAAGTTATGTTGCCGTTAAACTGATTTCCAGCGACATTGTCTGCCAAATAAATGACATTGGAACCAGTATTCGAAACGGTTAAGTTTCCATTGAATATATCAGGGGCAGTACTTGCTGTAGCTAAATAGCCAGCCCCCGAATCAACCAAAGAAGTTGTTCCGTTAAAGGTGTTGCCTCCAGTTCCATAATTGTTGGTAGCTCCATTCTTTTCGATGTAAGCCGTGCCATTATAGGTTGTACCATTTAAGAGTATTTGCGGTGCACGAAAATCTACATTCCCATCGAAGATTGAGCTTGGTCCTAACGTAAGTATTGCTATGCCCGAAAGGTTTAAGGTCTGGGCAGTCGGTCCAACTTGGGTAAAGCGGATTAATCGAATATCACCACTGATTACCCCGGATGAGCCAACACCAATGGTTCGGCCTGCCGCCAGTGTAGAGGTTCCGGCAGCACTATTCCCAAAGTAAATGCCGCCACCAAAAGTAGAGTTCACTTCAACGTTTCCATTAAACTGATTGCCCGCAGCGTTGTCGGACATACGAATAGTAGAAGATCCTGAGTTCGTTAAAATCAGATTTGCATTAAAAATATCGGGAGAAGTTGAGGCAGTGCGCAAGTAAGCACTACCTGAGTTAACGATTGTAGTTGCCTGATTGAAAATGTTTCCACCATCACCATCGTTGTTTGTGGCGCCATTCTTTTCCAGATAGGCAGTTCCGTTATACGTTGCTCCATTTAACAGAAGGCGTGGGGCAACAAAGTTTACATTACCATCAAACGCACTGGCTGGGCCAATCCATAACTGAGCAGAACCTGTGAGTGTTAGATTTTGGGAAATTGCTCCAACTTGTGTGAATCTGCGCAAGCGAAGTTCTCCAACAGAAAATCCTGATCCACCCGTTGTTATTGTTCCATTTGTAAATGTAGATGCACCACTGGCGTTATTGGAAAACAAGATGCCAGGTGCGCTTCCTGTATTGTTAACAGTAATGTTGTTGTTGAATTGATTGCCTGCAACGTTGTGGGCAAGGTAAATCCAATCACTTCCGGAGTTTATTATTGTAAGGGCACCATTAAAAATATCAGGAGTCACGTTGGCTGTCATTAGATAATCACTCCCAGAACTGACCAAAGTGGATGTTCCATTAAAAATATTTCCACCGTTGCCAGCGTTGTCAACTGCTCCATTTTTTTCGAGATACGTTGTTCCATTGTAAGTTGCACCGTTTAGGAAAAGTTGGGGCGCAACAAAATTCACATCGCCATCAAAACTTGAGTTAGGGCCTACCCGAAGAATAGAACCATTGGTGAGGGTTAGATTTTCTGGAATTACACCAACCTGAGTAAAGCGATATAGGTTTAATGAACCACTAGAGAAAGTACCTGATGAGATGGCTCCATTAAGGATAGAACTAGCCGCTACTTGGCCATTAAACGTTACTCCTGCTGCCCCACCAGAGTTTACAACGTTGATATTTCCGTTATAAGATGAAGTACCATTTTCACCCATTTGAATTACTGTGCCCACTGCCGTATTTGTATTGTTGATATTAACAGGTCCATTATAGATGGCTGTAGATCCATTACCCAGTAAAAACCTGTGATTGCTCTGAATTGCACCAACACAATTAATTGTAAGTGTTCCGCCTATTGAAAGCCCTATATTATTGCCTTCGCCAACTAAAAAAGACCATGGATCACTGCCGCCCGTTTTATTTGAGTTGAGGGTTATATCGGAAGCAAACGTTGTTGTTTGGCCACCATGATTATGTGCAAAGTAAATTCGGTAGCTACCTGTGTTGTTAAATGTAGTAGGACTCAAAAATTGATCACTATTACTGCTGCCTAAAAGCAAATATCCGGAGCCACTATTAGTAATGGTTGTTAATCCGGTGAAAATATTTCCACCAGTACTTGAATCGTCTCCGCCACCATTTTTTTCAATGGTTACGGAGCCACTGTACGTGCAACCATTTAAGTATACCCTTGGAGAACTAAAATTCACATTTCCATCAAATGCAGAAGTTGGCCCAACAATAAGCGATGAATTTCCAGTTAACGTAAGCGTCTGCGGAGTTGCTCCTATTTGTGAAAAGCGAAGGAGGCTCAATATTCCATTAGAAAATCCAGAGCCACCAACAGAAATTGTTTTGGTTGCTGCTAAGGTGGAAGAGCCGCCAACATTTTCAGAAAAATATACACCAACTCCAGCGGTGCTGTTAACGGTAATATTTCCATTAAATGAAGTTGCACCTAAGTAGGCTACTCTAACATAAGAAGAATTAGTATTTGTAAAGGTGACATCTCCATTATAGGTGCTGCCAGAGGTTAATTCTAAAAGTATGTCTGCTGTTCCATTATTAGTTATAGTAGTTGCTCCGTTGAACGTGTTATTTCCATTTGTTCGTAAGTATCCCGTTCCACTGTTTACAATTGTTGTTATGCTGCTAAATGTATTGTTTCCAATTCCTGTATTATTTCCTGCATCGGTCTTTTCAAGATAGGCGGTTCCGCCTACATCAACGCCATCTAAAAAGAGTTGAGCAGAACGCAAATCAGTGTTACCACCAAATGTGGTAAGCGGACCAACACGCAAAGCTGTTGATGACCCGGTTAGATTAAGTGTTGTGGGTGCTGATCCTAATTGTGTAAACCGTGGAATGTTTAACGTACCGCTGCTAAATCCGCCTGCCCCAATGGAGATAGCTTTAGTTGCAGCTAATGTGGAGGACGCACTTGCATTACTATTGAATGATACTCCACTAGCTCCACCACTATTCGCAACTGAAATATTTCCGTTATAAGTTGTCGTTCCGGTAACTCCCATTTGTATTGCAGTTGAAGACTGTGTGTTTGTCAAGTTAACGGCAACATCACCACCAAACGAGGCTGTGGTTCCTGCTCCTTGTAAGATGCGGTGATTGCTTTGTAATGCACCCGCACAGTTTATAGAAAAATTTCCGGCTACTGAAATATTGGTATTGGCGCCCTCGGTTATTAGATAAGACCAAGCGTCTGCACCCCCTGTTTTATTTGAATTTAAAGTGAGGTCAGCCGCAAATGTTGTTGTTTGACCTGAATGACTGTGCGAGAAATAAATACGAGAGCTTCCATTATTGTTGAAAGTAGTAGTCGCATTGAATTGATCGGGATTTCCGTTTCCCATATATAAATAACCACTACCACTATTGGTGATGGTAGTTACACCGTTGAAGATATTGTTACCAATGCTGGCATCATCTAAACCGCCCGTTTTTTCTAATGCAGCAGTTCCTCCATAGGTAACACCATTCGTTAATATTCTTGGCGCGGAAAAATTAGCGTTACCACCAATGGCAGAGTTTGGCCCAACCTGAAAGCTTGAAGAACCTGTTAAAGGAAGCGTCATAGATGTAGTTCCAGCTTGCGTAAAATTGCGAAGTAATAATCGTCCACCGGTAAATCCAGATCCGCCCAATGCAATTGTATTTCCAGCAGACATAGCTACCGTTCCAACACCATTTCCAAAAAGCACGCCATCGCTTGAACTGTTTATTGTTATGCTTCCATTGAAAGTAACATCGCCATTCTGGCCTACCCAAAAGTCAGCGCCATTGCTGGCGTTAGAATTAAATACAACAGGTCCATTAAAAGTTGTTAAACTTCCGGCATCGTAGCTAATATGAACATCACTTGCATTTCCGCTA
>Ga0154020_10001910_pt1 | contig 25458 bp, 17 predicted proteins | sample Klosneuvirus_201_FD_109709 | JGI IMG/M metagenome (GOLD analysis project Ga0154020, IMG submission 109709) | Active sludge microbial communities from wastewater, Klosterneuburg, Austria - Klosneuvirus_20160825_MG | ecosystem: Engineered > WWTP > Aerobic digester > Activated sludge | place...
CTACGCCCGCGCGACGGGTCGTCTTGGCGTCGCCGTGACTACGAGTGGTCCGGGTGCGACGAATCTGCTGACAGGCACCTGCTGTTCTTATTACGACTCCGTCCCCACGTTAATGTTGACGGGACAGGTGGCAACGCACCGTTTGAAAGGGAGTCGAAAAGTTCGGCAAGTGGGGTTTCAGGAGACCGATGTGGTGGCGATCTTCACTCCTGTCACCAAGTACGCGGTGCAACTTTCGGAAGCATCGTTGATTCGCTATCATTTGGAAAAGGCCTACCATCTCGCGTTCGAGGGAAGGCCGGGTCCTGTGCTCATCGACATCCCGGATGATCTGCAGCGTGCGGACATTGAGCCGTCCCGCTTGAAGGGGTTTTCACCGGACCAGGCCGACGACCCCGTCGCAGGTCTGATGAATCAGGTGACTGATTTGTTGGATCAGATAAGCAAAGCGGAGAGACCCGTTCTCGTGTTGGGAGGCGGCCTCAAGACACCCTGGGTGGGACCCGTGCTTCAGGAATGCGTCGATCGATTGGGCATCCCGGTTCTGCTGTCGTGGGCCGCGATTGATCTCCTGCCGACGGGGCATCCCTTGCGAGTGGGTCCGTTTGGCGTTTATGGGCCGCGCGTGGGAAATTACACGGTCCAGAATGCGGATCTGATCATCACCTGGGGTACTCGCCTTTCCCAGAATCTGACGGGAGGCATTCTCTCGTCGTTTGCCCGCTCGGCGACGATCGCGATGGTCGATGCGGATGAGCATGAGATGAGCAAGTTTGATGGCCGCGGGATTCAGGTGGCCGTGCGCATCCAGGCCCGGCTGGGTGATTTTCTTGCGGCACTGCGACCACAACTTGACCGTTGGGTCTCCCCATCGTGGCCTGCGTGGAAGAGGCGGATCGATCACTGGCGCGTGGGTTTTCCTGTCGAGGTTTCGCCCTCGTCTCCCGGCGACCGACGCCACCTCGATGCGTCGGACTTCGTGAAGGCGCTGGCGGTCGCGGTGCCCGAAAATGCGCTTCTCTACGTTGATACCGGTGGCAATCTGACGTGGACCTGCAACAGTTGGGCGCCGAAGCCAGGACAGCGTCTCCATTCAGCTTGGAACAATACGCCGATGGGTTACGCGCTTCCCGCTGCCGTGGGCGGTTCATTTGGACAACCGGGGCGCTCTCTTACCTGCATCATCGGTGATGGCGGGCTGATGATTTGCCTCGGTGAGCTCGCCACGATCGCGAAGCATCGCTTGCCCGTTAAAATTTTCCTCTTCAACAACCACAGTCATGGCATCCAGAAGCAGACCTTGGAGACCTGGCTCAACGGTCGGTATGTGGGTGTAGATCCCGCTTCGGGCCTGGCTTTCCCTGATCAGTTTACCCGCGTCGCGGAGGCGCTTGGGCTTCCTTCGCAGACGATTGATGGTAGCGAACCGCTCGCCAAGATTTTGGAGAAGATCTACGCCGATGCGGGACCGGTGTTCGTCAATGTTGAGATCAATCCGAACCAAAAGCTCTATCCCGTGTTGAAGTATGGGGCCGCGTTGGAAAACCAGTCTCCTCTGCTGCCGGCCGCCCTAGTCGCCGAGGAGATGATCATACCTCCCTACGAAAGCGCCCCGGCCGCACCCCTTGTTTCCCAGCAGGCCGCCCCTGGCTGGTGATCACCGTCCCGTACCGACCTTCCATGAACCCAGTCACCATCTTCCTGAATAAGATCATCAAGGAGCTTTCCACCCTCCCGGCCGAACACGCGCGGACGACTTCGGCTTATGCCGCGTGGGAGAAGGGATTGAAGGAGGCCATCAAGTCCAGCCGCTTCGCCGGTGTTGCCGATGCCAGCGAGGTTTTCGGGCCTTTCGGGACGGTTGTCTTGCCCTATCACCGTATGGGAGCAGTGGACACGCTGGATCTGTTTGGGTTGGATGAGCTGATTATCTTCTCGTTCTATTGGGCGAATCGAAACCGATACCGGCGCGCGGCGGACATCGGAGCAAACTTGGGCCTGCACAGCATCCTCATGGGCAAATGCGGCTGGGCCGTGCGAGCCTACGAACCGGATCCGGTGCATGCAAAACTGCTCCGGCACAATTTGGAACTCAACGGCTCCCGATCGGTTGAATTGGTCGAGGCCGCCGTCTCGGACCAGGCCGGCACGGTGGAGTTTGTGCGGGTCCTGGGAAACACGACGAGCAGCCATCTTTCCGGCGCCAAGCCCCACGCCTATGGCGAACTCGAGCGCTTCCCGGTCAGGGTCGAATCGATCGCTTCGATTCTGCCGACGGTCGATTTTGTGAAGATGGATGCGGAGGGTCAGGAGAGAGTCATCATCCTGGGCACGGTCCGTGAACACTGGCGGTCCGCCGACATGATGGTTGAAGTGGGCACCGCGGAAAATGCCGCGGACATCTTCCGGCATGTGCAGGCCTTGGGGCTGCATGCGTTTGCGCAGAAATTGGGATGGTCCGAAGTGGCCTCCTTGGTAGATATGCCTTCGAACTACAAGGAAGGCAGCCTTTTCATTACGTCCCGGTCGCGGATGAATTGGTCGAATGCCTCATCATGAGTTCTCCGCGTCTCAGTGTGCTGATAGCGAACTACAATCACGGGCACTATCTGCCCAAGTGCCTCGCGGGGCTGCAGGGTCAAACTTTTCGGGATTTCGAGATACTCATAACGGATGATGGCTCGACCGATGGCAGCCCGGCGTTGATTCAGGAGTACGCCAAGAAGGATTCGAGGTTCAAACCCCACTACTTTCCGTCCAATCTCGGTTTGGTCGCTGCATCTGCGAATCTCTTGGGTCGGGTCTCCGGAACCTATCTCTACAGCGGTGCGGCTGATGACTTTGTGATCAGCAAGGATTTTTTCGAGAAAGCCGTCACCGCTCTCGACCGTGACCCCCGGCCAGCGGGGTTCTACGGCATCAATGGCATTCTTCAGGCGGAAACCGATAAGCTCAACATGCTTTGCGGAACGGCTGAGGTCGAAGGCTACAACACACCGTTGCAGTGTGCGGAGGGGTTTTTGAAGTGCCGTTCCATCATCACGAGTCCCAGCTGCATTTGGAGGAGCCAGCCCTTTTTGGACTGTTGGGCCAAGGACAACGAGGCCCTCTTCGCGCGACTTGGGCCACAGATCGACTTCTTCGTCTGTCACGCTCTCGCGTTCAAGCACGGCATGATCTATGAGAAGACTCCCTTTGCCTGCCAGAGAGTCTTTGCGTCAAAGACCAACTACAGTGCGAACATGCACCTGTGGGAGACCGCCAGTCGCTATGCAGAAATGGAAAAAGGGCTGCGCGCCACCGGGGTTACTTATCCAGGAATGGAGGCCGACTGGCCGCGTTGGCGTGCATTCTGGATGACCGACACAATCCGGAAGAGCGGCGTGCGTCTTTGAGCCCGGCATCGAAACGTGTGCGACCCTGATTATCCATGAAGACCAGACGAGAAGACTTGGCGACCATTCAGAACTTCATTTATCCCGCTTTGACCGGCGCCCGGCGCTTTCTCGATATTCCCGAGACTGCCGTGCACATGGCGTACAGCGAAACCGCCGTGTTTCAGGCGTTGCTGTCCAATCTGCGGCCCAAAATCGCGATTGAAGTCGGGACGGAGACCGGGGTGACCCTGGCGCTGATTGCGCGCCACTCGGCTCGGGCGATTTCCATCGACATCGATCCAGGCGTGAAGGCGCGTCTGCAAGACAAGTTCACCAATGTGGAGTTTATCACGGGGAGCTCCCACGATGTCCTGCCAACCTTGTTGGCGCGTTTGACGGCTGACGGAATCACGCCCGACTTCATCTTTGTCGATGGCGATCACTCGGCTGCAGGCGTTCACAAGGATCTTGAGTTCATTCTTGCGCTCCGTCCGACCGTACCGATGACGGTGCTGATGCACGACACCTTCAATCCCGGCTGCCGCCAGGGGATTCTGGCCGCATCGTGGAGCCGCAATCCACACTGTCATTTCGTCGATCTCGATTTTTGTCCCGGGGTATTGCATCCGGATGAGGCTTGCGTCCGGCAGATGTGGGGCGGCCTGGGGATTGCCGTGTTCGGACCGGAGCCCCGAAAGCATTCGCTCGAAGTCAAACAGACACACCGCTTGACCTTTGAGGCGGCGTTCCTGCACTCGGTCTATCATCCCGCTTCCAGAGCACGGTAGCTTTTCCCGGAACGGATTTCGCCTGGATTCTCACCCACCTATGCCTGCAGCCAGCCAAGAGGGGAGAGGTTTTGGGGAGATTCCTTTCACCGCACCCAACTCCCCTTCGGTTTATCCGTCGGGCACGCTTCAGGCCGCGCTATTCAATCCTGCGGCGTCGGATGAGGATCTTTTTTGTGAGTTTCTCCAGGGAGGAAGGTGCACCAGGATTCTCCATGGCGACCTTCGTCGGGAGGCGGAGCGTTACGCGGGCTACTTTCAGAGCTGCGGGGTACGTCAAGACGAGGTCGTCTTGATAATCCTCCGACATTCGCCCGATCTGTTTGCTGCGTTTCTTGGGGCGCTTCTGATCGGTGCGGTCCCCTCTTTCATGCCCTTTCCCACGAGCAAACAGGATCCTCGGCTGTACTGGGGTTCTCATCAGGCTTTGCTCGATCGCATGGGAGCCGGCACGCTTCTGACCTACGCGGGAAATCTCGAGGCGATCGTCGCGAGCACGCGACATGAAGGTTGGCGCCTCTTGAGTGTCGAGGCGGTCGGTGAAGTAGCGGCAAGGTTTGTTTCCCCGAATGTCACGTCCGACCAGATCGCCTTTTTGCAACACAGTTCGGGTACTACCGGATTGAAGAAGGGCGTGGCCCTGACTCATCGGGCTGTAATGCGCCAGGTGCAGACCTATGCGGAACGACTTCAGCTTGCGCCGACTGATCGGGTCGTTTCCTGGCTGCCGCTATACCATGACATGGGGTTGATCGCTTGTTTTTTGCTCCCGCTGATCACCCGGACCCCGGTGGTGATGATGGATCCCTTTGAATGGGTCGTGAACCCGGGTCTGCTCTTTGACGCGATTCGGCGTTACCGGGGCACCCTCTGCTGGCAGCCGAATTTTGCGTTTCACCACCTCTGCCGGACGGTGCGCCCCTCGACAGATCACGATCTGTCGTCGATGCGCGCGTGGATCAACTGCTCCGAACCCTGCCGGGCGGCGACGTTTGATCTTTTCGAGCGGCGTTTCGCCAACGTGGGGGTCAAAGCGGAGCAGCTCCACGTCTGTTACGCGATGGCGGAGACCGTTTTTGCCGTCAGCCAGTCACTCCCCGGACGGGCTGCACCGCGATTGACCGTGGCGTCGGACGCACTGCGTCAGGGGCGCGCGGTGCTCGTGTCGGCTGATGTGCCCCATCAGGCGCTGCTTTCGACGGGAAGGCCGGTCAACGGACTTCAAATTTCCATCCGCGATGACCATGATAAACCGGTGCCTGATGAGCAGATTGGAGAGGTGTGCATCGCAGGCGACTGCCTTTTCGATGGCTACTTTCTGTTGCCTGAGGAAACCCATCGAAAGCTCCGGGCGGGATGGTATCACTCCGGTGACCTTGGGTTTTTGCATGAGGGAGAGCTTTACGTGACCGGGAGGAAGAACGACCTCATCATCGTGCATGGAAGAAACTACTACGCGCACGAGGTGGAGTATCTGGTGAATCAGATTCCTGGGGTGCAGCCGGGGAGAGCGGTGGCCGCCGGCTGCTTTCGGGCGGAGGTCGGCAGCGAGGAGGTGGTCGTGATGGCGGAGACCTCCTCGATCGCGACCATTGATTTTGCAGACTTGGCGCAGCGCATCAAACAGGCGCTGTTGGACCAGGCGGGACTTCTCGTCCACGACGTGCACCTCGTGCCGGCCGGTTGGCTGGTCAAGACGACGAGTGGAAAGATCAGCCGGGTCGAGAATCTCAACAAGTACTTAGCTGCCATCGCCGACGCGACCGCTGCGTGAGGAGCCCCCTATGGATTCAGACATCACTCTTCAAAAAACCGCCTCAATCATCCGGGAAACCATCCGCTGTGGTCCCGCTCCGATTGCGCGGGAAACGCGCGCGATGGACGTCCGCGGGTGGGATTCCCTTTCCCACACGATGATCCTGATCCAATTGGAGGACGGCTTCGGAATCCGTTTGCCCATGGACCGGGTCCTTCGTCTTGGCACGGTTGGCGACCTCGTCGACCTTATCGACGAGTTGAAGGCATCCCGATGATCCACTCCTTTCCTCGTTCGGTGAACCCTCGATGAGTACTGCCAAACAAAGACTCCTCGTTTACGGGAACTGCCAAGGCGGCTGGCTCGCGGGTATGCTCAAGCAGAAAGCGGAGGTCGCCGCCCACTATGAAGTCGTCTACCTGTCCGATTACGGAGATGGACCTCCAGCGGACCATCCGGTGCGGCAAGCGGGATTCTTCGCGACGTGTTCCGTGGTCATCTGGCAAACTGCCTCCGCCTGCCGACCGCCAGCGTTTCTGGACGCCTTGCCGGCCGGTTGCCGACAGATCCGTTATCCCACGTTGTGGCTAAAGTTGCTTTGGCCGACCTATGCCGTCGATCCGCGAAATCAGCCGGAACCCGGGTTCCCGTGGGGTCGCTATCCTTATGGTGACCGACTGGTCATGCGGTTGCTCGAGGAAGGTGTGCCCTTGGTCGATCTTGTTCAGCGTTACGTCGACACCGATCTGAATTCCCTGATTAATCTGGATCGTTTCAGCGAGATGGCTCTAGCCGAGTTGCGTTTCAATGATCAGCAGTCCGACATCGCGATCACGCCGTTTATTGAGGCAAACTTCCGGCAGCAAAAACTTTTTGGAACGGTCAATCATCCGACCTTTCTCGTCCTGCGGAAAATTTACCAGGGTGTAGTGGGTGCTCTCCTGAATCGCAACGGGTCGCCTGACGTTTCGTTGCCGGCGTCGAGCGTCGCCTTACTCGGCGCAGAAGAGACGCCGCTGCATCCACAGATCATTTCGCACTTCAAACTCATCTGGGCCGATCCGGGTACGCGCTGGCTCTACCATTCGAGGTTCCTGACGTTGGCGGAGTACCTGCCTGCCTACGCAGCGTTTACACCGATACCGCTCGGAGGGTCCCCTCGACTCTGGATGGAACGCGTCCAACAGGCGGTCTCGCGGGGAAGTTATGAAGAGGCAGAGCTGCTGCTACTCGAAGCGACGTCTCACTATCCCGATTTGGTGGAGTTTCCCCACTACCTCGGATCGCTGAAAGTGCGCCGGGGAAATTTGGTGGAGGCGGAGAAGGTGTTTCGTTTCGTGCTGGGCCGTTATCGTCCCACCGCTTCGCTCTATTGCGATTTGGGCATCGTGATGTTCCGTCAGCGGATTCCAGCCGAGGCGGTTTTGATGTTTCAGGAAGCGTTGCGCCTCGACCCCTCGCACGTCGTTGCGCGAAATAACCTTCCCCTGGCTCTGCGGGCGATTCGGTTGGATGATACGAAGAAGGCTCTCTAGCCACGTTGTTCGCGACGCGGCGGATCCCTTCAGCGCGCGAGGGTCGACTTGGTTTGCTGACGACCCCGTTTATTGGCCTGTTGACTCGCTGCGCTTCAACCTGCCTGCCTGAGCTCGGAAGGGGAAAGGTGGCTCTCTAACAATTGCAGCGTCCGTTCGACCATCATGGACTCCTTGAACATGCGCTCCGCGCGCTCGCGTCCAAGTCGGCCTTGTTCCTCCCGGAGCGCGCCGTTAGCGGCCCAGGATTCGATTGTCTCGGCCAGTTCGCGCACGACCCCGTGGGGATCGTTGAGTGGGTTCGGGAGTAGCTTGCCGGTGTCGCCGAGTTCCTCCGGGGTGCCGCTGACCGCGGTCGCAATCACTGGCAGGCCCTTGGCCATCGCCTCCATGATCGAAAGCGGCATGCCTTCGAGTTCGGATGGGAGGACAAAGAGATCGGCCGCATCGTACCAGTCGGCGATATCCCAGCGATGACCCAGGAGGCGGACGTGGTCGCCGATTTGTAACTCACCGATCACCCGGGTGATCGCGGCGCGTTCATCGCCGTCACCGGCCCAGACGAAACAGAGATTCTTCAGCGATCCCCGCTTCTTGAGGAGTTTGATGGCCTCGAGTTGGTAGGCGAAGCCCTTGATTTTGGTCAGACGTGCCGCGGTGAAGCAGACGATTGCGTCGGACGGAATATTCTGTTCCTCGCGCAAACGGCGACGCACGGCTTCGTCTCGAGGCTGAAAGAATCGCGGCGGACGACCATTGTGGATCACCCTTCCTTGCGTTGACGGCGTGCCAAAATGGGTATGCAGCAGGTTCAGGTTTTCCCCGGAGACCGCGACGACCGCGCGGGCTGCGGCGTGCTGCCGGGACAGGGTGGGTAGGTAGGCGGCGAAATTTTTCGCGAGGTATTCTCCGACAAAATGAACGACCGTCACATACGGGATCCCGTGATCCATGGCGGTCTGGCGGGCAGCCATGTTGGATACAGGGCAACAATCGGCGAAGATGATCAAATCCGGCCGGTCACCACGGAAGATTGTCTCCGCGTGGGAGCGGTCCTCCAAGGTACGGCCGAAATCCTTGCTGGTGTCATAATCGAGCCACTGGTGACGGACCCCTGCCGCCTCCCTCTCCCTCACCAGCGGGCTGTCGCAACTCGTCTGAACACAAGTGACGCGGTAGCCTTGTTTCGCCAGAGCGAGAAGAATATTGTGATTCCACTGGGCGACTCCACCGAATTCCGGATCATCCGAGTAGAGGAGGACATGCTTGGGCAGATCGAGGGAGGGGAGGTGCGCAAAGCCGCCCGCGCTGAAACCTTGGTTCGACTTGGACGCTAAACGAACGTGGGCGTCGTTGGGGGAAAGCTCCTCGACACATGCGTGGGCTTCCCGGGCCAGCTCCGTCATGCCGACGGCCTCCGCCAGTTCCACCAGCATGATCCAGGCGTCGACGCAGGTGGCGTCGATTCGGAGACTGGCCTCCAGGGCCTGGATCGCGAGCTGCGCCTGCCCGGCGGCGCGGTAGGCTCGGGAAACATCGAACCACAGCGTGGCATTGCCTTCGTCATGTTGAACGGCGGCGGTGAGGTATTCGGCGGCTCGTTCAGCACGCCCCATGGTGAGGAGCTCAAGGCCGCGTATGTGGCGGCTGCTGGAGTCAATCGGAGTAGGGACCGCCGATTCGATCGGAGTGCGCTCCGCGCGAAACGCCTCCGTCCCGGATTCAACCAGGGTGTCGTAGGCCGTCTCGAGGATGTCCCCGAATGCATCGCTAGCGGCAAGTGGATCGAGAAAAAGGGGACTGCGTTCCATCGCCGTCAGAATCTTTTCCCGGTAGCTTTGTCTGACCGTGGAATCGATGGCCAACGCGCGAGCAATTTCGAGATAATCGCCTTCGGACTCGGCGATCAGCGGTTCCAGGCCAAGCTGCCGCAGCAGAGCGGCCCCCATTCGGGAACGGAAAGTGGATCCTTCCCAAGCCACCGTTGGTATGCCCAGTTCAAGCGGGTCGACCAAGGAGTTGACGCCTCCAAACGGGAAAGTGTCCAGGTAGATGTCGCCGACGGCGAGCAGTTCCTTGACGTCCGAGCGTGAGGGAAAACGTTCGGTCGAAACTCGGAGGCGAGCGTGATCGACGCCATGCGCGGTGAGCACGCGGTCGAAGCCGGAGCAGAAGCGCTGGATCGGATACGAGGATGACCAATTTGGATTGAACGGATGGACCAACAGGTACGAACCGGGCACGGAGGCCAGCAAGCGCGCCCAAGCGATCTGCATCTCCGGGATGATTTTGTAGTAGTTGGCCGCGGTCACGAACAGGAGCGCGTCTGCGGGGACGCCGAGTGCTTCTCGAGTCCAACTCCGGGTGGGTTCCTCGCGATCCGCCTGGTAGTTGAACGCGTGCGCCGGCCCGGGGAGGAGGGCAAGCCGCTCGGAGAAGTGCCCGGAGGCTTCGTTGGTTTCGGTGAGCTTGCCAGAAACGTAAAGGTCGACGTGGGGCAGTCCTGACGTGATGCAGGATGAATTGTTCACCACCTGAAGCGGGGCACTGCGGTAGAGCGCGAGTCGCGTTACCTCGTTGAAGACGGCGGTGACATTCGTGCCGAAAACGATCACGTCGAGGTTGGCATCGCGCAGAGTCGAGAGCTGTGCCGCGGCATCCGAGGGCAGAAGATGGAATTCCTGGGAGTGCTGACGGCAGTAGACCTCAAGAGGACTGTCCGTCATGCGATGCGCAAAGAGGATGACCTCAAATCGGTCCGAATCGAGCTGCTCGAAGGTGGGCAGGGTTGTGTAAGTTTCGGTTTGTGAACCAAAATGACGGTTGACGAACCCCACGCGCAGCCGGCGCCCGTAGCGCGCCTCGGCCATCGGGGCAAAGGTGTCGCGGTGTGCGGCAACCGCCTTGGTCAGCAGCCGTCCTCGGACCTCGGCGTGGCGGCGGAGGGAGTCCTCGGCGAAGTAGAGCGGGATCGCGCTGGCGGTCTGCAGGTAAGCGTCGAGCGCGGCTCTGACCGTTCCCGAACCGCTGTTGCGCTGCACCCAGCCAGAGAGTTCCTCGAGCCGCTTCAAAGTATGCGCGGCAAAGATTTCCGCCTGTCCCGGTTCGCAAAATCCCTGGGGCGTGGAGAACAACCAATAGGCGTAGTCGCCCCACAGCTCGTCCGTTACGTGGTTGAATAGGGGTGCTTCCGCCCATTGCCAGGCGGGCAGCAGCAGCATGGCGGCCAGCAGGCCGGGACCACCTGGGGAAGACTTCAAGAGTTCGTTGGCCAAGGCCAAGTCATCCGCGGCGACCGCTTCGTCCTGCACGCCCGACGCGCAGACCGTTCGAACCAGCGCTCGCGCCTCGTCGGCCTCGCGACCGCGAAGGGTTTTCCTCGGCAGTCGGGCGAAGTCGCGCGCGGCTTCTTGACGAAGCGACCGGAACAGCGCGACCACTGACGCGTCGGCAGGATCGGACAGGACCTGTTTCAGGGCGGAGTGAACGGCGTCAATGCGGTCGTTCACGACGGCTGCGTGCGAGCTGAGCGTCGACGCGGACGACCGAGGCGAGGGAGACTTAGGGGCGTCAGCAACTGCGGATGACATAGGTGTCTCGCAGCAAATCCTGCGCCTCATTCGCTATTGTTAGCGTAAGAAGTTGATGTGAAGTGAGTAGAGATTTTATTAGCGATGGGTCTTATCGACTCGCCTCATGGAGGAATGACCGGTGAGGGAGATGGGCAAGAAATGCCTCATCGGTGAGCGGACGGTGAAACGCGTGGTTTTCCACCTCGTGCGAACCCCGGACGCGGGTGGTTGAACTCATGCAGGAGGCCCAAAAGAGGCTGTGCTCGCGTTCACTGAATGAGCCTGGGCCACAAGCCAGACGCGGCGAAGTCCATGCCGTCCAGGCATCCCCAACTGCCAAGGCGCGGATTCGGTTCGCGAGCAGAGGGCGGTTCGGGATAGGCTTTCCATCGCCACCGCCGGTCACTAGTCGACTTGAGATGAAACTCGTCGTTCAGGGCTTGTGGCACCTCGGTTCGGTCACCGCGGCGTGCTGTGCGCGGCACTTCGACGTACTCGGTCTGGATGACGACGCCGCGCGGATCGAGCGGCTGCAGGCCGGGTTCGCTCCGTTGATGGAGCCTGGGCTGGACGCCTTGATCGCCGAGGGAATTTCCGCCGGGCGTCTCAGGTTCACGTCGGACGCAACCGAGGTCGCCGATGCCGATCTCCTCTGGGTCACCCACGACACTCCGGTCGATGACGCTGATGTGGCTGATGTCGTTGGTGTGCTTGGCTCGGTTCGGCGCGCGCTGCCCTTCTTGCGGCGCGGGACCGTGGTCTTGGTTTCAGCGCAGCTGCCCGTGGGGACTTGCGGGCAGTTGGAAGCGGAGTTTCCCGACCTTCAATTCGCGTCATCCCCGGAAAACCTCCGCCTCGGAAAGGCTATTGAAGCGTTTACGCGCGCTGAGAGGGTCATCGTCGGGATTCGAACGGAGCGCTCGCGCGCAGCCTTGGAGGCGCTGTTCGAGCCTTTCACCTCGCAGGTTCTCTTCATGCGCACGGAATCGGCGGAGATGGTGAAGCACGCGCTCAATTCCTTCCTCGCGCTTTCCATCACGTTCATCAACGAGGTGGCGCGGCTTTGCGAAATCACGGGAGCGGATGCCTTCGAGGTCTCGCAGGGACTCAAAAGTGAGCCGCGCATTGGACCCAAGGCCTACCTCGGACCCGGCGGGGCCTTCGCTGGGGGAACCTTGGCTCGAGACGTCGTAATGCTCTCGGACCTCGCGGAAAAGCGGGGAGAAGCCTTGGACTTGATTCCAGCAATCAAGCGAAGCAACGACCGGCATCGAGGATGGGCGATGCGTCGCCTCCGCACGGGAGAAAGCGTTCTTCGCGGTCGAGTGGTGGCTCTTCTGGGATTGGTGTACACGCCCGGGACGGATACATTGAGGCGCAGTTCTGCGGTTGAGCTCGCCCGTGAGCTACTTGTCGAGGGCGCCGTGGTGCGCGCATTCGATCCGGCCGTCCGCGCGCTGCCGGCGGAATTGTCGTCCGTGGCACTGGTGGATTCGGTCAACGCGGCGATCCTGGGAGCAGAGGTTCTGGTTGTGTGTACCGAGTGGCCCGAGTTTCGGATGGTTGACTGGGCCAAGACACTGGGGGGCGTGGGCCACCTTCAAGTCCTCGACGCGAATCGTTATTTGGAGAAACAGATCGCGACGCTCCCTGGGGTCGAATATGCGTCCGTCGGTCGTCGCCTCTCTTGAGGCTCATCGCTCATCTGGACATGAAACTTCAAGGAAGAACTGCACTCATCACCGGGGGAAGTCAGGGCTTGGGTCGAGCCATTGCGGAACATTACCTCGCCGAGGGGGCCGATGTGGCGATCTGTGCGCGGAGTGCCGTCGAGTTGGAAACCACACGCGTGGCGCTCGCTGCGTCTCACCCTGAGCGCCGAATTCTCGCCCGGCCCTGTGACGTGGCGGATGAGGGGCAAGTGGCGACCTTGGTGGCCGACGTCCTGGCTGATTTCGGTCGCTTGGACGTATTGGTCCTGAATGCTGGGGTTTACGGTCCGATGGGGCCGACGGAAAGCGTGAACTTGGACGCCTGGAGACGCGCACTCGATGTTAACCTCTTTGGGGTCCTGCTGCCCTGCCGCGCCGTCATCCCGCATTTCAAAGCCAATGGACAGGGGAAGATCGTGGTGCTCTCAGGAGGGGGGGCCACCAATCCTTTGCCGAATATCAGCGCCTATGCGGCCAGCAAGGCTGCGGTCGTGCGTCTCATGGAGACCTTGGCCGAGGAACTCAGACCGAACCGAATTGAGGTAAATGCGATCGCTCCGGGAGCTTTGGCGACCCGGCTCGTGGACGAGGTATTGACCGCAGGTCCGGAAAAAGTTGGTCAGGCGTTCTACGAAAAGAATCGGACCTGGAAGGAGAAGGGCGCCGTACCCCTGGCACTCGGCGCGCGGCTCGCGGTGTACCTCGGTTCGAAGCAAAGTGACGGCATTACGGGTAAGTTGATCAGTGCCCAATGGGATCCTTGGGAGACGTTGGAGAAGCATAGGGCGGAGTTGGCCGGAACGGACATATACTGCTTGCGGCGGATCGTCCCCGAGGACCGCGGTTACACCTGGACCTAGCACTTTGGGCTTGGGGCGCGGAGCATGGAGCTTGGAGCTCCAACCACCGCCTCCCGTCCCCTGTGCCTCCACCATCCGTGTAATCTGCGTAATCCGCGGTCAAATTCCGGAATGTTTGAGGAGTTGCACTCCGGATCGGGCTTTAGAAAAGTTGTTTCTTGTCCGCGAGAGGGGGAACCGTCTCGATCGCAGACCCCTTTCGTACTCATGGCCGGCGCTGATTCTCCTCTCCTGACGTTTGCCCAAGTGGGTTGTGGTTTGATCGGGCACAAACGTGCTTCGGCTCTCAGCGGTCTCGGGCAGTTGCGCTATGCGTGTGATTTGGATCTTCCCCGCGCTGCGGACATCGCGGGACGGCATCCCGGGTGCACGCCCGTGCAGGACGCCCGGATGATCGCGGGCGACGATCGGGTCAGTGCGGTGATTGTTTCGACACTCAATGCCGCCCTGGCACCGGTGGCGTTGATGATGGTCCGGGCGGGAAAACACGTGCTCTTGGAGAAACCGGGTGGGCTCAATTCCGGACAACTTCGAGTATTGCTGGACGTCGCCCGGCAATCCGGATCGAAGGTGCGCATCGCCTATAATCACCGCTTCCATCCCGCTCTGCAAAAGGCGCGGTCCTTGGTGGACGCAGGAGCCGTGGGCCCGTTGATGTTCCTCCGAGCTCGTTACGGTCACGGCGGGCGGAAGGGCTACGATTGCGAGTGGCGGGCGGATCCAGCCCTTTCGGGTGGTGGGGAGCTGATCGATCAGGGCGTGCACTTGATCGACTTGGCAGGCTGGTTTCTCGGAGAGTTTTCGGGCATCGAAGGGCACGCGGTCACGTCGTTTTGGGACATGAAGGTCGATGACAATGCTTTTCTATCCCTGCGGACGAAGATGGACCAGACCGCCTGGCTCCACGTGAGTTGCTCGGAGTGGAAGAACCTCTTCTCATTCGAACTTTACGGCCGCGAGGGAAAGATCGCGATCGATGGATTGGGCGGCAGCTATGGACTAGAGAGGTGCGCCTATTACCGAATGCTCCCGGAGATGGGTCCGCCTGAGACCACCGTTTGGGAGTATCCGCGCGGGGATGATTCCTGGTCGGCGGAGACGGCGGCCTTTGTGGATGACATCCGCCTTGGACGCACGCCCAGTCCCGGGCTGACGGAGGGCATTCGTGCCTTGGAGGTGGTCGAGTCGATCTATCAACGCAGTGGGTTCCCCGTCAATTCAGCCACCATTTAGCTCTTTCGTCTTTCATGATCATCGCGCGATCCCCTCTTCGCATTTCCCTGGGTGGCGGCGGCACGGATCTGCCGTCCTACTATCGGGAGCACGGTGGATTTCTCGTCGCTGCGGCAATCGACAAGTATGTTTACCTGACCTTGCACCAGACCTTCGTGCCGGAGTTGATCGTGAAATACTCCCGGCTCGAACGGGTGCTCGACGCAGCGAAACTTGAACATCCGATTTTCCGGGAGGCCTTTGCTCTGATGGGAATGAAGGGTGGATCACTGGAGCTCACGTCGATGGCGGATATCCCGGGTGGCACCGGACTCGGTTCATCCGGGAGTTTCACGACATCGCTGCTGAAAGTGCTGCACGCCCACCAGAAGACACTCGTTTCCCCGGCCGAACTCGCGGAGCAGGCTTGCCACATCGAAATAGACCGGCTGGGCGAACCCATCGGGAAGCAGGATCAGTACATCGCAGCCGTCGGAGGCATCACGGCATTCACCTTCCACAAAGACGGTCGCGTGGAATACCGGCCGTGCCGGTTATCGGAGGAGACGATCTTCAACCTCGAGGACAACCTGCTCCTGTTCTTCACGGGTTACAGCCGAAGTGCATCGGCCATTCTCCAGGACCAAAAGGTTCGCAGTGAAAAGAATGACCCGGCGATGCTGGAGAATCTTCATTTCACCAAGGAGCTGGGCTACCAATCGCTCGCGGCACTGGAAAGTGGAAACCTCGAGGAGCTGGCGCGATTGATGGATGTACATTGGCAACGAAAGAAGTCCCGCTCCACCGGCATGAGTAACGATCAAATCAACGCGTGGTACGACTGTGCGATGGCGAACGGCGCACTCGGAGGGAAACTGATTGGAGCGGGTGGAGGGGGCTTCCTGATGTTTTATGCTCCCGACAAAGTGCGTATCCGGAAAGCGATGAGGGAACGGGGTCTGCAGGAAGTTCGTTTCCGATTCGACTTCGAGGGTACCAATGTGTTGACCAGCAAATAGGCCCCCCCGTGGAGTCAGAAGATGCAGCGCCACCTAAAATCTTGTAGTAAAATATTTGATTCTTGGCGTCGTGCGGGGATTGCCCGTGCGGTGTGTCTTTCCGCAGCTCTCACTCGTCTGCTTCCAGCCCAATGACCTACTCCCAACAACACCTTCAGGAGACGGCAGAAATCGTCGCCAGAATCGATATCCAGCAGTGTGAGCGGTGTGTCGCCGAGCTGGTGAGTTTAAGGGCACGGGGAGGGAGACTTTTCATTCTGGGAGTGGGAGGAAGTGCAGCCAACGCGTCGCATGCGGTGAACGACTTTCGGAAGATCGGTGGCTTCGAAGCCTATGCGCCGACCGACAATGTTTCGGAGCTCACCGCCAGGACCAACGATGAAGGATGGGCCTCGGTCTTCTCCGAGTGGTTGAAGGGATCGCGACTGAGTGCGAACGATACTTTGATGATTCTTTCGGTCGGCGGTGGCAACCTGGAGAAGAACGTCTCCCCAAACCTCGTGGCCGCGCTGCAGCACGCCAAGCAGGTAGGCGCCCGGGTTATCGGGATCGTCGGCAAGGACGGAGGCTACACCGCGAAAGTGGCGGATGCCTGCGTCATGGTCCCCACCGTGAACGCGAACACCATCACCCCACACAGCGAGGCATTCCAGGCAGTCATCTGGCACCTTTGGGTGTCGCACCCCGACATCAAGGTCAACGCAACCAAGTGGGAGACGGTGTCCGCTTCACCCACGTGAGGTGGCCGTCGCTTCCAAATCGAGGTGGTGTCTTGAACGAGTTGTTCGTTTCATCCCGAACCCAAACGCCGAACCCCTAGCCGCGACGAAAATGAGCAAGAGCCTGAAGGATCTGAAAATCCACCTTTACGCAGACGGTGCCGACAAGGCCGGCATCCTCGATCTTTATTCCAAGCCGTACATCCGGGGATTGACGACGAATCCGACGCTGATGAAGAAAGCGGGCATCCGGGATTATGAGGCCTTTTCGAAGGACATTCTCTCCACGGTGACGGAGAAACCCATTTCTTTGGAGGTTTTCTCGGATGAGTTCCCCGAGATGAGGCGTCAGGCGGTCAAGATCGCAAGCTGGGGTTCCAACGTCTACGTGAAGATTCCCATTACCAACTCGCGGGGCGAGTCCTCCTTACCCCTGATACGCGAGCTTGCGGCGCAGGGAGTGCGGCTGAATGTGACGGCGATTCTCACGCTGAGGCAGGTGGCGGGTGTCGCGGGGGCTCTCAGTCCGGATATCCCTTCGGTGGTTTCGGTGTTTGCCGGACGCATTGCCGACACCGGCGTTGATCCCATGTCGATCATGAGGGCGAGTGGTGCACTTTTGGAGGAACAGCCCAAGGCGGAGCTCTTGTGGGCGTCGGTGCGCGAGGTATTGAACATCTTTCAGGCGGAGGAGGCAGGGTGCAAAGTAGTGACTGTTCCTCACGATATCCTTAGCAAGGCTGCCAAGATGCTCGCGATGGACCTGACCGACCTGTCGTTGGATACGGTGAGGATGTTCGCTCGAGACGCGGTCGAAGCCGGATTCACCCTTTGATCGCCGCCGGGCGGGGCGCTGGTCAGTTGCCGCTGAAAAGAGGTCGGGTGCGGACGACGGTAAATCGTTGTCCGAAAACCGCTAAACTAGGTGCTCCTTCGGTCGATCAGAGCTGCAGTGAGCTCGCCGCTAGCCCATCGTACGATTGAACGCGCCCGATCCGGGCTCCAATCCGGTTGTGGGGCTTCGTTGCCCGAACTCGTGCGGTTGATTCGTACGCTCTCGACGAACGCCCACGAGGTCCCAGTGCCTCGATTGGTGGAGTCGATTGAGCGCGATTCCTCCGTGCTCGCCAAGGTCATCGCGGTGGCCAACAAGCTCGGCTACAACCCTTCGGCGGTGCCGATTGCCTCGCTCGATCAAGCCATCCACCTGATTGGATTTGACCGGGTTCGCACACTTGCGATTTCGCTTTTGCTTCTTGAGCAGACCCAGCAGTTGCAGAGCACGGTTGAGCAACGCGAGACGGCCGCCAAAGCCCTCTGTGCGGGACTCATGGCGCAGAAGTTGGCGTTTACCCTTGGGACGGTGGACTCCGATCAGGCTTTTATTTGTGCTTCGTTGAGAAACTTTGGGCGCATCGTCCTGACCTCCGTGATGGCCGAGGACTGGAAGAAAGTGGTTCGCCTGGCGGTCGGACGAACCGAGGACGAAGCGGAAATCCATGTTTTTGGCCTGACTTCGCTCGAGCTTGGACGGGTTTTGCTCACGGCGGCCGATTTGCCCGGGGTTGTGTTGCACTGCCTTGAACCCTTTCAACCCGATGAGTCCGGAGGCGCACGGCTGACGCCTGGCTCCCAAATGCTGGGTCTCTCTGAATTTGCCCGGCGATTGTCTGATCTCTGTTTCAACAACACCGTCAATGCGGTCGAATTCGAGATGCAGTCCAATCAGATGGTCGCATCCTTCCAGGCATTTGTGCCAGACGCAGAATTGCTTCTGCCTGAAACGCTGAAATTCGCCGAGGAAAGGTTGTCCGATTTCGTCCGAGGACTGGCGAGGGCGGGCTCACCGGTGATGGTGGGGCATCGGTTGCGCCAACGGATAGGAAAAATTGATCCTGTGCGTCCGGTCAAACCTCTGGAGGTGGTTTCGCTCGAGCCTGTGCCCCAACCGAATTCTCGCGCCGTGCTCCCCTTGATGCCAGCGGACGAAGTGGCTGCAGCGTGGACCGACGGCATCGCCATGATCCGTGCGACTTTGAAGGATCCATCGCGCACCCTGGCCGAGACGTTTTCTTTGGCAATGCAGGTAGTTATGGAGGGCTTCGGGGCAGAAGGAGCGGCACTCTTCACGTCCACCCGCCCGGGAGAAATTTGCCGCCTTTCCGAGCAACGCGGGGAACTTTTCGGTGGGATGGAGGCTGCGCGGATCTCGGCGAAGGATCGTTCGGCTTTCGGAATTTGCCTTTCGCGCAGAGAGAACGTGCTGATTCACGACTCGAACGACGCGAAGATCCGTCCCTACCTGCCCGAGTGGTTGCAGACCCCGGGGGCCCCGGCGTCGTTTGTTCTCCTGCCGCTTTTTCACGAACAGAGCGTGCACGGCCTGATCGTCTGCGCCTGGCGTGAACCACGCAAAATTGTCATGACGCCGGAACACGTGAGCCTGATTCACACGCTGCTCGGTCTCGTGGCCCACGCCTGCGATCAGAATCGCGAGGCAGCCGCCTAGAACCGGACTGCGCGTCCACGGATCAGTCAGTTGGAGCTTGGCTAACTCCCTGTGTGTCCGGTGGCGTTTTGTCTGGTGAAACACTCACGAATGGCATCACCAAAGTGTCGCGCTTGCCCGGCGTGATCCATGAGAGGCGAGAGCTCAAGTTCGTGGCGGAGTTGTTGCGCGATTCTGACCAATCCGGAGGGATCAGAAGCGAGCTGCACGGCTCGCGCGACGTAGTTCTCGTCGTCCGTTGCGATCCACTCCGGGTGTCCTGTTGCCGTCAGCAGGGAGACACCGACGCGGCTCGCATGGCGGTCGCCCGCCAGAGTGACGGTTGCCCGACCCATCCAAAGGGCTTCGCAGGTCGTGGTCGTGCCGTGGTAGGGAAAAGTGTCCAAGGCAACGTCGATTTGCTGGTAGACCGCGAGATGGTTATCCAGCCCCGAGGTCCGTCCGCGAAGGTCGATTCTGTCGGGATCAATCTGGTGAGAGGCGAAGGCTGTGCGCAGGTGGGTCGAGAAATCGGGATCAGTCAATCCGTGGCCTTTCAGCACGAGCCTTGAGTCTGGCGCCGCCTTGAGTACCCGCGACCAGAGACTGATCGTGCGTCCGGAGATTTTGGCGGCATTATTAAAGGAACCAAAGGTCGGAGCGCGACCGGAGGCGCAGGGGGGCGGAGTGACATCGGGCGCGCCGAGGGGCGGCTGATAAGTCCAGGCGGTCCGCGGAAGACGCACCAGCCTCTCGGTGTGCAGGGTATCCGCCTGGCCAGACGGATCGGCGTGGAAATCCGTCAGGCGAACATCCATGCCGGTCAGTCCGGTGGTGTTGGGATAACCCAAGTAACTGACCTGGAGTGCGGCGAGGCGCCTGGCGAACAATGGCAGTCGATTGAAGCCCGTGTGGCCGGCGAGATCGACGAGAACATCGGGGGCGTCCGCTCGGATCTGAGTTTCGACTACAGCGTTGGGCTGCGAAGCGAAATTACGCCAGATCGATGCCCGCTCGCGGAGTCGCGCGCTGACCGCGTCGACAACCGGATGGTCGTGATAGAGGATCACTTCGAATTGGTCCGGATCGAGGTGGCGAAGAAGCGGTTCGAGAAAGTAGGTGACGGAGTGGGCGCGGAGATCGGGGGAGAGGAATGCCAGCCGGATCCTGGGGGCCGCCTGGACGGAGCTTTGAGGTGCTCGCCGCGTGGGGTCCGGTGGAGTATTGCGAAGTGGCAAGGCGGATTCGACCGCTTCGCCGAATCGGCGATGCTCCTGGAATAGAGTCTCCAGGGAAACCGAATCGAGGTAATTGAGGCAGAGAAGTCGAGAGCTGCGCGCCTCATGGTTGACCGGCTGGACGTCGAGAACCGCGCCGTAGTCGGCGATGGCGGCCTCGATCTGGTTGATTTTTTGATGCGCAAGTCCGCATCCGAGCCTCGCTTGGTGAAGGGTTGGATCCAGTTCCAATGCCCGATTGAATGAGAGGAAGGCCTCGTGGATCTGTTCTGTCTGAGCCTGGGCGAGCCCGAGATTGCACCAGGCAATGGCGTAATCCGGGTTGAGCTTCACGGCCGTCTGAAAGTGTGGCAGGGCGGCGTCGAAGCCTTGGAGGGCTGCGATCAAGGCACCGAGATGATCGCGAATTTCTGCAGATCCTGGCTGGAGTGCGGCGGCTTGGGTCCAGACCTTGAGCGCCTCGCCTGTCAGGCCGAGTGCTCTCAAGACCAATCCGAGGGCGTCAAGGGCCTCGGGTGTGCGTTGGCGCGCGAGGGAGGCGCGGATCTGGCGCTCCGCGGTGGCTGGCTGCCCCAGGGCGAGCAATGCGAGCCCAAGTCTGAGGGCGCAGGGTGCGGATCCGGGTACCAGGGAGAGCGCCCGTGAAAGGAGTTTCTCGGCTTTCGCGTAGTTACCCTGCTGATAAGCGACCGTACCCGCAAGGTGGATCGCGTCGAAGTTTTTCGGCGCGGCCTTTTGAACCTGTTCGTACTTGCCGGCGGCGAGATCGAGCTGGCCGGCGCGGTGGTGCCCGAGGGCCTCCTGCAGGGTGGCGAGGATCCTGGCGGGAGTCATGCCACCGCCGTCGCCGCTGCCGCCACGGGCGTGGCGGGCGCCGTCATCTGCCGGACTCGTTCGTTCCAGCACGCCCGGAGCGCGGCACCAAAGAGGGCTGATTGACCGCGGTAATCAAAGAGCGGTCCGCTTCGCAGAGCGGCGCGTAATCCTGAGCTCTCCTCGGCCAGAAGGGAGCGATCCATCGCAAGGTCCTTTGCGATGCGCACAAACTCCTCTCCGTTTTGCGCCACCCAGTGCGGCTTTCCAGCCGCGTGCAGGAGCGAGACTCCGACCCGGCTGGCATGGCGGTCTCCGGCGAGGGTGATCACGGGGCGCTGCATCCAAAGCGCTTCACACGTTGTGGTGGTGCCGTGGTACGGAAACGTATCCAAAGCAATATCGATTTTCGAGTAAAGCCGCAGATGGCCGGAAGGCGAGCCTGCGGGGGAGAGGATCTCTATGCGGTTTGGATCGAGGCCCAGCCGGGTCAACCTCACTTGGAAGCTGAGATCGGTTGGAGTGTGGCTCTTCAGGACCAGCCTCGCGTCAGGCACCGCTTGGAGGATCCGGGACCAAAGCGTGATCGTGCGGTCCGACACCTTGGCAAAATTGTTGAAGGATCCGAATGTCACCGGGCCTCCCGAGCTGCAGGCGAGTGGGGCAGGCTCGGGAGCGTCGTCGGGGGGCCGGTAGGCCCACGCCGTCGGTGCGAAGCGGACGAGACGCTCCGAGTGAAAGGCATCGGCCTCCCCGGGGGGGTCAGCCAGTGCGTCGGTGAAGCGGTAGTCCATCGATCGCAGACCGGTGGTATTGGGATAGCCGAGGTAAGTGATCTGCACCGGCGCGAGCCGACGGGCGAAGAGGGGAAGTCGACCGAATCCGGTGTGTCCTGCGAGGTCGATGAGGATGTCGGGTGCGTCCGCCCTGATTTGGGTCTCCACGGACTCCAGGGGCTGTCCAACAAAGTTCCTCCAGATTGATCCGAGGGCACGCAATCGCGCGCTTGTGGCGTCGACGACGAAGTGATCGTGATAAAGAAGCAGATCGAACTGCGAGGGGTCGAGGTGGCGCAGCAGCGGTTCGATGAACCAGGCCACCGCGTGGGTGCGGAAGTCCGGGGAAAAGAGGGCGACCCGGAGTTTCCGGTCTTCGCGTAGATCCAGGCCTCCGGTGGGTGTTTCAGAGACTCGCGCAGTCAGCGCACCGGCCTCGACGAGTTCGCCGTAATGAGCGTGTTCGGCAAAGAGTGTTTCCCGGGGCAGATGGTCGCAGTAATTGAGGGCGAGAAGGCGCGAGCCGCGTGCTTCATGATGGGTGGGATGGCGGCTCAGTTGATCCTCGTAGGCGACCAGAGCCTCATCAATGCGGTGAAGTTGCTGCAGCGCCAGGGCCCGACCATAACGGGCTTGCCCGTGAGTCGGATCGGTAGTGATGGCCCGTTCATGGCAGGCGAGTGCGGCCGCTGTTCGGCCAAGCAGCGCGTTCGTCATGCCGAGATTGTACCAGCCCGGAGCGTAGCGCGGTTGGAGCTCGATCGCACGTCGGTGGGCGCACAGCGCTTCTTCGACGCGTCCGGCCGACTTCAGCACCATACCCAGGTTATCCCATGCCTCGTGGTAGTTGGGTTGCCGGGCGAGGAGTTTTCTCAGGTGGCTTTCTGCTGGTTCGGTTTGGCCCAGCGCAAGGTAGGCAAGTGCGAGGCGCATTTCACACACCGTGGCCTTGGCGTCGATCCGCAGGGCTTGCAGCAGCAGTTTGACGGCTTCTGCCGGTTTCCCAAGCTGGAGAGCGACGGTTCCGCCGAGGTGAGCCGCATCAAAGTGCCGCGGATCGACCCGACGCAGTTGGGCGTAGGCAGTGGCCGCTTCCGCCAGTCGGCCGGAACGATGAAGGGAGACGGCCTGCTGCAGGATCCGCTGGTTCTTGTCTGGGGACATGGGGAATCTCTCAGGGAACCATCGGCTTGACCGTCCGTGACTTGAGCGTCTTTCCCAAGCCTGCGGGAGAAAAACCCCTAAACTTCATCTGCCGCCCGCCGATTGCTCAACCTGAACACCTTCGTTCCCCGTGCTTGCCTTTGAGTCATCCGAACCATGCCCACCGCGTTCATGCAGCCAACCATGATACCTCTGTCGAGTCAGCCCCACAGTGATTCCGAGATCATGAGGCGGGTGGACGCGTGTCCCAAACTCGCCTCTTTGCAGAGCATCAACCGTGCTCTTGCCGGGTTGGTCAATTCCGAGCAAAGCTTCAACTCGCAGATCGCGGAGATCATTCGCCGGGATCCCTCGCTGACCGCGCGCCTCCTACGCATGGTCAACAGTGTGTACTTCGGCCTGACGGCCAAAGTGAATAACATCGAAGAGGCCGTTTTCTACCTCGGTCTGCGGCAAATCCGCGAGCTCTCGATGGCGACGCCGGTGATTGAGGAGATGGAGAAGATCTCGCGTACGGGGCATCGTTTGCCCTGGCGCGACCTTTGGAAGCACTCGATCGGATCGGCGATTATGACGCGAGAGATCCTCGCCACGACGACACTGCTGATCGACGACGATACGGATTATATCATCGGGCTCTTGCACAACGTCGGCAAAGTGGTGATGGCCACGGCCTTTCCGGACGAGTTCGCCAAGATCGTCGAGGGCAGCTACCTGTCCCCGCAGGAGGTATGCGTGGCGGAGAAGGCCCTCATTGGGTGGGACCACGCGAGGATCGGAGGCTACTACCTCCAGCGCCATCAACTCTCGTCGGAGATCACGGATGCCGTCCTTTATCACAACTCTCCCGAGGCGGCGCCCGATCATGGATTCTATGCTGCGGCGGTCCAGGTTGCGGACCAGCTGGTCCGCTATGCGGGAATTCCCGGAGGCTTCGAGAAGGTGGAGCCCATTCCAGATGATGCGTGGCTGAAACTTGCAGGATGGAACATACTTTATGGCGAAGGCGAAAAGGAGACACGGATTGCTCGCGCCGCACTCTCAAACAGTGTCCAACGTCTGCCGACGGTACTGAACGGACTTATCTGACGTTCTGCCTCCTGCTGGCCTGGTCGTAATGCGAACGTCCCCATCCCCCGTATCCGAAACGTCGTTCTCCGCGTCCGGAAGCGCACTTGTGGTGCTCGACTCCCGGCGAAGAATCCGACGCGTGTCTTCGGGTGCGGCTGCCTTGCTGGAGTGCGGGGTCGAAGAGTTGCTCGGTCGTGACTGGAACGAATGCGCGCATCTTGCGGGTCTCGATGTTCATCTGCAGGAGGAAGTGCTTCAGGGCCGCCATCCGCACAACACGCTTTATCTGGTTTCACTGCAGGGCCGGTCGCAGGAATCCGAGCGCTCGAGTGATGATGAATGGGTCGCACCCTGGCAGAATAGTGTCGAATTGGCGATCATGCGTGGAACGCACGGACGCGTTCGCGCGGTCAACCAGGCCTTTGCCCGAAAATTTGGCGTTCCGGCCAAAAATTGGCCGGGTCAGGATCCGGCAAATCTCATTCATCCGGAGGACCTCAAGGAGTGGTCTGGCGCGGTCGCACGGTTGTCGCATGCTCCGTATCGGGTTGCTCATGAAAACCGGTGGCTGACGGCGCAGGGTTGGCGATGGCTTTCCTGGGAGGAGAACGCGTTGCGCGATGACGAAGGCCAGTTGGTGGGGTTTCGGGCCATTGGTCGCGACGTGACCAAGCGCCGTTTGGCGGAGGAACACTTTCACAAGTTGGCCAATGCGGTTGAGCAGTCTCCCTTGGCGGTGGTGATTGCGATGCCCGACGGTCGGGTGCAGTATGTGAATCCTCGTTTTACCCAGGTCACCGGACTGACCCTGGAGGAAATTTTTGAGAAGGAAGTTCAGGTCCTGCGGTCTGGCTTCGCGAATGAAGCGGATTACGAACGGTTTTTTGCCACCGTCAGCAAGGGAAGGGAATGGCGGGGCGAACTCTGCTCGACCTTCAAACATCACCGTCAGGTCTGGGAGTCGGTCCAGGTTTCCCCGATCCGCAACCATGCCGACGAGATCACCCATCTGCTCTGTCTCCGGGAGGATATTACGGAGCGGAAAAAGTTGGAGGACCAGCTTCGGCAAGCCCAGAAAATGGAGAGCTTGGGCACCCTGGCGGGTGGAATTGCCCATGACTTCAACAACATGCTGGCGATCATCAGCGGCTTCACGGAGATCGCGATCGCGCGAACCCGGGAAGGCGACGATCTTCTGCGTTTTCTGCGGGAGATTCATAACGCTTCGCAACGCGCGGTTGGGCTGGTACGGCAGATTCTCACCTTCAGTCGCAAGGCGGAGGTCAGCTATCGTCCCGTCGCGGTGAACCGTCTGGTCAAGGATCTGGGCAACCTCTTTGCTGAAACGTTCCCTCGGA
>Ga0154020_10001911_pt1 | contig 25452 bp, 10 predicted proteins | sample Klosneuvirus_201_FD_109709 | JGI IMG/M metagenome (GOLD analysis project Ga0154020, IMG submission 109709) | Active sludge microbial communities from wastewater, Klosterneuburg, Austria - Klosneuvirus_20160825_MG | ecosystem: Engineered > WWTP > Aerobic digester > Activated sludge | place...
AACGCGCAGATGCTTGGACACTGCCTGTCGCGACGTTTCGAAGTGTTCCGCCAATGCATTGGGCGTCATAGAATGCATAGCCAAGAGAACAAGAATCGCCCTCCGAGTTGGGTCTGCTATCGCCTGGAATGGATCGCGTCGCATATCATCCTTATGAAACCAATTGGTTGCGAATATAACACGCAACATTCATTTGCAAATGAATTACCCCCATGACTTCGTCATGGGCTAGCATACTTTCGCCCCTTCGGGGTGACGTGGTCCCTCGACTTCGCTCGGGAGTGCAAGGTATGTTACACGGGGATACATGAAAAGCTGCAAATGTGGGGTAAATCGTTGCATTGTAGTGATATAGGATTGATTCTGATCTTGCTGATGTAACTTGGTATATCTCCGTGTTACACTAAAAGAGACAGTAAGAGCGTCAGTAACGGAAAGCCCTCTGCTGTCTCCCAATCTGCCTTGGCCGCTCTTTCATGCGCATTACCTTCTACCTCGATAAGCCTAAGCGGTCTACGTCCTCCCTGCTTATGAACGTGGCCTTTGCCGGGCGCCGCATGCGGGTAGCCACGGGGGTCGTTCTTGAACCCGAGCACTGGAATCACGACCGGCAAACGGTCCGCTCTTCTGACCCGGGACGCAATGCTCATCAAAAGAGGCTTGAAGCCATCACCACCTTTGTCCAAAAGGCGTACAACGAGGTCACACCGTCGGGCGATGTTTCCGTTCTATCAGACGAGGTGGTCAGGGCGTTTGAAGAAAAGATCCGCGCTTTCCTCTCTCCACAAAGCCCGGGCAGGCGAACTGACATGAGCACTCTTTCCTTCGATGAAGCGTTTGGGGAGTTCATTGATACCTACACGGTACGTACTCCTCAGGGCATGATCACGAGTAAACGCCCGGGACGGGGAATGCTTAGTCTCTACAGTCTTGTGCGTAAAGACCTGAAAGAGTGGTCCGGTCGTCAGGGCCTTGAGTTGAACTTCGAAATGATCAATGATGAGTTCTACCAGAGTTTCTATGCTTGGCTTTCGCAGGAGCGTGGACTCATTGACTCGACCATTGCTAACCATATCAAGACGATCAAGGTCTTCATGAAATGGTCCCGGCAGAAGGGCCTACACAACACATCGGCTTGGGAGCACTTTTGGTACGACGGAAGAACGGGAGAGACCATTGCCCTGACACGCGATGAGCTGCTGCGCATTAGAGATCTCGACCTATCGGATAATCCAAAGCTCATGAATGCTAGAGACCTCTTTCTATTGCAGACCTATACAGGTATGAGGTACGGAGACCTTTGCAAGCTCAGCGCCAAGCACTTTGATGACGCGGCGGGAGTGATCCGTTATACGAGCGGAAAGACCAATACGAAATGTGTCGCTCCGCTGACAAAGCCCTTGAAAGCTCTACTTAAGCGTATACCGGATAGTGAGTTCACGTGTCCGTTCAATGTGGAGATGAACATCTACCTCAAGAAGATCGGCCAGCTTGCAGGGCTAGACCAGAAAGAGGTTGTGTCTTACTACCAAGCCGGCCAGCGGCATGAAGAGACGTTTGAGCGGTGGCAACTCTTGACAACACACGTTGCGCGCAGAACCTTCGTTAGCCTGTCGATACGCTTTGGAGCTTCTGAAGCGGTGATCTCCCGCGTGACGGGCCATGCTGCCAAGGGTATGCTTCAAAAACACTACATCGTCTTGGACGAAGAAACTGTGCGAGACCTCATTTGCACAGCATGGGAGAAACTGTGAACATAGCTGATGCCCAACTCGTCCACCCCATTGCCATGGAGCATGCTCGGGGCGTCCTTGATCATGAAATGAAGATGCTCACGAGCGGCATTAAGAAGAAGGCTCGAATTGAGTTCCTTGTTGCTGCCCGCAGGCGTATGACGGCAGAGGCTTCTGTCGTTGTACCAAGTGCCTTGCGGCAAATCATGAGCGCGCAGCCGTTGTCTGAGTTCATTGCGCGGCAAGACGAAGAGAACCCTGTACTGCGCGGTCCGTTTACGAGATCATCGTTTCGTGACTTGCGCTCGGCGCGGCGCAGGCTAGGCATCCGCACCGAGATGGCTGACCCCTATGCTATCTCCGGCGCGCTGCTGCTATTGGCTCAAGACGAAGCGGCAACAGAGGTGCTGCAAAGATTGATGACGCCGCTCATGGAGCATCTTGCGTCATACCCAGCATTTCACGATGCCAATCAAGAGGTCAATGCCATTATGTCCGGCCCTGATATTGCAGATGCCAAACAACGAAGAGTAGCAGAGATCGGCATTGCATTGTGGCCTGTCGTTTTTGAGACGATGCCGGAGTGGCCCGCCGGCGCTGTTCGCGATCTAGTACGTTTGCGTGGCATGATCTTGGACCAAGACATCATAAGGAGCCTCTCGGCCATTATAGGTGAGATCGGAACGGAGTTTTTGGATGATCACCGCGAAGCGATGATGAATGATTCGGTTGAGTCCTACCGCGTCGTTCTCTCGGCCATCATCAATGAGCGGCTTATGGAGCTTGGAGTCAAATCGGAGCCCGAAACTGGCCATGTCTCTCGCGACATCAAGGTTGCAGCGCCGGCAAATGCATCAAGCGTTGAGTCAACACCGGAGAATCAGAGCTTTGACGCACTGCCTTTGATGCTTACGATGGACGAAACGGCCAAACTTTTGAGAGTTACGCGCATGACCATCCACCGCCGGCTCAAAGATGGCTCACTTGAAGGACGCCATGTGGGAGTTAATCACCTCATACTGACAGAGAGCGTGAAAAAGTATCTCGATGTGGAGAAGAAGAGCCGTCCTCGCTAAGAAAAATCGCTAGTGGCTCCATCGTGATCGATTCGTTAAGGACAATGTGCGCTGGAAGGGCCTAAATCATGGGTCAACTTTAGGCATTGGGTGCCTTACAACCGGCGAAGTCCTTTCGATGTATGAATAAGACCGGTACAATTGGCCCCATTCCCGCAATTGGGTCACCTCTCCTGTCATTGCATGGAGTTTCGTGCATGGTAAAGGTCGGTCCTGTCCTTGCAACGCCTTTCATATACGGACAATGAATGCCGTCCTATTTGTAGGAAGTTCATTGCAATGGTCGGAATAGTGCGTTGAAAGGGTGAACAAGAGCAGATTTGGGTCAACGCTCAATCCTCTAAAGGGCAATTCATGGCCCATAACAGCCCGTTTCCATGGCGACATGCCCAGCTCACATGTTCAAACCGCATCAAAGTCGAAAGTTGAGCCTGATTTGTGTCCACTTTGGGACCGCGATATGCACCCCAATGCCATATACTGGTCTTGCTGCGCACATTTGCGGATTGTTGCTCGTATGTGAGGGTAATACCCCATAATCGCAATCCCGTTTCCGTGATTGGGGGTAGTTACTCGTACATCGTGGGCATTTGCTCGTAAATGATGGTAATCATGCTTTTCCGCCATCAACAATGCTCTGCGCAAAATCTCATTGAGCCTATAACCTGCGCATTAGCACACCGAAACCGCCACCAGCTGACGCAATAGGGCGATGAAACTTGAGTAAACACTATCACAATCAGCGCCTGAGTTAGGTCAATAAGGACAAGTACAGTTTCAGTGGCCAGATTTGTCGGACCATCCGAGGGATGCTTGGCTTTATGAACGAAACGCTGAGCGAAATGGAATGGCAACGCTTCTCAAACATTTCAGTCAATAGTTGTTTCTACGCAATGTCATAGTTTTGAACAACTGGTGATTCTTCCGGAGCCGATTTTTGATGAGTGCCCATCTAACTATGGTGGTGAAAGCATACTCAGCCGAGTAAAGGTTTTGTCAAGGTAGCACCGCGTTGACTTCGCTGTAAGATTGTTTTTACGATTGCTGCATAGCACGCCGGCGCGCATTGCAGCTCATGATTATGCACCAACTTAAAGGGCGATTATTATGCTAGCAACCAGCAAAGCAATCATTGTGATTATTCTATCGTGGCTCATGGCAGCCACGTTCACAGAGGCGCAGACATTGCCAAGAGTTGGACAAGTACTCTGGGAAATCAGGTATGATGGGTTTGTCTCCATGGGAGGCATATCGTATGCGGAGAGCGCAGGACTTCTGTTTGCCGGTGCCTCCGGCAGGGTCTTAGTTGTGCGAGGCGCGACAGGAGAGGTGCTCGACACGATCTATACGTCTACAGAAGAATGGCGCATACGACCCGACGTACCGCCAATGCGTGATGTTGTTGACATTTCCTGTTCACGGGACGGCAAGGTCCTCTGCCTAACTGCAATAATCGGTAGCAACTACAAAACCGTAATCATGGACTACCCATCGAAGAGGATCATCAAGGACAGTGTCGTTGTAGGCCGCACAGATGCATGGAAACTTATGCGAGCGGCAGTATCACCGATGGGTCGGTATGTGGCCGTTCATGACACGGCGCAATCGGGCGATGTACCAGGACGAAACCAGTTGCGTCTATATGACCTCGCGCAGGACACATCTTACCTGTTTGATGGCAGGTCTTGGGCTCGCTGTGATTTCGATGATGAAGAACAGCAGATGGTTTTTCTTTCCAGTGGAAGCATTGGAAGTGCGCTCTGCGGCAACCGCTTATCAATCGCCACGTTGGGCGAGGGTGCGCCTGTTATCAGGCATACTCAAGAGTATGGTTGGCCTGCCATCTCTGGAGACGGAAGTTTTGTGATGTCATCGGGGTACGGAGTGGCAATGGATTTGTCTCCATATCCAGTCGCAAAGCCGCGAGCCCGAGTAGTAGAAATCGAATCGGGCAAAATTGTTTGGTCGCTCGACGGCGACTTCTCCGGCGGTGACAATGGGAGTGGTTACAACGAGCTTGCTCGTCCAGCATGGTCACGTGATGCCAGCCGTCTGTTTTGTGTTCGCAATTCAAAGAACATCCCGGCAGATTGGCGAGGTCGCATTTTCTACAATACAATTAGTTCAAACGATACCGTGCCGTTCCAGAGGATGGTTGATTCAAGTGAGTACAATGGATCAGGATGGACCGAGACTGCGGGCTCAACCAGCAACTCACAACTGACCATCGGATTCAAAAGCGGCGGAGGTGATTTCGATGGTCTTCGTGCGGAGAGCCTTGTGCCAACCACATCAAGTGTCGCGGGGTCAACCATTACCGCTGACGGCGGAGTGGTCTATCCAAATCCCATGACCGGCACTGTCACTGTGTCCTGCGGGTCAAACTCTATAGCCACAAAGTGGACCATCTACGCTTTCAGCGGCGAAGAAGTAGCTAGCGGCGCTCTCGCGCCGACCCCGACCCGAGAGGGAGCAGCCTATACGTTCAACCTGCCGCGCACAGTCCGCGCCGGAGCTTACATGCTACAACTTCAAAATGGCGCCATTCCTCTCTGCACAAGAAAGGTGGTGGTGAAATGAAATCTCACATAGCGCAAAACCGCTCGCTGAATACAAGAAACTTTTCAACTGTGCTGGTGTTCTTGTGTGCAACGCTCATCGCGATGAGCGTTGCATCCAACGCCCAGCCAAGGCCGCAACCGCTTCCGTCGCTTGGGTGGAAGCCGGCTGCAAGCTATCCGCAGCCCCATGTGAACACCATGCACAACGCGGCGAGAGAGGCTGTTGTTGATTTCACAGAATCAGATTTCAGCTTTGGCTGGAACTGGGTAGCTTCCTTTAGGGCCCTTGGTCAGCGCTTTCAAGCTCGGCGATGGCATGTATCAGACTACTTCGATCCCAATGCCGCAAATCCACCCGCAGCGCTTGACAATATGCAGCGCGTTTTTACAGACACCTACTTCCCGGGGATACAATTCGTCTCCGTTGTTCGCGGAATGAGTGACGCTACTGCGCATGGTCAACCTTTGACAACCAATCCATCAGAGGCTCCTGCTATTGAGTTCGCTCCGTGGCTCAATTTCAATACGGCAACAAATGATGTTGATCTTGAAGCAACGGATGCAACAGGTTCAGTCTTCGGCTTTACTGACCATTTTCGGGGCACTCGCACTGGTAATGGTGACGCCGCACCATATGCGTGGAGGTTAATACGTGACTCGGCCCAACATACAATGCCTGATCTTGTGCTTGACCGCCCAACCCAGGACAGCATGATGCGTACGTGGTGGCCTAACAGAAACCAAATTGGTATTGATAACAGCGCTCTCAATACCCTTATTCTGCGCGTTGCAGTGACACTCCGGCGAACGGAAGCAGACCCCGCTGGTTCAACAGCCAATGATGTGATATTGCGTGTCAGACTGCCCTACGCAATTGGTACGAACACAATCCCAACAGACACAGCCAATCGAACGCGCTACATTGAATTCAACCGCCTGCCGCCAAACGTTGCGCCTCCTATGCACAACGCCGGAACGTACACAGTAGGTGGCGCAACCGTACCGAGCGGAAGGTTGGCGGAAACGAATGGTGAAACTCCAATTCCTCTCGCAAATCATGTCACCGAATTTCTCATCCGCAGGAACATGCTGCCGCAACTTAATGACCAAGATGGCGAGGTCGTTACGATATGGGCTGAGTTTCGCTGCGATCTCGATACGACCGACGGGAACCTAGATGGTCCCCGTAACAACCACCGAATGCGGCTCGCCAGCGGCAAGACTGCGGCAGCGGACCTCATAAGCCACCTAGGCATCGAGGTCTACCATAATCAAGACGACACAACGGGTCTTGGCGTAGACATCCGCTCGATCCGCATTGAGACTCCACATGCTACGCGTGTATTGTTCGGCGACTTTGACAATCAGATCCAAGAGTCAGTTAACACGTACCTTGACCGCGTCATCAATCGCCTCAATACCGATGAACTCGCAAACAACTACGTTACGCCTGTTGGTGTTAACGGAAACCCACCGGTCCGTATTTGGCGCTTTTATGGTAGGGACGAAGCAGAGTTGATGCACTGGCTCGTGTTTCGGCGCATCAACATCATGCTCGACACAACGCTCATGACCGAGGTCGGTACACACTTTGCCGTTAAGCAGCAACACTGCCTCCTGCAATCAACCTTCTGGCAGGGTACGGGTTTTAACACAAGCCACAACATCGCAGGGTATGACTTCCAAAGGGGGTATGACCGAGGCGGTGCAGCACCGCCTCAAAATCAAGGTGAATCTAATGTCGACTATGAAGCAAGAGTGACTGATTGGACAGCGAGAAACATACACCAACGTGCCGCCTTGAAGTTCGGCATGGTGAATCTTCGATATCCGCAGCCGGCAAACCAATGGGTCAATGGATTGGCTGACGTACCTAACAATGTATGGAAGTATCAGGACGACCCCGAGACCTTTCTTGAGTTTCGACCCAAAGACACTGCGGCTAAATCGCTTCCGGTTGGTGTAGATTCCTTGCCGATGTTGCTTGAGAACAATCTTAATCAGAACGGTGGCATTCAAGGGTCACTTGAAGCAATGCTGAGACTTGCCTTCATGAAAGAGCCCAGCATGCTCTTCGGCCAGAACTTCGCTCGTCCGGGCAGGTATATTCCTTGGATCTCGAATGTGTGGCCTCAGATGTACTTGCGCGCGCTTGCAGGGCAAACATCAGACCAACCGGACTTTCATTGGGCGTCCTATCTCAACAATAGAGCTAAAAGTGGCCCAGAGATGCGTCTAAGTTATTGGATGCCCCTTGTTCTTGGCGCAAAAGGACTCATGGTCTACAAAGGTCTTGCGGGAACGGAAGACGGAATCGTGCTTCCAGTCTTACCGGACACGGCTCAGAGATTTACAGCTGCCGGCGAAGAGTACTTCCGCAACTACGAGGTCGGCGCCCAATGGGCTCCTCCCTTGGTTGCCGCTGGCATCTTCACGGGACAAACAGCTGACCAGATTCTTGCCGATGAAGCCTTTGGCGCTGACTATCTATTACAGAACGACCCGTCGAACGCATCTGCATATATGATGAACGATCCCAACAATCCCAACACGGGTTTGCAGGAAGTTGTCTTGCGATTGAACAACAACGTCGCCCCACAGGGCGGCGTCTCTCGCATCTACATGGGCATGAGAGCTCTTCGGCAAACGCTTGCCGAAGTATCTGATCACGTAGAAGAAATGCGTACATCGCTAGGACGAGATGCAATAGCGCAAAACCCTGTGCCACCGCACCCCTTAACAGCACTACGTCTGCAAGGCTGGTGGGGCAAAGGCTATGGCGTCATCAAGTTGGAACACCCCAATAATTCCGGCTGTCTCAACAGGATCTTCGACACGACCAGCCTGAAGAACGCGAACCCGAACGTTCTTGCGCGCCTTCGCACACGCCATCCAAGGCGCATTCTGGACAAGGTAGACTCGGTCAACGCTCCTGGTCACTTCAATTATGAAGACTACGACTCGATGTTCGTCGACCTTACGTTGCACGCCATCGCCGGACAAGAATCAATGGTGGACCGTTTTGTCATCGGCGTTGTCAATAGGCGCACCGATCCACGCATGATGGCGCATGGCCAGTTGTTTAACACAGCCGATAGCGCCCAGTGGAACTTCGTCACGCACAACGACTGGCTTGACAGTGTGGCTGCCCATCCCGAGGACCGCTACGCGCAGCGCGGCGCGCGGGACGTGACAGTGCCATTCAACTATCACCATATTGACGGCAAGTACCGGCTCTTGCGAATTCGTGAGCTTGGTGGCGGCATCGACACCATCATCGGACAAGACCGCGAGCTGACCCTGAGACTCCTTCCCGGCGAAGGTAAGATGATGCAGGTAGACGTCCTGCCTGCGGACACATCCATTGTCGCACGCGGATGGCTCGACCATAACACGCAGCGCAAGTTGGTTGTCTTCCCAACGGCCAATGGCTTAGATACTATTGTGCGCGCGAGACCATCTCGGGGTCCCGGTCCGTGCCAAGACACAAACGTCATCGTCATGCGGCACGGCGCAACACTACGCTATCATATGGTGTATCATCGACGCATCAATCCGGAGCCTGCTCAGGGGGTAAACCAACTCTCGGTCTTCTACAGACGCAGTCATCCTCTTACTGCTCAAGGGGGCAGCGACACCATGTTTGCACACGGCGGTGATGTAACATGGGAAGACGAAATCCGCCTCAGCAACACGATCGTGCCAGCTCCAAATCTACCTGAAGATCCCTCGTGCGGTTACCCGTCGCTCGTTGTGCGCTACGACACCGTTCGTGCGAGAAGCATGGTGTATGTTGTCTACGCCTGTGAGCAGACTACACCCAACGCGCCCGAGATCGCAATTTGTGAGGCGCAGCTATGGGCTGACGCCCCGACACGTCAAATGCAAGACAGCATTTACCGCACTGTAGATCTTGGATCCCAGCGGCTTGATGAGATTCGTTCAAGTCCAAACCCAAATTGCCTTGCAGACTATCAGGTCACTACTCGCCTTGCATTTTGGGGTACGCCGGTTATCAACGCATCACATGGCGGCAACTACTATGCTTGGAGTGATTTCGTGCGTGGCATCGTCTATGGCTTTAAAGAGCCGAATGCGCGCGTATTTACCCAGCCGGGGCTTCAGGCGTTTCGTTTGCCGCCTGAAACACCGTCTAAGCCCATGTACCCAACGCTCAACAGCTACTCACGCCTAGAGATTGGCGAGCGCGATTGCGCGCTGGCATGGCAGGACGGCTCACCTACATCGTTTGATTGCGCCTTCGGTTCGGCTATCTACTACACCCATCTAAGGGCAGAAGGTAATCAGGTGATTAGAGAGTTGGGTTACGGTACAACTCAAAATGCCACGGGGCTCATTCGTGTGGATACAAACCGCATCGTGCGCGTCTTTCAAGCAAACGTCAACGACTACAACATCAAGCCGACTCTTTACCGCTCCCTTACGGATTTTGATCAGTCATCCTACGACAGCTCACGAATGTTTGTCGACACCATCGGTCAGATAAATCACAAGGCCGACCGCATCGCATGGATGACACGAATTCGCACGCTGCCGGGCTTTCCTGTGCAGGGATGGGGAGCCACGATGATTGCGCGCCGCGCAATAGACGGCCAAGAGTATTCACGTTGTGATACATTCAACGTGACGAAGTTGTGGGGCAACGCCCCGGGTTTTGTCTTCAGCACCGCACCGCTTGAAAATCCGGAGCTTACCATGGGTGAGCAAAAGACTGTGATTAAAGGAGCGCCCATTGCCGAGTCGTGGGCACATGACGACACGTGTATGGTGCTGAGCTTCGATCAGCTTCCTGTGCAAAATGTACCGGACGGATTCTTAATGGAACTTCAGTTCGGCTGGGACCTGATGAGCATGCCCGGAACCGTTCCCGTATGGGACCCCACTCTTAACCAGAAGGCGATATTCAGACAGATGGCTGAAAGGGGCAGGCATCACCATACGGCGGCGAAACACTCCATCTCACGCTCGTATGGCCTTACCACCGGCAGGCGCATCTATGACCACACGCCGTTCATTGACGCAGGACATGCGCAGGCGCCAACCATCGGCCGCTCGTCGGAGGGGTTCTTTAAACTCACTGACGGCGATGCTCAAGCATCTGGTGAACGCCCGGCTAGGTCCTACCACGGATTCCGCAGCGACAACTTTGATGCTCTTTTAGCGCCGCTCGTTGTCGATGGTGAGGAGTTGGCCTTGACCTATTCGGCAGAGACAGATCTCACAACGAAAATTGGCCAGCCGAAACGAATTGTCAGTGGGTGGTTTTCCATCCCTGAGATATGCGAAGTGGGCATTGGCTCAATTGCGAACGGCGAATCAGCATATCTGGCTGGAGCCTTCCTAGAACGTAAGAGCGATGGTGCAAGACTTGATCTTAACGTCTTTGCGCCGGCAAACACCAACATGCGTGCAACGCCGGACAAGTCGACCAAGTTTGCATGGACGTTTGTCTCCTCCAAGGATGAGCAGTATCGATTGTTGATTGAAAGTGATGATGAAGAAGCGTTGGTTGCTACGGACATCGACATCGACCCTGAACCGAACGTCAAGAGTTTTGGAAAGTCATTGTCGCAAAATCCTGTCGTTGATCTGCGCAACATGCGCGTGCTAGGCCAGCGCGGTGGCGGAACCGAAGCTGGGCGAATCGAGGTGATTCCGAGTCCAGCAAACGACAAGGCAACCGTCATTGTATCGGCAACAGATGTCAAGAGCCTTGGAGGAGAGCTAATCATCACCGATCTCTCAGGCCGAGAGGTAATGAGGACGGAGGTCACGGCGCGCAACACGTCAGTGGCCGTCATCGACATCAACACAGCACCGCTTTTGAGTGGCCTCTATAACGTCACCATCGGCACATCAGGTATTCGTGGAGTCCTTATCGTAGCGCGGTGACCGTCGCGTTACAAGATCGGTGAGGTATTCCTAAGACACTTTTCCGAAGACTATTTTATGAGAGTGAGCCCCTAAGAAGGCTCACTCTCATTTTTTACATCAAATCAACTCGCCAAGTTGAACGCTGAGAGCGCAATGCAAAGCGGAGTTCTCATAGAACTGCTGAAAACGAACACATTCGTCTTTCGAGGTGGACCAAAAAACGGGGGCAGGTCAGACGTCCTTAATGTGCATGCCCCTCCCCTTTATTATTCATCTTAGCCAAGATGAAGAACGCACCCTTTACGGCGACCCTGCTGTTTGCGGGGATCTCTTTCAGTAAGGTTATTTCACTGTAACCAACATCGGTGGTGCCTTTGCGAATAGGGATCCGTTCGAACGTTGTTCCTTTTTCCTCGTGTTTGGATTCGTCTCTTGCTTGGTGCCTGGGCTCCTCTCTTTCGCCGCGACTTTGTCCCTGCTCATCGAGTTTGTGTTCGGTAGTCTCCGACTCGCTGTGATGTTCTTCTTCCGCGTGAGCATCGGCAACGATAAAGATGTAGTCCTGACCCTCGTGATTTACAATAGCATCGGTAGGTACGGCATCAACGGTGGCATTCTCCAGGCTCACCAACGCGGTAATGCTCATTTTGTCAATCAATCCCTGCTTGTTCCCTTTGACTATTGCATGAACGGCAACGGCTTTAGACGTTGGGTCGAACGTGTTGCTGATTGCATAAATATCAGCGTCATACTCCTGGCCCGGATTGTTTGTGAGTGTGAAGTGAATTGTTTGCCCAACTCTCACTTTCGGCAAATCCTTTTCGTAAACAAACAAATCTAAATGTAGTTGGCTGTTGTCCACTATCTCAGCGATGGGGCTGTTCGCATCCACATAGCTGCCGATGTTGACCTTTACGTCGCGGATTACTCCGCTTATCGGACTTCTGATGCTAACTGTTGAATGTATGTTTTCGGTCGTAAGTGCCTCAGCACTGATGCCAATCAGTTCCAATTGCTTGCGCAAGCTTGCCCGTTTTGCTTTTAGCGTCCTGAGCTCTGCATCCGCGCTTTGTAGATTCTTGAGAGCGGTGGCGTTACCCTGTTGCAGTTCCTTTTGCCGGGCATACTCTAATTCTGCCAGTTCGGATTTCGATGTAACACTTAAATAGTCTTCTTGCAGGGTTATGAAGGAACTGTTGGTGATGGTAGCAATGACCTGCCCCGTGCGGACGTTACTTCCCGTTTGTACTTGGATCGATTGTATTACGCCACCCATTGATGCCGTAGCGCTGGCTTTGTTTTGATTTGGCACCTCCAATATCCCGTTCGCCCTAAGCGAGGCAGTAAGCTGTTTCTTTTCGATACTACCAAGCTGAACGTTCACAGATTTCATCTGCTCGTCAGTGAGAATAGCTGTGTTCTCGTTTTCATGCTCTCCATGATGCTCAGTCTCGACGGTGGGCGGCACGGTTTTTTCGCTGCGGCAAGCCGTCAGACCCACCAACACTGCGAGGACTACTATGATGATTGCGCTTTTCATTTTATTGATTTTCTATTGGTTGATTAAGAAGTTGATGTTGACAACGGCCTGGTTGATCTGACTGACTGCTTGGAGGAAGTTCAACTGCACATCTGTCGCTGTTTGCAATGCCTGTAGAAACTCAACGTAGCTGATGGCACCACTTTTGAAACCGAGGGTTGCTGTACTGATGATTGATTCGGCATTGGGCAATGCAGTGGATAGGTAGTATCCATAGTGTGACAGGTATAGTTCGTAACGGTAGAAGGCGTTTTGCAGTTGATTCTGCAACTGCTGCCTGCGGTTGTCGGCCTCTTTCTGCAACGCTTGATACTTGTAGTCCAGGGACCTGATCTTAGCAGCGTTGCTGAAAAACGTTACCGGTATGCTTATGCCGACATTGAAGCCCTGAAAGCGTTTACTACTGTCAAAGTACACATCAGCACCATCAACACTTTGTACACCTATCAATGACTGGTTGAAATAGCCAATATTGAAGTCCGGCAACGTGGATGCCGTTTCCACCTTGATGTTTTGTTCCGCCACTTCGGCTTGCTGATACAGAACTTTCACCGATGGATTATTGGCAATTAGAGACGTATCGAACGATCTGCTTAATACGAGTGGCTGCAAACTATCGGTGAGGGCAATCGTAAAATCCTCGCTTGTATTCATCAGGGTCTTCAAGGATCGGTAAGCAGTCAACAATTCGACATCGTATTGTTTCAGGAGCAGCGACAGCTGTCCTCGCTTGGTTTCGGCGGTTGTTTTTTCGAGAAGATTCGTTTCTCCGGTTTTGTAGCGCAATGCAACAGTAGCTTCAAAATCCTTATACATCGTGTCTAACCGCAGCAATTGCGTTCTGGCGGTTTGCAAGTACTGCAATTGATGATACCAGTAAAGAACCTGAGCCTTTGTTTCACTGACCGTTGCTTCATGCTGCAATCTGCTGCTTTGTAGTTCAGCCTCGAACAAACTGGATCTAGCAGTGTAATAGCTGGGGAATGGAATACTCTGGGAGATCTGAAATGCTTTGTCCTGATTTATGCTGTTGTATTGCCCGAACTGTACGTTGACACCTGTTTTGGGTAGCTCGAACACTGATTTATTCAACGCCGTTGCTGACTCCACATTCAGTTGCTTCGACTGGATGTCAATATTGTTCTGTATTGCTTTGCTAACCGCATCATCGACTGAAATGCTCTTTGTGGTTGGTGGCTGGGCAACTGCCAGGCTGCACGAAAGAAAGGCAACGACGCCGAGAGCTGCGGATCTGCTGAGCTTCCACGTTCGTTTACCGGAAAACAGCAGGTAGAGCAGGGGCAAAACAAACAGCGTTAAGAATGTGGCCGTGACGAGTCCGCCTATCACGACGGTTGCCAGAGGCTTTTGCACCTCTGCACCAGCCCCAGTTGATACGGCCATTGGAATGAAGCCAAGTGAAGCAACAGTCGCGGTCATCAGCACGGGTCGTAGGCGGATTTTTGTGCCTTCTATAACTCGCTGAATCGTATCGGTCATTCCGTCTTTCTCCAATTGATTGAAAGTGCTGACCAATACAATTCCATTTAGTACAGCTACACCAAACAAGGCAATGAATCCAACGCCTGCCGATATGCTGAAAGGCATATCACGGAGCAGCAAGGCAAATACGCCGCCAATCGCAGCCATTGGAATGGCGGTGAAGATCAGAGCGGCTTGCTTGATAGAATTGAAAGCAAAGAAGAGCAGCATGAAAATGAGCGCCATTGATAACGGAACTGCTATCAATAATCGTTTCGTCGCGGCCTGCAAGTTTTCGAATGTGCCTCCGTACGTGTAGTAATATCCTTCGGGAAGCCTCACTTCTTGATTGAGCTTATCCTGGATATCAGTCACGACACTTTGCACATCTCTGCCTTTCACGTTAAAGCCAATTACAATCCTGCGTTTTGCTTTTTCACGGCTTATCTGTGCTGGACCCAATTCCAATTTTATATCCGCTACTTGCGAGAGAGGAATTTGTGTTCCATCGGCTGTCGGTATGAACAAATGGCTTACATCTTCAATGTTGTTACGATGCGTGCTATCCAGTCGAACCACTAGATCGAACTTGCGTTCATTCTCAAACACGACTCCTGCCTCGCCTCCGGCAAACGCAGTGCTAACGATGTGGTTTATGTCTTCGATGTTTAGGCCATAATTCGCGATTTGATTGCGTTTGTAGTTAATGACGATTTGTGGTAGTCCCGCGACTCTTTCCACCATTGGCTCCGTGGCACCTGCCACGCTTTGGACCACTACATTTACCTTCTCAGCATAGAATAAAAGAGTATCCATGTTTTCGCCAAAGATTTTTACTGCTACATCCTGGCGAATGCCAGTCATTAGTTCGTTGAAGCGCATCTGTATTGGTTGGCTTTTTTCAAAGAAGACGCCGGGAATGTTCTCTAGCTTTTCATTGATTTCATCGGCCAAATCATCATAAGAAATATCTCGTTTCCATTCGTCTTGAGGTTTCAGAATTACCATCAAATCGGTTGCTTCGGGTGGCATTGGGTCCACCGGAACTTCGGCCGCACCAGTTCTGCCGACTACCATCTTTACTTCGTCAAATCCTTTAATAATGCGTGACGCCTGCATGGAGGTTTCGATGCTTTGCGACAGCGATGTACCTTGCGGGAGAATACAATGAAAGGCAAAGTCACCTTCGGCTAACGTTGGTATGAATTCGCCTCCCATTTTTGAAAAGACAAATACGGTGATAAAGAATACAGCCACTGTTATTCCAACCACATACCATTTTGCTTTGATAGCTCCGGCTAAAAGCGGAGCATACGTGCGTTGAAAGAACGCCATGATCTTGTCGGAGATGTTCTGCTTGCCGTCTACTTTTCTGCTGAGGAAAAGGGCAGACGCCATTGGTATATAGGTAATCGAGAGGAGGAAGGCACCGAGGATGGCAAATGCAACGGTTTGCGCCATCGGACCAAACATCTTTCCTTCAATGCCGACCAGAGTAAGGATCGGTAAATACACAATCAGAATAATGATTTCGCCGAATGATGCTGAATTCCTGATACGTTTTGAGCTTTCAAGAACACTCTCATCCATCTCGACTTTAGTAAGCTCAGTTCTGCCTCCCGGCAATTGAATTGTGCTAATACGGTGGAAAATGCTTTCTACGATGATCACCGCACCATCGACAATCAATCCAAAATCAATGGCGCCTAAACTCATCAGATTGGCACTTACGCCGAACAAATTCATCATACCCAGAGCAAACAACATCGAAAGGGGAATGGCGGAAGCGACGATCAAGCCTGCTCTTAGGTTGCCCAGAAACAACACCAACACAAATATTACAATCAACGCTCCTTCGATTAGGTTCGTTTTTACCGTGTTGATAGCGCGGTTTACTAAATCTGTTCTGTCTAAGTAGGGCTCTATTACTATATCGGAAGGTAATGATTTTTGAATCGTAGCCATCTTTTCTTTTACACGGTTCACCACATCCGCGCTGTTCGACCCTTTAAGCATCATTACCACGCCACCAACTGCGTCCACTTCGCCATTGTAGGTAAGTGCACCATAACGGATGGCGCTGCCGAAACCTACCTCCGCAACATCTTTGATCAAGATGGGAATGCCGTTTGCGTTATTCTTAACCGCGATGTTCTTGATATCCTCAAAAGTACTAATCAAGCCAACTCCCCGGATGAAGTAGGCGTTCGGTTTTTTATCGATGTATGCACCGCCAGTATTCTCGTTGTTCTTTTCCAAGGCAACAAAGATTTCGGGTATAGTGATGCCCATTGCAACCAAGCGGTCGGGATTTACCGCAACCTCATACTGTTTGAGTTGTCCACCGAAGCTGTTCACCTCTGCTATGCCGGGTGTACCGTAAAGCTGACGGGCTACGATCCAGTCTTGCATGGTTCGCAGATCCATAGCAGTGTACTTCGATTCGCTGCCCTTTTTGGGATGGATAATGTATTGATAGATTTCACCTAACCCCGTGCTGACGGGTGCTAACTCAGGTGTCCCAATACCTTGCGGAATATTATCCTGGGCATCCTTCAATTTTTCGTTGATCAGCTGTCTTGCAAAGTATATGTTCACGTTGTCGTCGAACACGACCGTTATTACAGAAAGACCGAACCTAGAAATGCTTCGCAACTCTATCAGATCAGGTAGATTGGCAATGCTCTGTTCAATGGGATAAGTAACGAGCTGTTCCACTTCCTGCCCTGCAAGGGTGGGGCAGAGGGTTATTATTTGCACCTGATTATTTGTGATGTCGGGCAGTGCATCGATGGGGAGCTTGGTAGCACTCCATACACCCCAAATGATGAGAACAAGAGTCATCAATATGATAATGAACTTATTCTTTATGCTGAACGTGATTATGTTGTCTAACATTTTTGTAATCAGTTAAATGTGTGAACCAAAGTTTGTGAACTGGACGCAACAATCGACAACGTCATCGTGGTTGATGACGCAGAGGCGTAGTTACAAAGTGGGAGCGGGAAGTGCTCTTAGGCGCGCGGAGGCTGAAAGATCGACGCGAGGGGTTTGTCGGTGTACAGGTCTAACGACGCTGTGGACAATTGATTACATTCGTCGCTGATAGCAGGCGGAAGCACAACCGCGCTCGGTGTCACAGCCACATGAGCAATGCAGCCTGTTCCGCAATTGGTTGGACCCGTGTGGTCGTGATGACGGTGATGTTCGGAGTCCGACGACGAGGTGTCATGCGTCTCATCGTGCGTTAAGCATTTCAGAATATCCAACAGCGACTCGTCACGGTCGGCCAAGTGGTGCCCGATATGTGCAAGCTGCACGGTCACCTTCACGACTCTATGAAGGTCGAGACCGAGAAGCATTGACCACACAAGGACAGTGCCGAAGATGATTCGGAGAGAGAGCGAACTCATGATTGACAAGTTAAGCAATATCAGCTTTAGGTGTTTGTAGTAACCGCAGGGCATTAGATATCACAAGTAGAGTTGCACCGGTGTCAGCTAGGATGGCAAGCCATAGACTCGTCACGCCAGCAAACGCCAGCACGAGGAACAATGCCTTCAAGCCGAGGGCAAATGCGATATTCACCTTGATGATCCTTGCCGTTCTCTGCCCCAATCGGATCACTTCAGGAATCTTTCGAAGTTCATCCTGAACGAGTGCGATGTCTGCGGTTTCAATAGCAGCATCGGTACCAACGCCGCCCATAGCAATTCCTATGCTGGCAATGGCCATAGCAGGTGCATCGTTCACACCATCACCCACCATGCCCACGTGTTTGTATTCAGCAACCAAAGAGCGAATGCGTTCAACCTTGTCCTCTGGAAGCTGATCACCGAACGCTTCATCGATACCGGCTTGTTTGGCGATCGCATTAACCGTACGCTGATTGTCGCCGCTGATTATTACAACCTTCTTAATGCCAACAGAGTGCAGTGCTTGAATTGTTGCAACTGCATCTGCGCGAATCGTGTCTCCGATGGCGATGATTCCCAAAACCACACCCGATGTGCTGTCGCCCACCTGTCCGACTACCACCACGGAAAGTCCCTGTGATTCAATCTCAGCCAGCGCTGTTTCTAGGTCAGGCGTACATACTCCCATATCATGTGCGTATCGATGATTACTCGCGAAATACCGTTTGCCTTCGACATCGGCTTCAGCTCCTTTACCACTGATTGCTTTGTATCCACTACTCTCAGGTGCGTCTATCCCACGTCCTGTTGCGTACGCAACGATTGCACGAGCTAAAGGATGTTCCGAGTAGGAATCAACCGCAGCCGCGATCCGCACAACGGTGACCTCGTCATTATCACGCCATGGAGTAACGGAGTGCACGGTTGGCTTGCCCGAAGTAATTGTTCCGGTCTTGTCGACAGCAAGCACCTTCAACCGTCCAACCTCTTCGATGTGCGCTCCACCTTTCACCAGCACACCACGGCGTGCCATCGCGGTAAGTCCGGACACGATAGAAATAGGTGTCGAGATAACCAGGGCACACGGACATGCAATAACAATCAGCACCAAGGAACGGTAGATAGACTCCTGCCATCCACTGCCAAACAACAGAGGCGGTACAAGGAGCACACTCAACGCAAATACAAAGACCGCAGGTGTATAATATTTTGCGAACGTGTCGACGAATCGTTCTGAGGGGGCTTTCTGCGCTTGTGCAGCTCCAATCATTTGCACGATACGAGCGAGAATACTTTTCGATGAGACACTTGTTACGCGGACCTCTAGAAAACCATCTTCGTTGATTGTCCCGGCGTACACCGTATCGCCCGTTGCTTTCGCCGCGGGTGTCGACTCGCCGGTAATAGGTGCCTGATTAACAGTCGATTCTCCTTTTATAACCACACCATCGAGGGGTATGTTCATACCCGACCGAACTATGACTGTGGCACCCACGGCAACATCTTCGACGCGTACTTCTCTTTGCACATCTCCATCCTGAACCAACGCTGTTGCTGGGGCGATGTCAAGAAGTGAACGAATCGCTCGCCGTGCACGAGCAAGACTATACGATTCCAACAACTCCGATAACGCAAAGAGAAAGGCTACGGAAGCCCCTTCCGCCCATTCCCCGATAATAGCAGCACCGATCACCGCAACAGTCATCAGCATGTTCATGTCGAGAGTCAAATGCCTTAAAGACCGCAGTGCCTTTGGTGCCACATACCATGCGCCTGCTACAGTGGCAACTGCGTATAGGACGATGGGTATCCACGTTGCAAGTCCCACCACGAGCCATTCGACCAGAAGTCCGATCCCTGTCAGCACTCCAGAGATGACCACAGCATAGAGATGCCCACGCTGAGCGTCGAATAGTCGCTGCCTTTCTAGTGACGTGCGTGGTACGGAGGTCGCGGTTGTACCTGAGGAATTGTCCTGTGTTGCAGTACCTGGTGTATCACGCGCTTCGTTTCCCTGTTGAATGGAAGCGCGAAGGCCAACTTTACCGAGGGCTGTTATGATCGCAGCCGTGCTCGCAGTGTCATGATCGACCGTTACCGTTCCGAGAACAAGGTTGACCTGTATATCATTGACGCCCGTCATCGACCGTAGCGCACGATCTACAGCTGCCACCTCATCGGCGCAGTCCATACCCTGAACGTTGAATGTAGTGTTTTGCATGGACTATTTCGATATGATTTAATGCATCGCATTGCAATATCGACAAGTTCTTCGTTTGCTCAGTGAAGATTCTGCTCGCATTGACCACATCATTCCGCACGTAGCTGACCACCGCATCAAATGGCATCCTGACTTACAAATCCCAATGACAAATTGCTATAGCAACGACGTTGAAAAACGATCTCAAGTGGTCAAGGCAATGCGCATCGTGATGGTCATGACTGACGGAATCTCCACCCCATCACCAATTGTCACTTTGACGCGGTATCTTCAGTCGCAATATGTTCTTGCTCGTATGCATACGCCATACCCACAAATACCCACCTCTCTTTGAGCAAGTTCTGGTTGGATATCTCCAGAGGTTTAGAGTTGGGGAAGTGATCACCAAACGACTTCTCGCAAGTTTATACTTTAGATTAGGCTCAACAAATATCCAATTAGTGTTCCAAGAATTAGAGCGTGTCTCGATGAAATCTTTCTACGAAAAGGAAACCTATACGCTTGATGATATAGACAGGCTCATTGAGCATGGTGCGGAAGAATCTCTGTATTTGGAATTCAAAGCCGCCAAGTCAATTCATCGTGACTCACGACACGAAATTTCCAAGGATGTATCTGCATTCGCAAACGCAGATGGTGGAGTTATTGTATATGGACTGACAGAGGATAATCATGTAGCGAAATCCATTGATCCTATCGACGGTTTGACGTATACAAAAGAATGGGTGGAGGACGTGATTGCCTCGAATGTTAATCGACAGATTCCGGGTTTGGTGATTCATCCTATAAGGCTAAATCTAGTGGACCTTCAGTCAATCTATGTCGTGAAAATTCCTGCGAGTCCCGATGCCGCCCACATGAGCAAAGATGGCAGATATTACATACGACGCAACTTCAAAGCGGAACCGCTACAGGAGTACGAGGTGAGGGCACTTTATGAACGACGGACGATGGCAATATTGGAAATTGAAGATTGGTCAATAAAGATTGACTACGACAAGAACAACCACGATTATGTCGACCTTGAAGTCTACGTTTCAATTGTCAATGTAGGTACAGTTGTCGAGTCCATATTTGCTGTGAATGCCTATATCGAACCATTACCCGTGTATGCAGATTGCATGGTGAACAAACACATGTTTAGGAATCATGATGTAATACACCAAGGCAATGGACGAATAAAGTTTACCGCATCATCCGACCGTCCAATCTTTCCAGATGAGGAGATTCGCGGCTTGACGTTCACTGTGTCTATGCCGATCGATCAGCTCGCTAACTTTTGCCACGGAAGGATAATTAGGTTGATGGTCAACTTCTCTAGTGGAATGCATGAATCTGAAATTGACTTGAGTAACAGGGCTCAGGATATGCTCGATCAATTGGCAAAAAGGACGGGAAATTTAGACGCATGAAACCGTTGAGCATTAGTTTGCCTACGACCAGTTAGAAATATGTAGTTGCTCGTATGCATACGTTGCCACGTCGTCACGCTCGCTTCCGCTTCGATTTCTTCTCATCCGCCCCAAACCCCTCCGTCAGCTTCCGGTATATCTCAAACAGATGCTCCACCCTCTCCCGCTCGCTCTTGAACGCTACTTTGCGGTAGCAGTCATCGACGGCTTTGTCGAGGGCTTCGTGAGCCTTTCGCAGATCTGGAGGCATCGTGGTAGGATGGTATAGATCTGCTAGTGACGACGTCGGGTGGTTGGCACGGGCGTCTAGCACCTTCTGAGCGAGATCCTCAACCTTCTTGCGTTGCTCTTCGGAGACATCAGGCCAGGGATAGTTGTTGTAGACGACATCCTTTGAGTACCGGTACCTGCTCTCAAGACGTCCGCAGACGTATCGGACCCACGCCATGTGCATGGTGGACATCAGAACCCCGAAGTGATAGATTTCACCATCAGGGATCATGAAGTTGAGGTTCGTTGTTACCGTTTCAGGACCAATGAAGCCAGCGGGTATGTACTGCCTGTTTTCGCTTGAAACGCTTGGGTAAACGATGTAGGATTTGCTAGGATGTCTTGTATCGCGAAACTCCCAAGGTCGAACCGCGAGTTTTCTCGTAGTCTCTGCGGCACTTGCTAATCTGAACGCCTTAACGGCTTCTACCCGCTTCATGATGGGCGGCATAGATCGCAGATCTGTAGGCGATATGCCCGCCATCCACAAGCAGTACCGCTCCTTGTTGTTTAAGAACTCTAACGAACCCACGCATCGCTTGATGTACCGATATGCTGCGGGACATTCCGATAGTAGTTGTAGTTTCTCCGCTGGATCAAGAAGAAGGTGTCCACCATCTGTGGGTCTGTTGCCGCTCATCATCTCTGGAGCACTGCATAGTGGTTGTAGCCTTGAGAGTATGAATATCATCTCACCTTCCATCAGGTAGCCATTGATCTCCCGCGCACTACGTCGAATCGGTACGTCCTGGTTGTTCTGGTATTCGTACAATTGAGGATTCGCGACAGTGACGGTCGAGAATCCTACAATCACGACGTGCACAGCGGCTACACCTCTTGCTTCGTTCGACCATCTGAAAGTTTGATGAGCGAAGTTGATCTTGATACCAAACCCGTTCACAAGCCGCTTCCATAGAAAGCCTACCTGTGCCCCTTGCGATATTGAGTTCGTCGAGACAAAAGCACACTTAATAGACGTCCCTTGGATCGACTCTGCTGCCTTGATGTACCAACCAACAACATAGTCCAACGTTCCGCCTGCCCCAGTCACATCGCCAAATACCCTGCGAAGTTGATTCCTCTGTCTGTCGGACATTGTCGTTGCACCGATGAAGGGGGGATTCCCAAGGATGTACCACTCGGCATCGGGTTCTGTGTCAATGAACTCGGTTCGCCAGTCAATCTCCAAGGCGTCGGTGTTTTGAATGGTTGGTCCGTTGGCAAGGGGCAGACGAACGAAGTATCCACCGAAAGCTCGGGCGAGATCAACGTTCATGATGTGGTCGATCAGCCACAGAGCAACTTCTGCGATGCGAGCCGGGAACTCTTCGATCTCAATACCGAACATGGAGTGGACGGAGAGCCGCGACAATGCGGAGATATCGGAGACCTGTTGCCCCTTGCCGGAAAGTTTTCCGAGAGCTTCCAATTGAAGGAGTATCTCGATCTCGATCCGTCGCAGCTCTTTGTACGTGACGATCAGGAAGTTGCCGCAGCCACAGGCAGGGTCAAGGAATCGCATTCGAGAGATGCGATCATGAAGGGCGCGAAGGCGATGTTCCGATGAACGTGCCTTTGTCAGTTCCTCTTCGATCTCGTCCAAGAACAACCCGGAGACGACCTTGAGGATGTTCTTCTCACTGGTGTAGTGAGCGCCGAGGTTCCGACGTTCTGCCGCGTTCATTACCCCTTGGAACATTGCTCCGAACACAGCTGGTGAAACGAATGTCCAATCAAAGTTGGCACATTCCAACAGGCGTTCGCGCATCTCCCGATCAAAGTTGGGAGTCAGTATCGTTTCGGAGAACAAGCTTCCGTTGACGTAGGGGAATGCCTGGAGTTCTTCGTCGAGATTCCTCGGACGTTTCTCTTGTGGCGTGTTGAGAAGCTGGAACAGGAACGAGAGCTGCGGACCGACGTCCATGCCGTCATCGCGGGTCTTTGTCTCCAAGAAGGAAACAAAAGAGTCGCGGTTGAAGATACCTGTGTCATCTCCGAACAGGCAGAACAGAAGTCGGGTCAGGAATACTTCGAGTTGGTGACCTTCATATCCGGTGGCTTTGATCGCGTCGTGTAGGCGACCCATGAGTTCGGCAGCCTTGACGTTGACTGGGTCTTCATCCCGGAATGTCCGCGGGACATATCCGGAAATGAAACCGAACAGCTCGATCCGCTGCGGCAGTTCTTCAAGTTTGATTTCAACATTGGTGTCGTCAACGAGATCGTGAAGACGGATACGCTGAAAATCCGAGACGATCACGTACCGCGGAAGCTCGTGATCCTTGAGACCCGAGAAGTAGTCAACGGCTTGTGCGAGTGCCTTGTCGAGATCTCTGCCGGCGGACTTGTGCTCAACAAGGCAAACCCCTGGCCAGAAGAGATCAATGAAGCCTTGGTTCTTCCCGGTCTTGGTCACCTGCTTTTCGAACGAGGCAACACGCTTACGGTCGACCCCAAAGACGGCAAAGAACTCGTGCCAGAAGGTTTTGGCTTCTGCGTCCTCAGACACCTCATCTTTCCATCGTTCAGCAAAGGCCGTGGCGTTCGCGCGTATATCGGTAAGTGCTAGCATGGAGAAATATAAGGCAGAGCGATTCGCTGGTTGAATTGCGTTTTCAACGCTACCTATCAACTTCGATTGTTGAGTAGGTCAAGATGTGTCTAAGAGTACTCTTGATGATCCTAAAAACGACTGTTATTTACCCGTTTCCTCGTTAATGCTCGTTCTTTTGCCTTCCGTGAAACACTAACTGTAGGGTAACGGGAGTGGCATGGGAAGTGCATTCCAGTGAAAAAGGTGATTCGAAACTGCGTCTGGAGGCCGCAAGTGGCAGTTACTGCCTGAGTGAACCCAACGGGATACTCACGGAACACTAACGGAACGCTTGCGGAATTGTTCGAATTGTCGATCAACGCATGCAAACAGTATGACTTGGACGCCATTCACACCGGAATCAGCTTCAATTCATGTCAAAAAGGATCGTCGCCGGCTCAATTATTCGGCTCCAACAATCGTTCTTGGGCGTTCTTGGAGCGTTCACTGTTCGTTCTTGGACTCGTCTGTGCTGCTTTGGACGTTTTTGTGCTCCTTTGGAGCGATCTATAATCCGATATCACATCGCATGTTGACATCCTGCAAGGGTTTACGTTCGGAAGGCTAGTGTTGAACGCGATGATGGTGATCTGTGTCACACCGTTGGCCGAAACAGCTTGCTGGACAGCGACCAGTTTGCGAACGGAACAATGCACGCGGGAATGATCAGAGCACTACTGCGATCTAGAACGGTGACATCACATGACAAACGCTGGGGATGTCGCTTACCTTGTTCCTAGATTCACCCTTCCGAGGTAGAGGTGAAGAACCAAACGCTAGTGTAGATTGTACAGCCGCTATGCCACGGCCTGCCATACACTGAAAGAACGTTTAGATCTTCACCTCGAACGGAAGGACTGTATATCGTAGATGATCGACTGTAACATTCTTGAAAAAATCGTCAGTAAGAGCGTCAGTATGAAAATCACAATTCGCCGCTATCCCTTACCACACAATCGATAGAGCAATGTTACACCGACTCCGCTCGGGATGACATTCGCTATTCGCTATTCGCTATTCGCTATTCGCTATTCGCTATTCACTGGTGTTTCCACCACTAACGTCACGGTCCTGTTATAGAACCTGCCTTCGGGGAGGTCGTTGGTGTGGACAGGAGCGGTTTCTCCGACGGCTGTGACGTTCACATTGTTGCTGTTGAGGGCTTTGGCAACGGACGTAGCTCTGCGCTTTGAGAGATCCATGTTGAACTGGGCATCGCCCATTCTGTCGGTGCTGCCAACCACGTTGATGGT